>Ga0134072_10000002_pt1 | contig 22990 bp, 45 predicted proteins | sample 15_taG_15_FD_123126 | JGI IMG/M metagenome (GOLD analysis project Ga0134072, IMG submission 123126) | Grasslands soil microbial communities from the Angelo Coastal Reserve, California, USA - 15_D_Wat_20cm_5_0_1 metaG | ecosystem: Environmental > Terrestrial > Soil > Grasslands ...
GGTACGCTGCCCCTGGTTCGCTTCTGGCCGCTCGGCTCGAGCAAGGCCAAGCTGCTCAACGCCTACAAGGCGTCGCTGCTCGACCTCGCGAACAAGAGCCCCGATCCGGTGCGCGCGCAGCAATTGAAGCTGTCTGCGAATCGCGAGGACGCTCGAGCGTTCTCGACCAAGGGCGCGCTGCCAGCGCTGCCCCTCAATCTGCAGGTAGCGCTAGCAAAGGTCTCCTAAGCCATGGCCGACGAAATCGCACTGATTCAGCGGCTCGGGTGGGACTGGCGCGACGACGGTGTCGGGCTCGGTCTCGGCCCTGGGGTGCTGCTTTCCGTGGTCGTGCAGGGCCGCACGCTGCGCGCGTTCGTGCCGCTCGCGCACGTCGTGCTTGCGTTCGACAACGAGCTGCAAAAGGTCGGCTGCGTCGGCATGGCTTGGGTCGGCGGCCCGCTGTCGGTTGGTGGTTTTTTCTCGAGCATCAGCCACGCGGTTTCGAGCGTTGCGAAGGCGGTCGTGCCGAAGGTGGTGCAGAAGGCCGCCGCATCGGTCGTCAACACCGTGAAGAGCACAGCGGGACAGATCGCCAAGGTTCCGCTGTTCGGCTCGGTGCTCAAAGCGGCGAGCTCGCTCGCGCTGCTCCCTGCCTCCTCAGCGCAGGCGCTGCTCGATGGCCGGCGCATCGACCGCGTTGCAGTGGACACGTTCAAGGGCGCCCTGAGCAGCGCTCAGACGCTCGCACCGTACGTGCAAACCGTGATCTCGTTCGTGCCGGGCATTGGCCAGGGCATCAGCGCAGGCATCGGCGGAGGCCTCGCGCTCGCGCAGGGTCAGACCATCACTGAGGCGATGCTGGCTGCAGCCAAGGGCGCGATTCCGGGCGGCCCGCTCGTACAAGCCGCGTTCAGCGTCGCGTCGGATGCGATGCAGGGAAAGCCGCTGTCGCAGATCGCAATCAACGCGCTGCCAGTGTCGCCCCAGGCAAAGCAGGCGCTCATGCAGGGCTTGCAGGCCGCGCGCGACATCGCCGCGGGCAGGAACGTCGCTACGACGGTGCTCGACAACGCACTGCGTGCGCTGCCGCCGCAGTATCAGAAGGCCGTGCAGGTCGGCGTTGCGCTCGGCCACGCCAAGAACCTGCAGCAGGCTGCGAGCGCTGCAGTTCAGGGAGCCGCGCACCTCGCAACAGCGAGCGCGCAGGGCCAGGCCGCTGCGCAAGCGCTCGCCGCCGGCGCTCGAGCTCCTTCGCTGTTGCAGATGGTGCACAAGGCGCAGGCGGCGCAGGGTGCCGTTGCCCAAATCGTGCAGCAAGCGCAGCAGGGTCATCCGCAAGCCGCCAACATCGTCAGGGCGTTGCACCTTTTCAAGTCGCCTCAGCAGCAGGCAATGCAGCTCGCGTCAGCGCAACCGCGTTTGCTCTTCCAGCCGATGCGAGCACCCACGGCGTAGACCCATGAACGCCAACCAATACAGATCCAACGAGCCGGTACCGGTGAGCGGAATGCCCGCTCAGCCGCCTCCGCAAGGGGCGGTCGGTAACAGCGGCATCGTGTATGGGACGCAGCAGAGCACGATCTGGAAGCCCGGCGCGACCGACTCGCGCCAGGTGTGTGATGCGCTGAAACCGCCCGCCCTCTGGCGCTTCTCCGCCTTCGGGCGGGTGACGATCACGATCGACTATGGCACGCGCGCCAACCGCAAAATATTGTCGCTGCGCGCGCCCGTCGTGATCACGTTGCCCGGCCAATTCACGGCCACGGCGACCCCGCTCGACGCTGAGGGCGCCGAGTGCCGCGTGACGCTTACGCAAGCGACCGCCGGCGCGCGTTCCCAGGCTCGGAAGGTCGCAACCGGCCCGGTAGACCTCTCGGACGACGCCGTTGATTTCGTCGCGTTGAACGCCTGCACGCTGACAATTGCCGGAATCGCCGTTGCTGTGCCAGCATTGCAGATCGTGCCGCTCGTGGCGGGCAGCGTGCTCAACACCGGCAGCGGCTATCAGGAGTTTGAACCATGAGTAAGGGCGGCATCACACTCGACGAGATCAACCGCGCGCTGAAGCGCAAAAAGAGCGGCTCGAAAAAGAAGGCCAAAAAGAAGGCCAAGAAACGCACGGCGAAGAAACGCAAGTCGCGCGGCCTGAGCGAAGCCGACAAGCTGCGCCGCGAGCTCGCGCGCGAGCGCAAGCGCTTGCACGAGGCAACTTTCGGACGTCACGCGGTCAAGAAGACCGCCAAGAAGCGCACGGCAAAAAAGAAGACCGCCAAGAAGCGCACGGCAAAAAAGAAGACCGCCAAGAAGCGCACGGCGAAGAAAAAGCCGCTCAGCAAAAAGGCCTTCCTCGAACGCATGGAGAAAGGGCGCGCCAAAGCTAAGCGCGCGCGTGCGCGAGAGCGATGAAGAAGATTACTCTCAGCTGCGACCAATGCATGATGGAGGCGCCCGGGACGGTCGGCGCTTTACCAATGCACTGGCACGATGTTTCGGTGGCCGGCTTCACCTTGGGCATCTTTTGTCCAACCTGCAGCACTCGAGTAAACGTGCCCGATTGCCTCGAGAAGGTGCGGCGCGAACACGAGCAGGCGGCCAAAGAGTACGCAGAACAGGCACGACGTTAGCAAAATGACGATCAAGGTTTTCCCAGTCGACGCGACAGCACGCCCCGCTTTTGCGGATGCGTTCGGCTCGCATCGCGGCACGGACATTTTCGCGCCGGCTGGGACACCTCTGCTCGCGGTCGACGACGGAGAGGCGCGTCAGGACGTGGACCCCAAGGGCGGCAACGTCATCTACCTGCACGCCGATGATGGGGCCGTCTACTATTACGCGCACCTGCAGGACTACAACGGCGCGTTTCCTCGTCGCGTGAGCATGAGCGAGGAAATCGGCACGGTGGGCACTTCGGGCAATGCGCAGGGGAAGGACGCGCACCTGCATTTCGAAGTCCATCCGAACGGCGCAAAGGAGTCGGTTGATCCGTACCCGTTACTACTCGACGTCGCACCGGCCGGCTCGCTGAAGCTGCCGGTTCCGGTGATGCCGCTGCCGCCCAATCCACTCGGCAGCGGCTCGACGCCCAACACACCTAAAAAAAAAACTCAGGTGCAGGCTGGATTGTGGTTCTGGGCCTGGGGGCTGTTGTTGCGGCGTCGTACGCATTCACTCGGCCAAAACCACGCCGCACAAACGCTATCGGGTGAAATCACATGAGCTCGACGAAAACACTTCTCGTTGGTGGATTGGCCGCGGGCGCCGCGCTGCTCTTGATCGGGGGACTCGCGCTCGCGAACGCGAGCTCGAGCAAGAGCACTGCGCCTAAACCAGGGCCAGGCGCGACCGTCGAGAAGCTGCCAGCGGGCAGCGGTCCAGGCCTTCCGGCGCTCAAGCGCACCACCTGGCGTGTTCCCGCAGATGCGAGCGGACAGCAGGCGGGGGTGATGATCCTGCTTCAGTCAGCGAGCAACGCCAATGACTGGGCGCTCGTGTTCAGCAACGACCAAACGCACGCCTCAGGGGTGCTCGCATTCAGCCAAACGCCAGTCGGCGGTCTGATCGCGCAGCAGCTGTCCGCCGGCATTGCGGGCTGAGAATGGCAGCATGGCGAAGCCAGACCTTTCCGAAGTTGATCCGCGTCGCCTGGTGGTCGTGCAGTCCGCCGTTGCGGAATTCGAGCGCGTTGCGGCGCTCGCCGGCGATGCTGCAGGCATTGCCAATTTTCTAAAACAGCGCGTTCCGGAATACTGGGCCGACGTGCTGCACCAGAGCGCGAGCGCCCCGCATCCACCACAATGGTGTGGGGCGTTCGCACTCTGGAATTTGCACCAGGCGGGGCTTGGCCTGAGTCAGCGCTGGGTGTTCGGGCCGCCTCATTACGGCTTTTTGTATCGGTTGCACGAGCTCGGCGCGAGCGCGCTTCCAGAGCCCGGTGACATCGCCTACCTGGACCAGCCCTATCAACACCATGCAGTTGTGCACTGCGTTGAGGGCGATCTGGTGCATACCATCGACGGCAACCAAGGCGTGCACAGCCCCATCCTGTTGCACACGCAGCCGCTACGGCACTGGTCGGCGTTCTTCTCGATCGATCCCTGGCTCGAGCCGGAGAACATCGCATGAAGACGGGCGAGTCAGAACGGCGCATGGCGAAGCCGGGTGAGCACGGTTACGCGAGCTCGGGCGCGTTTCGGGCAGCGGACGACAACGACACTCAGCCGGGCGTGCCGCTCGGCTCTATGCCGCCGTTGCCGTCAGACTCTCACGAAGCGCTGGGCGTGCTGATGGCAGCGACTGCGCGCAACGGCAGGCACATCGCCTCGCTGAAGCGCGACTATGGGGTGCTGCGCACCGAAATAATCGGAATGCGCAAGGACCTTGAGGAAAACCGCGACGAGCTGGTGCACGAGACGAGCAGCGCCGCGGCGAAAAAGTCCAGCAACCGCGCGGCCGTTCTCATGGGCACGGCGTTTACCCTGTACGAGTTCGCGTCTCCGTACCTGCACGAGCTTTGGAGGCTGGTTCACAAATGAACGTGCCGCGCAAAGCTCGCGGGATTGGCCGCCCGCATCACCACGCGCGCGGCCGCGTTGGCGCTGCATCGACGCCGACGGCTGCGCCTGGATTTGTGACCGTGTTTCCGGGCTGGAACGTGTGGGCGCTATGGCGCTCCGACAACCCCGATCGCAGCATCTTCGCAGACATCTGGAACGCCGGCATGTCGCCCGACCGCGAGCTGCAGGTGTGGGTCGAAAACCAGATCAAGGACAACGCCAACGGCGCAGCCGTCGCCGATCCTGCGAACCCCGTGGCGCTCCGCGGCGACCAGATCCAAATCATTCCGGGCGCCAACGGGCTGGTTGTCGATGGCACGCGCGCCGACATTCCCGAGCTTGCTGGACCGGTGCAGCTCGGCGAAAAGGATAGCAAGGCGTCGCGGGTGTTCGTGCGCTTTTACAACCGCGGGCAGCAAGCGCTGATGCCGTGGCCGCACGATGGGAACGTGCTCCTAGACGCATCGTTTTTTCCGAGCACGTCCAACGCGCTCACGAATGGAGCGGCTCCGAGCTCGCTCGGCGGAGCGGCGGCGGAGTTCGAAAAAAAGGCTGAGGCGGTGATCCAGGTGATTGCGATCGGCGGCGGCCTGGTGCTCGCCACTGTGCTCGTGATCGCGATTGCAAACGCATCGAAAAAGGCGGCGGCATGAGTCAACAGCTAGCAGTGTTTATGGAGAAGCTCACACGCGAGGTGACCGAGGGCATGCAAGCCCCGCGGCGCGTGCGGCTGATGTGCGAGGGCACAGTATTCGAGACGTGGGAGCCGATCGTAGGCGTTGGTCTCGACGCGGATGCCTGGGCGCGCGACGCTGAGACGCTCGTGCAGGCGCTACTCCCCGAGCTGCCGAAGCGCCGCGTGCAGTTGACATTTGTGGCGGAAGACAGCGCCGGCGCCAGCATGGGCACGCTGCTGCGCACTGTCACCGGACAGAACCCGAGCGCCCAAGACCTCGGGACGCAGAACGGCGCGAAGGCGCTCGCTGACGCAATCGCCGGCGTGGCCAAGACCATGGACGCGGTGCTCGAGAGCGCTCGCAAAATGCTCGAGTTCCAGTCGGCGCAGCTCGAGCGCAAAGACCAGCAGCTGGCCGAGTGCCATGAGCTGTTCGTTGCGATCAAGAAAGTCGAGCTCGAGTCGGGCGAGCAGGAAAATGCAGTCGGTCGCATCATGACCGAGCAAGTGCAACAAGCGCTGCCGCTGCTGATGCAGCTGGCAGAGCACTGGATGAAGAGTCCAAAGACAACAAACGGCAGCACTGTCGCTGCCGTTGCAGCAAACGGAGCATCGTAAAATGACCGCGATTCGACTTGCACCCTCTGGCCCAGTGATTGGCAACACCGACGGCGGCCCGCTGTCGTTCGGACCGGGAGCGCGCCTGCGCCTCACCGAGGCGAACAGCGTCATGGGGGGCTCGTTGGCACTGCCAACGATTCCCGACGTGATTTCTCCGGACGGCTTCGGCGACCCAGACGCGATCGTGCTGACACTGCTGGCGCCAAAGGCGGAGCTCAAATACCGAGCAAACCTGGCGCTCGACATTCAGAACATTTCGACCAACGCCGGCGGCGAGTGCGTGCTTTACCTCGACATGTCGATCGACGGCGGCGCGAGCTACGTCAACGTCGCCCGGAATTCCCACCTCGTTGCCGCTGGCGTGCTGGGCAGTGCGCAGCCGGTGTCCGCGTCGCGACAGTGCGAGCTCTGGTGCCCGCAGTTGACCGGTGCATCGCTCGGCGTGATCAGCAACACGACGGCGTCGGTGAAGTTGCGGGCGCGCGCGCTCGCGGCCTCTGCCAATCCGAATCTGCTGGTCAATTCGCCGGCGTCCTCCGGCGGAATCGAAGTGCAGGGGCTGTCCGGCACGATCCACATGGAACTTGAGGAGTGCTTCTAAAAGCACACTGAGCTTTCTCGTTTTTTCAAGCGCTTCGGTCCCCTTTCCACAGAGAGATTTGAAACCATGTCCGACGTCCGCGAAAATCCGAACCCGCCTCCGAGCGCGCCGAGGGAAGCAACGGGCGCGTTAGTCGACGAGTCGCCGGCGAAGTCGCCGCCGATCCGCGGCTACGCGCCGCCAATCATCGACACAGCGGAGCCGACGCCGGCGCCGAGCTCGCCGGTTCCAAAGCTGCCGCGGCTTTGGCTGAGCTTTTATTTCGATGGGGCGGCGCTGCGCTGCACGGGGGCGTTGCAACGCGCCCACCTGGAGCAGGTGCAATTCGATCCGGCCGATCCGGTCGTGGCGCAGGCCTACACGTTTTTCGTTCAGCAGATGGTGCTGAAGCTTGGCGGAACGCTACCGCCGCCCCCGAGTGAAGAGCCCAAATGATCCCGCGTCTGCCTGCAAGCGGCCCGGTGGTGGAACTGCTCACTGCGCCGGTGCAAACGTTCCACCACGACGCCGGCGCGACGGTCACGATCGATTGGTCGAAGGGCAACAATCAGCAGGTGGATCTGACCGCCGCGTCGGCGCCGTGCGTCGTAACGTCGGTCGGGCTCCCGGACGGCGAGACGGCAGAGTTGACACTCTTGGTGCAGCAGGACGCCACGGGCAGCAGAACGATCGCATTTGCGAACGGCTCGCTTGCAACGGGCTTCGCGCTCGCTGCAACCGGGTCGACGTTGCTGCGACTGTTTTGGACCGGTCACACGTTGCTCGTCAGCGTTGGGTGGAAGTAAGTCCACGACGAGGCCATGGCGACGAGCGAGCGCAAACGGCTGCAGGAGGAGCTCGCCGGCTACCTCCGGGACAAGGACCGGGCGCAGCTGCGCCTTTTGCGAGCTCGCATCAATGCCGCGCGCGTGGAGCGGCGCGGAATGGTCCACGGCGCTCGGATGCAGTGCCGCGAAGCGCGTGAGGCGCTGCGCGACGCTCAGAAGCTCGAGCGCGATGCCATCACTCAGCGCCAGCGTCTCGAGCGCGTAGAAGAGCGCTCGGCGTGCGCAGTGGGCAAGAGCCGAGCTCGAGCGCGGGGGCTCGAGCAGGAGGCGACCGCGCGCGGCCAGTACGGCGAAGCGCGGACGTTGGTTCGCCAGGTGCGCAACGCCGATAAACGCAACGTGGTGCTGCGCAGCACCAAGCGCGAGCGCTCGCAGGAAGACGACGACGCGGTCCGCTCGAACCTGCCCGCCGAGCTCGTGCCGGTGTTCGACAAGGTTGCCAAGCGCATCAAGGGCAACGCGAAGCGGTCCCGGACCGAAGCCTTTTTGGAGTGGGCTGAGGAGAACCCGGACGAAATCCTTGCGGTGCAGCAGGCCGAGGCCGATGCCGCACTGCGCGCGTTACTCAAAGAGCAGCGAGAGCACGGCCGCACGATGCGCAAGGCAGGCCGCTACAAACAATCACCCGAGGAGCTGCGTCAGCTACTCGCCGGCGTTCCGTTCTGAAAAGGGAGTCCCAAAAATGTCTACGTCGTTTGCACTTCGATCCAGCAGTTCCGGCCCCCAGTTCACGGGGAACACGGGCGACCTGCTCACACTGGAGAGCGATGGCAAGGCCTCGTTTCAGCCCGCGCCATCGGGCGACGATCACAAAGTGGCGGTGAGTGCGACGGACGCGGCGCCGAACTTTTTGAATTTCAAGCTTACCTCGGCGCAGGGCGTCGTGTTGGCGCTCCTTAACCCAGGCGCCGATGAGCTGATCAGCGTTGAGCTCAGTCCTAATCCGAGCTTCCTTCCGGAGTTCGACGCGGGCAACAAGACGGGCGCGGCGTCGGTTGATGTTGGTTCGGTAGACGGCTGCGCGCAGCGCTTCACGCTGACCGGGAACACTACGCTCACGATCAACAGCAAGCAGACGGGCCGCGCGCAGTGGTACCAGTTCAAGGTGATCCAGGGCGGCGCGGGGAGCTTCACGCTTGCCATTGTCGGCGCGAAGACGCCCGGCGCTGCAGGTCTCACGCTATCGACGGCCGTTGGCGCTGTTGACCTGGTGAGCGTGTACTATGACGGGTCCGTGCTCTATGCCCAGGTGGTGGGGCTCGCGTTCGCATGAAGGCTCCGAACGGCATGGGAACCTCAGGCGCGGCGAAACTTCCGCCGCCCCTATCCTTTTGGAATTCCGGCGGCTATTGGTTCGATCTTCCTACGTCGCTGGTTTCGTCAGCCGCGAGCGCGCGCGTGTTGACCGCTGTCGGGGCGCCTGCGATCAACAACACTGCGATGGGCGGAAATCCGGCGTATGCGCTCACCGGTACCCAGTCCTTCGATCAGAATGCGCTGGCTGCGCTGTTCGACGTGACCAAGAGTTTCACGGTAGCGATTCGCTGCCGCACAACATCCACCGCGCTACAAAGCATGTGGGGGGCGGGCTACGACTTCAACACGGAGAAGTGCCTCGGGCAATTGTCAGCGCAGTTCCCAGTGCTGCAAAGCGATACCCCGCTCCCGTACAATGCGACGCGCACCAGCGACGTCTCAGCGCAATTTGATGATTCGGTGATCGTCATTTCGTACGATGCGACGGCGCCGCTTACAAAGATCTGGATAAACGGCGTGCTGACCAGCGCCACCAATTCAGCGGCGCCACTGCCCAGTTACGCGGTATATGTGCTGACGCTTTTTAAAGTTGGTGGGTGGCCCGCGGCGACGCTCCAGCAGCCGTTTTTTGGATACATCAAGCGCTTCGCCGCTTCGAGTTCGAGCATCAGCGACAGTCAAGCGGTCGGCCTTACCGCGGCGTGGGGCCCCGCAACGGACTACACGCTGCCGCTCGCGGCGTCACCGAAAGTGCTGCAAGCGGGGGATTCGTTGACTGTCGGAGAGAACGACGCGACGGGCTTAGGCTATCGCGGCAACATGGCTAACCTGTTCACCATCCCGAACAGGCTCAGCTTGTGCAACATCGGACAGTTCAACACGGGGCCGTTTCCGAATAATGCTAACTCGGCGGCCGGCGGCGCGACTGCAGATCTCATTGCGACGAACGCACTCGCGGCAATGGCTGCGTCGGGCGTGCCGACGTCGTTGTTGATGGTGATGGCGGGGACAAACGATATCGTTGCGGTGGGAGTGCCGGCGGCACTTGTCAGCTATCAGGCAATGCTGCAAGCGCTCGAGACTGCAGGTCGAGCCCGTAACGCGGAATTTCGGATGGCTGTGTCCAGCATCCCGCCGATCAAGCCAGCCACGTCGGGGGCGGCACTTGTCGACCCGTACAACGCAGGCCTGATCCCCATTTGGGATGCCTACGACATCGCGCACCCAGCGACTCCGCTTCTGCGCGCAAATGTGAATGCCGCACTGTCGCCCTGGAGCCTCACGAACTTTTCAAATGACGTCGTTGGCAACGTTCACCCGAACGCGACCGGTTACGCGCTGATGTGGTCCGCGGGCTGGCTCCCCGCAGTGTCCAGTTACTTGCTGGCGCTGGGGGCGGGTCACCAATAAAAGCTAGCCCTGTTCGCAAAACAGACCTCAGAGCACCCGGGCGCCGCTCAGCGGCCACGGTCGGCCGCAGATCGCCCCCCGGGTGCTCTGAGGCCTGTTTTGCGCCCTGGCGAGGGTCCCCGGGCGCGGCGAAATCCGCCACTAGGCGAAAAATGGTTGCCAGCCGGCCCCCTGGTGCACTTCCATAACCGGCCAACACCCCAGAGCGGCGCCCCAAATAGGGCGAACCCCCCGGACGTCATCACACGTCGGAGGGTTCTAGGGGCAACCCGCGGAGATAGGAGCTCCACGAATTGGCCAACCAACCGAACCACAAAAAGAGAGTCCCGGCAACGTGCAGGCGGTCACATTCTGACCGCGCCACGTGCCGAAACGGATTTGGGGAACGGCGCCACACAGGAACGCCGCTGCCTTGACCGCCTTCGGCAGTTGGGACCACGCCGAGCGCCTTGCGATCGGCGAGCTCATGCGCAAAGGGTGGTCGCGCCTCGTAAGCCTCGTGGGTGGGCACGTCGCAAGCTTTGGCGATGTTTGTTACCAGACGGACACACGTCTGAGCGAGAAGCTGCGCCGACCCGACGGCCGCGCGTATCATCCTGAGTCAATTGCACGAGCTCGGCGCTGGCTGCGCGATGCCGGTGTGATCACAAGTGAGCGCGTCTTCGTCGGCGCGAAGCTACCGAACGCCAAATGGCGCAGCTCACGCGGCACGACGATCAAGACGTTCAACTGGCGCAGCATCGAGCAGAAGAACCCCTTTAGCCGCAGACAGCAGCGCCAGCGCCGACAAGAGCAGGCAGCAGCGACGCGCGCGACGGGCGAAGCGGTACCGCCCCCGAGGCCTCGACACATGGCGCCCGTCGCCGATCACGTCTACGCGGGCCGCAAAACAGAGCTCGATCCGGAGCTCGCGCGGATCGCAGCCGCGGCGCAGGCAGCCCAAGAACGCAACGAGCAGCGACGCGCGCTCGAGCTCGCACGCAACGCCGGCAACGGCTCGAGCATCTTGCGGCCGCCCCCCGAGCGCCCACCGCCCGACTAGTCAGCGTCCGAGCACGCTGCGCACTGCGGGCCACGCCTCGCCGATGCGAGCGTGTATCGCGATCCATGTAGGCATACCGCGCCACGTGCTCACGTGAGCGCTGTGGACAACTTGAGGAGCGTTCAGCAGTCCTGAACGCGTGCGGAGCTGCGCAGATCACTGCTTGAAATGTTGGGTCTGAGCCAACGGCTAGATCGTCTCTTCGAAGTCCCTCTTACTTGAGTAGACCAAATCAACAGACCAGCGATCGGCTTCTCTGCTCCGCTGCCTTGTGTCGTTGGCGCCATTCGCACGCGAGCGAGCTCGCGAGACACGGTCAACGGTTCGAGCAGTGCACAGCGCAACGCCGGCGCCGTGTGCGCGCGCCGTTCGGCGCCGAGAGCTCACGTGGGCCGCCTGCAGCGGCCGCGGCGCCTGCGGCGCCCACAGAGCGCTAAAAGGGGTGCATGGTTGCATGCGCGGCGTACCTCCGAGTCAGCACGGAAAAACAGGACTGGAAACTCCAGAGAGACGCAGTGACGCGGGCCGCGGCCGCGCGCGGCGACCGCATCTCGAAACGCCACTGGTTCGAGGAGAAGAAAAGCGGATCTACCATCGACCGTCCCGTGCTCGCAAAGTTGCGCGCTGCAGTGCGCGCCGGCGTTGTCGGCCGCGTGTACGTTTTCAAGATCGACCGCCTCACCCGTTCAGGCATCCGCGACACTCTTGCGGTGGTGGAAGAGTTCAGGAGCGCCGGCGCCGAGCTCGTGTCGGTTGCGGACGGCTTCGACCTGAGCGGGCACGCTGCAGAAGTGGTGCTCTCTGTGATGGCCTGGGCCGCGCAGATGGAGCGGCGCGCGATCGGTGACCGAATCAAAGCGGCGCGCGTGCGCGTCGAAGCCGCTGGGGGTCGCTGGGGGCGGCCGCGGCGCATGGATCCAGCGACGCTCGAGCGCGCTCGAGCAATGCGAAAGAAAAAAAAGACGCTGCGCGAAATCGCGCAGGCTCTCAAGGTGCCGCGGTCAACGCTGAGTGACGCACTCAGCGGCCGCGGGCACTACGCGCGCTGAGCCGGGCGACGACATCGACAATGGCACGCTGTGCTTCGGCGGTCTCGCGCGCGGCTATTTGCCTGTGAGCGCGAACGCTGCCGTAGATACATCCGAGCACGAACCCAATCAGAGCCATGACCGCGCCAAATGCGAGGGTGCATGCCAACTGCTCGTCGCTCATTTGGGAACCGGAATCAGCACGAACTGCGCGCCCTGTTTGAACTGCTCGGCCTTGTCGGCGCCGACGACTACGCCGAAAGTTTCGGGAGTATTGGGCGAGCAAAACCACACCGCCGCGCCGAGCTCGCCGCCGGGCAGTGTTGCGTCAACGCGCTTGAACACGCGAAAGCGGAGCTCGACCGGTGGTGATTCCTGGCTGCTCACTCGGTTCGCGTGGAGCGCTCGGAAATCATCGAACATCAACGCGCGGCCGTCGCGCTGAGAGTCGATCTGCAGTGCGAGCGTGTGCAAATAATCCTCCCAACCAGGCCGCTCAACGCTCAGGTGCGCGAGCGCAAGCAGCACCGTTTGCCGATCGGCTTCGTTCAGCAGCATGTTCCGTAGCTCGATGGTCATTTTGATCCCTCCGCGGTAGTCCAAAGGCGCTGCCAATGCCCCCAACAATAGGCCGCTTGCGAGCCGACGGAGCAAACAACCGGCGACGCGCTGCAGAACGTGCATGACGGAGGCAGAGCAAACGGAACGGACGGCAACAGGGTCACCGCGGGAAAAGCCTCGAACAGCTCGAGCGGCGCTGGCGACGACGGAAGCGAAAGCTTTGCGTCGATGAAGTCCGCGCCAAGCTTAAGGGCCGCGTCCAAAAATCGCTCCATGTTGCGCTTATCGCGTGCAGCGCGGCGGTGTTTTCCGCTCATGACTCGCTGAACCCTTCGCACGCTGGCGAGCGCAGGTGCTCGCAGCGTTCGAACCCGCACGACGCACAACGCTTGTGGTGTCGTCGGTACGCGGCAACGAGCTCAACCACTTCCGCGGGGTCGAGCATGACCGCGCTAGATGTAGGTGCAGCGAGGCGCGCGCCTCGCTCGAGCTCGTCGATCCGTTGGCGCGTCATTTTCGGCCCCAATAATTCGTGTTTGCCCATCGCGGTACGTTGTACTACAATCAAACCCAATGAGTCGAGTGGGAGTTTTGCAAACGGATCTAGGTCCGGACTTGCTGGAAGAAGTGAAACGCGAAGCCGAGGGCCTCGGCCTGAGTGCGTCGAGCTACGTGCGAATGTTGGTGAAGCAGCGCGCGACGCGCAGTCTCGGCTCGCTGATTGACAAGAGGCCGCTTCGGTCGCTGTCCGAAAAAGGTGGGTCCAAAAAGGGCAACTCGAAGCGGCCAAAAATGACCGCTTCGAGTCGGTGACGAAAACCGTAGATTCCGGACAGAGGGAACCAATGGGTAGGCACATCGAGCAAAAAGAATTCATCGTGCGTTGCGTTTGCGACCGCTGCGGGCACCAGCACGTGCGCGCGAGTCAGGGTGACATCGCCCCGCCTGCAAATTGGCAGTACCTGCATTTGACGCCGTGGGGTCCGAGCCAGAGCCGTGAAGGCGCGCTCCTATGTGGCGCGTGCGTCGCAATCGTGATTGCGGCCGCATCGCCGGCGGCGCTCGAAGATCTATCGTCAATACGTCCTGCTGATGGCGCTCAACAAATGGATGCACGTGCGCGTTGTTGGTGGGCAGTACGATGACGCAGAGCGCGGTCAGGTAGTGGCCGCGTGGTGCGCGTGGCGCAACGCTGGCGAGCTGCACCACCGGTACCGTGAAGAACAGGCGGGCAAGCGGCTCGAGCTGCCACCGTGGCTCGTGGGGATGCCGCGCACGGAAGATCTAGATTTTGGTGCGGGCACTTCGGCGCCGCACTGACGTAACAAACAGCAGGTGGCCCGCGCGTGCTTAGAACACGCCGGGCCCGGTCTCAACTGAATGGGAGTCAAGACGATGGGAACATACACAAACGAAGCGGGCGCGCAGCAGAGCAAAGCGGCCACGGCGAAAACCGAGGTCCTGGCGGCGTTTGCAGAGTTCGACGAGGCGCTGAGGGAGTGCGCGAAGAACACCGGCGCGGCGGCGCTCGTGAGCACTGACGCGCAGCTGCTCGGCCAGCTGTGCCGCTGCCTCGAGGAGATGCGCACGGGCGTGCAACAGGTGCATGCCGTTGTTGAGAGGGAATGGCCCGAATGAACACGCTGCCGACCATGGACACCGTCATCAAAATGCACCTGCAGAGCGCGCTCGAGCAGCTCGAATGGAACAAATCGGCCGTCGCGCTGGCGCTCGATCTCGACCGCCGGACCGTCTACCGGATGATCCAGCGGTACAAGCTTGCGCCGCTCGCGCCCGAGCTCGACGAGGGGCTGCTGCTGCGCTGCCACGAGTGCGGCGCAGTGAGCGAGCCCGGCGAAATCGATCCGGTGCTGATGCACACGCACACCTGTCCGTTTCGAGAGGCGGTCGCCCAATGAACGGCGATCGTCCTTCGCGACCGACTCTCAGCCTGGATCAGCAGCGCGTTTTGGACGAGGTGGCGCGGCTCGCGCTGCTCGGTTACGACGCGCGCCCCTCGTCCGTGGCGCAGGCGCTCAACTTGTCGCTCGAGCGCGTGACGGTCGCGCTCGAGGAGCTTTGTGCTTTCGGCCTGGTGCTCGGCTCGGGCGGTCGGGTGCCGCGGTGCTGAGGGTCAACTGGCCTTGGCGACGCAGTTCCAGCACGCGCCCGCCTTGCTCAGGGCGCGAACATCGCTTTCCCCGCACGTGCAGCGGGCGACCGCGGGCAACGAGCCGCGGCGGTCGCGTTGGTAGCAGCGGAAGCAAAGGCCGAGCGCGTGCACAGCGCCGGCCGCCTCAGGCGGGCAGCGCAGACACTTGTCGGGGTTCACTCGTAAGCGTTTGGCGGGAGGCTTTCTCATGCGCCGAACATCGCTCGACTGCGTGGAACGGGCCAAAGTTTCAGCTGATCCGTTCCACGTGCAACGCAGGGGTTTCACTGTGAACAACAAATCAAAAACGGCGCTCTGGGTTGTGTGGTGCGCGGTCTGCGCGCTGAAGCTCGCGGCGTGCGGTCCGAAGTTCAGCGCGAGTGAGGGAACAAATGGAGAAGCCGGTGACGATGGATTGGCGGGCGCGGCGGTGGGGGTTTCTGGCGCGGCTGATGCTGGACTTGGAGGGGGAGACGCGGGCAGCGATGACGCGCCCGCCGGAGGAAATCCCAGTGGAGGAAGCGGCGGAACTGCTGGCGTGGTTGGAGGTGCTGCAGGCGCTCAATCTGCAAGTGGAGGCGGCGGTGCGGCCAATGTTGGAGGCAGCGCGGGCGGTGCGGCGTGCGAGATTGCGAGCTGGCGCGGGTCGACCTGCGACACCTGCTCGAGCTCGCCCGAAACGCCCGGGCAAAGCTGCGCCGAAATAATCGACTGCTACGAGGCCCACCACTGCGGCGCGGGGTGCGGGGAGTGCGAATACGACAAGCCGACCAGCGACGCCGCGGTGAAGGTCGCGCGCGCAGTCTATGCCTGCCGCTGCGCGGGGGCGCTCTGATGGAGTCGTTTGTGGCCGCTGTGGAGATCGTGGCGCGCCGGCTCGACGATGGGCCGGAAAAGACGATGCTGCTGCAGCTGATTCGAAACTACCGCCGGCGGCTGGCGGCGCATGGATCGAGTCCCCGCAAAGTTGAGCGGTGCGACCTCAGAGCCGCGGCATCGATGGCAAAGCGGCGGGTGGAGCACGTGCAACGGCTCTACAATTCGTCTCGAGCGCAGCTCGACGATGCACTGCGAGATGCCGCGGCCGCGGAGGAACGGCTAAGGTTTGCGGACACCATTTGCGAAATCCAGGGAGACGAAAATGCAGAATAGGTTTTCAGTTGGAGCGGTGGGCAAGAAGATCGAGATCAACAACCTCGCCCCACGGCCTCAGCTCACTCCACGTGAAGCGCTCGAGCTCGCGGCGTGGCTGCTCGCGACCGCGGGCCCATTGATGCCGGGCGACGCCGGCGCGGTGCTGGGGCAGTTCCATAAAATGGTGGGAGACGCATCCGACGGCACCGAGCTCGGGGAGGCCGCGCTAGCGGCGCTGGAGGAATGAACTCCACACCCGCAACGTGCGCGTGTGGAGTTCAACGCGCGGCCGACGATCCGAGCGTGGTAGGGCTGGTGCATATCTCGGGTGTCAGCCAGCGATACGTCAAGCCGAACTTTCCAGGCAGCCTCGGAACCCATGTGCCCCCGCGCGTGCGAGCGTGCCGCAACTGCGGGGTGATCTACGTCGCGGAGCTCGCGGGGCTAGCAGAGCCGGAGCCAACGTGAAGCCCGCGATCACGGTCGACGAACGCGGCGTGCTGCTGCATTTCACGAACGCGGCGGGCGAGGGCGTGGCGGTTCCACTTAACGAATCTTTGGTGGGAGAGGCAAGAAAAGCGTTTGCCACGTTGCTGTCTCCCGAGGGCAAGCGGCGCGTGCTGCGCGGCCTGGGGCGCTTGGCCCTTGAGGTGATCAGCGATCCGGAGAAGGACAATGGAAAAAAAGTGTGACTGCGAATGCCACGCGCGGGTTTTGGTGCCGTGCGTGTTCTGCGCCGCACGCCACGACGATCCGCCTAGGCCGGCGGTCCTGGTGCCGTTAGACGAAGTGCACGACGACAAGACCGAGCCAGTCGTGTGGCCACCGCTCGACGACGAAGGGTTTCCATTCTGATGGGTCATTTTCTCAACTTCGGTCCAGGCCCGAACATGCTGCCCGAGCCGTGGCAAAACCTGGAACCCAACCACGACATCCGAAAGCGGCTGCGCTTCGCTGATGACTCGTGCTCGGCAATCCTCGCCGAGCACGTGATCGAGCACGTCTCGTTTTTGCAGGGCTACTCGTTTTTCTTCGAGGCCCTGCGCGTGCTCGAGCCGGGCGGGATCCTGCGCGTGGCGTTCCCGGACATCAGCCGGTTTTTGGCCGCGGGTGACGCGCACGGGCTCGGGCTGCGCGACGACTGGGTGCTCAGCGAGCGCGCGCTATTGTACGCGCGCGCGCTGGCCAAAAAGCCGAATGGTGAGTGGTCCGCTGGCCTCAGCGACGCCGAGCTCGCGCGTCACGGAATGCTCCGCATGCTGACCGGCTGGGGGCACCAGATGGCTTGGACTCACGAGAGCGCGGCCGGCGTGTTGCTGTCTGTCGGGTTCACCAGCGTGCAGCGGTTCGCCTACAACCAAGGGAAAATCTCGGGTGTCGACGGCCATCACCGGGACGTCGGTCCCGAGCTCGCCGAGGTGGAGTCGACAGTGCTAGAGGCCACGAAATGAATTCAACGCTCGTGCTTGTCAGCTCGAATCGAGATCCGGAACCTGAGACCACGCAGACGCTAGTCGCCTTTCAGAAGGCGGGCGCAAGGTTGCTCAAAGAGATGGGCTCGGCGGACGTTGCCTACGCGCGCAATCGCGCTCTCTCGTTCGCGTGCGACGTGCTGCGCGACTATCCAGAGCTCCAAACCGTGCTGATGATGGACGACGATATGGCGGTGTACGTGCACACCGCGCAGCAGCTCATTGACCGGAGTCGGCAGCTCGAGCGCGCTGTGTCGGGTGCCTACGCGACGAAAACCGCACGGCTCGCGGGCTGCCGTTGGAAGGCCAAGCCAGGCCTTTGGCTCGTGGGGCTCGGCTGCGTTGCGATTCCGCGCGCGCTGCTGCTCGACCTCGAGGAGCGTTCGGAATCGTTCGAGAGCGCCGGCCGCTTCATGACTGAATTCACTTGGGCGTGCGCTGAAGACGGCGGATGGGTCGCCGAAGACTTCCGCCTTTCAATGCAGCTCGGCGGCGTGCACATGGAACCGGTTGGGCTCGGCCACGTGAAAAAGGGCGTCCTGTGGCCGGACGACGAGACGCTAGCGGCGTTGGCGAAAGGCGAGGTGTTGGAGTGAGCAAACCAAATCTATCGGTGATTGAAGGCGGAAAAGTCGATGTTGCCCCGACTCCGGAGCGGGTTGATTTCAACTGCCACCACTGCAAGCGACCGTGCGTGATGTACCCGAAGGCAACGCCCATCGCGGTGATGCACTCGGTTCCAGCGTGCGAGGAGTGGGCGCGGATCGAGAAAAAGAAGGACGACCTAGCGCGCTACCTCATCAAGTGCGGTGTTCACGTGCACGTGCCGGGGCCAACGTCGTGAGGCGCAAAAAACTAGCTGGCACCGAAGCCGTTCCGGTAATCCCGTGCTCCTACGGGTGCGGTCGGAACGCGCAGGGCTCGCTAACGCTGAGCTTCTTGGAATGGCACGAGCGGCGGCGTACCGAAAACGAAAGCTATGGGCGTTCGCCTGACGGCGGGTTCCATGTGAACCTTCCAGCCTGCGCCGAGTGCGTTCGCGGAGCTGTGAAGCTGAAGGTTCTCATTCCAGATGACCGTAAGGAATCGTAGGCCAAGCACCAAGCAGGGCCTCATGTCCGCGCGTTTTCTGTGCGGCGCTGAGGTGCTGTTCTGCAAGTTGGTGAAGCGAGAGACTCCGCATCGCTCGCGTTGCCGGTGCTCAGCGTTGTTCAGCTCCGATAAGCTCTGTCACCTGTGCTCGTGCGCCGCGTGTGCGGCCGCGCTCGTCGAATGGATGCGGCGCATCAACGCAACGCGGCGGGCGCTGAAAGCGAGCTAGCCGGCGGGCTTGGGGTCGGGCGGAAGCAGCTTGCTCAGCGCCTCGTCTGCCGCGGCGTTCGCGGCGTCGGTGAGCAGCACGCGTGCGGCCTGTTCGATTGCTCCGCGGGGGTCGGGGCTGCGGAAAATGAGCTCGAGCAGCTTGACCGCTTCGTGCTCGAGTGCGGGCTCTACGAGCTCGAAGGCTTCTTTGATTGCGTTCGCTAGAGACATCCTGCGTCCTTTTCTTCAGAGAGCCGCGCCGCTTTCAGCGCTGGGAGTGCCGCGCACTGGCTTGGCGGTGTGTTGTGGCAAGCCAAAGCCGCCGCGGCCACGTAGCGCGCGTTAATGTTGGAAAGCTGCGCGGGTGGGCAAACATCAGTGTTGCGGCAAGCGCTGCCGAGACTGAGCAGAACTACGAACGCAAAGCGCATTTTCATAAGACCTTTTCTTTAGCGAGTGAGCGCGTAGCTGAGTCCAGCGCTCGCGAGCACGACTACGCCGAGAAGAGCGAACGCGCCGACCGGCGTTTGGATCACGTCGCGAAAGGTGTGCTCGAGCACCAGGCCGCGATCGGGGTTGGCGTCGTCGGTGTGCTCAATGAGCCAATTGCCATCGGCGCCGACCATGAGGTGCATGGCGTCGTGGTCGACGTCTTCGCGGTACTGAGCGACGACCAGCCGGCGCGGCGCTGCCCACTTGGACCGCGTGAACGTTCGGCCGAGCAGAACGACCGACGGCGGGAACCCGTTGAACGTCCAGCGGCCGCGGAGCGGCTGATCGAGCACAGCGAAGCCAACAGACATTCAGCAGCCTCCGAGGTGCGCAATCGCGCCGGCAATGAGAGCGCTGAAGGCCACGAGCGCCGCGCGTTGGACGTAGTCCAAGATCATCGGATGCGACCCCAGCCGAGCACGTCATTTGCGGGCGCTACCTGACACAGAAAGCGCCCCAAAAACCAGAGCGCGGAACGACGCTCGACGTCCGCGCTGTCGCCCCAATAGAAGCCCAGTGAACGCCTAAAGCGTGCGTTCCAATGCCAGGTGACTCGGGGCCGCGCGTTCATCGGTTCGACGCGAGGAGCTCGGCCGGCGTGCGCGGCTTGATCAGGTACTGCCACGAAGCGCCGTTCCACTGCATCAGCTTCGAGCCGATGGGATATTTGTTCCCGTAGGTGAGCGCTGCGAAGTTGTCGAGGTAGACGACGGGGGCATAGCCGCCGTAGCGCTGGGCGCCGTGGCTCGGGCCGTAGTCGATTTGCACAGTGGTCCAAGCGGACGTTGGGCGCGCGTCGAGAAGGGACATGACGAGTATTCTAACCGCTTCGGCGTCGCGGTGCTCGAGCGCCGTTCGGTGGTTGCACTCGGCGGGGTTGGAACTGAGGTGCCATCGGCACGAGGAGCGCGACCTGTTTCCAAAGTGCATCGCGCACGAGCTGGCTCACGTTGCGGTGACCCGCCTGCGCCGCGGCTTCGCGTGCATAGGCATAGAGCTCTGGTTCAAGCCAAAAAAGCCTTTGAATCATCTTCGGATCGGCCTTCAACTGCGCGAAGTTTTGGCCTTCGATGATGCGTTTTGCTTGGTGAGATTTGCGCGGCTGATTGGCCTTGAGCTCTTTTGCAATCGCTGTGGGGCTCACTCCGCAGAGTGCGGCGAGCTCGAGCAGCGGCTTTTTTCCTGCGAGCTCGAGCGCGCGCGCAGGGTGACGAGTCCACAGGATCGAGCACGCTTCGGTGAGTGTTTGTGCTTCGACAATTTCGAAACGGATGCCGAGTTCTGCACACATCGGCGCCTTTTTTCTGCCATCGAGCAGCTCTCCATCTAGCGCGAGCCCCGGTAGTTGCGGCCCAATACTCTGCAAACTCGCCCGTAAATCGCGCTGCCCGACCATTCCCCATATATAGCCGCGAGTCTCTCTCATTGCCAACACTCCGTCCATGGAGCGATTGCTCGAGACGATGGCTAGCTCAGTACTCGTTCGAGCGAAGCAGTTCATGGAGCGCAACAAGACGCGCGCCGTGAAAGCAGCTCGGGAAAATCAACACGTCACCGCGCTTGCTTCCGGCAGCATCGCATCAGTCGGCGTCACCGTCGCTGCTGCGTTCGCTGATCAGAAGATGGGCGCGGGTCACCAATGGAAGGTTGGGCCTGTGCCTGTGGTTGCCATCGCTGGCGCCGCGGCTTTGGTGCCCGCCTTCTTTACGCGCAAAATGCCAATCGTTCAGGCCGCGAGCGTCGCTGCAGGGACAACCGGCTTGAACATCGCCCTTTACCGCTATTTGGTGGAAGAGGGGATCGAGCCCGGCACGAGCAGCTGAACAACAGCCGCGGAAAAAACACGATAGGGGCAACGCCCGTGAAGCGTTGAGATTTTGAGCACGTACGAGCTACGCGAAAGGTTTTTTTTCATCATGGACCCGAATCAAATTGCAGCGAGTCTCTTGAGCGGTCAGGTCGGCAATCCCTTCGGCGCCGTTGGGCACGTGGGCGATCTGGTGAACGTGATGCCGTTCTATCCCGGCATGCAGCGCGTCGGCTCGCCGAACGTGCAGCCCTTCTACCCGGGCCAGGTCGGCTTGCCCGCCGTCGCGCAGGACGCGCAGCAGGGCCAAGTCAATTTCACGCCCCCGCAATACCTCGCGGGTGATGTCACCTATTTGGGTTTCGGCGCCACGTCGATCCCCGCCGGCTCCATCGGCACGCCGGTCGACGTTTCGACCAATCGCCCGTTCACGCCGCAAAAGATGGGCTGCCCCTCAACGGTGATCGGCCTGCTGATTACGCAGGTGAACGTCAGCGGTACCAACATTTTGGCCAACTCACTCGGCGCGCCCATCGAGCTTCTGTCGGAGGTTTCGACCTTCCCTCAGGTGCTGTGGCCCTCGCTCGACACCGCGACCGGCGTGCAATTCGTCGTCGCAAACCCGACGGGCGCCGCGCTCGTTTTCTCCGGCGCGTTTTACGGCACTCAGGTTCGCCGCTAAGGCGCTCCCGCGGTGCGCGTCGCTACCGAGCTCGGCAATGGCTTTGCCCCGGCAGAGCGTGCGTGGGCGATCAAGTGCTTCATTGAAGGATTCGCACTTGGTTGTCTGCCTGCGTTCAAGCGCTGGGGCTTGCCACCGCTCTATCAGAGCGGAGTCCGCTTCCAGCTCCCGCCCGAGCACGGCTCAGGGCTCGAGCTCATGCTGCTTCCCATCGATACCTACCGGGACGGCTGGGGCGACTGCGATCGGCTTCTCATCTGGTGGCTCTGCGAACGTTGGGCGCGGGGTTTACCCGCGCGCTGCTCGACGTATTTCATGGGCGGCAACATGCACGTGTTAGGTCGCAAAAGCTGGAACGATAGCGGGCCGACCGAAGACCCTTCGACGGTGCTTGGCGCAACGACGCCCCCCGGTTGGCCGCCACGCGTTCCCCTGATTCGGAGTTTTCCCTGATGTCACCCGGTGCAAAAGTTTTCCTCACTCTCGCCGGCGTTGGCACTGTGCTCGGCGTCGTGTTGCTCGCGGGCTCGAAGAACGCCAATGCGTCGCCGGCGCCGAAGCCGCAGGTGCCAGGCAGCAACGCGCCGCCTGACATCATCGTGCCCCCGATCATCCCGCCGGCTCAGCAGCAGCAACAGCCGCCCCCGGCGCAGTCGTTCCCGTCGCTGCCCTCGCTGCCGAACATTCCGATCGTTCCCATCGTTCCGCCGCTTCAGCAGCAGCAACAGCCGCCCCCGGCGCAGTCGTTGCCGTCGCTGCCCTCGCTGCCGAACCCCGCACAGCAAGTGCCCCCCGGCGTCACGTTCAGTTTGCCCAACCCGCTTGGCGGCGCGCCGCTCGGCACGTTCGATCCGGCGACGGGCAACGTGTTTGGTCCGAACGGGATCATCATCGGCACCTTCAACCCCAACACGGGGATTTTCACCGCGGCGACGGGCCAGCAAATCCAGATCCCCGGCTTCGGGTCTGCAGCGCAACAACCGGCACAGTCAGCGCCGCTGCCCGCGCCGCCGCAGCCGGCGCCGCAGCCATCGCCGCAGCCTGTGCCGGTAGTTCCGCTGCAGCCCGCTCCGCCGGCGCAAGCGACGTCACCGGTATCAACGGTGCCCACCGACACCGCGGCAATGGTGTCGGCGCTGCTCGACGCCGAGACGCGGAGCGGCTGGAATTCGACCGATCCCAACGTGCAGGTGTTCCAGAAAAATCGCGGGCTCACTGCCGATGCGAAGTTTGGACCCGGCACGGCTCTGAAGGCCGCGCTCGAAATCGGTACGCTGCCCCTGGTTCGCTTCTGGCCGCTCGGCTCGAGCAAGGCCAAGCTGCTCAACGCCTACAAGGCGTCGCTGCTCGACCTCGCGAACAAGAGCCCCGATCCGGTGCGCGCGCAGCAA
>Ga0134072_10000018_pt1 | contig 14292 bp, 8 predicted proteins | sample 15_taG_15_FD_123126 | JGI IMG/M metagenome (GOLD analysis project Ga0134072, IMG submission 123126) | Grasslands soil microbial communities from the Angelo Coastal Reserve, California, USA - 15_D_Wat_20cm_5_0_1 metaG | ecosystem: Environmental > Terrestrial > Soil > Grasslands ...
CATGACTGCACTGGTCATGGCGATTACTGTCGATCGCTACCTGAATGGACTGACGCGACCCTTCTGGGGGTGGGTGTCAGACCACGTCGGCCGGGAAAACACTATGTTTATCGCCTTTACGCTGGAGGCGATCGCTGTTTTCCTCCTACTTCAATTAATCAACCATCCCATATGGTTCATCACCCTGTCGGGCTTGTGTTTCTTCGCTTGGGGAGAGATTTTTTCCCTGTTCCCCTCAATCACCGGGGACCTGTTTGGCAAGACCTGGGCCACGACAAACTACGGCATTGTCTACACGGCCAAGGGCACAGGTGCGCTCTTTGCTGGCGCCGGCGCAGCTTGGCTGTTTGAAAAAACCGGCTCCTGGACAAAGGTCTTCTGGGCCATGATTGCCTGCGACCTCATCGCCGCGTTCCTGGCATTGTTCTGGCTGAAAGGTGCGGCCGCCCGCACGGTCGAGAAATCGATCAGTGGCCTGCAGGCTGTCGACATGACTGCGCCAACAAAGGCGCGAGGTGTGGCATAGCCGGCATCTGAGACGCGTGGTTACCGCTCACCCTTGAAAACTCTGTCGGCCGCTGCACGCCAGGATTTCTTTGGAGCGCATCGCTTTACGCCATTCGGTTCGCTGTGAATAACGAGCCGCAGTCGAAGAAACCCGGGCATATTTGGGCACGCGCTTAACTTAGTCTTTCTCGTTGCAGCGAGCTTGAGCTCGATTGCAACCTCGTTCTTTCTTTGTCGTATGATTCAGATGGTACGAAGAAGTCCGCCGCGTCTGGCCTGCACATCTCTCCAGCAAGCTGGAACTCATGTCCGGAACCCTCTTAAGTATGCAGCGCTACTGGTGCGTTTTCGATTGTGGCGAGATACAGAGCTTGAGGAGCCTTAAATTCAGTTGCTCAGCCTAGTTGGGGCTTAGAGTCAAGCAGACCAAAGGCGATCGTCGAAGTTACATGCAGGAATTGTCGTAAGTTCTTTGCGCCGATGATTCCGCCGGGGCGGAATATCAGAAGCCAATTAGGGCTCGATCGAGTCTGGAAATTATCGGCACACTGACGGAGGTGTAACAGTTTAACATCCACTAACGTAGCCTCCGTGCCCTTTGAGCAAAAATCGCGTTCCGGACGTGACCACGCGCTCCACGGTGGCGCAGGTCTTCCAAAATTATAGTCCAAAGTAGTGAGTACCGAAATCTTTGTTCTCCTGAGCCTCCTGAGCAGACTCACTCGAGAGTGAAACTCTGGGGAAGGACAACCGCCTCTGGGGCTGCGGTGCATTCTCAGCGAACCACGATGTATTTACAGGAGTCATCCGGTATTCTGGCCGCACTTAGTCGCGCTGTCTGTCTGCATGACGGTCTATTTTGTCCTTTCACTCTCTGCCTTCAACTTGTCGCTCGCACCGGCTTGTGCCGCAGCGAGCCGCGCTGTTAGCACTCGAAATGGCGAGCAGGCAACATAATCCATCCCCACCGCATGGCAGAACTCGACGGATGATGGGTCGCCGCCGTGCTCGCCACAAATTCCCACCTCAAGATTGGGGCGGGTCTTGCGACCGCGTTTGATTCCGATGCTAACCAGTTCACCTACCCCCTCGCGATCAATTACTGCGAAGGGATCCTGTTTGATGATGCCTTCCGCGAGATAGGTCGGCAACACTTTGTTCACGTCGTCACGTGAGAATCCGAAAGTGGTCTGGGTGAGGTCATTGGTGCCGAAGCTGAAGAACTCGGCTTCCTTGGCGATCTCGTCCGCGATCAGCGCAGCTCGCGGCAACTCGATCATCGTCCCCACCATGTAATGCACTTTCGCTCCCTTTTCCTTGAAAACTTCTTCGGCCACTCGCCGAACGATGCCGCCCTGGTGGGCCATCTCTTTCAACGTGGCCGTCAGCGGGATCATTACCTCCGCGTGGGGCTTGACGCCTTCCTTCGCGACGACTACGGCCGCCTCGAAAATTGCTCGCGCTTGCATCTCGGTAATCTCGGGATAGGTGATGCCTAGCCGGCACCCGCGATGTCCGAGCATGGGATTAAACTCGTGTAGTTCCTCGACCCTTCGGAGCAGGCCCTTCAACTTTTTCAACCTCGGTGAACCCGCCTTCTTTGCTTCCAGCACCGCGATCTCGACCATCAGTTCTTCGCGTTTGGGCAGAAACTCGTGCAGCGGCGGATCCAGGAGGCGAATGGTTACGGGCAGACCATCCATTACGCGAAACAGGCCGATGAAATCGGCGCGCTGCATGGGTAGCAGTTTTTTCAGCGCCACGCGGCGATCTTTCTCATTGTCTGCCAGAATCATGGCACGCATGTAAGGGATCCGGTCCTCAGCGAAGAACATGTGCTCGGTGCGACACAATCCGATGCCCTCGGCGCCAAACGCACGCGCCTGGATGGCATCTCGTGGAATGTCCGCGTTGGCTCGCACCCCCAGTTTGCGGAACGGCTCCGCCCAGCCCATGAACTTCATCAGTTCAGGATCATCGGGCTTTGCATCGAGGGTATTGAGCTTGCCATTGATTACACGGCCGGTGGTTCCATCGAGCGAAATCCAGTCGCCCTGCCTGAATACTTGGCCTTTCACCCTCATCTCGCGAGCCTTCTCGTTTACTTCTATGTCGCCTGCCCCGGCAACACAACACTTCCCCATCCCTCGCGTAACTACTGCTGCATGACTGGTCATGCCGCCGCGCGAAGTTAGAATCCCCGCAGCGACTTCCATGCCCTCAATATCTTCCGGAGTAGTCTCCGCTCTGACCAAGATGACTGAATTTCTCTTGCTGCCGTGCCCCGCCTTTTCCACCGCCTCATCCGCGGTGAACACAATCTGCCCGACGGCAGCGCCCGGGGACGCCGGCAACCCGGTGGCGAGAACTTCGATCTTCACTTTCTTCTCATCCAATCGTGGGACCAAAAAGTCGTAAAGCTGGTTGGGTTCGACACGGAAGATCGCTTCTTCCTTTGTGATCAGGCCTTCTTCCACCATCTGAATGGCGATGCGCACGGCAGCTAGTCCTGTGCGCTTGCCATTGCGCGTCTGCAGCATGTAAAGATTGCCGTCCTGGACGGTGAATTCGAAATCCTGCATGTCGCGATAATGTTTTTCCAGGCGAGTGGTAATCGCGCGGAGCTGCTTGTAAACTTCCGGCATGACCTTTTGCAGTTCAAGAATCGGAACCGGCGTGCGAATGCCTGCCACCACATCTTCGCCCTGCGCATTCATCAGAAATTCGCCATAAAACTCCTTCGAACCGATGGCAGGATTGCGCGTGAAGCCAACGCCGGTACCACTGGTCTGGCCAAGATTCCCGAATACCATCGCTTGCACATTGACGGCGGTTCCGAGCATGTCATCGATGTTGTTAATGCGCCGGTAAGTCTGCGCGCGCTGGTTGTTCCAGGAGCGGAAGACGGCATCTCGAGCCATGATGAGCTGTTCGCGCGGGTCCTGGGGAAAGTCCCGCCCGACGCGCTTCTTGACAACTTTCTTGTATTCCTGAATCACCTCCTTCAGAGCCCCGGCATCGAGTTCCGTGTCGAGCTTAGCCTTCTTCTGTTTCTTCTTTTTGTCGAAGACTTCGTCGAAAGCGAGTTTGGGAATCTCAAGAACGACATTCCCGAACATTTGGATGAGACGTCGGTAAGAATCGTAAGCGAACCGGGAATTGTTGGTTCGCTGAGCCAGCGCTTCCACGCTCTGATCGTTGAGCCCGAGGTTGAGGATGGTGTCCATCATCCCGGGCATGGAAAACTTTGCCCCGGAGCGTACACTGACCAGTAGCGGGTTTTCGCCTGTGCCCAGCCTCTGACCCTGCAGTTGCTCCAGGCGGCGGAGCGCGTCTTCTATCTGGTGCGTGACTTCGGTAGACACCTTTCCACCACTACGCATGTACTCGCGGCATGCCTCCGTCTGGATGGTGAAGCCGGGAGGCACCGGCAGTCCGGCGTTGGTCATCTCGGCCAAGCCTGCGCCTTTGCCCCCTAACTCGTTCTTCATCGTGCCGTTGCCTTCGGCTTTTCCATCACCGAAAAAATAAACGTACTTGACGGGGCTCACCCCAGCTGGCTTTTCGTGCGTTTCAGGTAGTGTGTAAGTACTCATGGATTTGTCCTTCTTGGGGAACTAACTTATGAATTCGAGCCTTATGCATTATGAAGCATTTCTCTCGATAACGGTGTCGCGCAACGTCGGGACTCGTGAAGCCCCGTATGAAGATTATCGAAGAGAGCAGACCAGTTTACCCGATTATCGCCGTGTTGATCATAGTCGCTCTCAAAAAACTCGCACAATAGCTGCATTCGCAGGCAGGTTAAGGGATCGACGGGCCCCTTCCCCAGACCCCTTCTCCCGCTAGGAGACGCAAGAACATTACTTATGAAAGCGAAACTGTGCCCAAATAATTTGTGTCATCTTAGGGGTTCACCTCACACGGGAGGGAACAGGAAGGGAACAACAAGCCCCAAACACCGTGCAACACCGTGATACAAGACGCAAGAAAGAGTGAATAGAATCAACTCTATGAGTTTTCTGGAGCCATCGGCAGGTCGCGGGTTCAAGTCCCGCCCTCGGCTCCATATTTTCAAGAGAGCTTACCGATCAGTTCACCGAGACCTGCTGCACATCTGCTGCACAGGCAATTTTCTCTTCGAGTCGCTTCATCGCTTCCGTCACGACACTAGCGACGGTTTTGATGTAGTTCCTCTGCGTCGTCTTAACGTCTTCGTGGCGAAGGATCGCTTGAATCACCTTGTCGGGGATTCCGAGTTCGTGCAGGTTCGTGGCTAGACCCCGGCGATAGGCATGCCAGCCTCTCCACTTCAGACCATTCGTCTTCGATGGAGCGATCTTCTATAACCACAAATGGCGGGTGCAGGACGGGCTGCTTCAGGATCGATCCGACATCGTGAAGGGCTTTCCCGTCCGGCAGATCATCATCTGGCAGCGGGATGGCGGCATAGATTTTAACCCCGCATACTTTCTTCCGACGTATGAGGTCATCTAGCTTATCTGCAAACCAAAGTTCAAGCTGACACCACGGGCAAATGCACTCGGCGATGTGTGGCGCATTTCGCAAGAGATGGACCACCCGCACCCTACTACGTTCCCGTTACAGTTGTCGAAGCGGTGCATCGAGTCCACTAGAGCCGAACTTGTTGTCGACTCATTCATAGGCTCTGGTACGACCGCGATCGCCGCAGAGATTTGTAGTCGCAACTGGATCGGAATGGAGATTTCCGAGGCGTACTGCAAAATGGCAAACGAGCGAATACGGGCGGCACGGAAGCCAAGGGACTCTCGCTCTCCTCGATACCTCGATGAAGCTAATGAAACGTCCCTTTCACCCGGCGTTCAGAAACCCTGCTGCCAGCGTCACCGTAAGCTGCTGATCCTAAGAGGCAGAATTTACCGCTACTACGAGGGTTCGGAATACATCCGTTATTCAAACACCCCGAGGTTCCCCATTCATTCGCCGGGCCAGGCCGCGGGAAGGCCCAGTAAAGTCGACAGTGAATCGCCCCATCGTGAAACTCAAGCTTATTGTCGTTGAAAATGGCGCGACACAAACGGTTGAGTTCACCTTCGTAGGCCGCGCCGCCCAAGGATTGTGATACAGGCACGAGCGCACGCTTGGTAGGTTGGAGTCCTGATGTACTCGTTCGGGAGGCCGCGTGACGGCGCGAACGGCACAGAATACCTTCCGCCGGGAATTACCGAGCCCGAGTTGCGTCGGTATGCGTGGGGCCGGGCCGGCCCGACTTGCCATCTTCGCGCAGGCATCACCACACCCATTTGCACGGAGGGCTCGCACTTCTGCGGCGTCAAAGTCTGGCTCGACTTCCCCAACACTCCCCGCCGCATCTGAAACCGCACGCGAGCCAGACTCGTCTCATCTTTGGCTGTAGGAAGCCCCGAAGCCTTTTTCAGACTGGCCGCGGAAACGAACCGAACGTCTCCAGCCAGTCCGCCGAGCCCACCAGCATTCCCCGGGTTTTTCACTGCGGTCTTTACCGGATTGCCGCGCGAGGTGGCCCGGTATAGCAGAGCTCGTCTGCCTCCGTGGCAGGAGTGGTCTAAGCACGTTCTCGGGAAGTGAGCTACTGCCTCGTTTTGCCGTCCACGCCGTTTCGGTTGCCCAAGGGGGGTCCCATGTCCGATCCGTTCTTCCGAAATCCTTTTCGTTTGTCTCTTGCCGAATTTCCATTCCGTTCACCCTCATTTCGCCAGACAGGAAAACATTCGATAGCGTTCGTTTGCATAGGATTACTGGCGGCAGCCGGGTGCGGGAGCTCGGGTCCTCCGGTTTCCATCAGTTTGTCGCCGTCTTCTGCCCAAGGCATTGAACAGGGGCAGACGGTTCCCATCGCAGCCACCGTCATGAACGATCCATCGAACGCAGGCGTCACCTGGTCGTTTTCTGGCACAGGCTGCACCGGCGCCGCCTGCGGCACACTCACGAGCCAAACGACAACTTCCGCGGTTTACAATGCACTCGCTTCGGTTCCCTCGAACCTCTTTGTGACGGTCACCGCCACGTCAGTAGCACATCCTTCGAAGTCTTCCTCCATTGGCATCGCTATGGTGGCCATAGCCGTCACGATTCAAAACACGGTCACTGAGCTCGCTGCCGGGACAGGAAACTATTTCAGCGCGATGTTCAGTGCCTCGGTGCAGAATGATCCTACCCATTATGGAGTCACGTGGACACTTACAGCGAACGGTGTGCCGTGTTCGCCTGCATGTGGCACGCTTTTCACGATCGATGCCGCCGCTGCGCAATACACGCCTCCTTCCAGTGTTCCAGCGGCTCCTGACAATACGCCGACAATTACCGCGGCGTCCGCAACCAATCCAGGGCGCTCTGATTCGGACACGTTCACCATCTTTGACGGGTCGGCCGCCTGCGGTACTGGCGGCAACGAAAGCGTCCTCAATGGCCAATACGCCATCATGCTGCAAGGCTGGAGTGGAATCGGGGGTGGCTCGCCGATCCTGTATGCTGCAAGCTTCGGCGCTGATGGCACCGGCAAAATTACCGGGGGGCAAGATCAATTTAACCCCTACCTTTCCATCTCCGCGTACGCGGGCGCTCCCGTTATCCCCTCGGCCAGTTCCTATTCCGTGGGTGCTGACAATCGCGGCTGCCTCACGCTAACGGATAACTCCGAAGCTACTTTTACGTTCCGCTTCTCGCTCGGCGGCATCACCGGAGGTATTGCCTCTAAAGGGGACCTCATCTTTGTCAACGAGCAATCCGCGATCGCGGAACACGCCTCGGGCATTCTGCGACGACAAGATCCAACAGCGTTCTCGCTCAGCGCACTTGCGCCGAATTATGTCCTGGGCGTGGACGGCTGGGATAATTCGAGCGGCACTCTCAATCACTTTGCCTTGGTTGGCTCCTTCGCGCAGAGCGGAGGCACCACTTCAAGCCTCGCATACGACGAGAATGATGGCGGCAAAATGCTCACGACAGGCGGAATGCCTGAATCCGGGAGCTTTCTGACCTTCCAGCCCATTGCCACCGGAACCGGTGTTGCCATGGCATCTTTGAATTTTCCAGGGATTTCCAATGTCTCCGTGAATGTCGAGGTTTATGTAATTAATTCGTCGGAGCTATTCTTCGTCTCGCTTATCCTGAGCAAGGAAGGCGCGGAATTCAGCGGCCGCGCCATTGCCACGCCTAGTTCATTCAGTCCTTCTTCGATTTCGGGCAATTATATTTTCCGTTTTACCGGAAGCTCCTCGGGAGCCACATCCGCCTCCATCGGCCTGGCCAGTTTTTCAAATGGCGGCCCGCCCAGCGTATCTGGAACAGTTTCAGGGACGATAGATCAGTACACTGGCGGCACGGCCACGAGCCAGAACCTCGCAGGCACCTATGCGTTCACCTCACTTTCAGGGAGACTAGACATAATTGGCTCCAACGCCGCCACATCACCGGTTTGCTATCTGACGAATCCGCTCGACGGCGTTTCCGCGTTTTGCATCAGCATGGACCCTTCCGCCAGCCTCGGCGTATTTGACGTGCAAGCCACCGCGACGTACAGCAACAGTTCGCTCTCGGGCAACTTCTACTTCGTCAGCGGCGAACCCGGCGACAATTCGATCCCGGGTTTGTCTGGCGTCGCCGCGATTTCCTCCGGTAGCATCAAGGGCGTGAAAGACGCGAGCGCTCAGTCGGGCTTCTCACTCGCCAATCCGCTTAACGCCACTCTATCCATTAACGCGGATGGATCCGGCAACCTTGGCGCCAACACTGTGGCCGTAACGAACGGCACCGTGCTCTATTTCATCGATGAGACGGGGAACTTGCCCCCACTCGTCCAAGTTTTCGAACAATGACGTCCTCCGTGAGGTAATGTTATGAAAATCGTTCTCGCAATTTTGCCCGCTCTGCTTCCAGCGATTGGCATCGCGCAAGACAGACCTGTGGCCTCCGCCACAGCGCCTGGTTGTGGCGCCGACAACGTCAAATTCGACGTGAAGACTGACCGCTCTTAACAACATCCATTATCCAAGCCGGAGCCTGGGAAGGCCCTTGTCTATTTCCTGCAAAATGACACCTACTTCCTCAGCAGGCCAAGGCCTACCACACGTTTTGGCGTCGACGGCAATTGGGTTGGCGCTACTCAATCCAACGCTTACTTCTATGTTTCAGTCGATCCCGGGGAGCATCACATTTGCGCTGCATGGCAATCCTTTGTGGGTGTCTATACCGGACAGACATCTGCTGCCGCTCATTTCACAGCCGACCATGGAGGCACCTATTTCTTTACTGTCCGTGACCACTTTGTCGAGAACCATGGTCCTGCTGGGATGACGCTTTCGCCTGTCGACGTCGACGAGGGCCAGCTTCTCATGAGTCAGTTTGGCTTCAGCACGTCTCACCCCAAGAAGAACTAACGTCAACTCAATTCTTGGGGTCAAAAGCGAGCCCCCGATGAATCAGGCCGTCCGAGCTTCAATCTGCGGCAAGGTTGGATGCGCGATGCTTCGCTGCGGAAGCTCCGAGAATAGGTGATGCTTCGTTCGTTTGCTCCCAGAGAGGTTTACAATTTTAGGGGACTAAAACGTGGAGCGAATCGAAGCCTTCAGACGTTTCTATGCTGATTTGATCACTGCTAATGCTGGAGCCGCAGATGATGGCGGTCTCCGTGCTGCGCAGCAATCAATATCTCGGGAGCCCTTCGTCGGCCCGGGTCCTTGGAAAATTTTTACACAATCCCAATCCCTATAGCTATAACGTCTGCAGCGCCGCCGACGCGGCAACTTTCGGCATAAAGTATCCGTTCCCGGGATTTTGCGGAGATTTTTATCAAGCGATTGCCCCGTACCCGCAGTTGGCCATGCTCATGGACACCTACTACTACGACCACCTGTATTATGTCGGGCTGCCTCTTGCCCAGAGCTATTACGACTCCATGGTCATCGACTTGAAAAAGCGAGCAGGAAAGGGCCTGACCATGAATCTCAACTACACTTTGTCCCGGCAGGAAGGAAATACTTACACGGCCTTCCAAAAAACGTGGGCGAACTACACCACGATTCAGGACTTCTCCAATATCGCTCAAGTGGCCCACACCATTACGGATTACGACCAAACCCACGTGGTGAAGGGGTTTGTCAGCTACGACCTCCCGTTTGGGAGAGGGCGCCAGTGGATGTCCGACCACGGAAGGTGGGTGAATGGACTTATTGGAGGATGGACAGTGGCGGGGCTGGTCCTCTACACCTCGGGGCAACCCTTGCGGGCTACCGTGCCGAATCCTTATTACGCGGTCTGGGGTAACATTTATCCGAACTTCGATTTGAGTGGATTCAGCGGACCCATCTTCCAGCGCGGCCAGTACACTCCACCCACGGCGGCGAATCCAAGGCCCGCCCAGGATTATTACTTGCCGGCGGGCATAGTCAGCGCGCCCGCATATGGCCAGCTGGGAACCGGCCCCTCAGCTATGTCCGCCTTGCGGTGCCCAGGACTCGCAAACGAGAGCGCCAGTATCCTTAAGAACTTCTCAATGGGCTCGGACGGGCGGTACAAGCTATCGTTCCGCACTGAGTTCTATAAACCTCTTCAACCGGCACACCTTCGACATCAGTGGATGCGGAGGGACGCACGAGCAAGCCTCGGCCGGACAACCTCTTGGGTTCGTCAAAGGCGTCAACAGTTCGCCGCGGACCGGGCAATTTGCAGTTCGCTTCACGTTTTGATTAGTGCAAATCGAGGGCAGCTCAGCGTGCGCGGGCTGCCCTACTCCTCCCCAAGAGCGGGGTCAGTCACGCAGTGAGATTCTTCAGAAGCACAGTCGCATGGAATCTTGCACTATCGGTTTTGTCCGTCGTGCAGGCAGTGTCTTTTGTAAGCTCTGCCTTGTCATTAAGCTGGACAACGCCTCAAGTCCCAGCTAAGGGTTCCTCAATCTATTACGTGGATTCGCGAGACGGCAATGACGCGAATACTGGAACGGCCCCCGGCGCTGCGTGGAGGACGCTGGAGAAGGTCAACGCAACGACGTTTCGTCCCTGGGACACAATTTTGCTACGTTCAAGTTCGGTGTGGCGTGGGCAGCTCTGGCCCAAGGGTTCGGGGACGGAGGGGCACCCGATCCGCGTGGGCACGTACGGCGGCGGAGTCAAGCCGGTGGTCAACGGCGAGGGGTTAGTCGAGGACGCTGTGCTTCTCAAGAACCAGGAATATTGGGAGATCGAGAACCTCGAGGTCACGAACACAGGTCCAACGCGCGCCGTTCGTCGTGGCGTTCATCTGGCGCTCGAAAATTTCGGCGACGCCCATCACATCTACATCCGCTCGTTAACAATCCACGATGTGAATGGCGTGGATAGTTTGAAATCCAACGGCGGAATCAACTACACCTCTACTTGGGACACGAAACCCAGCCGGTTTGTCGATTTACGAATTGAGGACAACGAGATTTATCACGTCGACCGCAGCGGGATCTTCGGCTGGTCTGAAGAGTGGATGCGTTCGAAATGGCATCCCAGCTTGGGCGTGATCGTCCGGGGCAATCAACTGCACGACATTGGTGCGGATGGGATTGTGGTTGCGGCGACCGACGGCGCACTGGTCGAAAACAATGTCGTTGGCCATGCCAGCCAGCGTTCGGAGGACTACAACGTTGCGATCTGGGCGTGGAGCGCGGACAATACCATCATCCAATACAACGAAGCTTACGGAACCAAAGGTCAGCGGGACGGAGAGGGCTTTGACTCCGACTGGAACAGCCGCAACACGGTGATTCAGTACAACTACAGCCACGACAATGACGGCGGGTTCCTGCTGATTTGCAATGAAGGGGGACACGAGATCACGGAGAACGCCGGCAACAGCGGAACGATCGTCCGATATAACATCAGCCGGAATGACCGCTCCCGCGGCATCACGATCGCAGGTCCGGTCAAGAATACGCTCGTTTACAACAACACGATCTACACCGGCCCGGATCGCACTCTGGACATGTTGCTTTTTGCGGACTGGAACGGCTGGTCCGAAGACACCTATTTCTTCAACAACATCTTTTTCGCTGCTGGCCCGGCGCAATTTTCCCATGGGGTCTCACGGGCTTCCGATGGAGCGTACACCACTGCGCCCGGCCTGGAGCCCAGCAAGAACAACATCTTCGAGTCAAATCTGTACTACGGCGTGAATCCCCCGCCGGGCGATAAGGGCGCACTTACTGCCGACCCGAAGTTGGTTGATCCGACCCGCGGCGGGATGGGACGTTTCTCGCTCTCCGGATACCACCTGCAGCCAACGTCAGCTGCAAGGGCAAGCGGAAAGGCGATTCAAAACAATGGCAGGCGCGATTTTTGGGGACATGCCGTACCCTCGTGTAACAAGACAGACCGCGGGGCTTCGCAATCCGATAATTGCGAAGCCGTTGCTGCTGAGCACCATGAGAGGTGATAAGACCAGCATGAACATTCATAAAACCGCAGAAAAGTCTTCAGCCGCTCGTCGCTTGTGGGCCATGCAGGCATGTTTTCTCTTTTGGGGACTCGCCCTTTTCCCAACGCTTGCCAGAGCACAGGCGCGCGGAGCGTTTCGCGCCGACCGGATGGACACGGTGCTTTACGGCGTTGCCTACTATCCGGAATACATGCCTTACGAGCGGCTGGACCAGGACGTTCAGCTCATGCAAAAAGCAGGCATCAGCGTGGTGCGCATTGGCGAATTTAGCTGGGGTCTGTGGGAACCGGAGGGCGGAAAGTTTGAGTTTGGCTGGATGGATCGTGTTGTCGACAAACTGCACGCGGCCGGCATTCGCATCATCCTCGGTACGCCCACGGCTTCGATTCCCGCGTGGATGTATAAGGAGCATCCCGAGATCATCGTGACGCGGCTGGGAGGGCAGAATCTTTATTACGGGCTGAGACAGAATTCCGACCTGTTTAATCCTACCTTCCGGTTCTATTGCGAGCGAGTGATTCGCAGGATCCTCGACCATTACAAAAATAATCCCGCCATCATTGGCTTTCAGATTGACAACGAAACCTCCTCAGCCGGAGTGGCGAATCACGATGTGCAGGTGGGCTTTCAGGAATATCTGAAGGTCAAATTCAAAACGGTAGATGAGCTGAACAAGATTTGGGGGCTGAACTACTGGGGCCAACGCTTGAATGATTGGACCGAGCTCGCGCCGCGCGACGGGATCATTAATCCTGGGTGGAAACTGGAGTGGGAGCGTTACCAGCAATGGCTGACGACGGACTTTCTGGCATGGCAGGCCTCCATTGTCAACGAATACAAGCGACCGGACCAATTTGTTATGCATGATTTTGCAGGACCGCCTCGGCCGGAGGTCAATGAGTTGGACGTCTCGCGGACTTTGGACATTACCGCCGCGAATCCTTATCACGACACGCAGGATGGATTTGATGGAGAGGTTTCGTCGCGCGTAGGCGACTACATGCGGTCGTTGAAAAGCACGAATTACCTGATTACGGAAACGAACGCGGAAGCGATTGGTTGGGATTCGGTGGGCCAATATCCCCCGTACGACGGGCAATTGCGGCTCGACGTATATACCCATGCTTCCTCCGGCGCCAACATGGTGGAGTACTGGCATTGGCATTCGATTCATTACGGGCAGGAAACGTATTGGAAGGGAGTGCTGGGCCACGACCTGCAGCCTGGCAGGGCGTACGAGGAAGTGAGCAGGACAGCGCACGAGTTACAGCGGGTTGGATCGGAGATTGTGGATCTTCGGCGGAAGAATCAGGTCGCGATTCTGCACAGCAACGACTCCTACTACGGGATTGAGTTCATGAAGTTCAGTGACCGTGTGAACTATCACACGATAGAGCGCCAGATGTACCGCGCGCTCTACCGCGCGAATATCGGCGTTGATTTTGTCTTTCCAGAAAGCACAAACCTTTCCAACTACAAAGTGATTCTCGTTCCGCCGCTCTATGTGGCCAGCGACGCTGTCTTGCGAAGGCTGGCGGAATATGTCCGTGGCGGCGGGAACTTGGTGGTCGCGTTCAAGAGCGGATTTTGCAACGAACACTCGACGGTTCGGTGGGAGATGGCGCCGGGACCCCTGCGGGAGGCTGCCGGCGTGCATTACCAGGAATTCTCAAGTCTGCTCCACCCGGTGGCGTTGAAGGACGATCCTTTTCATGCAGGTATCGATAACTTGGTGACAGCTTGGGCAGAAATGTTGATTCTGGACACAGCCAAAGCTCTGGCGTATTACGATCACCCGTTCTTCGAAAAATATCCCGCGATCACGCAAAACACCTTTGGCAAGGGCACCCTGACGTATGAAGGTACGGTGCTAAGTGACAAATTGCAGAGCCAAGTGCTGTTTTCCGTGCTTCAACAAGCAGGGCTAACTGGAGCGGACCAGAATCTGCCAGCGCCCGTGCGCGTAAAACACGGATTAAACCGCAAAGGCAAGACGCTGCACTACTTCTTGAATTATTCTGGCTCGCCACAGACTTTCCCTTACGAGTACAACGAGGGTTCCGAGATTCTTGCGCAAGTAGCCGTGCCGCACGGACAAAGTATCACCTTGAAACCGTGGGACGTAGCCATCATTGAGGAAAAATAACGTGGGGGGAGTCGAATGCTAAAGTCGCGCCCAATGCGCATCAGTATCCTTTTTGTTTCTGCACTTGCACTTTGTCAAAGTGCCCACGCGCAAACCTCGCGCCTGTCCCGAACTGAAATTCCAATACAGCGGTCTAACGGTTACGCCGGTTTCCTCGGACCTCGAGGCTCCCCTCACCGTCTCCTTCAATGTGCGGAATGTGGGGCCACGCGAAG
>Ga0134072_10000027_pt1 | contig 13491 bp, 21 predicted proteins | sample 15_taG_15_FD_123126 | JGI IMG/M metagenome (GOLD analysis project Ga0134072, IMG submission 123126) | Grasslands soil microbial communities from the Angelo Coastal Reserve, California, USA - 15_D_Wat_20cm_5_0_1 metaG | ecosystem: Environmental > Terrestrial > Soil > Grasslands ...
CCCGCGCAGACCAAGACTTTCGATAACAGGACGCACGCCCAGCAGTGGGCACGCAGCGTCGAATCGGACCTCGATAAGGGCATCGTCGTCGATCGGCGGACCGCGCAGCGGCTCTCGCTTGCGGAGGTGCTCGAGCGTTACCGCCTCGAAGTCACACCCACGAAACCGGGCTCGCTCGATGAAAACTTGCGGCTCAAAGCGATGGCGCAGCGTCCGTTTGCGCGCATCCGGATGTCGGCGCTCACGAGTTCCCTCCTGGCGGCCTATCGGGATGAGCGCCTCAAGCTCGTCTCCGGCGCCACGGTAAACCGCGAATTCAGCGTCCTCTCGCACGCAATCGACACGGCCCGTCGCGAATGGGACGTATACCTGCCGACCAATCCCTGCGGTCTCGTGCGCCGCCCGCCCCAGGGACACGCGAGAAACCGCCGCCTGCAGGGCGATGAGGAGCAGCGGCTCCTCGCAGCCTGCCGCAACGCCCGCAACGTCTGGTTGGCGCATTTCGTGGCGCTTGCCATCGAAACAGGCATGCGGCGGGGCGAGCTCCTGGGACTATTGTGGGACAACGTGGACCTCGAGCGGCGCACGGCCTTCCTGCCTGTCACCAAGAATGGCGAGTCGCGCGGCGTGCCGCTCTCGAGCCGTGCGGTCGCAGTACTTCGTGGCCTACCCGCTTCCTCCAGCGGACGCGTTTTTGGCGAGCTCACCCCGTTAGCCGTCAGGCTGTCCTTTAACCGCGCCACGCGTCGCGCCGGCATCACGGGTCTCCGCCTCCACGATCTCCGACACGAAGCCACGAGCCGATTCTTCGAAAAGGGACTGAATGTGATGGAGGTCGCCTCCGTCACCGGCCACAAGACGCTGCAGATGCTCAAGCGCTACACCCACTTGAGCGTCACCGATCTGGCCACGAGGCTCGGCTAGCGGCTGTGGAATAAACCCAAGCGTTTGGTTACAATCTATGCTGACCATTCTTCGGTTTCGGGGCTGCGGGTGATGATCTACTCGTACGATCATCGCCCGCCCCATGTCCACGTCATTGGTCCTGGCGCCGAGGCAAGGATCGCGCTGGGTGATGAGGGTGAGCGTCCCTGGGTCATGACGAACGACGGGCTGTCCCGCCGGGATGTGGTCAGAGCTCTTGCGGAGATCGAGCGGAATCGCGATCTCCTGATTCAGCGATGGAGAGAGATTCATGGCGATGCCTGAGTGGATAAAGAAGGAGTTGCGCACGAACTTTGCGCGGGCCTCCCGCGCGGGGCGGCAGGCTGCGAAGACGGAGCCGCGTGCCGCTCGTGCCACCTATCAGGCCAGGGACAACACACTGCGCATCGAGCTCACCAATGGAGCCGAGATCACTATCCCCGTGAAGCTGATTCCGGCCCTCAAGGGAGCGGCGCAGAGCGAAGTACGGGCGGTTGAAGTCCTGGGCCGGGGCGGCGGTCTGCACTGGGAAGCTTTGGACGTCGACCTCAGCGTCCCTGGACTGGTGTCGTCAGTGTTCGCGGGACCCGAATGGATGGCCGAGCTGGGCCGCCTCGGCGGACGGCGGTCATCGGCGGCCAAGGCGGCTGCAGCCCGGAGGAATGGACGAAAGGGCGGGCGGCCGCGCGGTCGGGCGACGGCCCGCACGAGCGCGTAGCCGCGAGGTCGCTGTTCATCTTTCCGCAGTCACGAAGGGTCCGATCATGAACACCCCGGGCTCGATTCCTGTTACGGACACCAGACCAACCATCGCAGGCGATCTTGCCCGACTGACGTGCACCCGCCTAACGAGGTGCAGGTGTCCGCCTGTCCCGCCATAGTGCGAGACAGATCAAAATCGTGATCGAGAGACCCGCGGTGGGCCAGATCATTTCGAAAGGCGATTTTTGATAGACGGCGGAAAGGCTCTGCAGGATGCCTGACTCAGGCCGGCTGACTCTGATCGCGAACAGCGATAGCAAGACGACGAACGGTGTCGCGACCGCCTCGAGCGCAACCCGCTTGCGCCGCAATATGAGAACAACCGCCAGGAGAAGCAGCACCCCCGCCACCAGTGTCAGTATCGGGTCCCAAAGAGGAGTTACGTCTAGCAGTGGGATATTAGGAGGATAAGGATATTGCGCAGTGGAAAATCCAAGTTTGTAGTTTAGGGTGAAACCTGCATAAAAAAGAGCGTCGAATGCCACAAGCGCAACCCACAGTGCCATGCCCCAGCGAATGAGCCAGAAGTCTGTCGGTCTCATTGATTTCAGCCTCCAATGACAACTGGCCTGGAGACAACCGAGCGCCCAGCTGAGGGCGTCTCGATCACTTGGAATCGCATCCACTTCTGTACTCATGGCGTGTGCCCAGCCCTCACGCTCGCATGGCGCAACGCGCCTCGCGACGCGAATGAGCTGTCTTGACAGATATCGATATCCCGTCATCGCTCGCCAGCCTTGATGGGCCTGAGGCCGAATCCAGATTCCGCCGCCACTTTCACCTGCTCGCGTGCCAGGGCCAGCCCGCTAGCCGTCAACCGGTAGACGTGTCGTGGCGGCCGTCCCGGCCGCTCTGCGTCTTTCCAGCGCGAGTCGAGAAGACCTTGGTCGCTGAGACGGATAAGGATTGGATACAGCGTCCCGGACTTTAGTCCAGTCCCCTTAGACAGCTCGTAGCCGTGCTGCCATGTCCGCGGCTGTTCCATTAACGCCCCCAGTAGGGCAAGAGTCTGACGAGAGCATTTACGGACAAGTATCATGCTGCAACTCTACATATGTAGAGTTAAAGGATCAAGTCGGGCTCCGGCGAGCTCCCCGTCCGCCATAATCAGCCGTTCGAATGTCTCCGAAGTAGATTGGCCGGCTGTTAGTGGATGTGTCGCCGAAGCTTAACGGCCGACCGGCTTTGCGCCCTGCTCATAGACGGCAGGGCTGTCGTGCGCAACACGTCAGTGCCGGCCCCCGTTCCTTTGCGGTGCTTCGATGGCGATGGCTTTGATCCATTGAACAGCGACATCGACTGGCTCGCTCGCGTCCGAGAAGGCAACGTTGTGCCCCAACGTTGGAAACAGTCGGTACTCGAGGGGCTTGCCTTCGACCTTGAGCGCGTCCAGTCGCTCGATCGATAGCCGGACCGGCGCTTGCACGTCCCTGCCTCCGAACAGCCAGACTCCCGGAATCGATAGCTTGCTGAGTGCGTCGCGTGGATCGGTGTCGACAAACTGATAGCGGTCCGGATCATGGCTTATATGCTTGCGTGCCTCAGCTGCGGTATGCGTGTCCCAAAAATCCGGCCTTCCCTGCGTAAAAAACTGAAACCGCAGCTGCTCACGAGTCGTGACGACTGGCCCACTGAACAGCACCATGAACCTCACGGTGCGATTCTTTTTTGCGGCCATTGGGACTATCCAGCCGGCTTGACTAAAGCCCAACAGGCCAATCGGCCCATGGTCAGACGGAAACCGCGCCGATAGTGCGCTAACAGCAGCACTCGCATCTCCCGCCAACAGGGCCAGATTGGAGGCATCGACGTTGTTGGTACCGACCTCCGGTCCCGCATAGACGCCGCCTGATTCCCCGACGCCGCGTTTGTCGTACGTCAGCACCGCAATACCATTTCTCGCCAGAAGCGAGGCGAACCCGGCCATTCGCTTTTCCTGACCGGACCCATGCACTATAACGACCGCCGCGTACGGGTGCTCGGGGCGAAAGATTGTGCCGGCCAGGGCGACCCCCGCGCTCCTGAAACCAACGGCCTCCGAGGTGAGCGCGGCTTGTTGGGCCACTGCCTGCTGAGGCGATACCCAGAGCAGCACTAGCAGGCATAGCGAACAGCCGATGTAGCGAAGCGTGGCTTTGCTCTCCCTCACCTATATATGAACGCCTTGATCATAGCTCGCTTCAACATTGTTGGCTGCTCGGTGATTTTAGTGTTTTCCGGAGGTCGAGCAGCCCGCTATTAGCGTCCCTGCTCATAGACGGCAGGCGGCCCGTTGGCGAACGTCTGGTCCCGGCCACTGGATTTCGCGAGATAATGAGAACTAACCCACCGTGAGCTGATCGTTTTGCACCCACTAAACACGATATTCTTACAACCGCGCATAACAGCCCCCGCATGGCCCCCATGCAGCGTCTCTTAGCCGCACTGCCGGCCCTCATCATATTCGGCGCATTGCTCTGCGTTTTCGGCATTGCCATCGTTGCCGGGATTAGGCAGCGTCGTCGGGATCGGCGCCGAATCCTGGCGGAGGGGATGAGCGCCGAGGCGGACATCGCCGAGGTAATTACCGACGAGCGATCGGACGCCTGCCGGATACGTTTCCGTTTCCAACCTGATATCGCAGGGCCTCACCTCGAGGCCACGCAGAAATCGACACTCGGGGCACTAAAATCGCTCGGCCTCGGGGAAGGCTCCCGTGTCCGGGTGTACTACCTCCCCAAGTGGCCGCGGTACGCCTTCATCAAGGCATTGGCGGTCGCTGAGCGCGACGAGGCGACCAAGTCGGCTGCCGGCGTTGCGGCCTCTGAATCGCTGCTTCCGTCAGTCCATTTCATCTCCTACCTCGCCCCCGGCGCCGCGAAGGCGCCCAACGCCTTTCGCTGGACCGGAGACGGCGACATCACCATCGGCGCGACGGTCGTCCGTTTCGCTGCCAAGCGCGCGCGGCCTCTCTGGTTCCCAAGAGTCGTGGAACTGGAATTCCTGCGCGACGCCGTTACGAATGTGGAAATTTTCGACAACACGGTGCGGTGCGAGATATCAGAACCTTACAAGAAGCCCCGGGCGCTGCAATTCTGGGCAGTCAACGCAGAGGAAGCCAAGGCAATTGGCGCGCGGCTGCCCGATTCGAGAACTGCGACCTTCGTACCGCAGCTGGCCGAGCGGGCCGCTTTCAACGCGCGTCTCCTCGAGGTGAGTCCCCGTGCACCTGTGACGCCCGTCATCATCGGCATCAATGGTGTGCTGTTCGTCATCGCGGCTGCGCTCGGAGGCGGGGTCTTGGTTCCGAACGGCGAGGTACTGATCAGGCTGGGCTCCGACTACACCCCGCTCACGGCTGGCGGTGAGTGGTGGCGGCTCCTAACCTCGACTTTCCTGCATTTCGGCATCCTGCATCTCGCCTTCAACATGTGGGCACTGTGGGTCAACGGGGTGCTTGCCGAGCGACTGTACGGCAGTACCCGTTACCTGACGCTCTACCTCGCTGCCGGAGTAGCCGGAAGCGTCACGAGCTTCCTGTGGCATCCGTTCGTGAATGGTGCCGGCGCCTCGGGCGCGATCTTCGGCGTGCTGGGCGCACTCTTTGCGTATTTCCTGAGGACGGACTCCGGTGTACCGAAGTCGGTACTCAAGGCGCAGCGCAACACCGCGGGCATTTTTATCGTAGTTTCACTGTTGAATGCCGCACACGTGAGGGGCATCGATAACGCGGCTCACCTCGGAGGGGTGGCGGCAGGCTTCGTCATGGGATGGCTGCTGTGCCGGCCGCTGGACGCGAAGCGCGATGAACAGGATTGGACCGCCCAATGGGTGCGAACCCTCACTGTCGTCGTGGCAAGCGTGCTGCTGGTTGGGTATCACCTGAGCAGTGGTCGGTGGCATCCCCGAGTGGTACACGATGCGAGCGGCCGTCCGGTCCTATTCGCTGAGCTTGCCCCGCCACCGCATGCCTTTGGCGGCGTGATCCTGGGGATGACTTCAGAGGAGCTGCTGCGCGCTAAGGGGAGGCCGGTAAAGAAGGAACCCAATCGCTGGCTCTACAACTCGATTGACTCGGCTCATGACGGTGTGTTGGACGTCCTTCTTACCGATGGCGCCGATGGGCATCCGGCGGCAGTGTGGGGAGTTCTTTTTTGGGGAGAGCCCGAGGCCGAGCCGCCGGGCATAGCGAATCTGCTGACATTCACACGGCAGGATCTCCTGATGCGGTACGGAACGCCAAGTTCTGAAAGCGACGGCGGCCAGGACGCAAAGTACCTGTACTTCCGTAACGGGCTCATGGTCTGGTTGGATGCTGATAAGGTCAGGGCGTACGGTGTGTACGCTCCGCAGCAGTAGACAAGAGCGGTCATCCGAGATGGCGTCGAGAACGGGGAGGCGAAAACTGAATCCAGTTTTCCCGGAGAATGGAGGTCGGATGAGTTTCGGCGAAAAAACAATCAACAGAGCACTGGCGGCGTTCGCGCTGCTACTTGTGTCGGCCTGCGATCAACAAAGCTTCATGCAGAAATTCGCCTCAGCAGAGGACCAGGCGAACGCCAGAAAAGTGATCGACTATCTTCGGACCGACAAGTTCGAAGAGATCGAGAAGGCTGCGGATTCCAGCATCAGCGGGTCGAATCTTCACGGAACACTCGTAACCATGGCTGCTTTGATACCGAAGCAGGAGCCGACCTCCGTAAAGCTGGTGGGCGTCCAAACCATGCATGGTCCGAACGGCACCACGAAAAATCTTACTTTCGAGTACGATTTTTCCGGAAAATGGTTTGTGCTGAATGTCGCGTCCCTGGAGAGGGCAGGCGCGTCCACGATCGTTGGGCTGCATGTGTATCCACAAACGACATCGTTGGAGGAACAAAATCGGTTTCGATTGTCGGGTAAGAGCACCATGCAGTACGTTGTCCTGGCGCTCGCTGTGTTCTTTCCCTTGCTGACGCTCTACGCCCTGGTCTCGTGCGCAAAGGCCCACCTATCGGGGCGCAAATGGCCTTGGGTGCTCTTCATTCTTCTGGGAATCGGGAAGTTCGCTGTGAACTGGACGACCGGGGCGTGGGGGATAACCCCTGTGGCGGTACAGCTCCTTAGCGCGTCGGCAACCGCGCCCCTCTATGGTCCATGGACCGTGGCGGTTTCTTTGCCGCTCGGTGCGCTCGTCTTTCTGTTGAGGCGTAGGTCGTTGCCGGTATCAACGGCTATTTGACCCAACCCCGCACTCGAGTGGTAGTGGGACAATTTTCGGACACTCCGGTCGTGACATTGCGTGATATCAAGTGACATCACGTGATGCCAAGTCCCTGTTGCAATTGGGGAGTCGGCTCGCATATTGTTGATTCGTAGGCCTCTTACCCCCGTTTCACACGGCAGGGGCCACTGGTTCGATCCCAGTCCGCCCACCATTCCGCATCAGGCCGCGCGTGGGGCGTCCGTCAATCCGATCGTGAGCCGCTTACCGACGGCGGTGGCAGCCTTCTGGACGGTCTCTAGCAGGACGTGAGGGTTTTCCGGATCGAGGAGCCGCTCAAGCTGGCTGCGGCTGGTGCCCATCCGCTTTGCCATCTCGCTCTTGCTGATACGCCCCTTCCTCATCGCTTCACTGACTTCCCAGGACAACACCCGCTTCCAAGCAAGAGTTGTCACTTCCTCGTAAAGCCCCTCCGCCCGCAGAAACTCTTCGAACGAAGAGCCCACATGCTTATTTCGCCGCTTTGCCACCTTCAACCTCCTTCTGCCGCTTCACAGCGAGGTCCAAATCGTTCTCGGGCGTCTGCTGTGTCTTCTTGATGAACCCGTGCAGGAGCGCCATCTGTCCTTGATGTATCTCGAACAGGACGCGCGCGATCCGGTTTTGGGTCAGAGAGCTCCTCACCTCCAAAAGTCCGCGCCTTGACGCCAACGGCCGACAGGTTGGCATACCCACCGGCCACCCGAATTCGACCGTAGCGATGTCCGTCCCCACGATCCGCTTGTCCTCGCGCGAGAGCGCCTTCAGCCATTTGCGCACGGGCTCGGCACCCGTGGCTGTTCTGTAAAACCTGGCCGGCAGAACCTTGCGTTTCATGGCAGCCATTCCGTCTCTGTACCTTTCACGGTACAGTGTACCTTATAAGGTACTAGACACACAAATGCCTAACCTCATCCAGAGGGCAGCGGCGAGGAGTCCCGTTCCTTTCGGTTCCAAGTGCCTGTTTCCTTACGGCCAGGAAGCGACGGCTTAGGAACGCCATTCGTCCGCTGGGATCGGTGTCCGCGCTAACGGCCAAGTTCGCCGTGCTCACGTAGAATGCGCACCTCGGGGGCAAATGTCCCCGGGAGTCTCAGCGGTCAATGTGTATGAATCCCAAGCACATTAGAGAAATCCAGACAAACGAGGTCTTGCGGAAACGCCTGGCCAAGTACATCACGCTCCACTGCTTTCGAAATACGGACGTGCTCGAGGATCTACACTCCGGCGAGGTACCTATCTCCGAGTCTGGCGACTACTCCGACGTAAAGGTAATCACGCCAGATAGAGAGATTCCCTGGAGCGACCTATCGCGCTTCGACAACAGCGAAATGAAGGCCATGATGATCGACGTGGTAAATCATTGCGACCAGGTTCTCGCAATCCTTTTTTCCACGCCGCTAGGTGACGAGTTGATCGAAGAGCTCGAGAGACGGGATCTGGTGCCGAACTGGAATGATCCGGAATGGACAGGGGAAACCGATCGCGAGCCGAAAATCGCGGGCGACTCGCCTATGAAGGGTTTCCCCGCGACGCGCAAGCTGAAAAGGAAGAAACCGGACAAGGTTCGGGGCCGTTCAGTCGGCAAGCAGTAGCGAGGACTCGCCCTCAGACTCGCAGTCGCGGAGCTGGGACAATTTTGGGACACTGCGCTCGTGACATTGCGCGTTGCGTGAGCGAAGGCGAGACCTGACGCGCTTGGTTGTCGCGAGTCCGGGATAACCTCAACGATTCGGTTTCGCGGGTCCGGTGACTCATTCCTTGCGGAAGGCGAGTACGTTCTGGGATTGCGCGTTCGGGGCGCTCGGCTCAACGGTTGTCGCCACGCGCTTCAGCAGAGCCGGCGACACGTTCCAGCGGTGTCCGTCGTCGGTAACGAGGCTTACCGTCTTCTTGTTGTAGCGCACGAGCATCCCGGTAATCGGACGGTCCGTCCTCCGCCTCGAAGCTCACGCGCTCGCCAACCTTGAACGCGAGCACCGACGAATGCGCGCGGAGCTCGGCGAGCATCCGCAGACGAGCGACGACGCGGTGGTTCAGGTCGATGAGCTCGGATTCGGTCAGTCGGTCGAGATCAATCTTCATAGGCGGTGTAGCTCCGCATCACATCGACAGCCGCGATCAGCACCTAACTAATCGCTACCGTGCCAGGAACACCCGCACGGCCGCGACCACCTGCGCCTGGTCAGCTTTGGGCAGCGCACCGAGTCGCCTCACGATGCGCGAAGCGTTCAGCGTCATTATCTTCGCGGGCCGTACCACCGAGGGCACTGGGAGCCTCCTCCACGCAGATTGCTCACCGGCACATCCCCGGGCCACCCTGCGTTGGCGGCACTCGTTACCATCGCGAGGTAGCAGACGCCGGTCCTCTGCACATGCTGCGGCGAGGATAGCACCACGGCGGGTCGAACTTTGTCGGAAGGCTCGTCGCTGTAGGGAAAGGGAACCACCACGACGTCCCATTGCTTGAACCTACTTCCCGAGCTTGTCATAGACGGCGTCGTGTTCACCGCCCCACTCGTCCGCAAAGGCGCCGTAGTCGGCCTGCGCGCGCTCCTCATCTACCGTCGGCATGACGAGCGACCAGAGCTGCGCCTTCCCGCCCCGCGCCCGGAAGTACATACGCAATGCTTCCGTCACGACCTCCGATTTCTTCCGAATTTCCTTTCGGCAGACTTCTTCAAGGGCCTTCTCCATTTCGGAAGGCACGGTCACGGAGATGGCTTTGTACTTGGCTGAGGCTTTCATAGGTTTGATCCTGAGGACGCTGGCTCAGGCCGGCGCGCTAGTCACTCGGCCTCTTGAGCCACGACCGCCTCGTGTCCGCTCAGTGAGGCGCAGGCCAAACGCCGCGAGGATCCCCGCGAGCGTGTCGAAGGCGCCGAGACCCATGCCGCCCACCGCTTCGGCTGCGGTGCGAAGAGCGCCGGGCACGGCGCGTGCGCTCTCAGACGGCAGGGGCCGCAGGGCGGTCTCAGCGACCGGTCGACCAATCGCCCGCGAGTCAGATCGGGATCTCGAAGCGCTTCCGACCGTCTATACGGTATACGGAAAAGTCCCGTCGGTCAGTCGTGAGGACAATGTTGGTCTTCAGGTCTTCAGCGAGAACAACCAACGTGGAGTCTGCGAAGTCCATCGGGCAATCCGCATACTGCACCATGAGCTCGCGCGCGCGGCGGAGGGCCGCGGCGCTCGTCGGCACAAGCACCGCGCCACCAGACAACACGAAGTCCAGACAGGCAACGCCGCCGCCGGGCACCCGTGCCAAAAGGTGCGTTGCCTCCGTCAGGACCGCCTCAGTGGTGACCGCTTCACGCTGCCAGGTTTGAAAAAAACCAACGAATTCCCTGTGACGACGCTGGCTGCGGTCGAGCAAAGAGACCAGGGCGCCCGTGTCCAGGAGCAATTCAGCTGTCACGCTGCAGAGACTCCAGGATGTACGCGCGATGCTCTTCGGCAAGATCGACTACGCCCGAGTCCACCGAACCGATGAGAGCCCGCACACGTTCCCCCGGCCGAGCATTTCCACTGGAACCGAGGCGCAAGTACTCTCGCAGAGCAGCTCGCACAACTTCGGATGCTCTGCGACCCGATTTGCGCGCAGTACGTTCGAGCGCCCTGGCTAGTTCTGCCGGGAGACGCACCGTGAGTTGTGATTCCATAATGCATTACATTGTAGTGCATTTGCAGTGCATGCGGCAACGTGGGGCGGGTGGTACGAACCGCGGCCGGGACGGAGGCTCCATACGGCAGGGGCCACTGGTTCGATCTCAGTACCGCCCACCATTCAGAAGCGTCGGCGGAACAAGGGTCTGGAACTTTCCGCCGTTGCGCGCTGAGGCCGATGTCAAGACGGTGAGTTATGAGAAGCCTAAGACCCCTGCGAAGTGAGAAGGACTACGGGGCGGCGTTCGCGGAGGTCGAGCGTCTGTGGGGTGCGAAAGCGAGCACGCCAAAGGGCGATCGCCTGGACATTCTCGCCACGTTGATCGAAGCCTATGAGGCCAAACACTACCCGATGGACTCCCCGGATCCAATTGAAGCGATCAAGTTTCGAATGGAGCAGCAAGGTTTGACCCGCAAGGATCTGGAACGCGTTCTAGGCTCGCGCACGCGCGTGTCGGAGGTGTTCAATCGTAAGCGCGGCCTTTCGATCGACATGATTCGCAAGCTCCACGACAAAGTAGCTTCAGATACCGGCGGAAGTGCTGATTCGCTCGGGCCGCGGACTCAAGTCCCGTAGGGAGGCGTCGGCGTGAGCGGATTGGCCGGCACCACTCCATTATTTGTCGCGCTGAACGAGACACTGGTCGTAGACAGGGAGAACGACAGCGAGCCACCTCCTCCGCCTCCTCCACCGCCTGCGCAGCGAGGCGCACAGAGACAGGGAGCGCGGTGATGAGGGCTAATCCACGCTTGGGAGTTGCGACACGAATCGCCAACGATCGGATCGCGGCTCTCTTGCCGTGTGACAGTCCCCTGGACGCTATCGGGGCTGGGTACGGCGTTACTGCGTGGCTTGTAGCTGCCCGACCTTGACCCACCCCGGCTCTGGCTTCAGTACCGCGAACAGATAGATGCCATCACCGGTCTTGCTTACTGACGCAGGATTGGCCGCCAGCGTCGCCGATACCTGCTCTGGGGAAAGGTTGTAGAACGCGCCATCGATCGCATCTATAGCAAGTCCAATTAAACCGCCGAAAACAATATTGCCCCACACCCAGCCGCTAACGCTCCGCGTGAGGGTCATGTCGAACGGTTGATAGCCGGTAAGCTCAACTCGCACGAAATGGTTGTCCTTTCGGGTGAGCTTTGCGACTACTGGTGTGTTGCCCGACGAGACGTTGTCAATCTTGACCATCGCGCCTGTCGGGGCGCTGCTGATTCCTACGTCCTGGCGCGTCCCGTGGATGATGGAACAGCAGCCCGTAAGACTCACAACCAAGGCAGTGAAGAGTGCAGAGCGCCCTAGAGTGACCGCTTTCATAGTTACCCCCTTTTAAACAGCAGAACGCGCGACTCGCTCTACCTTATCTGTCGTTATTCGTCGAACCGTCTCATCCCGTCCAATACTCCGTTGCCTTTTTACGGCGCTTGGGAGCGATACCAAGTCAACGGCGGCGGGGCACCGCATCGTCGCGCGCCGTGCGAGCCAGCGCGTTCGCAAACCACGAGGATTAGTGATCGGCAGGTGCGAGCCCGAGGGTGCTCCCTCCTGCAGCTCTTGACGGTGGCTACCCCTACGGTAATACTATCGGTATGAAAGTCGCAGTTTCAATCCCTGACGAAATTTTCGCCGAAACCGAACACCTGGCGAAACACTTGAAGGCCTCACGCAGCGAGATCTACAGCCGCGCTCTCGGTGAGTTCCTGGGCCGCCACGCGCCCGACCGCGTGACGGAAGCCATGAACGACGTCATCGCCGAGCTCGGCGACACAGCGGACACTTTCAGCCGACGCGCGGCGCGGCAGGTTCTGCGGAAAGTTGAGTGGTAATCGAACAGGCGGAAGTGTGGTGGGCCGGTCTCGATGAACCTACCGGGTCCGAAGCGGGATACCGCCGACCCGTCGTCGTCGTGCAAGGCAACGCACTCAACCGCAGCCGCATTGGCACGGTTGTGTGTGTTCCGCTGACGAGCAATCTCAAGTGGGCGAACGCTCCCGGCAACGTGCTCTTGCCGCGTCACGAAACGGGATTGTCAAAGGATTCGGTCGCGAACGTCTCGCTTATCGTGGCCCTCGACAGGCAGCAACTCGCCGAGCGGGTGCACAAGGTTCCGCCGCGGCGCTTGCAGCTTATCCTGGCGGGCATCGACACCGTCCTTGGCCGCTGAGCATCGCTGCGGCTCCGCGCCAAAGCGCTGGTCGCAGAGGCGGCTCGCCAGATTCCTCCTCTCTACGACGGAATCATGGATGCGGTGCGCTCTGGTTCTCTTCCCAAGTCGCCCATCCACGCGACTGCAGTGCGCGGAGAAAAGGCCACGGAGGTCGTAGCGGTGGCGAAGCCTGGGCCGCGTGGTATCCCAAAGAAACTGCACTAGCGGCGGGAGGTCGCGCTACCGAGCTGTCGCAATCTCCCCCGGCCAGCGTCAGGGAGTGCCTTCGGGAACGAACCTACGACGCTGCGTGATCGCCGCCCGCCACAAAGGCGTGCTTGCCGACACCGTCGACCCTGCTCAGCGATTTCGGAAACTTTCCTGAAGCGGGCCACCTCGCGAGCTGACTTGACACTCACAGCACCTCGGCCATAGCATTTTTGCCTAGCATTTATTCCTCGCCCGTGCCCTGGTTGTGCGGGTTCTGTTCCTCAGCGTGCTGGTGCTGGCGTTTGTTGATCATGCGCGGATCGGCCCGTGCGGCCATTCACGCTCGCCCCGAACAACTTCGGTAACCACTGCCAAAATCAGTCGAGGGTTTCAATGAAATCGAAAAAACCAGCCTTTGCTCCTTCGGTTTTACTTGGGCTTGCCGCGAGTCTCATGGTCTTTCCGCTGCTTGCTGGCCCGCCAACGACCCCTGCAAACATCGACGTCAGCCAACTCTCCAACAACGAGTCCGAAGAGACAATTGCCGTCAATCCAACC
>Ga0134072_10000033_pt1 | contig 13160 bp, 9 predicted proteins | sample 15_taG_15_FD_123126 | JGI IMG/M metagenome (GOLD analysis project Ga0134072, IMG submission 123126) | Grasslands soil microbial communities from the Angelo Coastal Reserve, California, USA - 15_D_Wat_20cm_5_0_1 metaG | ecosystem: Environmental > Terrestrial > Soil > Grasslands ...
CAAAATTTTCTTGTGGTGATACTGGCCCCGCTCCGGCCCGCCTTCCACCTGAAAAATTCCCATCCGTTGCTCGCGGAGCAGCCCCACAATCGAATCGATCAAGGACAAGATGATGGGATTGGCAGCCGCTTCTGCCAAGGCCAGGTGAAAATCGAGGTCCGCCTCGATGAACGCGTCCGGGTCCCTTTTCGCTCGTTCCATCACCTCGAACGACTCGTGCATGGCGGCTAGGTCCTCAGCTTCGGCGCGCTCTGCCGCAAGTGCCGCAATTTCCGGCTCCATCATCTCCCGGACTTCGGTCAAATACCGCGAACCTTCCGCCTGCCCGGCCTTCACCATGCGGTCCAGCGACAACCGGATCGGGTGGGCGCTGGTTTCCATGATGAAAGTCCCCCGGCCCGGGTAAGCTTCCACAAAACCCTTCTCCCGCAGAGCCTTCACCGCCTCGCGCACCGCGGTTCGGCTGACTCCAAATTGTTGGGCTAACTCTCGTTCCGGGGGAAGCTTGTCGCCGGTCTTCAACGCGCATTTCTGGATGGACTCCTCTACCTGCTGGACGATTTGCTCATACAAGCGGGAGGAACGCACAACTTTGTACATCATCATCTCCAGAGATCGAGGAAGAACTCTTCCAACCTTGGTATTACCGGTGGACCATATGAACCCATTGATTTTCCAAAGCTTAGTACTGGGCGCAGCCTCAGCTGGTCGGGTTGTCGGACCACTTCTACCAAACCGTCCCTCCCCTTGCAACCTACTCTTTCCCTACTCGATCCACACGGTCTTGATGTTAGTGAACTCTCGGATTCCGTGAACGCCCAGTTCCCTGCCGTGCCCCGACCACTTCACTCCGCCAAACGGCAGCCGCGGGTCGGACGCCACCATCCGGTTAATGAACACCATCCCCGCCTCGAGTTCGTTGATAAACCGCTCCCGTTCCTTGTCGTCATTGGTCCAAGCGCTGGCCCCCAAACCAAACCGCGTATCGTTGGCAAGGCGAATCGCATCCTCCAGGTCCTTCGCCCGGAACACGCTCGCTACCGGCCCGAACAGCTCCTCCTTGTGCGCCGGCGAACCCTTGGGAATATTGGTCAACACCGTCGGCGCATAGAAATTCCCCGGCCGGTCGAGCGGCTTGCCTCCCGTCAAAACTTTTGCACCCAATTCGACGGTTCTCTTTACCTCCCGGTCCAAGTCCTCCAGCCCTTGTGCCGACGACAGCGGCCCTAGTTCCGTCGATTCATCGAACGGGTCCCCCACCTGCAGCGCCGCCATCTTGTCGGCAAACATCTTTTCAAATTCGTCCGCAATCGCCTCCGCCACGATGAATCGCTTCGCCGCAATGCACGATTGCCCGTTGTTAACAATTCGCGCTCTCACCGCCGTGGTCGTCGCTGCCTCGAGGTTCGCGCTCGGCATCACGATGAACGGATCGCTGCCCCCCAACTCCAGCACCACTTTCTTGATTCTTTTTGCCGCTCCCACTCCCACTTCCACGCCCGCCCCTTCGCTTCCTGTCAGCGTGGCCGCTGCGACGCGCGGATCCGCCAGCACGCGGTCCACCTTCTGCGAGCTAATCAGCAGCGTTTGAAAAGCTCCATCGGGAAATCCTGCCTTCTTAAAAATCTCTTCGATGAGCAGCGCCGACTGCGGCACGATCGAAGCATGCTTCAGCAGCCCCACATTTCCCGCCATCAAAGCCGGAGCGGCAAACCGCAGCACCTGCCAGAAGGGAAAATTCCACGGCATCACTGCCAGCACCGGCCCCAACGGCAGATAGCGAATGTAGCTGCGTTTCGCCGTCGTCTCCACGACTTCGTCCGCCAAAAATCTCTCCGCATTCTCTGCGTAGTACCGGCAGACCCACCCGCACTTCGCGGCCTCATCCACCGCCGACCGGAAAGTCTTCCCCATCTCCGTGGTCATCACCCGCGCGTAAGTCTCTTTTTCTTTTTCCAGAACCGCCGCAGCATTCATCATCAGGCGCGAGCGCTCGGCAAATGGTGTTTTGCGGTAACTCAAAAACGTATCCGCCGCTTTCTGCAGTTTCACTTCAAGTTGCGCGTCCGACAATGATTCGAAAGTCTTTACTACCTGTCCGGTCGCCGGATTCACCGTCGCAATCGCCATTTCTCTCCTCCAAATCCCGCTTTTTGCCCCATCCACGCCCGGTCCCGGCGGCAGATTTATCCCGCCATGCAGGTCCGCCGGATCCGCAGTCTACTCCTCCTTGCTGGTTTCAGATGGATCCGAAGGGAGACGGTCTTCGACAAAACGGTATAACCCCTACGCTTGGTCCAACCACTATACCCCATTCTTCCCTTCCACGACAGCTCGACTGACCAGAATCCCGCTAGAATGCTTGAATATCCCTTGACACAATTTGGCGCCAAGTGGTACAGCGGTCATACCTTTTTGACGGCTGCCGCCCACTTTTGGCCAGCCGAACCCAAGGAGTCTCGACCGATGCCGACCCGCCAGAGTCTCAAGAACCGGCCCTCCAAAGCCATCCGCGGCCAACCGACGCGACCCCGGAGCGGCTCTCTTCTCTCCACCCGCCGCCAATTCCTTTGCACCGCGGCGGGTGCAGGCCTCGCTCTCGCCGGTTCTTCCTTCTCGGCTTGGGCCGACCACCACGGCCACCCCACTCCCAACAGCCTCACCTACCTCGACCGCCGCATGTACATCCACAACATGGAACTCCTCGCCCACTTCGCTCCCGGGCAGCATCGCGGCGGCAAAATGCAGCTCATGTCCGTCGGCAGCCGTCGCTACCTCTTCCAGCAGGGTGACGTCATCGACGTGAGCGACGTTCGCAAGCCTGTGATGTTCAACAAAGGCGGCTTCGAGGGCTCCCAGGTCCAGGTCGCCTACAACAAGAGCCTTAAAAAGTGGATTCTCATGACCGGCGCGCAAACGCCCATCACCGATTCCACACCCGAAGCGCCCATGGGTAAGTACGACGATCCGCACCTCGACGACAAACGGAAAAACTACAAGGGCCTGCGCGGCGTTCGCTTCTACGACGCCACCGATCCCGCGAAGATTGTCGAGCTCTCCGAATTCAGCACTGGCGCCACCGGCCAGGGCACGCATCGCAATTATTACGACGGCGGAAAGTACGCCTGCCTTGACACGGCGCCCGACGAAACGTTCATCCACCAGCCTTCCTACTTCCGCCGGCTCGTCAACGGCAACATGATTGTCGACTGCTCCGATCCTGCCAGCCCCAAAGAAGTTTCCATGTGGTGGGTTCCCGGCTCCCGCAAGGGCGAAGAAGCCGAATACGACAAGTGGATTTGGTCGAAACTCGTCCCGCCGAAAGTCGTTGCCGACCAGACTCCTTTCGCCGGTCTCCACGGCCCAGTGTATGTTCCGAAAAAGTTGGAAGACGGCGGCAATCGCGGCTACGGCGCGTTCGGCTGCAACGGCTTCATCATTCTCGATCTCTCCGATCCCGCGCATCAAAAAGAAATCGGCCGCTTCGAACCGCCTCCGCAATATTCCGGCATGGGTATCGCCTTCCACACGATCTATTGCGGCATCCTCGAACGCGGCTTCGTCATCTCGAATGGCGAAACCACCAACTCCGACTGCAATCAAATCTATCTGCCCAATTGGGTCATCGACATTCGCGACGAGCAGCATCCCGTTCCCGTCGCCCAGCTTCCCCGCCCCGTCCCGCCGCCCGAGGCGCCATACAAGGATTTCTGCTTCAAGCGCGGCCGCTTTGGCACGCACAATCCTCCGCATCTCAAAGCGCCGGGAAAGCCGCGCCAAGAATTCATCGCCTATTCCTATTTCATAGCCGGGCTCCGCTGCTACGACATCGGCGATCTCACCGAGCCCGAAGAAGTCGCTTACTTCATTCCGCCGCAAGGCGGCGACTTGAAGAAATTCGGCAGCTACGACCGCACTGTCGACAATGTTTTCATCGAATGGGACCGCAACATCATTTGGTGCGCCGCCGATACCGGCCTCTACGCGCTGAGTTGCCCGAACCTCGGCAAGCCCATTCTCGATCCCATGCCCGTCGCGGAATGGTCACTCGACAAACTCAACGAAGGCGCGCCCTGACTCGTTCTTCGGCGCACTGGAGAAAACCCGATGAGTATTCCTTCTCGGTCATCCCTCTTCGCGATGCTGGTCTGCGTTTCCTCTGGGCTACATGCTGATTTGCGCGCAAAACCGCAGGAACGTTTCATTCCGGGCGAAGCGAAGGGTGTCAACCGATCCACATTTCGGTATCTGGGGTCGGCTGCGGTCGCCCAAGAAACGATGCCCGTCAAAATCAAACTCCTTACGCTTCTCGGCCGCCCGCTCCAATTGGTTGCCGCAGAAAAGCTTGGCCTCTTTTCCAAATTTGGCCTCGAAGTGCAAACCGAAAACTCCGCCAATTCTCAGGAGTTGCGCGACAAACTCGCCACCAGGAATGGCGACATCGCCTATCTTGCCGTGGACAACGCCGTGGCCATGGTCGACCTCGCCAACCAGGACGTCATCATCGTCATGGGTGGCGAAGGCTCGCAAAACGAACTCATCGCCCAGCCGGACATCAAATCCATCAAGGATTTGCGTAGCAAAACGCTCATCGTTGACGCGCCCAACACCGCTTACGCTGTACAGCTCAAAAAAATTCTTCTTCTCAGCGGCCTCGAAGCCGGCAAAGATTACGAAATCAAGTCCGTCGGCGCCACGCCGCAACGCCTCATCGCCATGCGAGAAAACAAATCCTACGCGGCCTCAATGCTCGGCCCGCCTAGCTCCATCATCGCCAAGCGCGAAGGCTTCGTCAGTCTCGCCGCGGTACAAGAAAGCATCGGTCCGTACCAAGCTGCAGGCCTTTTCGCCCAGCGCAAGTGGGCACAAGATCATCGCGAAGCACTCACCAACTTTCTTGCCGCAATCATCGAAGCGCAGCGCTGGCTGCTGGCGCCCGCCAACAAAAACGAAGTCCTTGCGCTGATGACCAAAGAAGCGTATCTCGCACCGGAAGTAGCTGCGGAGTCATACGAATCGCTCATGACCAAGCCCGGCGGCTTCGCGAAGGACGCCGCCTTCGATGTGCGCGGCTTTCAGAATGTCCTGAAGCTGCGCGCGGAAATCGAAGGCTCTTGGGGCGGCCATCCTCGGCCGCCCGAAAAATATTACGACGCCTCGTATTACGCCGCCGCCGTCGCTAAATTGCAGGGCAAGCCGTAATGCGTAGCGCAATACGACATGACGTGTCATTCCGAGGGCCGTTTTTGCCTGCCTGCCGCAGGCATCGCCCGCGGAATCTCCTTTTCGTTTGGGAGAAAGAAAAATGCAATACATTTCTATATCGACAATAATCGTGGCCTTTCTTTCCGCGACCTCCGCCTTCCCCCAGGAGCGCACCCTCGACGAAATCAAAGCCGAAGCCCTCAAGCGCGCCGAGAACGGCATGTATCCGCTTATCGGCCTCGATCCCGCCGACGTCAAAGAGGCTTTCGCCGCCATCCACACTTCCGACTACGACGAATGGGCCGCCGCGTTCACCACCGCCGGCGATCGCTACATGGCCGAAGCGAAATCGCTCGAAGCGCGCGATCCCGCCAAAGCCAACGCGGATTACATCCGCGCGTGGCGCCTCTATTCCTTTGGCCGCTGGCCCGTGCCGTCTTCCCCCGGCAAGCAGCGCGCGTACGCCAAAGCACTCGAAGCGTTTCTCGCGCACGCCAAATTCATGGACCCGCCTCTCGAAGTCGTTCGCATTCCCTTTGAAAACTCCGAAATCGTCGGCTACCTCCGCCTGCCGAAGAACGCGAAAAGCCCCGTCCCCGTGGTCATCGCCATCAGCGGCCTCGACAGCCGCAAGGAAGATCTCTCCGAAAATTTCGGCGCAGTGATTCCGCATGGCATCGGCTTTATCGGCGTCGACTCGCCGGGAACCGGCCAGTCGCCCATCAAAGCCAGTGAAACCGCCGAGCGCGAATTCTCGCGCGTCATCGACTACCTCGAAACGCGCCCCGAAGTGGATAAGACGCGCATCGGCGTCGACGGCCAAAGCTTCGGGGCGTATTGGGCCACGAAACTGGCCATCGTCGAGCACACGCGCCTGAAAGCCGTCGTCGCGCAATCCCCGCCCGTCGACGCTACCTTCCAAAAAGATTTCGTCCTCCACCAAACGCTCGGCAATCGCGAATATCTTTTTGGCCTGGGGCCCGCGCTGATGTCCATTTTCGACGGTGCAAAAACGCCGGAGGATCTCGCGAACATTTTTCCCAAGCTGTCCCTGGTCTCGCAGGGCCTGGTCGGCTCGCCGGCTAGGTCGGGCTCGCCTGCCGCGGCAGGCAAACCCACCGCGCCCATGCTCATCATCTCCGGCGCGCTCGATACCCAGGTCCCCATCTCGGACACCTATCTGTTGCTCTCGAGCGGCGATGTGCCCAAGGAGGCCTGGATCAATCCCCAGGGCGGCCATTTGGGCCGCCAGGTCAGAGTCTGGCCCGACCCGGTCATCTTCCGCGAAGTCATCATCCCCTGGCTCACCCGCAAACTCGCCACGCCGCCTTTGTAGTGGCCGACCTTCAGGTCGGTGCATTTTGTGGGGCCGGCATCTTGCCGGCTCTTGTTTTCGTAACCGCGGGCTTCAGCCCAGCATCTTCTTCCGCTTCCGCCAACCCTGGCTCACACGCAAGCTGGGGCAAAGAAATTGACATTTCTGGTTTGCAGCAGTCTCCCGCTGGTGGCGGATAGTCACATCGTTTCTACAAATCACATTCATCCTCTGTGCTTCCATAGTGCCGAACGACAATTCGCGTGACCCCAAAACTCTGGCATCTCAATAGGTATTTTCCTGCGTCTAAGCGTTTGTTTGGTGCTAGACCGCGAACGGAGACCGCCTGTGCGAACTGCAACGGTTTCGGCCCTTTGTCTCTCACTTTCGTTGATTTCGTTCCCACGTCCAGCGGCGGGTCAGTCCAATTCCCCCAGTCCATCATTGACCGCCTCGCAAATCGCGCCGGCCCTCAGGAAATTACCTGACCTCCAGAAAGACACCGAAAACAAAGGCCTCCCAGTCGGAACCAATTCCACACACGAGCCCGGAAATGCACCACAGTCTTGGATGAACCTTCTCGCCCAGCAAGATAAGCCAAGCACCGAACAGTTCCACGCGGGACTCAAGGAACGCCTCAAGGAGGAGATTCTGCCGCAGCTTGAGAGCCATCGTTGCGCCCACATCCTCATCTTCCAGGCGCCAAAATTGGATTCAAAGATGGTTGTAGAGGCGCCTCCAAGTTCGGGGGACAACATCACAACCTTCAAGGGGTTGCGACCTTGCTGCCGCGACCTCCGTGGCCTTCATGGGCTGCCCCCGACTGCCCCCAAGGCCCCCGTGCCCAACCTTGAGGGCTGGCTAAACCATCTCCGCCCTTAGCGTCTTCGAGAACGTATAGAACTTGCTAGCCCGCCCGAAGGGTCACCGGCGATGAGCGCAAAAATAAACAAGACCCATTGCAAGCTCCTTATTACCTGGAGCCTCGCTGTCTTTTGTGCATTCCCGATCACAGCCCTGGCGCAAATGGCCTCGGGTCAGAAAGCGCCTCCCCCTCTCGGAACGTTGGTCGATGTGGGCGGCTATCGCATCCATTTGTATTGCACTGGTGAGGGGACGCCTACGGTCGTCATTGTGGGCGCCGGATTTTCTTTCGATTGGGGACTCGTTCAACCGGAAGCCGCAAAATTTACTCAAGTCTGTGCCTATGACCATTCCGGCATTGGCTGGAGCGACGACGGCCCGAAAGATTCATGCTCTCTTAGGGTGAGCGAAGTACACACTGCGCTGAAAAATGCCGGGATTAAGGGGCCTTACGTGCTCGTGGGGCATTCGCTTGGTGGATTAGTTGCGCGTGTCTACGCCGGGCGATTCCCAGAAGAGGTCGCGGGCATGATTTTTGTGGATCACACGATTAACCCGATGCTGCTTTCTTCACCGGGCGATAAGCCCCTACCGCCTCCCCCACCAAAGCCTTCCTCTCCCAGCGCCGGACCGATTGGGAAACCGGTCGGGATCGAAAGCGATCCGAATTTTAGTAAGCTATCGGACCGTGACCGCGAGCTTCATCTCTGGTTCATCTCACAGCCCCGAACTGAAAAGTCTTTGCAAGCACACCTGGGCATGATGCCCGGCTGCGTTGAGGAGGCGAACGCCATCCTCAAAGAACACGATCATCCGCTCGCCGATAAGCCGCTCGTCGATATCAGCATTAAGAACGCCAGCCCGGCTTATATTAATTTGCAGACGCAGTTGCTGTCCCTTTCGCAAAATAGCAAGGAGATGATTGCGGAGAAGAGCAGCCATTTCGTGATTATCGACAGGCCTGATGTTGTCGTAGAGGCAATTCGTCAAGCGGTGCAGTCGGTCCGAAATAACGCCAAGCTCTGACTAGCCAGCCGCATCGTGCGGGAAGACCTCTGTGACCTTCTTTGCCGTCAATCGTTTCCGCACTCTTCCCCATTCAACGGAGAGTGGGGTACCGTCGCCGGTCCTTCCCCTCGCGATCCAGCATCGACTTTCACTTTTCGTGTTTCGAGTTTCGATTTCCCCTTCTCCAATTTCGCGCCGTCCCAGAGAGACGCGGAACCGCCGCGGCTCGCTTCGAGGAGTATGGACCCAGATTGAGAGGGGGTTAGCTAAGCTAGAACCAGTCGGTGCGATAGGCGACCCACCAGCTCACAATGGCGATGGGAATGGTGGCGAGCAGGCCCCAGATTAGCGGCAAGGTAACATCCGCGACCACCCCCAGCACGATGAAAACGGTCCAGAAGATTTTGCGCTGCACTTCGATATTGTAACGCGGACCAGACCCGCAACTATAATTCAGGCTGCGTACGCATAACAAAGAGTTACCGGAGCGGGCTCGCTGGTAATGCTCAGCCCGGGCGGCGCGACCGCGGGGCAAGAAGCGCTGTGGGATGCGGCGAATGCGGCTGCGTTGTGGTGGTGACGGCGAAAAACGGTCCAAACCTAAAACACGGGAGGCTGTAGCAAAACAAACCGACTCAACAGCATGGGCGGTCACGAGAACTCAGCGTCCTTCGACGCCGAGAACAAGAAGGAGCTAATTTGCGGCGGCGATGAGCGCCTGCTCGGTGCGCTCCGCTTGCTCGAAGCCGCGCGCCGCGTAAAACATGGCGCGGTTGAAGAAATGGTCGATCATGCGGAACATGTCGTGTTCCGCAAGAACTTCTATCTCGAAACCGGGCCAGGATTCCCGATAGAGAAAGTCCCAGAGATTGTCTTTGGTCAGAACAATGGCCCACAGGAGTTCGCTCAGAGGAACTCCCTGCCGGTAACGCCGAGCGCCAATTTCGGAATATTGGTGTTCGATATCCCGTTCCGTACGGGTGGCGAGCCATTGGCCTAGCTGGCTGTAAATTTCATAGACGCGTTGCCGAAGCTCGTGCTCCGGAACCCTGCTGAAAGAAGCGAGATGAGGAGCTTGGCGAGCGCGCGCGAGAAGTTCCGTCGCCAACTCCTTCGAATGCGACTCAATCAGATGCACTAAGCGGTGGATTGGCGTAACCAACCTCCGTGAGTTCTAAGTGCAGTATGGAGACGAGGGTGGACAAATGCAGCGGTGAAGAACACAGAGATACGCGATGCATGTCACGCGGGGCCCAGGCGAGCAGCGTGACCTGTTCCAAAGTGCAGGCACGTTACTGTCTCGGAATTCGGAGCAAAAATCCGCGGCGGCCGGAAGGGCGCGGCGGGATGATTAAGCTACAGCCCCAAAAGGTAGGAAAAAATGGACAAAACAACACAGGCAGAACCTCTTTCTCCCGAACTCACGGCGGCAGCGGAGGCCGAGCGGCAAGCTGAGGCCAAGGAAATAGCGCAGTCCTTGGCAGGGAAAGCGGCTCGGCAGCCCCGGAAGGGATCGCGCTACTCGCCAGTGACGGTTTCGCCGGAGAGCGCCAGGGGCGAGTCCACGCCGGTGACGGAGTTTGTGGGATTCCTGAAGCAAACCCAGCGGATCTGGCTCATGGTAGTGGGCGCGATTTTCGGGCTCATCGTGTTAGTCACGCTGGCGGAGCGCGGATTCGAATGGATCAGCAAGTCCCGTGAAAGAAAACACGAACAAGCAGTAGCGAGCGTGACGCCGGAACACTTACTGGCGCGCTGCGGGCAACCACTCGAAGACACGACGAAGAACGTTTACCCGATCCTGATGCGCACGATGACGTATCAAATCAGCCGGAATGAGACGTACATCTTTGACTTTAGCCGGACCGCGGAGGAACAGAGCGACTGGGTGTTTCTGTCGATGAAAGACGGGAACGGCAAGAGCTACGAAACGGCGGAAGAAAAAGTCAGCGCGATGTCTTGCCTGAACTCGCGGAAGTGAGGGCGCGGAACGGGCTGACGACCCGACGGAAAAAGCAGATCCCTCGCTCCGCTCGGGATGACAGGTGTCCACATTTCTTCGATGCTGCCAGAACCTAAGGACTTTTTCGAGCCTCACAACTTTTGAGACATCCCCGAGTGGCAGCGCTAAGCCCAGGAGAAGCCGTGCTTGGAAAGCGGCAGCGAACGGATGCGCTTTCCTGTGGCGGCGAAAATGGCGTTGCACACTGCCGGAAGTACCGGGGGAAGCGCTGGCTCGCCGGGGCCGGTCGGCGGATTGTCGGTCTTCAGGAAGTGCACTTCGATTTCGGCCGATAATTGGTTCATGCGCACAGGCGGGTATTCGTGGAAGTTGCTCTGCACCGCGCGCCCGCCATCAATGGTGATTTCGTAAGACATGACTTGGCTAAGGCCGTCGATCACCGCACCGCGGACCTGATTTTCCGCGCCGCCCGGATTGATGATGGTGCTGCCGATGTCGCCGGCAACCCAAACCTTATTGACCTTTAGTTTGTGCCCGCGTCGACCTGCACTTCGGCGACTTCCGCAAAATAACCACGATGAGAAAACTGGAAGGCCACGCCCATGCCGGTATTTTTCGGAAGCTGGCGCTGGCCCCCAGCCGGATTTTTCGGCAACGAGTTTTACAACGCCGATCATGCGCGCGGCATCTAGGTCGCTCGAGAAGGGATCGGGCTTCGTGTTGGGATTGGAGACGGGCGGGAGGCTGAGAAGACCCAGACGGAATTGGATAGGATCTTTTCCGGCGGCGTGCGCGAGTTCGTCGGTGAAAGATTGAAAGACCCAGGAAAACGCGTTGCTGCGTGGCGCACTTGCCCGCATAGACGGGGCATTTGTCGTAGACGGCATACAACATGCCGGGAACTTTGAAGTCGATGCTGTAGAGCGATTTGCCGGTGACGATGCTGAGGTTGTCGACGCCCGGAATGCGGACGTCCTTCCAATCGACATCCAGCTCTTCGGCGCTGAGCATAGGCAGGCTGGTTTTGACGCCTTGCCCGATTTCCGGATTTTTGCCCATGATGGTGACGATGCCGTTGGCGGCCACGCGGACGAAGGCGAGAGGCTGGAAGGCAGGGGCGGGCGGCTGCGGTGCGGCCGCTTGAGCCGCGGCAGTGAACGCTTTCACGGGCTCGAGATGATAGGAGAGAAGAAAGCCGCCGCCAGCGACGGAGGAAACTTTTGAGAAAAGCGCGGCGATTGAGAAGAGCGGAGTTCATAGGATCCCCAGTGGTGCGAGACGCGGTTCAGGCAGGCAGCAGGATCGTCCGACACGCAAAGTATTGTAAACGTCACGGGAAATTCCGTGACCCTTCGCCGAGACTCACCGCAGGCTGGTGACTCGTGAAAAGATCTCGCAATCGGTAAGACAACGAGACAAGCGGGCAACGTCGAGGAGGGCACGATATATCGTGCCCCTACGGGAGGCAACGCGGTCAGGCGGCGGGGGGTGTGGACTGGTCGGCAGCGTGGGACATGACTTCGCGCATCTTGACGGAATCAAGTTCACCCTGCCAGCGGCTGACGACAAGTGTGGCAACGCCGTTGCCGACGACGTTGGTGAGGGCGCGGCATTCGCTCATAAATTTTTCGATGCCGACAAGAAGCGCGAGTCCCTGCACGGGAATCGAGGGGACGGCGGCGAGAATGGCGGCGAGAGTGACGAAGCCGGTGCCAGTGACTCCGGAACCGCCTTTCGAAGCGATAAGGGCGAAAAGCAACATGCCCGAGATTTGGCCGAAAGAAAGGTGCGTGCCCGTGGCTTGCGCGAGAAAGAGCGCGGACAGCGCGAGGTAGATGTTGGTGCCGTCGGTGTTGAAAACGTAGCCGGTGGGAAAGACGAGACCGACGACGGAACGCGATGCGCCCAGGCCTTCGAGCTTGCGCATCATGTCGGGGAGGACGGTTTCGGAGGAGCTGGTGCCGAGCACAATGAGCAGTTCGTCCTTGATATAGGCGAGGAAGCGAAAGATCGAAAAGCCCGCCCACCACGCGATGGCGCCAAGGACGAGGACCACGAAGATCAGGCTGGTGAGATAGAAGGTACCGATGAGCTTAATGAGATTCGAAAGCGAGGCCATGCCGTAACTGCCGACGGTGAAGGCCATGCCGCCGAGAGCACCGAGCGGTGCCGTGCGGATAATGATGCGAATGATGCCGAAGACGATTTTGTTGGCGACTTCGACCGCGCGCACTGCGCGTGCGCCAAATTCGCCGAGCGGAGCGATCGCGAAGCCCGTAAGGATGGAGATGAGAAGAACTTCAGGGACTTCGCCGCTTGCAAAGGCGTCAACAAACGTCTTCGGAATGAAGCTCAGAAGAAATGGGATGAAGCCGGTTTCTTTGGCGCGGCCGACGTAAACTGCGGCGGCTTTGGGATTGAGCGTAGCGAGATTGATGTTGAGGCCTGCGCCGGGATGAATCGCAACGGCGACGGCGACGCCGATGAGCAGCGCGAGCGTCGAGACCAGTTCGAAATAAATCAGCGTTTTGATGCCCACCTTGCCTACTTTTTTGATGTCGGCCATGCCCGCGATCCCCTGCACGATGACGCAGAAAATCACCGGAGCGATCATCATGCGAATGAGCGCGACGAAGGCGTCGCCCAGGGGCTTGAAGGCGATGCCGGTTTTCGGAGAGAACCGGCCGATGAGAATGCCAACGGCGATGGCGATGAGGACTTGAATATAAAGGACGTAGTACCAGGGCTTGCGCGCGGTAGCGGGCTGGGCGGCGGTCACGCGTGGTTCTCCTGGCTGGCGAACCA
>Ga0134072_10000034_pt1 | contig 13114 bp, 9 predicted proteins | sample 15_taG_15_FD_123126 | JGI IMG/M metagenome (GOLD analysis project Ga0134072, IMG submission 123126) | Grasslands soil microbial communities from the Angelo Coastal Reserve, California, USA - 15_D_Wat_20cm_5_0_1 metaG | ecosystem: Environmental > Terrestrial > Soil > Grasslands ...
CCACGGCGCCCGCTGCGACCGCGGCGCCCGCCCCCGCCGCGGCGCCCGCCCCCGCCGCGACGCTCGCGCCCCCCGCGCGGTCCACAGCGCCCGCGCCCACTGCGCGGCCCGTAACATCCGAGGCGGCCGCGCCCCGCGCGGCACCGGCCGCAGCGGCGGTATCCGCCCCGCGGCGGGAAGCTGCCCCGTCCGCGGAGCCTGCGGCGGACGCAGCTCCACAGAGTGATCCCCACCTGGCACTCGAGGTGCTGCCGTACGTGAAGCTGCGCTCCGGGGGGCAGACCCGCCGCTTTCAGATCCAGGCGCGACTCTCGCCGCGCGCCGCGCAGTGCGACCCGGCGGTGCTGGATCTGCTGATCGTGCAGCGCGTCGTCGGCTGGCTTGCCGCGCATCGCACGGTGTGGAACTCCCAGCCCACGAGCTTCAGCATCAATCTCTCGATCGCGACGCTCGAGGACGAGCGCTTCGCACAGAAAGTGTCGGCGGAGCTCAACGCGCACGGGATCGCCGCCGAGACGCTCGGGTTCGAGATCGCGGAGGCGCTCGCCACGCAGCGTCGCGCGCAGGTCGAGCGCTTCATCGCCCAGTGCGACAAGCTGGGCACTCCGGTGGTGATCGATGATTTCTCCTTCGATTCGCAGGTGCTGCCGCTGCTGCGCTCCAAGGCGGTGCGGCTGGTGAAGATCGATCCCAGGCTCACCGCCTCGGCGCTCAAGGACAAGTTCTGCCAGGCGCTCGTGGTCGCGACCGTGCAGGCGGCGAAGGTGCTCGGGATTCATTGCGCCGCCAAGCGGGTCGATAACCAGGCGGCGGCGCAGTGGCTCGGCGCAATCGGCTGCGACCTGGCGCAGGGTGCGGCGCTCTCCGGCACGAAATCGCTCGAGACGCTCCTCACCTCGCCCGACGCGACGGGGCTGACGACCCACGCCAACCGCCAGAAACTGTTTAACGATCAATAACTTGAAGAACTCGGGCGCCGCGGTCATCCCGCCGCGGCTTCCAAACCCGGCTGCGACGAGACGAGGCGGCGGCGCGCCCACTTAAGCGGCCGAGGGAACGCCGGATGCCCTAAGCTTCGTGTGGTGCGCGCGTGGTGCGAACCGGGACCGCCGCGCGGTGCCCGTCATGAAGCTGCGCGGTGCCCGTCATGAAGATCCCGACGCTCGAGCAAATCCGCACCAACCGCAACGTGCTGTTCTGGAGTCTGCACGCGGCCGGCTGGGCCGCCTACGGCATCACCCAGTACTTCGGCGCGCTGCTCTACGAGAAGCCGTCGAGCTATGCGCGCGTGATCGCGGTCGCGGCGATCTCGGGTTTCATCCTGTCGATGCCGATGCGTTACATCTACCGGCGGCTGTGGGGCCGGCCGCCGCGCGCCCTGATCGTGAGCGTGCTCGCGACCTGCTACATCACCGCTCTGGCACTGCGCATCGTCATCAATCTGTCCTACAAGTGGTTCGTCGAGCCCGACTGGCAGGCGCAGACGCTGTTCGAGCTCTTCGGCGGCGCGCTCTCCACGACCTACCTGCTCCTGTGCTGGAGCGTGCTGTACTTCGGCATCAAGTCCTTCGAGTCGCAGCGCAAGCATGAGCAGGCGATGCTCAAGGCGGTGGCGCTGGCCCAGGAGGCGCAACTGAAGATGCTGCGCTACCAGCTCAATCCCCACTTCCTCTTCAACACGCTGAATGCCATCTCGACGCTGATCCTCGACAACCAGAACCGCAAGGCGAACCACGCGGTGACGCGGCTGTCTGAGTTCCTGCGCTACACCCTCGACCAGGACCCGATGAAGAAGGTCACGCTGCGCCAGGAGATCGAAGCGCTGGATCTGTACCTCGGCACCGAGCGGCTGCGCTTCGGCGAGCGGCTGCGGCTCGAGTACGCGATCGAGGAGGCGGCGCTGAATGCGCTGGTGCCGAGCCTGCTGCTGCAGCCGCTGCTCGAGAACTCGCTGAAGTATGCGGTGTCGGCGCGCGAGCAGGGAGGACTGGTCAGGATCGAGGGCCGCGTCCGCGAGGGACTGCTCGAGCTGTCGGTGATCGATGACGGGCCAGGCCTGCGGGAGGGCGCGACGACGGGCGAGCGCCGCGGCGTCGGTCTCTCCAACACCCGCGAGCGGCTCGCGGTGCTCTACGGCGAGAACCACCGCTTCGCGGTGCTCAGCCGCCAGCCGGGGCTGCGGATCGAGATGGCGCTGCCGCTCGAGTCCGCCGCGGCCGGCCCACAGGCCGCGGCGAAGCCGCAGGCGGTACCCGCCGGAGCCGCGCGGGGGGCGCACGCATGAAAATCCGGACCCTCATCGTCGACGACGAGGGGCTGTCGCGCCGCGGGGTCGAGCTGCGCCTGCGCAACGTGGCCGATTTCGAGATCGTCGCGCAGTGCGCGACTGGCCGCGAGGCCCTCGCGGCCATCCAGCAGTACAAGCCGGACCTCGTGTTCCTCGATATCCAGATGCCCGGTATGTCGGGTTTCGAGGTGCTGGCGCACCTGCCGCAGGAGTCGCTGCCGGTGGTGGTGTTCGTCACCGCCTACGACCAGTACGCTATCCAGGCGTTCGAGGCGCGTGCGGTGGACTACCTCCTGAAGCCGATCGACGATGCGCGCTTCACCGCGACACTCACACGGGTGCGCGAGCACGTGCGCGCCCGCACCGCCGCCGATCAGCGCGACCGCCTGCTCGAGATCATCGCGGAGATCACCGGCTGCGGCGAGCTCGCGCTCGATGAGCTGCTCGCGCGCGGCCGCAAGGCAATCGACGGGCGGCACCCCGAGGTGCTGCCGATCCGGCAGGGACGCGAGACGGTGCGCGTGTCGGTGGCGTCGATCGAGTGGATTGACGCCGCCGGCGACTACATGTGCATCCACGCCGCGGGCAACACGCACATCCTGCGCGGCACCATGAAGGAGCTCGAGGAGATCCTCGATCCGCGGCTCTTTCAGCGCGTGCACCGCTCGACCATCGTCAACCTGCGCCTGGTGAAGAGCCTGCGCGCGCACATGAACGGCGAGTACTTCCTCACGCTCGAGGGCGGGCACGAGCTCAAGCTCTCGCGCACCTATCGCGACAAGGTCGAGTATTTCCTGAGCAGCTCGGCCGGCTGAGAGTCGTGACGCAGTTCGCACTCGGGCGAGCCCGCGGCGGCAACTGAGAGCTGCGTCACGAACCGAGCGAGGCACGTCGCGATGTGTGAGCCATCGCGAGGTCGTGTCGGCGACAGGTTGCTTAGATATGTCTCCATATGGAACCCGCCCCTCGCCCGCCGCTGCAGCCGTTCGCCGAGCTGCCCGTTGAGGAGCCGCTGGATGCCGGCGTGCCGCCCCGGGAGCCGCCCGCTGCGGCGGCCGGCGCTCCCGCAGCGCCAACTTCCGCGGGCGCCGTCGAGCCGTCGGAGGACGCGGACGAGGCGGACCTCAACTTCACGGATCCGGAGCTGTTTCTCGCGCCGGACGATCCCGCGGGAGCCGCCCCGGCGGTCAGCCTGGCCGAGGCGCCCAAAGCGCCTCAGGCTCCCCTTACGCTCGCCCTCGAAGACCCGATCATCGACGAGCTGCTGACCACCCCCACACTTCCGGCGAAACCCACGATCCGCAACGCGCCCGGCGCGACCTTCACGGCCGCGAGGCCTGTGGCGAGCGCGATCCCGCTTTCCCGGGGCCCCTCGAAGCCCGCGGGTGAGCCGGCCGCCCAGGCCACCCGGCCGGCTGCTGCCGCTGCGCCCGCGCGGGTGCCGGTTGCGAAGACCGCGACGCTCGCCGCCGCGGCCGTGAAGCTCGCCGCCGCGACCGCAGCCCGATCCGCGGCCCCGGCCAGGCCTCCTTCCATTCCCGCCGCCCCGACCGTCCCCGCGCCGCGCGCACCGGCCGCACCGGCGGCTCCGCCCAAAGCCGTGGCGCCCCAGGCCCCGCGGGCGGAAGCGCCGAATCTCGCCACTTGGGCGAGCGCGAGGGCCTCGGCCGCGATGACCCGACCGGCCCCGACACCCGCGCTCGCACCAGCGCCGGCCTCGAGGAGCCCGACGCTCAAGGCCGTCGCTTCCGCCCCGGCACCGCGGGCCACCCCGCCGTCCGCGACCGCGCCAGCCCCGGCCGCACCGGCGCCGACCACCTCCCCGCCCATGGATCGGGACTTCATTGCCCGGAACCAGATTGTCGAGCGCTATCTGTCGGGGCGGCTGCCGCTGAAGGGCGCAACGGATTTCGAGCGCTTGTGCCGTGAGCATCCGGAGCTGCTGGACGAGATCGGACTGCCGGAGAGAGTGAACGCGGGACTGCGGCTCCTCGAGGCGAGCGGCAAGCCCGAGCCGTGGCAGGAGTCCGCCCGCCCGTTCTGGCAGAAACCTCAGGTGACCCTCGGGCTCGCGGTCGGGGTGGCGATCCTCGGCCTCGCGCTCGTGGTCGCTTGGGGCGCCACCGTCAACAAGGATCATCGAATCGCCGCCCTCGAGAAACAGGCGTACGAGCGGGCGCTCGATCCGGCGACCAGCACGCGCGAGATCCGGCTGCTGCCGAGCCGCTCGGGCGCCTCCGCCACGCCCGCCATCACCATCGGCGGCGCCAATGCGCAACTTGGGGATTTCAAGATCGACGAGTCGCGCTCGCCTTTTCACTCGTTCCGGGTCACCATCGATCGCATCGATCAGGGACGGGTCGCCGTCATCACGAACCTGACGAAGGATTCCAACGGCCACCTGCGCATGGCGCTCAACAGCTCGGCCCTCGGTCCCGGCAACTACCAGCTGACCATCGAAGGGATCGGCTGGCGCGGCGATCCCGAGCCGGACTCCTGGATCACGATCGGCATCACGCGTTAGGGCTCGCGGAAGGGTTGCAGGAGCATGCGGTCGAGCCGCAGCTCCCGGGGATCCCGGAACTGCTCGAGGCCGATCGTCATGCGCTCGTGACCGGCCGCCGGCTGGGCACGATAGGTGCCGAACAGCCGATCCCACCAGGCGAGATTGAAACCGTAGTTGCTGTTGGTCTCACTTGGTGCGACCGAGTGGTGGACACGGTGCATCTCGGGGGTGACCAGGGTCGAGCGCAGCACCCCCTCGAGCCGCGGCGGCAGGCGGACATTGCCGTGATTGAACATCGAAGTGACGTTGAGCAGCACCTCGAAGAGAGGCACGGCCGCCGGCGGCGCTCCGAGAACGGCGGTGACGGCGAGCTTGATCCCCATGGACAACAACATCTCGATCGGGTGGAAGCGCACCCCCGTCGTCACGTCGAATTCGAGATCGGCGTGGTGCATGCGATGAAATCGCCACAGCACGGGCACCGCATGGAACAGCACGTGCTGCAGGTAGATCGCGAGATCGAGCGCGATCACCGCAGCCAGGATTGCCGCCCAGGCGGGTGCCCGGATCGCGTGCAGGAGCCCGAAGCCGCGTGACTCGGCGAGGAGCGCGGTGCCGACGGCCGTGACCGGGAAGACGAGCCGGACCAGCACGGTGCCGATCACGACGACGCCGAAATTGCCGGGCCAGCGCCGCGCGCGGCCGATCGCCTGCGGGCGGCGGGGCGCGAGCGCCTCCCACAGCGCCATGCCGATGAGCACCGAGGCGAAGGCCCCGAGGCGAATCACGGGCTCGTGGGCAAGCAGCGCCTGCGGCACCGTCTCAGCCCCGTAGCGTCGTGAGCGGCGGCTGATTGACGACGCTGCGCGTGGCGAGCCATCCCCCGGCCGCCACCAGCAGCGCCCCGCCCACGACCCCCTCGGCCCAGGGCATGAGCTCCGGGGCATAACGCAGCTCCAGCCAGTGCGTCGTGAGGAAGTACGCGCCGACGGTCGCGCCGACCGCGGCGAGGAGCCCCGCGAGGCTGCCGAGAGTCGCGAACTCCGCGAGCACTCCCTGCACCACCGTGCCGCGACTCGCGCCGAGCGTACGCAGCATGGCGCTCTCATAGCGACGCTCGTCGCGACTCGACTGCACCGCGGCCAGGAGCACCGTGAGCCCGGCGAACAGGGTGAACATGAACACGCTCTCGACCGCGAGCGCCGCCTTGTCGAGCACCGAGCGCACCTGTGCGAGGAGCTCGTCGATGTCGAAGATCGACACGCTCGGGAAGCGGCGCGCGAGCTGCGCAAGCGAGCGGGCCGCCCCGGGCGCGAAATACGCGCTCGTCAGGTAGGTGCCGGCGGCACCCTCCAGCACCCCGGGGGCGAACACGATGAAGAAGTTCGGCTGAAAGGTGTCCCACTTCACCTTGCGAATGCTCGCCACCCTCGCCTCGAGCGGCTCGCCCGCGATGTCGAAGGTCAGCCGATCCCCGACCTCGACGCCGAGCGCCTCCTGGAATTCGGTGGCGAGCGACACCAGGGGCTTCCCGAAGTCCTCCGCGGTCCACCAGCGGCCGGCGATGATGCGGTTGTCGGGCCCGAGCTCGGACGTCCAGGTGAGGTTCTGCTCGCGGGTGGCGAAGCTCTCCTCGCCGCCATGCCCCGGGCGCAGCGCCTCGACGGGGCGAGCGTTGATGGCGGTCAGTCGTCCGCGGATCATCGGCAGCACGCGCGTGGTGCGGGCGCCCTGCGCCGCGAGGAAGCGCACGAAGTCCTCGCGCACCGCGGGCGGGATGTTGATGAAGAAGTAATTCGGAAGATTCGGCGGCAGGGTGCGCTGCCAGTCGCCGTTCAGATCGTCGCGCAGGATCGACAGCAGCAGCAGCGCCATGATACCGGTGCCGAAGGCCACCAGCTGCACCACGCTCTCGGCGCGCCGCCGGCTCAAGTTCGCGACGCCAAAGCGCCACGCGACTCCGACCCGGCCGCGCAGCCGCCCGGCGAGCGCCACGAGCGCGAGGCCCGCGAGCGTGAGAGCCAGGACGAAGACGACGAGCGCGGCGGTGAAATACCCGAAGAGCCTCGCATCGGGCACCACCCAGTAGATGAGCAGCAGCACCACGCTCACCGCGGGGCCGAAGGCCAGCAGCACCACCAGAGGCGGCGGGCCGAGGTCGCGCCTCAGCACGCGCAGCGCCGGCACACGTGCCAGCTGCAGCAGCGGCGGCAGGGCGAAACCGGCCAGCACCGCGATCGCCGTCACGAAGCCGATGGCGAGCGGCGTGAGGCTCGGGGCCGGGAGCTCCGTGACCGCGAGGAGTCCCCGGATGGTGCGCAACAGCCACTCCTGGGCGAGGAATCCCAGCGCGGCCCCAAGGGCGAGCGCGGCGAGCGCGAGCGCGAGCAGCTGCAGCACGGACACCGTCAGCGTGAAGCTGCGGGTCGCGCCGAGCGTCTTGAGGAGCGCCACCGTATCCAGATGCCGGCGCACGTAGGCGCGCGCCGCCATGGCGACCGCGATCGCGCACAAGAGCACGCTCACCAGGCTCGCGAGACTCAGGAAACGCCCGGCGCGCTGCACCGCGTTGCGGATCTGAGGGCTCGCCTCGGTAATGTCGCGCAGCCGCTCGCCCGGGCCCTTGTGGGCGGTGAGCCAGGCCTTGAAGTCGTCGATGCGCGTGCGCTCGCCCGCGAACAGACCGCCATAGCTCACGCGGCTGCCTGGCTGGATCAGGCGGGTCGACGGCAGATCGGCGGCGTTCATGAGGAGATTGGGCGCGAGCTCGGCGAACGTGCCGCTCTGGTCGGGCCGGGAGATCAGCACCTGCGTCACGGTGAGGCTTGCGGTGCCGATCGAGAGCTGCGAGCCCACACGCCCGCCGATCGCCGCGAGCAGCTTCGAGTCGGGCCACGCCTGCCCGGGCGCGGGGATGCCGCGCGCGGGCGCACCGCGCGCGAAGGGCTCACCGGCCACCAGGACGCGCCCGCGCAGCGGATAGCCGGCGGTCACCGCCGCGAGGTTGGTGAGCTGGCCGGCATCGCCGTTGAACACTACCGAGAGCAGATTGGTGCTATGCGAGGAGCGCAGCCCGCGGCGCGCGGCCTCGGCGAAATACGCATCGCTCAAAGGCTGCGGCGAACCGAGCCGGATGTCCGCCGCCAGCACCGTGCTCGCCTGCAGCGCGACCGCGGCGCTGATGCGGCTCACGAGAAAGCCGACGCCGGTGAGGGCGGCCACCGCGACGGTGAGCGCGAGCAGCAGCACGCCGAGCTCGCCCGAGCGCCACTCGCGCGCGAGCGTCCGCAGTGCGAGCCGCAGCGCCCTCACAGCGCGCGCCCCGCATCCATCCGCACCACTCGCGCGCAGCGCCCGGCGAGCTCCCGGTCGTGTGTGACCAGCACCAGCGTGGTGTGGGCGTTGGCATTGAGCTCGAACAAGAGCTCACCGATGCGCGCGCCGGTGACGGTGTCGAGATTGCCGGTCGGCTCGTCGGCGAACAGCACCGCAGGCTGCGTCACGAACGCCCGCGCGAGCGCCACGCGCTGCTGCTCGCCGCCGGACAGCTGCCGTGGATAGTGGCCGGTGCGCTCACTCAGCCCGACGCGGCGCAACGTCTCGGCGGCGGCGCGCCGCGCATCGCCCCGGCCCGCCAGCTCCAGCGGCAGCATCACGTTCTCGAGCGCCGTGAGCGCCGGGATCAAATGGAAGGACTGGAACACGAATCCGACGCGCTGCGCCCGCAGTCGCGCGCGACCGTCCTCATCGAGTCGGGTGAGATCCTGGCCCTCGAGGAGCACCCGTCCGCGCGTCGGCAGGTCGAGCCCGGCGAGCAGCGCGAGCAGCGTCGACTTGCCCGCGCCCGAAGGCCCGGTCACGGCGACCGACTCGCCCGCGAGAATCTCGAGCGACACCTGATCGACGATGGTCAGCGCGCCTTCGGGACTGCTAACCTGCTTGCAGAGATTTTCCGCCTGGAGAACGTGGTTGCGGCTCGTGAGCGCCTGGGCGCTGGGCTTGGGGTTGGTATTCATCGCGCTCCGGACCGCGGTGGCCTCCGACCATACGATCCTCGTATTCGGCGACAGTCTGAGCGCCGCATATGGAATCCGGCCGGAGCAGGGTTGGGTTGCGCTGCTCACGCAGCGACTTCACTCACAAGGGTACGGATACCAGATCGTCAACGCCAGCGTGAGCGGCGAGACTACCGGCGGCGGGGTCGAGCGACTGCCGCGGGCATTGCAGCTGCACCGGCCGGAGACGGTGATCCTCGAGCTCGGCGCCAACGACGGGCTGCGCGGACTGCCGCTCGGCGAGACCCGCGAGAACCTCTCGCGGATGGTGGGCCTGGCGCAGGCGGCCGGGGCACGCGTGCTGCTCCTCGGCATCCGCATTCCGCCCAACTACGGGCCGCGCTACACGGAGGGCTTCGCGCGTATATTCCCCGAGTTGGCAAATCAATATCATCTGCCGTTCGTGCCGTTCCTGCTGGAGAAGGTGGCCCTCGATCCGACCCGCATGCAGGCCGACGGCATGCATCCAAACGCTTCGGGCGAGCCGCCGATCCTGGACACGGTCTGGCCGCACCTGAAGCCGCTGCTCAAGAAGAACCGGTGAGGCGGGGGGCGTCGATGGACAGAGTCTGGCTGAAGTCATATCCGCCCGACGTGCCGGCGGAAGTCGAGCCCGCGCAGCTGCGTTCGCTGAAACAGCTGCTGGAGCAGACCTGTGCCCGGCACGCCGCACGCGTCGCCTTCGTCCAGATGGGCACGGAGCTCAGCTACGGGAAGCTCGACGAGCTGACGCGAGCCTTCGCCGCCTGGCTGCAGCAGGCGGGCTTCCGGAAGGGCGATCGCATCGCCGTCATGCTGCCGAACACTCTGCAGTACCCGATCGTGCTCTTCGGCGCCCTGCGCGCCGGGCTGATCGTCGTCAACACCAATCCGCTCTACACCGCGCCCGAGCTGCTACACCAGCTGAGCGACTCCGGGGCGACCGCCATCGTGGTGCTGGAGAACTTCGCGCACGTGCTCGAGCAGGTACTCCCTCGCACGCAGGTGAAGCGGGTGCTGGTGACTGCGGTGGGAGACTTCCTGAAGTTCCCCAGGTCGCACATCGTGAACTACGTGGTGCGACGCGTGCGCAAGCAGGTGCCGCGCTGGAGCATTCCGGCGGCGATCCCTCTCAAGAGCGCCGTCGCCGCCGGACTCGGGTTGCCGCTCGCGCCGGTGGACGTCGGCCCCGACGATCTGGCGTTCCTGCAGTACACCGGCGGCACGACCGGAGTGGCGAAGGGAGCCATGCTCTCGCACGGCAACGTGAGCATCAATGTGCTGCAGGCGCAGGCCTGGCTCGGGAAGCGTTTCGAGAACGAGCCCGCCGTGCTGATCACCGCGATCCCGCTCTATCACGTGTTCGCGCTCTCCGCGAACTGCCTGCTCTTCGCGCGCCTCGGGTGGAAGAACGTGCTGATCATCAATCCGCGCGACCTGCCGGCGATGATCGCCGACCTGCGCAGGCATCCCTTCAAGTTCATAAGCGGCGTCAACACGCTCTTCAACGCGCTGCTGCACGCGCCGGGCTTCGAGCGACTCGATTTCAGCCAGCTGAAGGTGACGCTCGGCGGCGGCATGGCGGTTCAGGCAACCGTCGCGCAGCGCTGGAAAGAGGTGACGGGCTGCGTGCTCACGCAGGCCTGGGGTCTCACCGAGACCTCGCCCGCGGCCTGCATCAATCCCACCGGCGAGCCGTTCAACGGCTCGATCGGCCTGCCGATCCCATCCACCGAGGTCGCGATCAAGGACGACGACGGCCGGGACCTCGAGCTCGGGAAGATCGGCGAGATCTGCGTCCGCGGCCCGCAGGTGACGCGCGGCTACTGGAATCGCCCCGACGAGACCGCCAAGGTGATGCTCCCCGGGGGGTGGCTGCGCACCGGCGACGTCGGCCACATGGACGCGCGCGGGTTCGTCTACATCGAGGACCGCAAGAAGGACATGATCCTGGTCTCCGGATTCAACGTATACCCGAACGAAGTGGAAGCGGTCGCCGCCACGCACCCCGGGGTCCTCGAAGCCGCGGCGGTCGCCCAACCCGACGAGCACTCCGGCGAAGTCGTCGCGCTGTTCGTGGTGCGCAAGGACCCGGCGCTCAGCGAGAGGGACATCATCGAGCACTCCCGCAAATCTCTCGCCGGGTACAAAGTGCCGAAGCACGTGTACTTCAGAAGCGAGCTCCCGAAGTCAAACGTCGGCAAGATTTTGAGAAAGGCGTTGAGAGAGGAGTTAGGTAGGGCTCAGTGACCCAGCTGATGCGGAAGCGAACGATAACGCTGCTTGGAGGCTATGTACGCGTAGGTGTGGATCCCCGCTCGCACAGTTCCATTCGTGCACCGTCGAGGAGACCGTCGGGCACGCCTGGACTCGAGCCAGTCGTTGACAGTCCTCAAAAAGGTGCGTCCCTGCATCTGGGTGAATTTCTGGAAGGCCACGATGTGCCTACGCGGAAGATCAGGAACCTCAGCAACTCGTTCGATCAAAGGCGCAGGGTGTCGACGTCCGTTGACGTTTTCCCCGACAGTTTCCAACAGCGTTGAAAGAGCACGCATTGCGTGCTGCACCACGAGTGGGTCCTGCGCGGAAAGCACGGCGGCGTCGCTAGCCGGTTTGTACAAGCCACGTCCGCAAGGCACCACTAAGCGAAGCTTCTTAAGACGTCGCGCAATGTGTACAGCGTTCTCGCGCCCATGTTGGAGTCTTATAAGCGCCTCGACACTCGGTGCAGGCCCAAGGAAACGAACGGCTCTCGGGACGGCTCTAGCATTCATGTAACGACGGTCACGATGCCATGCATCCAAGACTAGTGCCGCAGTCACGAGACCACCCGACTCCGCGGATTGCGCCAAACGCACTCGCGCTTCGGCTTGTTTGACTGCACGCGCACAAACCGCCATTAGGTCCTCAGGTTGAATTCCACCTGTGAGCATGAGATCAAAAATCGAAACGAGGGACGCAAAGGAGTCGAGTTCAAGACGCTTTGAGAACTTAGTTGTCATATTGAGCCCTCTCCCCTTAAGCTGCGGTCGGCACGCGCTCTGCCGTAAATCAGCGAGTTCCGCGAGGGTTGCCTGCCCGGTTTTCAGCCAATAGGACGGTAACTGTAAAGGAATAGGCCGAATTTCGGGTTCTCGTTGGTAATGTCACTTGTGTCCCGAGCGACTGACCAAGACCGTCCAGCATTGCCCTCACGCTTGAAGCGCATCGTTCACGTACGATGGCTAAATCAACCTCGCCCTCCACCGAAAAGCTAAGTCGGTAGATGGATGAAGACGCTGCTGCGCTTCTGTTGCTTGATGCTGCGATTCTGATCCCATCCAGCAAAGCAGGGAGTACAGGCGATAAGAAGCCAATATCTTGGCGTTGCTCGAAGCGAATGGAGGGCTGCAGCTGCACGGTATCGTTGTCTTCGACGACCGCGCGAATTCTAAGCAATTCATCCAAGACCGCCCGGTGCGGTATGTCGCCTCCATATTTTTTCACGAGACCGGTAAACGAACTGCGCGAGCCGGCGATCGTCAGGCGCTTAGGCTTGCCGTCCCTGTCGGCGAACTTTCGATCTGTTCGCCAACCAGCAATGACCCTCCCTACCGGCGTCTGATCGACATGCACTGAATCAAGTACATCCCGGCTCAATAGTCGTCTCACGTCAGATCGACTCAAGCCCGTCTGGGCCGCTACCCTCGAGTGGTTAATCCTGCCGTTCCGACGTTTCGCCGCGTCAGCTGCAACTTGCACAAAAGCAGAGCGCGCGAGTTCGCCAAAGCTCTTAGGCGTCATTCCCCGTGGCAGAAGTACAAATGCTAGCTCTGTGAGCAGGCTCTGCAGAACAGAGGTTCCTCGCGGAGATACTAGATTGGATTTTTCGCGACGTTCTCTACCGGAAGGTCGGACGTGCTTCATCTACCGCGCGCGGTCTCGTACATAGCAGGCGCTTGCGACGCTTATGCCGCCGGACTCTTGCCGGCGCATAAGCCGAGATGATGGTCCCTCGACCTAACGCAAGGGAAGACCGAATATTAGGGGTTTTCGCCTAGAAACTGCCCACTGCTTGTGTGCGCAGGGGCGAGCGCCGCCGGTCGATCCGGCCTCGCCCCCCGCGACAAAGCTATTGACCGGTGCTTGTACCGCCGCCGGTCCCGATGATGCCACCAGTGCCAATGATGCCACCGGTCCCGATGATGCCGCCAGTACCAATGATGCCGCTGGTGCTGACGTTGCTGCCGGTCCCGATGATGCCACCGGTCCCGATGATGCCGCCGGTACCAATGATGCCGCTGGTGC
>Ga0134072_10000049_pt1 | contig 12049 bp, 13 predicted proteins | sample 15_taG_15_FD_123126 | JGI IMG/M metagenome (GOLD analysis project Ga0134072, IMG submission 123126) | Grasslands soil microbial communities from the Angelo Coastal Reserve, California, USA - 15_D_Wat_20cm_5_0_1 metaG | ecosystem: Environmental > Terrestrial > Soil > Grasslands ...
GCCGGGAAGCCGCGCCTCCGCGCGCTCGAACACGAGCAACGTGCCCGCGGCCATGTCGCCGATCCGCAGGTGATCGCGCGTCAGCACGACGCTGATCAGCCCCACTCCGTAGCACAGCGGCAGGCTGTCGACGAGACGGAAGACGTTGCGGGTGAGGAGGGCGCCTGCGCTCGGGCTGCCGCCGTCGCGGGCGACGAGCCGGACGCCCGCCATGCGCTTGCCCGGCGTGCTGCCGCGCATCGCGAGCTCGAGGACGCAGTGATAGAGGAAATAGATCGCGAGGGCGGGGGCGACCACGGTTCCGAACCAGCGGGCGTCGTTGCTGAGCGGCGGCGCGAGACTCGGGCGTCCGTTATAAAGGAGTGCGCCGACAACGAACCAGGCGAGCGCCACGATGAGACGGATATGCCAGTCCACGAGGAAAGCGTAGGCGCGCGCCCCGGGACCCGCCACCGGCAGCGACACGTCGATCCCCGTGACACTGTCGACAGTGAGGTCGCGCACGGGTCCGCTCATACCTCTTCCGCGAGCAGCTCCGCCTGGTGCTCCTGCTGCAGCGGCTCGATGAGCTCATCGAGCTGCCCGTCGAGGATCTGCGGGAGCTTGTAGAGCGTGAGATTGATGCGGTGATCGGTGACCCGCCCCTGCGGGAAGTTGTAAGTGCGGATTCTCTCGGAGCGATCGCCGCTACCGACCTGCAGGCGGCGCGATGCGGCAACGGCGCTCTGCTGCTTCTCCTGCTCGGCGGCGAGCAGCCGCGCCCGCAGCAGCGCCATGGCGCGCGAGCGGTTCTTGTGCTGGGAGCGCTCGTCCTGACACTCCACCACGATGCCGCTCGGCAGATGCGTGATGCGCACCGCGGAATCGGTCTTGTTGACGTGCTGGCCGCCGGCGCCCGAGGAACGGTAGGTGTCGACGCGAAGATCCGCCGGGTTGATGTCGATATCACCGACCTCATCCAGCTCCGGCAGGATCGCCACCGTGCAGGTCGAGGTGTGGATGCGTCCCTGCGCCTCGGTCGCGGGGACGCGCTGCACGCGGTGCGTGCCGGACTCGAACTTGAGCCGCGAGAAGGCGCCGCGGCCGGCGATGCGGCTGATGATCTCGCGGTAGCCGCCGTGCTCGCCCGGGCTCTCGCTCAGCACCTCGGTGAGGAGACCCTTCGACTCGGCGTAGCGCGCGTACATGCGGTGCAGCTCGCCGGCGAAGATCGCCGCCTCGTCCCCCCCGGTGGCGGCGCGCACCTCGAGGAAGATATTCTTGTCGTCGCGCGGATCCTTCGGCAGCAGCAGGCGGCGCAGCTCCTGCTCCGTCACCTCGAGCTCGCGCTTGACGCGCCCGAGCTCCTCCTCGCCGAGCGTGCGCATGCCGGCGTCGGGATCGTCCTCGAGGTCATGCGCCGCGGCCAGATCGCGCTCGAGGTCGCGGTAGCGGTCGAAGCTCTCGGCGAGCGGCTGCAGCCGCGCGTACTCTACGGACAGCTCCCGGAACTGCGACGACCCGCCCGCCACCTCGTCGGTGGCCAGGAGCCGTCCGACCTCCTCGAAGCGCTCGGCGAGCTTTTGCAGGCGCTGGCGGATGGAGTCCTTCATGGCGGCGGCTTCGGGCGCGGCATTCTCCGGGATGTCTGCGGTTTGTGACAAGTTGCTCAATGCGTCATGCCTGCAGAGGCTCTATAGTCGGAGACCCTATGATGCCTGCAGTCCGTATGTTCAACCGCGCGCGTAACTTAACCCTGATCCTCGGTGCCGTGGCGATGGCCGGAGCTTCGCTCCTCGCGGGATGCGCCGCGGTGCGGCCCGCGAGGCCCAGCTCACCACCCGCCGGCTCGCCGATGAGCGATGCCAGCGCCCAGACCGTGATGGCGGAAGTGGCGCTCAAGCGTGGGGACTGCCGGGCGGCGTCCGAGAGCTATGCGAAAGCGGCCGCCTCGAGCGCCGATGTGCCGCTCGTCCGCCGCGCCACCCAGGTGGCGATGGCCTGCGAGCATCTGCCCGCGGCGTGGGCTGCGGCGACCCGCTGGCACGCGCTGGCGCCTCAAGACCGCGAGGGGAACGCGCTCTACGCGGCGGTGGCCTTGAAGCTCTATCACACGGCCGACGCGCGTACCGCGATCCGCGAGTTCTGGCGCAGCGAGGAGCGAGCGAGCGTCGCGACCCCGCCCGCCGGCAAGGCTGGCGGGCCCGACCCGGCCACCGGCCCGGCCACCGGGAACGCCTCGCCCTCGGTACCCGGCGGCGCCTCCGCCGCGGCGCGCCCCGCGCAGCGCGCGGCGAGGGGCATGGGCGAGCTGATGGCGCTGCTCCTCGAAGAGTCGGATGCCCCGGCGGTGCTCATGGCCATGAGCGGGGCGCTCGAGCCCTCGGCCCACACGCCCGAGACGCTGACGCTCCTGGGCGAGCTCGCGCTCGCCGCCTACGACGCGCAGCGCGCGCAGGAATACGCCGAGCAGGCGCTGCAGCACGATCCCAAGGACGCGGCGGCGCTTCGGGTGCTGGCGCGCGCCTACGTGGTGCACGGCGATGCCTCGCAGGCGCTCGCCACCGCGCGCAAGGCGAAGGCCGACGATTCGACGCGCGGCGGCTTCGAGCTCGCCGAGGTCCTCGCCTCGCTCGATCGCATCGAGGAGGCGCACCACGAGCTCGAGCATCTGCGCACGGCCGGCGCACCGGCCGCGGAGGTCGACCGCCGTCTCGCGCTGCTCGCCTTCGCCTCAGGCGACCTCAAGGAGGCGCGGCAGCGCTTCATGGAGCTGCTCTCGAGCGGGCAGGGCACCGACACGACCCAGCTCTATCTCGCCGACATCACGGCGCGCGACGGTGACCCGGAGGGCGCGATCGCCGCCTACCGACGTCTCTACGACTCGTCCGTGGCACTGTCGGCGCGCTCGCGGGCGGCATCGCTCCTCCTCGATCGCAACGCGCGCTCCGAGGCGCTGACGCTCCTCGACGACTACGCCGCGGATCATCCCGAGGACGAGCTCGAGCTGACTCTCGCCAAGGCGCGCCTCCTGGCCGATCACGGCGAGGCGGACACCGGGCTCGCGCTCCTTGCGTCCGCGCTCGAGCGCCACCCGCAGCATCCCTCGATCGAGTACGATCGGGCGGTGATTCTCGAGCAGGCGGGGCACGTGCACGAGTCGGTCCAGGCCCTCGAGCAGATGCTGAGCGAGCGGCCCGACGACCCGACGCTCCTCAATGCGCTCGGCTACACGCTCGCGGATCACACGCTCGAGCTCCCGCACGCCGAAGGGCTCATCCGCCGCGCGCTCGCCGTGATGCCCGACAACCCGGCGGCGCTCGACAGCCTCGGGTGGGTGCGCTTCCGCGCCGGCGATAGCAAGTCCGCGGTGGCCATGCTCCAGCATGCCTACACCTTGGGCCACGACGCCGAGATCGCCGCTCACTGGGGCGAGGCGCTCTGGGCGAGCGGCCAGCGGGCCGAAGCGCGCCGCGTGTGGGCGGCGGCCCTCGCCCGCGATCCCGATTCCAAACCGCTGAAGGCGACGCTCAAACGGTTCCTGCCCGATGCGAAGTAGGCGGTGGCGGTGCGCGGGCGCATGGGCGCTCGCGTGCGCCCTCACCGCCTGCCGCACGGCGCCGCCTTCCTTTCTCGTGCCCCCGCCCTGGGAAGTGCGAAAGCCGCAGCTTCAGGCGCGCGAGCACTTCGACCTCAAGGGCCGCGTCGCGGTCGCCACGGGGCGCGAGGGCTTCAACGCGAGTCTCCGCTGGGCGCAGGCAGGCGCGCGCTCGCAGCTCACGCTCGAGGGCCCGCTGGGCGCCGGCGCCGTGCAGGTGAGCGCGGCGGACCACGAGCTCGAGATCGTGACCTCGCGCGGTGAGCGGCTCGACAACGCGGCGGCGCACGCCGAGCTCGCCGCGCGCTTAGGCTTCGATCCGCCGCTGCCGAGCCTTCGTTACTGGATCCTCGGTGTCCCGGATCCTGAGCGGCCGGCGCTGGAGGAGCTCGATGAGCCGCAACAGCACCTGTTGGGCCTGACCCAGGCCGGCTGGCACATCGACTACCCCCTCTACGTGGCGGTCGGCGCCGAGATGCTGCCGGCGCGATTGACGCTCAAGCGCGATGCGGTGCGGGTGCGGCTCCTCGTAGACGACTGGCAGCCGTGAAGGCCGGCGGCGACACGCGCTGGCCCGCGCCCGCCAAGCTGAATCTCTTTCTCCATGTGACGGGCCGGCGCGCCGACGGCTATCACGAGCTGCAGACCCTCTTTCAGCTCATCGATCTCACCGACACGCTCCAGATCAGCGTGCGGGACGACGGGCGGATCGAGCGGCCGGAGGGCCCGAAGGACCTCGCACCCGAGGCCGATCTCACGGTGCGGGCCGCCCGCGCTTTGCAGGACGCTTCCGGCACGCGGCTCGGTGCCAGCCTCAGAGTTCGCAAGCGCATCCCCCTGGGATCGGGCCTCGGCGGCGGGAGCTCGGATGCGGCCACGGCGCTCCTCGTGCTGAACGAGCTCTGGGATTGCCGGCTCGCGCTCGGGGAGCTCGCGGCCCTCGGGGCGACGCTCGGGGCGGATGTACCTGTTTTCGTTGAGGGTTCTTCGGCCTGGGCGGAGGGGGTGGGGGAGCGGCTGACCCCCGTCACGCTTCCCTCGAGGTGGTACGTCATTATCCATCCGGGGGTCGCCGTGAGCACCCGGGAGGTATTCCAGAGCCCTGAATTGACACGAAATTCCCCCCTCATCACAATACGCGCCTTTTTTGAGTCGGGCGGGCGCAACGATTGCGAGGCGGTAGTCCGCTCGCGCTCACCCGAGGTGGCCGAGGCGCTCGAGTGGCTCTCGCGCGTCGCTCCCGCGCGTCTGACGGGCACCGGCTCGTGTTTTCACGGCGTTCGAGAGCGCCGCCGAGGCGGAGCGGCTCGCGGGGCGGGTGCCCGATCGCTGGGGGAGCTTCGTGGCGCGGGGCCTCGACCGCTCCCCGCTCCACGAGCTTCTCCGGCAGACGCGGGGTGGGTGAGGCGGCGTAAGATGCGCGCCCGCCTCCCATCCGCGTGGGCTCGGTGCGGATGGTAAGAGCGACGGGTGCTGGGGTGTCGCCAAGTGGTAAGGCAGCGGGTTTTGATCCCGCCATTCGGAGGTTCGAATCCTTCCACCCCAGCCAGTTTTTGAGACCTGGCGCGCCTGATGGCACGCGGCCGCATGCAGGGCCGGTGGACAAAAGCGCGCAGCGCAGCAGTTATGAGCACGACCGACAAACGTACCAGCGACACGCTCGCGCTGTTCGCAGGCAATGCGAACCCGGCGCTGGCGCAGGACATCGCCAAGGGCCTCCAGGCCCCGCTCGGGCGCATCTACGTCGGGCGCTTCAGCGACGGCGAGATCAACATCGAGCTCATGGAGAACGTGCGCGGACGCGACGTATTCATCGTGCAGTCGACCTGCCCGCCAGCGAACGAAAGTCTCATGGAGCTGCTCGTGATGGTGGATGCCTGCCGGCGCGCCTCGGCCGCGCGCATCACCGCGGTGGTGCCGTACTTCGGCTACTCGCGCCAGGACCGGCGCATCAAGGGCACACGCGCGGCGATCACGGCGAAGCTGGTCGCCAACATGCTCTCGAGCGCGGGCGTCAACCGGCTGCTGACGATCGACCTGCACTCGGAGCAGATCCAGGGCTTCTTCGACATCCCGGTGGACAACGTGTATGCCTCCCCGGTGCTGCTCGGCGATGCGTGGAAGCGTGCGTACCGGAACGTCATCATCGTGTCGCCGGACGTCGGCGGCGTGGCGCGCGCGCGGGCCTTCGCCAAGCGGCTCGACGATGCGGAGCTGGCGATCATCGACAAGCGCCGCCCGCGGCCGAACGAATCCAAGGTGATGAACATCATCGGCGAGGTCGAGGGAAAGACCTGCATCCTGATCGACGATCTGGTCGACACCGCGGGCACGCTCTGCCAGGCGGCGCAGGCACTGAAGGAGGAGGGCGCCGTGAAGGTGGTGGGCTACATCACGCACCCGGTGCTCTCGGGAGGCGCGGTGGAGAAGGTCATGAAGTCCGCGCTCGATGAGCTCGTCGTCACGGACACGATTCCGCTCGGCCCCGAGGCCCGGGGCGCCGCCCGCATCCGCCAGCTGTCGGTGGCGGAGCTGCTCGCCGAGACCATCCGCCGCATTCTGGATGAGGAGTCGGTGAGCTCGCTCTATGTCGACTGATTTTTTGAGGTGTGCTGGTCGCGGGCCGGTATCGTGGCTGACACTACGGGAGAACGTTGATGCGTATTTCATTCACCTTCGGCGCGGATCTGCGCGAGACGCAAGGCAAGGGTGCGAGCCGCCGCCTGCGTCACAGCGGCAAGGTGCCCGCCATCCTGTACGGCGCTCACCAGGACGCCCAGGCGCTGGTCCTCGACCAGCAGAACCTGCTCACCATGATCGCCGATGAGCGCTTCTATTCCTCGATCGTGCGGCTCAAGATCGGCGAGCGCACCGAAGATGCGATCATCAAGGACGTGCAGATGCACCCGGCGAGAAACCTCGTCGTGCACGTCGATCTGCAGCGCGTGGTCGAGAACGAGAGGATCCGCATTCGCCTTCCGATCCACTTCAGGGGCGAGAGCGTGTCGCCGGGCGTCAAGAGCCAGGGTGGGGTGGTCTCGCACATGCGCGCCGACGTCGAGGTGAGCTGCCTGCCGAAGGACCTGCCGGAGTTCCTCGAGCTCGACCTCTCGGGCATGAGCCTCAACGATACCAAGTTCCTCGCGGACATCCCGCTGCCTGCGGGGGTTGCGATTCCGGAGCTCACGCGTCGCAACGCGCCGGTCGTTTCGATCCATGCGCCGCGCGCCGAGGAGCCCGAGCCGGTTGCCGCCGAGGCCGCTGCCGCCGTGCCCGCCGAGGGCGCAGCCCCGCTCGCCGCGGGCGCGCCCGGCGCTCCGGGTGCCGCACCCGCTGCGGCTCCGGGCGCTCCAGCCGCCGCCGGCGAGGCGAAGAAGGGCGAGGAGAAGAAGGACGCGGCAGGGTCGAAGAAAGAGGCCGCTGCCGGGAAGAAGGAGGGCGGCAAGAAGTAGCCGCCGCACCGGGCACGACACCGGACACCGGCCGCCCGCGGGAGGGAAGGCTCCCCAGGCGGCCGGCGGCGTTTAGGGCGTGAGTCAACGACATGACAGGTGAGCCGCTCAAGCTGATCGTCGGGCTCGGCAATCCGGGCATCGAGTACGCGCGCACCCGTCACAACGCCGGCTTCCAGGTCGTCGACGAGCTCGCCCGCCGCCACCAGGCGACCTTCCGCAGCGAGCCGCGCCACCAGGCGGAGCTCGCACGTGCGCGCATCGGCGGAGAGGATCTGTGGTTGCTCAAGCCCATGAGCTACATGAACCGCAGCGGCGACCCGGTGCGCAGCGTCGCGGATTACTACAAGGTCCCGGTCGAGTCGGTGCTGGTGGCGTACGACGAGCTCGATTTCCCCGCGGGCGTGGTACGGCTCAAACAGGGTGGCGGCGCCGCCGGCCACAACGGCATGCGCGATGTGATCGCGCACATGGGCGATGCGTTCTGGCGGCTGCGCATCGGTATCGGGCACCCGGGCGATCGTTCGGCCGTGCTCGACTACGTGCTCGGACGCCCGAATGCCGCCGACGCGGAGCTCATCCGCGAGGCGCTGCTCGTCGCGGCCGACGCCGTGCCGGTGCTCCTCACCGAAGGGGCGCAGAGCGCCATGAATCGCCTGCACGGCCGCGGGCCCTCGCCGGGCGAGCCGCCCGCGACCAACTCCTGACATGCCCATCCGCTGCGGCATCGTGGGTCTGCCCAATGTCGGCAAGTCGACGCTCTTCAACGCGTTGACGCGCGCCCAGATCGCCGCCGAGAACTACCCGTTCTGCACCATCGATCCGAACGTCGGCGTCGTGCCGGTGCCCGATCCGCGCCTCGCGCAGCTCGCCGCGATCGCGAAGCCGGAGAAGATCGTCCCGACCACGGTGGAGTTCGTCGACATCGCGGGCTTGGTCGCCGGAGCCTCGCAGGGCGAGGGACTCGGAAATCAGTTTCTGTCGCACATCCGCGAAGTGGATGCGATCGCGCACGTGGTGCGCTGCTTCGAGAGCGCCGACGTCATCCACGTCGCCGGCCGGGTCGATCCGCTCTCGGACGTGGCGACCGTCGATACCGAGCTCGCGCTCGCGGATCTCGCGACGCTCGATAAGGGGCTCGAGCGCGCCACTCGCGCGGCCAAGGGGGGCGACAAGGATGCGATCCGCAAGCGCACCCTCTTCGAGGGTGTCCGGGTGCAGCTCGATGCGGCGAAGCCGGTGCGCGCCCTCAGCTTGAGCGAGGAGGAGCGACGGGATCTGCGCGAGCTGCAGCTGCTCACGGCGAAGCCGGTGATGTACGTCGCGAACGTCGACGAGAACGGCTTCACCGGGAATCCGCTGCTCGCCGCGCTCGAGCAGCACGCCCCCGCCGAGGGCGCCCAGGTGGTGCCGGTGTGCGCGGCGATCGAGGCGGAGATCGCGCAGCTCGATGAGGCCGAGCGGAGCGAGTTTCTCGCCGAGCTCGGGCTCACGGAGCCGGGCTTGAGCCGGGTGATCCGCGCCGCCTATCGGCTGCTCGGCCTGCAGACCTTTTTCACCGCGGGACCGAAGGAAGTGCGCGCCTGGACGGTGCGGACCGGAGCGACCGCCCCGCAGGCGGCGGGCGTGATCCACACCGACTTCGAGCGCGGCTTCATCCGCGCCGAGGTCATCGCCTTCGCCGACTACCTCGCGGGGAAGGGCGAGGCGGGTGCCCGCGATGCCGGGAAGCTCCGCCTCGAAGGCAAGGACTACATCGTCCAGGAGGGCGATGTCATGCACTTCAGGTTCAACGTCTGAGCGATCGCTCCGCCCGCGCCGCCGACCGAAGGGCGACTCTCACAGCCGCAGCAACCGCGTGCGGTGAGCCCGATACGGCTCCGGTTCCATCCGGTCGCAATTCGCCTCGAGATACCGCGCGCTGAGTGCGGTCTTTTCGGCCTCCTTGACCGCGCTCCCGGCTGCCTTGTTCGCGCAGGCGGGTAAGAGGACGCTCAGGGCGGTGACTGCCAATATGGCGCCGAGGGTGAAAAGCAGCCCCCGAGAGCTGCTATTCCGCCGAGACATCTCGCAATCCACTTCCGGTGAATGCACGGAATACACCCCTCGCGTGCTGTCCAGCCGAGGACCGGGAACACTCAGACACTCCAATGCGCGCGCAGTTCCCGGTTGAACTCCGCCGAGCGCTCTTCGGGAAAGAAGATCCGGGCGCCCTCGAGCTCGACCCGCCGGCGCGTGCCCGGGATCGTGTCGGCCAGCCATCGCGACCACTTGACGGGGAAATAGATGTCGTCGGTTCCCCAGACGATCAGCGTCGGTACCTGTAGCGTCCTCAAACGACTCTCGAGCCTCACCGTCTGGACGTTGTCGAACGCGGCGAGAAAGCGCTGGAAGTCGCGTAAGCGCTGCTCGGTCCGAACCAGGGGACGGAGGTAAGTCTCGATGCTCTCGTCGGTCAGCCGTTCCGGGTGCTCATACGCCGGCCCGAGCGCCTGCGGCGAGCGATAGAGACTCTTGTCCGCCAGCATCGCCTCGAGCGCACCGCGGAGGCCCCCCGCGGCCGCCATGGCGAGGAATGGCTTGAACGCCGCCGGCGGCCAGTTGTCGTGCGCATCGCAGTTGGTGAGGGTGAGACTCCGCAGCCGCTCCGGGTGCAGCGCCGCGAAGATCTGGGCGATGCCCCCGCCGCTGTCGTTTCCAACGAGATCCACCTGGTCGATGCTCAGCGCGTCGAGGAATGACTCGAGCATCCGCGCATTCGCCGTCACCGACACGTCCTGGCCCGGCGCGATCTCGGTCTCACCATGCGCCAGGAGATCCACCGCGATGCAGCAGCGCGTGTCGGACAACTGCGAGAGCTGATGGCGCCAGAGATGGCCGTTCAACAGCACCCCATGGACGAAGAGCGCGACCGGCCCCGTGCCCTGTTCGGTGTAGCTGATGCGTCCCGGGGCCGTCTCAACGCCGTGCCGGGCCGCCGATGCTCCGTTGCCGTGCATCGCTCACCCCTCCCGCGGCGCCGGCGTGAAGCTCTGCGCGTCCTTGAGCTTGCGCGCGCAGTCCTCGCAGCACACCTCAACCGTCTTACCGCCGATCTTCACTTTGATGGAGTTTGCATCCAGCTTGCAGTCGCAAGCCGCACAGGTCTTCTCTGTCATGACACCGCTCTCCGAATGAATCCCCGCATTCCGGGAGCGATGAGTAGGCCACGCTGCGCTGGGGAGCGCTGTCAGAATCTTTAGCGATCGGGTGCTGCCGGCGTTCAGCGCTGCAGCGAGCGGCGGAACTCGGAGGGCGTGCGGCCGTAGGTGCGCTGGAATGCGGCGCTGAAATGGCTGTGGCTGGAGAAGCCAAGGTCGAGGCTGAGTGCGCTCAAGTCCTCGTATGTTCCGAGCAGGTCCAGTGCGCGCGCCAGCCGCAGATGCAGCTGGTAGCGATAGAGCGGGAGACCCTCCACCTGCTGGAATGCCTGCGTGAGATAGACGGGCGAGCCGCCGACCTCGGCGGCCACCTCGGCGAGCGTCCAGCGCCTCGAGAGGTCGGCTGCGAGCACGAGCTTGGCGCGGTCGACGAGACGCCGGCGTGCGAAGCTCCCTCTCGCGGCCCGGGCGCTGCGCGGGCCGAGCCCCCGCCCCACGAGCGTCAGCGCGACGCTCTCCGCTTCGAGAGGCTCGGCGGTACCCGCGTGCAGGCCGTGCCTGAGGAGCGCAACCAGTGCCTGCGCGCGCGGATCGATCCGCAGCCGCTGCACGCGAAACTCAAGATCCGCGCCGTTCTTGAGCAGGGCGGACGGCGCGAGCTCACGGAGCGTCGCTTCGTCAACCACCAGGTCGAGGCTCGCATCGCCGCCGGGGACCGGATGGCTGACGCGGTAGCCTTCGAAGGCGTTGAAGAAGAGCACCTGATTCGCCTCGGCCACCGCCTCATCGCGCCCGAGATGTCGCACGAAGGCACCGCGATAGGGGAAAACGAGGTGCGTCGCGCTCGCGTGCTCTTCCGCATCGGGGTGTCGATGACCGCCCGAGCAGCCCACGTCCTGGACCGCGACGCAGGGAGTTGTCAGAAGCGACTGAACGGTAAATTCAGGCATGCATCGTCCACGCGTGCTTCGATCACCGGCCCTCGGCAGCCCGCCGCATGGCGGCAAGATCGAGCTTTTTCATCTTGAGCATCGCTTCCATGGCTCGACCCGCGCGGCCGGGATCGGGGTCCGACAGCAGCTCACCCAGGCCCTCCGGCACGACCTGCCATGACACGCCGAAGCGATCCTTGCACCAGCCGCACGGGCCCTCGGCGCCGCCCTTGGCGGTGAGCGCACTCCAGTAGTGATCGACATCCTTCGCATCGCGGCACGAGACCGAGAGCGAAATGGCTTCGGAGTGCTTGAACTGCGGACCGCCATTCAATGCCTGGAAGCGCTGGCCCGCGAGCGTGAACTCGACCATCAGCGCCGTCCCCTTCGGGAAGGATACGGGAAGGCGTGTGCCGCCGTCGTAGCGGGACACCGAGTCGATCCTCGAGTCCGGGAAAATCGAGACGTAGAACTTCGCAGCGTCCTCGGCTTCGCCGTTGAACCAGAGACACGGAGCGATGCTGGAAATCATCATCACGCGGCTCTCCTTCTTCACGACGAACAGGCGGTGAGCAAATCGACCGGCGGCTGAGCGGATTGGCGCTCGCGTTCGCACGCCGCCGGTACAGATACAGGAAGAGTGCGAGGATTGTACCGCCCGGCACGAGGAGCTCCAGCAGCGCATAGGGTCCGAGCCTTCGGAGTGCCAGCACCGCGGGCCGCAGGATGTCGACGAGATTCATGATTCGCTCCACGTCACGGGTAGAACCCCTCGCTTCAACCACACGACGTGTGAGCCCCGCTGGATTCGACATTCTTAGGACGAGGTCGCTCGACCGGACAGTACTCAGCCTGTCGCGTCGACCGGACGGGCGAGCGAGGGGTGCGCTGGTGCTGGCGGGGGAGCCGACCGCTCACGCGGACTCAGTCAGGCTCGGCCGTTTGACA
>Ga0134072_10000073_pt1 | contig 11043 bp, 9 predicted proteins | sample 15_taG_15_FD_123126 | JGI IMG/M metagenome (GOLD analysis project Ga0134072, IMG submission 123126) | Grasslands soil microbial communities from the Angelo Coastal Reserve, California, USA - 15_D_Wat_20cm_5_0_1 metaG | ecosystem: Environmental > Terrestrial > Soil > Grasslands ...
ATCTGGCGCATCTCGATTTCTGCGCCCTGGCACGCGCTCAGGGTGTCGAAGGCGTGCGGGTCAGCCGTTGCGCCGAGCTCGATGGGGCGCTGCGCATGGCGTTCACGGCCACGCACCCGGTTCTCATCGAGGTGTGCGTCGAGGACTAGCCTTCAGTCGGCCGCCCCGAGCGTCCAGCCGCCGTCGATCGCGATCTGCTGGCCGGTGAGATACGCCGAGGCGGGCGAGGCGAGGAACAGCGCGAGCCCCTTGATATCCTCGGGAAAGCCGACGCGGTGCATGGGCATGAGCTTCGCCATCGCGCTCTGCACGTCCGGGTTCTTCGCATGCCCGCCACCGATGTTCGTGACGAAGAACCCGGGCGCAATCGCGTTCACCGTGATGTTGAAAGCGGCCAGCTCGAGCGCGACGCAGCGCATGAGGTGCGCCGCACCGGCCTTCGCCGCCATGTAGGCCGAGCCGATCGCCGGCTCGCATTGGTAGGCTGCGACGGACGTCGTCACGATGAGCTTTCCCGAACGCTGCGGCTTCATGAGGCGCGCCGCGGCCCGGAGCGTTGCGAATACGCCGCCGAGGTTGACGTCGATGACGCGGTTCCAGCGCTCGTCGCTGTAGCTCTCGAGTGCGCCGGCGGGATTGCGCGTGCGCTGCGAGCCGGACCAGCCGGTGAGGAACCCGGGTCCCGAGTCGATCCCGGCGTTCGCAAACACGATGTCGAGGCGCCCGTGGGCCACGGCCGCCGCATCGAAGGCGCGCTCGAGCGCGGCGTGATCGCAGACATCGATCACCTCCCCGCGCACCGCGTAACCGAGCGCCGCGAGGCGCCCGGTCTCGGCGGCGATGCGACCGGCGTCCACATCGAGGAGCGTGACGCGTGCTCCGCTCTCGGCCAGCGCCTCGGCGATGGCGAGCCCGAGGCCGCTGCCCGCGCCCGTGACGAGCGCGCCTTGGCCTGCGATGTCGAATAGCTCTGCGCACTTCACGCACGTTCTCCCGGCCGCCGCTCGCCCGCCGCTGCGGCAACATCCACCACGATCTTCATCCCCTCCTGGCGTCGCAGACGCTCAATGCCCTTCTCGATCACACCGTCGAAGGGGATGGTCTCGACCCAGCCCTCGAGCGGGTAGCTGCCGCGGGCCATCTCCGCGATGACCGCCGGAAAGGCATTCACCGACAGCGCCACTCCGGTCAGGCGCACTTCCGGCATCAGCAGGTCGAAGGGCGGGATGACGACCGGCTCGTGGTGGATTGCCACCACAACCGCGGTCCCATCGACCCGGGTGCCGTGCAGCATCGCGGCAAAGGCCTTGGCTCCCCCCGCCGCGTCGATCGAGGCATCGGCGCCGCGCCCGCCGGTGAGATCGCGGATCGCCGCCACCACATCGCACGCATCGGGATCGAGCACCGTGCGCGCGCCGAGAGCGGTGAGAGCCGCGCGCCGCGCCGGCGATGGATCCGCGACGATCGCCTCGACTCCGCGCCGCTTGAGCGTCAGGAACGCGCCCGCACCGATCGGACCTGCGCCGTGAATGGCGACCACCTGCCCGGCACTCACCGCACAGCGGTTCACCGTGTGCCACGCGATCGCGAGCGGCTCGATGAGCGCACCCTCGAGCGCCGAGACCCCCGGCGGAAGGGGGTGCGCCATGCGCCGCTTCACCACGGTGTACTCGGCGAGACCGCCCGGGCGGTTATACCCCTGGATCGCAAGCGTGGGACAGTGGTTGTACTGCCCGAGGCCGCAGTAAAGGCAGCTCCCGCAGGTCTCCACCGGTTCCACCGCCACCAGAGTCCCGACGGCGAGGTCCTCGATCCCCGCGCCGAGCGCGACGACTTCCCCGCACAGCTCGTGACCCATGATCACGGGGTTCTTGACGCCTGTCAGCGGATGAGGCGTGTCGCGCGTGGTGACCGGGCCGTCGAAGTACTCGAGCAGGTCGCTGCCGCAGATCCCGTTGTAACGAACGCGCAGCTTCACCTCGCCGGGCCCGGCCTCGGGCTCCGGCACCGAGGTGAGCCGCAGGTCCTGCCGACCGTAATAGAGCGCCGCGCGCATCGCTCCCCTCACCCGATGCCCACGTGCGCCCCCCTTCAGCCTTCGGGGGCCCGTCCGCCACCGCGCATCATCTTCGCGTAGTCCTCCTGCGACATGCCGGCCATCTGCGCGGCGACGTACTGGAAGCTCTTGCCGTCGGTCGCGAACAGCTTGGCGAGGAAGTAGATGTTGCCGCCGAGCGAGATCATTCGGCTGTAGTCCCGATCGAGCACCGCGCGCTTCTGCTCCTCGCTCATGGGCCAGCCATCGAGATACGCGCGCTCGTCCGCCTTGAAGCGCGTGCGGTTCTCGGGCTTCATCAGCGACATGCAGAACATGTTGAGGTGATAGCCGCGCCGGGCCTGGTCGGTGTCGAAGACCGTGGTTCCGGGAATGTTCGCGTAGGGCTTTGGCAGTGACATGTCGAACGCTCCGAGCTTAGCTTGAACGGCGGCCGACGCCGCGCTTCTCCTCGGCACCCGCGACCCAACTGAGCACGTCGCGCAGCTCGCCGAGAATGCCGTGCGGCCGGTGCAAGCGCGCCTGCCGTGCCCAGTCCTCCCGGCGCGTCGTGCCCGTCGTCACCGCGAGCGCCGTCGCGCCGCCGCGGCGCGCCATGAGGATCTCGACGACCGGATCGTCGCCGACGACAGCCAAGGCCCGGACCGGCACGCCGAGGCGCCTGGCGACGAAGCGCAGCGCCCGGATCGAGGGCTTCCCGGTGAGCGTCATGGGTGCGCGCGTGAGGCGGCGGACGGCCGCCGTGATCGCAAACGAATAGCCGATCGTGCGCCCCTGCTTCGTGGCGAAGAAGGGGACGTCGGAGGCGACGCAGAGCTCAGCGCCACCCCAGATGGCTCGACAAGCGGCCTCGATGTCCTTCATGCCGCACTCCGGGTGCCACCCGACGAAGACCCCGCCGACCTCCGTCGCGCCCGCCTCTCCGGTGTGTACGGTCTCGATGCCGGCGTCGCGCAGAGCTTGGCCCACACCGCTGCTCCCGAGGACCAGCACGCGGCGGATACCGCGGCGCTGCATGTGATCCGCCGCGATGCTGGAGGGTGTGATCATCTGCTCGTCATCGACCGGGAGTCCCACCGCGCGCAGCTTCGCGGCCTGCTCCGCCGGCGGGTAAGCACTGCCGTTGGTGAGCAGCGCGAAGGGCACGTGCCGCGCCTTGAGGGCCGTGAGCACCTCGATCGCTCCCGGCAACACTTCGTAGCCATCGAGCGAGCGGTTGCTGAGGAGCAGCGTCCCGTCGACGTCGAACACCACGCCCTGCACCGCTGCGGTCCCGCACGCCAGGCCGCCCTGCACGACCGAACTCACGCCGGCAGCGTCCGCGAGCCCGCGCCGCCACGCAGCTCGAGCTTGAAATCCGACTTCACCACGCTGAGCTCCGAGACGCCGCGCAGCTTCAGGACCCGGCGCAGAAGCTCCATCACGGGTTTCGACTCCGGATCGTAGTGGAGCGCCGCGGGCCCCGCCGCTCGCATCGCGTCCACCTGAGTAGCCGGCATGGTGGCTCGCAGCAGGAGCTCTTCGTCCGATAGCTCGCGGCCGAGCCGCGCGCGCAGCTCCGCGATCGGCGGCATCGCCGGCTCGGCCCGCAGTTCCCTGGTGCGCGGCAGTGATTCGATGCGCTCCATCACCTCGGGTGCGATCGGAACGTTGGGCCGGCCGAAGCGCCCGAGCGCGTAGCGGATGGCCTCGTCGGGAATGGCCGCGTAGCGCTCGCGGCCGGTCACGTTGAGGAACGCCTGCGTCAGAAGTATCTGCGAAAACGGCGTCATCACGATCGGCCAGCCGAGCTCCTCGCGCACGCGGGCGATCTCCTCGATGACCGCCCCTTCGAGATGCACGAGCCCCTGCTCGGCGAGCTGGCGGCGCATGGTCCCGATCATGCCGCCGGGGAGCTGATGGCGGAGGTACCCGGCATCGAAGGGTTGCGTTGCGCCGACGGCGAGGCCCTCCGCCTCCGCGATGCGCGTGAAGAAGCGGTTCACCTCGGTGAGGGCCTCGATGTCGACGGGCACCGTATGGCCGAGGGCGCGCAGATTCTCCGCCACGCGCAGCGAGGGGGGATTCGAGATCCCGTCTGCGGTGGCCCCCGATGCACACTGCAGGGCGCTCACTCCGTACTCCACCGCGTCCATGTACAGCAGCTCCCCGAGCCCGATCGTGCAATGGGAGTGCAGCTCGAGCGGCTTGGCGCCGATTGCGGCCTTGACGGCCGGAATCAGCGTGCTCGCGCGCCGTGGCGACAGGAGTCCCCCGGGATCCTTGATGTAGATCGCGTCCACCTCCGGGCAGGCGGCGAGCTTGCGCGCGGCTTGCGCGTAATGGCGGTCGTCGTGGATGGGACTCAAGGTGAACACGAGCGCCGCGATGACGAATTCTCCGCCGACGCGCTTCACCATGCGCGCACAGGCCACATTGGACTCGGCGTCGTTCATCGGATCGGCGAGGCAGAAGCGCCGTATGCCGTTACGCGCGAGCACCTCGAAGGCGAGCGCCATGAACTCGGGGCTCGCCGTTTCCCAGGAGATGAAGCGGAATCCCGTCGACATGAACTGCAGCGGCGTGTTGGGCGTGGCGGCCGCCATGAGGCGAATGCGCTCCCACGGGTCCTCGCGCTTGTAGCGCACCGCGATGCCCATGTGGGTCGAAGTCGTGAAGTCGATCGCCTTGAAGCCCACCCGGTCCATCACCGGGGCGATCGTCAGCGTCATCGCGGTGTCGATGCCGACCGCTCCCCAGGTACTTTGATTGCCATCGCGGAGCGAGGTGTCGATGAGAGCGATCTCAGCCACGTTGCGCTCCCCGCGAGATCCTCACCAGCGCCTGCGCGTATTCGACCACCGCGCCATCCGCCACGAGGATCTCGACGACCGTGCCCCGAGCCTCCGCGCGCACGGCATTCATGAGCTTCATCACTTCGATGATGCCGATGATGGTGTCCTCCTGCACCTCGGACCCGACCTCGATGTAAGGCGGCGCGCCCGGCTTCGGCGCACGGTGGAAGATGCCGACGAACGGCGCAGTCACCTGCACCAAGCCGGCAGCGGCGGTTGCCGGAAGCTCGCCGCGCGGCTTGCGGCCTGCGCCCGCCGGCCCGTCGCCTACGGTTGGGGCCGGCGGCGAGTCGGGCGCAGCGGCCGCGTCTCCTCCCTTGCCCCGCGGCGCGGAGCCGCGCTTCAACGTGAGCTTGAGACCGTCCTGCTCGAAATGCAGCTCATCGAACTCCGACTCTTCCAGCAGCCGGACGATCTCCGCGACGTCTCCCGCGGTCAGGGGCACCGGCGCGGCCCAAAGATTGACATGAGGTGCGTCAGCGGGTCCTCCTCGTGCTTCGCGATCGGCGCGGCGTCGCGGGCCGACCAGACCGTCTCCGGACGGCTCTGCAGCAGCAGGATGGCGCCGCTTCCGCGGTCGACCGCCCACTCAATGTCCTGCGCACATCCATAGTGGCGCTCAATGCGGCGCGCGAGGGTTCTGAGCTCCTGCAGGTCGGCGTCGCTCAGGCAGGGCACCCGCCGCCGCTCCTCGGCGACGGCGACGGCCTCGACACCGCGCCGGGCAGCCGGCACGTGCTCGATCAGCTTGTCGGAGATTTCGCGGACGGCGATCTCCCCGGTGATCTTGCCGAGGACCCAGCGATCCGGGGTCACCTCACCCCCGACCACGGCGGAACCGAGGCCCCAGGCACCCTCGATCGTCACCACGGACCGGTCCCCGGTCGTCGGGCTGCGGGTGAACATCACGCCTGCCGTTCGCGCGTCGACCATGCTCTGGACCACCACGGCCATCGCGACACGCTCTTCGGGAAAGCCGAGCTTCCGGCGATAGCTGATCGACTCCACCGAGTACAGGCTCGCCCAGCAGCTGCGCACCCGCCGGATGATCTCCGCCGGGTCCTTGATCCAGAGGTACGTGTCCTGAAGACCCGCGAAGCTCGCCTCGGCGGCGTCCTCGGTGGTGGCCGATGAGCGCACCGCCACGGGCAGCTCTCGACCGCCGCGCACCAGCCGTTCCTGGGCAATGGACAGCTCCTCGAGCACCTCGCCCGGCAGCTCGGCCTCTTCCACCCGGCGGCGGAGCGCCCTCGAGCAGGCCGTGACGCCCGCGAGGTCGCCGGGGCTCACGGCCGCGACCGCAGCGCGTACCGGCGCCTCACGCTCGAGCGACTCGAGGAGCCGCTCGAACGCGCGGGTCTTCACGACGTATCCCGGGGGCACGGCGATCCCTGCGCGCTTGAGCTCGCCGAGGCTGCCGCCCTTGCCGCCGACCTGCGCGCGGTCGCCGAGCCCGATCTCATCGAACCAGGCGATGTGCGCGCCGACGCTCATGACGCTCCCTACGGGAAAGACGCTCGCTACGAGAGCAGGGTGACCACGCCACGGCCGCCGTCGACGCGGATGAGCTGACCGTCCTTGATCCGCGAGGTTGCGGTCCCGGTGCCCACCACCGCGGGAAGACCGAACTCCCGGGCCACGATGGCGGCGTGGCTCATCGAGCCGCCGATGTCGGATACCGCGCCTGCGATCTTCTGGAAGATCGGCGCCCAGGTCGGATTGGTGATCTGGCAGACGAGGATGTCGCCCTTGCGCACGCGGCCGATCTCCTCCACCGACTTCACGACGCAGGCCGGACCCTCGACGACACCGCTCGAGGCGGCAAACCCGCGGAGCTCGCGGCTCGCCACATCGCTCGAGGCGCGCAGCCACCTGTCCAGGCTCTCGCGCGTGATCCCCCAGAGCATCACGATCGCCGGATCGTCGATCACGTCGGGGACCGGACCCAAGGCCGGTGGGGTGCTGTGCTTGGCCCACTCGGCGATCGCCGCCCGGCGTTCCGCGACGATCTGCGGCCAGTGCTCAGGTCCCCGCGGCGGCGAGCCGTTCGACCAGGCCGTCATGAGATCGATGATCGCGGCTTTGAGCTCGTAGTGCGTGAGCTGGAACACGTCGTCTTCGCGCGCGAAAAACCCGTGCGCCGCCAGCAAGGCGCCGAACTCGCGGATCTTGTTGAAAAAGAGGTTGGTGTACCAATGCTCGCAGTAGAACTTATGCCCCTCGACGTACGGAAATACGCGATGGGCGAGACCGATCATCTGATCGTAGGCCTGCCGCTCCTGCTCGGAGCCGAGCAGCTCACGATAGTCCTGGATCAGCTGGCGACGCTCCGCCTGGAGCTTCTCGATCGGCCGCTCCAGCGACTCCCCGGCCCTGACCGCTGCGATGTAGCCGGGGAGCCCCGCGAAGGGCATGGACAGGTCGTCGTTCCAGGAGCGGTGGTAGTGGTAGAAGCCGTCCCCGACGTTGATGTTGAACCAGGGATCGCGCGAGGTCGCGAGCTCGTCCAGCCAGCCGCGCCCGGCGGCTCCCCGCGTCTCGAGCGCCGCCATGATCGCCTGCGGCGTGCGCCCCTCCCTGAACTCATCGTCGACGCCCAGCTCCACCGCCCGGCGGGCCAGCCGGCGCACTTCCTGGTCGGGACGGAAGATCTCCGCTTCGATGCCGGCCACCATACGCGCGATGGTCTGGTCGCTGATCTCCGGAAACGCCTTCTTGCAGAAGGCGAAGAAGGTCATGTACGCCCCGTAGCCGAGGAGCAGGAACTCGAAGTGGTGATGCCACATCCGGAAGTAGCCTTCGAGCGTCCTCTGGTAGGTGTCGAGAAGGGCATGGTTCGTGGCGATGCCGCGCCCGGAATGCACGTTCGAGAGCGGCTCGAATTCCGGCAGCTCGAGCTTCGGTAGCGCCTGGGCATCGCGTATCAGCGCCAGCATCTTCTCGCGCCATTGCGCATACAGCCGCTCCCAGTTGCCGTAGTAGTAGAAGGCCCGCTGCTGGAACTCGCCGGTGCGGCGGGCGATTTCTCGAGGATCCGTGACGGCATTGCCGCCGATGTACACCCGCCCGTTGATGATCCGATAGTCGATCCCGAGCGTGGTCGGTATGCAATGCACGCGCGTCGTGGAGGAGCCGAGGGCACAGTACGCGGCCTCGGCGGTCACCATGTCGAACGCGGACATCGGTTCCGGGAAGTGCATCGAGTTGTAGAACCAGAAGCGCTGGTCGTCCGCGGCGGTGAACTGCATGTAGTAGGGATAGGCGGCCTGTGCCCGCTCGGTCCCCGCAACCACCGTCAGCGAGCTCGGGGCCGGGAAGGCTGCGGAATGGGTGTGCGTGCTAATGGTGGCTCTCCCGCCCCGCTTCCCGTTCCTGCTGCGGCAGGGTCAGCCGAAACCGAGGCGCATGTGTCATCAAGCCTACGCCGAGATCGATCCCTGGGCGAGGGATCGGGCCGCAACGGCCTTACAATCGATGCATGCAACCCGGTGAAATCCTGTGGACCCCGGGGCCGGAGCGGATCCGCCGTGCCAACCTGACGGAATTCACCGACTGGCTCGCGCACGAGCGCGGCTTGGGTTTTGCCGATTACACGGCGCTCTGGCGCTGGTCGGTCGAGGACCTGGAAGGCTTCTGGCAGGCCCTGTGGGACTACTTCCGAATCGACTCCTCGGCACCGCACACGCGGGTACTCGGGCGGCGCAGCATGCCGGGTGCCGAATGGTTTCCGGGCGCGCGCCTCAACTACGCACAGCATGTGCTGCGACGCGAGGCCGGGGGCGGCAATGTGCTTTTCCACGTGAGCGAGACGCAGCCGCTCACCGCCTTGAGCTGGGAGGCACTCGGCAGCCGCGTACGAACCCTGGCCACCGAGCTGCGTGCCCTGGGGCTCGAGCCCGGGGACCGGGTGGTGGCCTGGATGCCGAACATCCCGGAAACCATGATCGCGATGCTGGCGACCACCGCCATCGGCGCGATCTGGGCGTGCTGCTCGCCGGACTTCGGTGAGCGCGGCACGCTTGACCGCCTCGCGCAGCTCTCGCCGAAGGTGCTCTTCGCCATCGACGGGTACCGCTACGGGGGCAAGTCCTTCGATCGGCGCGATGAGCTGCGCCGCATCGCCTCGAGCCTCGGCTCGCTCCAACACCTCATCTACCTGCCCTACCTGAACCCTTCCGACCCCTCGTTGCCGTTGCCGTCCGCCCGGCACTGGCGGACGCTCCTCGCCAGGCCCGCCGTCGGCCCGGCGCAGTTCGAGTACGCGCAGGTGCCGTTCGATCATCCCCTGTGGACCTTGTTCTCGTCCGGGACGACCGGGTTACCCAAGCCGATCGTCCATGGTCACGGAGGGATCCTCCTCGAGACTCTGAAGAACGCGACGTTCCACTTCGACCTGCATCCGCGCGAGCCGGTGTTTTACTTCACCACCACCGGCTGGATGCTCTGGAACTTCCTGGTCAGCACGCCACTAACCGGAGCCGTACCCGTCCTCTATGACGGCCACCCGGCGCATCCGACCCCCGATGTGCTGTGGAAGATGGCGCAGGAGGCGGGCGTCGTGACTTTCGGCGCGAGCCCCACCTACGTTGACGCGCTGAAGCGCTCCGGGGTCGTGCCGCGCGAGCGCTACGGGCTCGAGGCGCTGCGCACGATCAACCTGGCCGGCTCTCCGGCAAGCCCTGAATGCATGGGCTGGTTCTACCGGAACGTGAAAGAGGATCTCTGGGTCGCCAACGGCAGCGGCGGCACGGACTGCTGTACGGGGTTCGTCGGCGGAGTGCCCACGCTGCCGGTACGCGCGGGCGAGATCCAGGCCCCTTCGCTGGGGGTCTCGGTCCAGGCTTTCAACTCGCGCGGCGAGAGCGTCGTCGACGAGGTCGGCGAGCTCGTCATCACCGAGCCCATGCCGTCGATGCCGCTGCGCTTCTGGAATGATCCGGGCGACCGCCGTTACCTCGAAACCTACTTTCAGGAGTTCCCCGGCGTCTGGCGTCACGGGGACTTCTTCAAGATCAATGCACGCGGCGGCTGCTACGTACTTGGGCGCTCGGACGCCACTCTCAACCGTTATGGCGTGCGCATCGGCACGGCCGAGGTCTACCGCTCACTGGGCCTGCTCCCCGAGGTGCAGGATGCGCTCATCGTCAACCTTGATCTGCCGGCCGGCGGCTTCTTCATGCCGCTGTTCGTCAAGCTCGCGGCGGGCGTCGTGCTCGACCCGCTCCTCGAGACGAAGATCCGTGACACGCTGCGCCGCGAGTACACACCCCGCCACGTGCCGGACAAGATCTATCAGGTTCCGGGCATCCCCTACACTCTCACCGGCAAGAAGATGGAGGTGCCGGTGCGGCGGATCCTGATGGGGGTGGCGCCCGAGAAAGCCGCCAACCGCAGCGGCGTGTCCGACCCTGCCGCGCTCGATTTCTTCATCGCCTATGCCGAGCGGCAGCAGGACTACCGCCTCTGAGGTCAGGCCTGCCGGGTGCGCCAGCCCGCGTGATACCCCTCGCGCGCCGCACGGGCGTACGGGGTCGGGGAGACGCGCACGCGGATCTCGAGCTGCCGGTGCGGCTCCACCGTGGTCTTGCGGGTCCCGCCGTTCTCTTCGCCCCAGACGAGCGTCAGCACGTCCCCGATCTCGATGTCCGGATCCACGACACCGAGGGAGAGCGCGGTGCGCTCGTTGTAGCTGTAGCCGCCGAACATCGAGAATCCGACCGTCCTGCCTCCCTTGAGGATCCGGTCGAAGGACGAGGAGGCATAGTTGCAGTTCGGGAAGTCGAAGTACTTGTAGTTCTCCCCGCCGGGCACCAGGAGCGAGGCGAAGATCTTGAGCACGTCGTCGGCATTCCAGGCAAACGTCACCTTCTTGCGGTGCGGCCCTTGCGCCATTCTCTCCAGCGCCTCGCGTCCGATGAACTCGTGGTCGAACCGGATGAACGGCCCGTAGCCGAGGGCGTAGGGGGTGAGATAGTAATCCTCGATGTTGGGGGACTGGAAGCTGCCGCCGATGGATGCCGTCCCCTCGTAACCGCTCGCCGGCAGCCACTCGCGGTACTTCTTCATCCGCTCGCCCGTGTACACCGCTGGCAGCGGTGAGGGAATCCAGCCGGACTCGAGCGTGTTGCTCGAGTAGGCGCGCGCGCCGACCTG
>Ga0134072_10000079_pt1 | contig 10955 bp, 10 predicted proteins | sample 15_taG_15_FD_123126 | JGI IMG/M metagenome (GOLD analysis project Ga0134072, IMG submission 123126) | Grasslands soil microbial communities from the Angelo Coastal Reserve, California, USA - 15_D_Wat_20cm_5_0_1 metaG | ecosystem: Environmental > Terrestrial > Soil > Grasslands ...
AGAAGGTGTCCATGCGGTCCTTGTAGCCGGCGAGTATCACGACCAGGTCGTCGCGCTGGTTCTCCATCACCTGCAGGAGGATCTCGATCGCTTCCTGCCCGTAGTCGCGCTCGTTCTCGGGCCGATAGAGGTAGTACGCCTCATCGATGAACAGCACGCCCCCCATTGCGCGCTTCAGTACCTCGCGAGTCTTCGGCGCGGTATGACCGATGTACTGGCCCACGAGGTCATCGCGGGTCACGGCCACGAGGTGCCCTTTGCGCACGTACCCGAGGCGATTGAGGATCTGCGCCATGCGCAGCGCCACGGTGGTCTTGCCCGTGCCGGGGTTGCCGGTGAAGCTCATGTGCAGGCTCGGCGCCTGGGCCTCGAGCCCGAGATTCATGCGCAGCCTGTCGATCACGAGCAGCGCCGCGATGTCGCGGATGCGCGCCTTGACGGGCGCAAGCCCCACGAGGTCGCGATCGAGCTCATCGATCACCGCATCCGCCTGGCTCTCTCCGAGCACCTCGCTCACGGTGTGCGCACGGTCAGCGGGCGGGACGCGGGCCGCCGCGGCGCCCGTCGCGGCGGCTGAGCCTGCGCCCGGCGGGCACTCGGGGGCAGGCGCGGCCGTGCCGGGGATCGAATACATGGGCAAGCCCATCAGGCCACCCTGCTCGCCGGGGCGAGGCGGCGCAGCTCGTAGCGCATCGCCTCGATCACGGCCTGATAGTCCGCGCAGCCGAAGATGGCGCTGCCGGCGACGAAGGTGTCGGCGCCGGCGGCCGCCGCGCGCTGGATGTTGCCTATCTTGATGCCGCCGTCGACCTCCAGACGGATGTCCCGGCCGGAGGCGTCGATCAACCGCCGCGCGCGCTCGAGTTTCAGCAGCGCTGCGTCGAGGAAGCTCTGGCCGCCGAAGCCCGGGTTGACGCTCATGACGAGCACCAGGTCGACCTTGTCGATCACATACTCGAGCACCTCGAGCGGCGTGGCGGGATTGAACGCGAGGCCGGTCTTGCAGCCGGCGGTGCGGATCAGCTGCAGCGTGCGGTCGACGTGGAGCGACGCCTCGGGATGGAAGCTGATGAGATCGGCGCCGGCGGCCGCGAAGGCCTCCACCAGCGCATCCACCGGCTGCACCATCAGGTGCACGTCGAGGAGCGCGCGTCCGCCCTGCGGCCGGCCGAGGTAGGGCTTGAGTGCCGCCGCCACCGCGGGCCCGATGGTGAGGTTGGGCACGAAGTGGTTGTCCATGACGTCGAAATGGATCCAGTCGGCGCCCGAGGCGAGGACGCGCGTCACTTCCTCGCCCAGGCGGGCGAAGTCGGCCGAGAGAATCGATGGGGCGATCAGGTACATGACTCGAGCCTTTCGCGAGTTGTGCTTCCCTTGCTTCCGTGCTTGCCAGCGCTCGCCGACACCAAGGCCGTGCCGGCTCCGCTTCACTCGCCGCGCTCACCCTCCGGGCGGTCGGTGACGTACCCGTGCAGCGTGTAGCGGATGTTGCGGCCCTGGCCCTCCTGCCGGATGAGGCCGAAGCCCGGCTCCCTCGAGGGGCGGTTGACGATGAAGCTCATGACGATCGACTCCACGCCGCGCGTGGCGTCGAACGCCACCAGGCGGATGTAGTGCTGCGGAAAGGTCCTGCGGCAGCTCTGCAGCTCGAGCAGCACGCCGGCGGCATCCTCGAGCTCGAACATCGGCATGCCGAACATCTCCCAGTAGGTGTTGCGCGGGTGCGGGTCGTCGGTGTACTCGATGCTCCAGGCGTAGCCGCGCGCGAGGCCGTAGTCGATCTGCAGCGAGATCTCGGCATCGGTGAGCTCGGGGAGGAAGCTGAACTGGCCCTGGGTGATGCGGTGCACGGGGTTGGTCATCATGGCGCGTGTTCTCCCTGAGGCGCGCCTCAGTGCGCCACCGCGGCGGTGGGCGTGAAATCCGAGGTGTCGGTCGGGGTGTAGTTGAAGGTGATGTCGCCCCAGGTATCGAGCGCCTGCTGCAGCGGGCGGCAGACGCGTGCCGCCTGGCGCAGGAGCTCCTCGCCTTCGACGCGGATGTTGCGGCCCTCGTTGCGCGCCTTGACCATCGCCTCGAGCGCCACGCGGTTGGCGACCGCGCCGGCCTGAATGCCGGCCGGATGGCCGATCGTGCCGCCGCCGAACTGCAGCACCACGTCGTCCCCGAAGAGGTCCAGGAGCTGGTGCATCTGACCGGCGTGGATGCCCCCGGAGGCGACCGGCATCACCTTGCGGAGGTCGCACCAGTCCTGGTCGAAGAAGATTCCGCGCGGCAAGTCCTGGCGCGTGAAGCTGTCGCGGCACACGTTGTAGTAGCCCTGCACGGTGAGCGGGTCACCCTCGAGCTTGCCGACCGCGGTGCCGGCGTGCAGGTGGTCGACTCCCGCGAGCCGCAGCCACTTGGCGATGACGCGGAAGCTTATGCCGTGAGTCTTCTGGCGCGTGTAGGTGCCGTGCCCGGCGCGGTGCATGTGCAGGATCATGTCGTTGCGGCGCGCCCAGCGGGACATGCTCTGGATCGCGGTCCACCCGACCACCAGGTCGATCATGACGACGACCGAGCCGAGCTCGCGGGCGAACTCCGCTCGCTCGTACATGTCCTCCATGGTTCCGGCCGTGACGTTGAGATAGGAGCCCTTGACCTCACCGGTCGCCGCACTCGCCTTGTTGACCGCATCCATCACGTAGAGAAAGCGGTCGCGCCAGTGCATGAAGGGCTGCGAGTTGATGTTCTCGTCGTCCTTCATGAAATCGAGCCCCCCCTTCAAGCCCTCGTAGATCACCCGGCCGTAGTTGCGCGCCGAGAGGCCGAGCTTCGGCTTGGTGGTCGCCCCGAGCAGCGGGCGACCGAACTTGTCGAGCCGCTCGCGCTCGACGATGAGCCCGGTCGGCGGACCGTCGAAGGTCTTGACGTAGGCGACCGGGATCCGGATGTCCTCGAGGCGCAGCGCCTTGAGCGGCTTGAAGCCGAACACGTTGCCGATGAGGCTCGCCGTCATGTTGGCGATCGAGCCCTGCTCGAACAGGATGATGTCGTAGGCGATCCAGGCGAAAACCTGGCCGGGATTGTTGGGGACCGGCTCGACCTTGAAGGCCTTGGCGCGGTAGCTGTCGCACGCGGTGAGCCGGTCGGTCCACACGACCGTCCAGGTGGCCGTGCTCGACTCCCCCGCCACCGCAGCGGCCGCCTCGATCGGATCTACGCCGTCCTGAGGCGTGATGCGGAACAGGCAGATCGTGTCGGTGGGCTTGGGCACGTAGTCCGGGTCCCAGTAGCCCATCTGCCGGTACTTGATGACCCCCGCTCGGTAGCGGCGCTTGGCGTCCGTAATCGCCGTGGGCCCGTCGTTGCGGGCTTGCGCTCCCTCATTTCCGGCTTCTGCCCCGATCGCCATCGCTGCGGTCCTCATCGTTGGGTTGAAGAGGACTGTAGGGGGCTCTATCATTCAGGTAAAGTCACTTTATATTAACTACAAATTAAGAAATTCTTAACGATCACATGAAGAACGCCACGCTCAGGCAGCTGCGGGTTTTCTCATCGGTGGCCAGACACTCGAGCTTCGCGCGCGCTGCCGAGGAGCTCGGTCTCACAGCGCCCGCCGTCTCGATGCAAATCAAGGAGCTGGAGACCGAGGTCGGGCTGCCGCTCTTCGATCGAACGAGCCGCAAGGTCTCCCTCACCATGGTGGGCGAGTACGTGCTCGCCTACACCCAACGCGTTCTGGGCGCGATGCGCGACGCCGAGGACATGGTGGCGCGCTTCCGGGGCCTGCGGACCGGGATGCTGGATGTCGCCATGGTGAGCACGGCCAAGTACTTCCTGCCGCGGCTGCTGGCGCGTTTCCGCGATGAGCATCCGGGCGTCGAGATCCGGCTGCACGTCGGGACAACCGCGAGGAAGTGGTCGCGCTGATGCGGGAGGGCACGGTTGAGCTCTCCATCATGGGGCGGCCGCCGCGCGACTGGCCCTCGCGCGCGGAGCCCTTCGCCATGCATCCGCACGTACTGGTCACCGGCGTGGAGCATCCCTTCGCGCGCGCCGAACGGGTTCCAGCGAGCGCTCTGCTCGGCGAGGACTTCATCGTGCGCGAGCCGGGGTCGGGGACGCGCGCGGCGCTCGATGAGTTCATGGACGCCTACCAGATGACCCCCAGGGTCATCATGCAGATGTCGAGCAACGAGGCCATCAAGCAGGCGGTCATGGCCGGCATGGGCATTTCGCTCCTATCGCTGCACACCATCGGGCTCGAGCTCGATCTGCGCCTGATCGCCGCGCCGGAGACGGAAGGGTTACCCGTGATGCGCCGCTGGCACGTGGTGCACACGCAGGCGAAGACACTCTCCCCGCCTGCCGAGGCGTTCCGCTACTTCATGCTCGAGAACGCCGAAGCCTACCTGGCGCAGCATTTCAGGCAGGGGAACGAGCTGGTTGCGGAAAACCCCGCGGCGCAGGAGTAGCATCGATCTGCCACCTCCCGGCACCGCGGATACGGTGCGCCACGCGCCAAACCGACTGGCCTATGAAGCCCGATACCCTGAACCCCTACGGCGCTTTGACCTTCCCCCGCACCAGGCGGGTCGCACTCATCGGCGCCCTGCTCGTTTGCGCTGCCCTCATTCCCGCGCGCGCCGGTACGCCGGCGGCCGCGGCCGAGTTCGGTGGGCAGTGCGTGGAAGGCCTGTCCCAGGGCCGGCACATCATGACCCAGTGCGCTGTCACCTGGGCGGACAAGGACGGCAAGACCTACTGCTTCAGCAGCGAGGACGCCAGGAAATCCTTCCTGGAAAACCCGGGCGCGAATCTGCAGAAAGCGCGCGATTTCATCGCCGCCAGCAGCGCCGACTCCACCGAGAAGGCGATGCAGAACTTCGACAGCGGCGATGCCGAGACGTTGGTCAAGGGGCTCATCGAAGAGCGCGCCAAGGCCAACGGCGGCCTCTTCCCGTTCGCGGACCCGGCCGACGGGACGCCGCTGAAACTGGCGTTCGACGGCATCGACTTCACGCGCACCATCGACGGCTATGGCTTCTTCCCGGACGTGAAGTTTCACGATCCGCAGGACGCGCAGAAACGCTACCTCATCGATTTCTGGGTGGCCCCAAGCGACGGGCAGCTCAAGGTGCAGGAGATCCGCATCTACAAGGAGCCGATCAAGGCCGAGGGCTCGTGGACGCTGACGGCACGCTCACCGGTGCCCTGGTGGTGGATCCCGGCCTCCGAGCACCCCGGACACATGGCCACCAAGCGGGGCTGGGAGGTGATGTCGGCGGTTGAGCAGGGTGCCCTCGCCGAGGCCGCGAAGAACCACGGCGTGTTCAAGCTCAAGGATGACAAGACCGGCAAGGTGCTCGATCTGGAGTTCGTCGACACCCACTTGCCCGTCCGCCAGCTCGATGACAACGGTCACTACTTCGCCTGCACCGATTTTCGCGCGGTCGGCACCAAGGACCAGATCTACGACATCGACTTCTGGATCACCGACAAGGACGGCCAGATGAGCATCGAGCAGACCCGGGTGCACAAAGTGCCCGAGCTCAAGAGCGGTCAGTGGGTTCAGGTGCCGCGCTACGAGTGGAAGGACCTCGGACCCTCGCACGTGGTGCCGTAAGCACAGGTCAGCGCACCGCCGCCGCCACCACGCCCCAGGGGCTGCCTCCGACCGCGATCCGCGTCTCTACGCGACCTGACTGCAGATCGATGACCGAGACATCGCCCGAGGGGCCGTTGGCCGTGTAGGCCTTCTCACCATCTCGGCTCAACGCCAGGCCCCAGGGACGCTTTCCGACATCCGCGATGGTCCTGAGCACCCGACCCGCTCCGGGGTCCACCTCCAGCAATGCGCCGAATCGCCCGGTGGTGACGTACAGCCGCCGGCCGTCCGTCGAGGCGATGCCCATCGGACGCACGACCTTCGGGTCGCCGAGCGCAATCGTCTGCACCACCTGGTAGTCGTCGGTGCTGAACACCGTGAGCGCCGCGCCGAACTCGTCCGTGGCATAGCCGCGGTGCGACTGGCGTCCCAGGAATATACCGCGCGGGCGCTTCTCGGTCGGAATCTGCGCCAGCACGTGCATGGTATGCGCGTCAATCACATAGAGGCTGTTGGAGGTCTCGCAGGTGACGTAGACGACGCGGTCGTCGTGGCTGACCGCAACCCCCTCGGGCTCCGACCCGACGGCCACGGTCGCGCGCACGGTGCCACGGGTCAGATCGACGGCCGACAGCTTGCCGACGTCCTCGTTCGAGACGTACAGGACCTTGCCGTCATGTGACAGGGCGAAGGCCTCGGGGTCCGCGCCGCTCGGGTAGGTGTTGACCAGCTTCTGCAGCTTGAGGTCGACCACGCCGATGCCGTCGTAGCGACGATCGGGGGGTGGCAGCTTCGACTCGTCCACATTGGGGCCAGCGATCGGCGAGCCCGACAGTGCCACGTACAATCGCTGGTGATCCGAGGACAGCTGGATGCCACGCGGACGCTTGCCTACGGCGATGCGTGCCACGACGCTCTCGCGCTGCGGATCGACGATCACCACGTCGCCGCCGGTCTCGTCGGAGACGTAGAGGCGCTCCGGCGCCCCGCCGGCGGGAGCGGCAGCGACGCCCGAGGACACCATGGTCGCCGCCAGCAGCGCTGCGGCAGCCGCCACCCGAGACCCCGTGTCGACCCTGGTCTTGCGCCTCATCCGGGCTCAGTACGTGATCACGCTCCTGATCGAGGTGCCCGCGTGCATCAGATCGAAGGCGTCGTTGATCTTATCGAGCGGCATCTTGTGCGTGATCAGAGGATCGATGGCGATCTTCTTTTCCATGTACCAGTCCACGATCTTCGGTACGTCGGTGCGCCCGCGGGCGCCACCGAAGGCCGTGCCCTTCCATACCCGGCCCGTGACCAGCTGGAAGGGACGGGTCTTGATCTCCTGGCCCGCGCCGGCCACGCCGATGATGACCGACACGCCCCAGCCGCGGTGACAGCATTCGAGCGCCTGACGCATCAGATTCACGTTGCCGACGCATTCGAAGCTGTAGTCCGCCCCCCCGTCGGTGAGCGTCACGAGGTGCGCCACCAGATCGCCCTCGACCTCCTTGGGGTTCACGAAATGCGTCATGCCGAATTTCTCACCCAGCGCCTTGCGATTGGGGTTGAGATCGACACCGATGATCTTGTTGGCGCCCGCGAGACGTGCACCCTGCACCACGTTGAGGCCGATGCCGCCGAGACCAAACACGACTACGTTCGCGCCGGGTTCGACCTTGGCGGTATTGATCACCGCGCCGATCCCGGTGGTCACGCCGCAGCCGATGTAGCAGACCTTGTCGAAGGGGGCGTCCTCGCGGATCTTCGCCACCGCAATCTCGGGCAGCACGGTGAAGTTGGAGAACGTCGAGCAGCCCATGTAGTGGAACACCTTGTCCTTGCCGAGGGAGAAGCGGCTGGTGCCGTCCGGCATCACGCCCTTTCCCTGGGTCGCGCGGATCGCGGTGCAGAGGTTCGTCTTGCGCGACAGGCAGCTCTTGCACTGCCGGCACTCGGGTGTGTAGAGCGGGATGACGTGGTCGCCCTTCTTCACCGAGGTGACTCCGGGACCCACATCGACCACGATCCCGGCGCCCTCATGCCCGAGAATCGCGGGAAACAGGCCTTCCGGATCTCCGCCGGAGCGCGTGAACTCGTCGGTGTGGCAAACCCCCGTGGCCTTGAGCTCGACCAGCACTTCGCCGCTCTTGGGGCCGTCGAGATCGACGGTCACGATTTCCAGTGGCTTGCCGGCGGCGTGAGCAATTGCAGCACGTGTTTTCATGGCGAAAGCTATTCCTCGTTCGGAAGCGGTCAGGAGTCCGAAGCACAGTCGCCCCGCGCACGCGCGGGGCGCTATTTTTCCCCGCAGCTGCGGCGCTACGCGGCGAGCACGCCCTTCGCCTTGGCCGCATGGGTCGCGATGAGATCCATGAGCGCCGGCGACAGGCAGTCGTAGGGCTCCAGCTTCAGCTCCTTCAGCCGTGCACGGACCTCACCCATGCGAGCCGGTGGGAATCCCGACTCGATGATCGAGGAGACGAACGCGGCGAAGCCCGGGGCCTCCCAGCCGCTCTCCTTCGACAGCTCGACATGGAAGAAGTCGAAGCCGAAGAAAGGATGAGCCTTGTTCTCGATGCGCCCGTACATGTGCACACCGCACCCGGTGCAGGCGTAGCGCTGGATGGCGGCCTTCTCGTCCACGATCTTGAGCTTCTTGTCGTTCGCGGTCACGCTGACCTTGTCCCGTCCGGCTACGCCGACCAGCGAGAACAACGCGCCTTCGGGCTTCCAGCACTTGGTGCAGCCGCACACGTGGTTGAACGCCACGTTCGACGCGACGCGCACCGTGACCGGATCGCGCGTGCACCTGCAGGTGAGTGTTCCGCCGGCGAAGCCCGCCGCGCCTTGCTTTACACCCTGATCAACCAGGGGGTGAATCTTGATTGCCATGGTAGTCTTAGCCTCGCCTCTGGGTTTGAACGCGACATCTCGAGTTCCCCTGAGGAACTCATTCGGACTGCCCCGTGCCCGCCCTGAGGCTCTGGGCGTGGCGCAGTAATCCGTGTCGATGAATCTTGCGGTAAATCGTGCGCCGGCTGATGTGTAGCCGGGCTGCGGCCTCGCTGACGTTCCACTGGCACATCTCGAGCACGCGCCGCAGGGCATCGCGTTCCGCATCGCTCAGCACACTCTCGCCGTCGCGCTCGAGGTGCGACACCGCGGCGCCGGGTGCGCCCTGCGCGGCATTCCCGGCGAGCCACTCCTCGTTGAAGTCGGCCAGCGTCAGTCGATCCGAGGTGCGCAACGCGAGCATGGTACGCAGGACATTGCGCAGCTGACGAAGATTGCCCGGCCAGCCGTGAGCCAGCAAGCGCTCGAGCAAAGCTGGTTCGAGCTCGAACAGCGTGCCGGGAGCCTCGTCGTGCAGCAACTTGCGAATCAGCTCCGCGCCATCGGTGCGCTGACGCAATGGCGGCAGGCGCACCGTGATCCCATTGAGCCGGTAGTACAGATCCTCGCGGAACTGCCCCCGGGCAATCAGGTCGAGCGGATGATGCTGCGTGGCGCTGATGACACGCACATCCACGCTCACCACCTTGTTGCCGCCGAGCGGCATCACCTCACGATCCTCGATCACGTTCAGCAGCCGCGTTTGCAGTGCGATCGGCATGTCGCCGATCTCGTCCAGGAACAGCGTGCCGCCGTTCGCCTGCAGAATGCGGCCCATGCCGCCCTCGCGGGTGGCGCCGGTGAAGGCGCCCCCCTTGTGACCGAACAGCTCGCTCTCGATCAGGGTCTCGGGAATGGCGGCGCAGTTGACCGTCACGAAGGGCTTGTCGGCGCGGTTACTGGCGTTATGGATGGCGCGCGCGCAATAGCCCTTGCCGGTCCCGGTTTCGCCGAGCAGCAGCACCGAGATGTCGCGATCGACGACCCGCCGCAGGATCTCCACGCAGGAGTGCATGGTCGCATCCGCGGACTCCAGGCAATCGAGGGAGCCGCGCGCCTCGGCAGCGCCCGCCTCGCCCTGCGGGCGCACACTGGGGCCGACACTGGCCTGCGCGGGTCGCGACGCCCCTGCCGGCGTATGCACGCTCGCAAACCAGCGCCGCTGGGGCAGCCTCGAGCCGAGCGGCTCGGCCGGATAGCCGCTGTGTCCCGTCAAGCGCATCAGCGTCGCGAAGCTCGTATCGAGGACTCGCTCCACCGGCTGCCCGCACACCGCCTCGTGGTCTCGATACCCGAGCAATTTGAGCGCGGCGCGGTTGGCGCCCTTGACGAGGCCCTGATCGTCGAACGCCAGCACGCCTTCGCCCGGCGTGCTGACGAATTCCGGACAGCGGTGAAAGCGTACCACGTGGAATTCCTTGCAGGCGCTCAGCAAGGTGCGGTTTTCGACGTTCTGCGCCGCCATGTCGACCAACGCCAGGGTGTGGGGCTGCGGACTGGTCGAGGCACCGGAGATGTCGAGCGCTGCCAGCAGTTCCCCGCGCATGTCGAAGATCGGCGCTGCCGAGCAGGTCAGCTGCGTGTTCTGCGCCAGGAAGTGGTCGGTGCGATGGATCATGACGGGCCGCTCGGCGATCAGGCAGGTCCCCATGCCGTTGGTACCCATCTCGCGCTCGCCCCACATCACTCCTTCGCGGAAACCGCTGCGCCGGGCCGTAGCCGAAAAGCCCGTGTCACCGAGGTAGCTCACGATCACCCCGTCGCGATCGGTCAGCATGATGCTGTACTCGGAGTGCTTCATGAGCTTCCCCAAGGCCTCCATCTCGATACGCGCGATGGATAGCAGCACTCCGAGGCGCTCGCGGCGCGCCTGCAGGTCCGCCCGCTCGACACTGTGGGGATGCCGGATCTCGTGAGGGTCGAGCGCAAAGGCGTTGAGGCACCGGCTCCAGGAGCTGCGGACAACGTCGGAGATGGGCAGCTCCGCACCGCGCCTGCGGACCAGATTGGCGATCAGGTCGGGACCACTGTGGGACGCAGCTCGCGTACGCATCATGTTAAGGCTCCTCCGCTCCCCGAAGGCAGGCTAGTCGCTCCCGCAGCCGAGCTTGCATTCCGGCGCTCCATGATAATTCGAGCGCACAAACGCGAGGATGCGCCACACTTCGTCGTCGGTCTGCACGATCAGCCCCATGGGGGGCATCGGGCCGACCACGTTCTCCGTGCCCTTGCGGCCGTAGCCCTTGGCCTGCAGCGCGTCGGTGCCGTAGGCGACCAGCCTGAAGAGGGTATCGTCGTCGCCGCCGTAGACCCAGACGTCATTGGTGAGTGGCGGACACATGCCCCCGCCACCGTTGCCGCCGTGACAGCCGCTGCAGGCGTATTTGAAGAAGAACTGCTTTCCCCACTCCACCACCGCCGCATCACCGTCCGAATAGGGGTTCTTGAGCTGGCCCTTGGGCGTGGCATCCGCCCGCTGCATCGG
>Ga0134072_10000083_pt1 | contig 10898 bp, 9 predicted proteins | sample 15_taG_15_FD_123126 | JGI IMG/M metagenome (GOLD analysis project Ga0134072, IMG submission 123126) | Grasslands soil microbial communities from the Angelo Coastal Reserve, California, USA - 15_D_Wat_20cm_5_0_1 metaG | ecosystem: Environmental > Terrestrial > Soil > Grasslands ...
GGATGTTTTGGTTCATGAACATAGAGGTGATTTCCGTGCAAATCGCTTGCGCCAGGTGAGCGTCTCCAAGGGTCACGTCCACGGTGAAGCCCGGCAGTTCGTGCGACGATGTGCCCGGCATCGGGTTCAGCGGCGCTACCTTGATCGATTTCCTTAGCCGTTCGATCATTACTTCCGTAGGGACGCGCCCCGCTTCGTTCTTAAACGGAGCGAATTTCTCCACCAGACCCTGCAGCCTCGTGCGGCTCAGGATTTGTCCCTGCATGCTTGCCAGGCGCTGGTTCACGTCTTCACTGACAACCGGCTTGACATAGCTGTCCGGCACTACGGGTTCTTCAACCAGGACCATGGTATGCGACGTGTATTGCGGTGGGATCACGACTGCCAAAAGGAAGCCCGCCGCACCCCCCAGGACGGCCGTAAGAAGGAGTAACCAGCGCCGCCGAAGCAGAAGCGTCAGAAATTCCTCTGTGCTCATCTGGCGATGGACTTCCACGTCTTTCGTCACGCTTCTAACCTCGGCGCCACACCTTGCGGTTAGCCGTACCATCAATCTGCGGCGCTTGACGAACTGCCGCCAGGAAGAAACGCCTCTGACGGGCTACCGCCGCTCACTTGCGAATTTCTTGATAAGACCGTTTCCGGTGGCACAGTTCCCCGGATACTGTTTGAGCCTTTCTTAAGGGGGCTCTCCCTTGGAGGGCAGCCTAATGAACCATGCGTCTCGGAGCAATCGGTAACCTTCCCCATCCGGATAGGCGCAAACACCTGAAGAACGCCTAAAGGAAATCCCCCAAATGGTTCGCGGTCCGTGAGCTTATCGATTCGCGCCCTCTCGTCGATTTGTGCCCGCATTCTTTTTTCAGAATCTGTAATCATGGCTGCGAAAAAAAAGCCCTACCGTAAGGCGGTCCCTGTCGGCGTCTAACGCAAGCGGCGTAAATTGATTCGTGCGTTGGCGAACGTAGTTGTACCCGAGATGCAGGCTTAGTGCTTGAGCCAGCGCGTACTCGATGGCCATTTCCGCCGTCTGCGTATTTATCTTTCCCTTGCCCGCAGGCCCCTGAAGGGCTAAAGACCTGGCGTTCGATACGGTGAGGGCGACATCCCATCTCCCGCCCATTCGCTGCCGAATCTCTGCGCCTTCATAAGAGTTCGTAACGGCCGGCAATAATCCTCCGCCGTCGGCAACAAGCTGCTGGCCGGTCAAGCGAATCACCGTTTGATTGGAACGAAGTGTCAGGGACGCGCCGCCTCCGGGATTCCATTGCTTGGTTCTCAGCGAAGTGAGAACGTTTCTCGGCTGCGCTGGATTTGTCGAGGGGACCAGGAAATCCCCCTGGGAGCGCGAGTATTCCGCGCCTCCATACGCGCCCAGCGTGACATTCGGGCTGATTTCCCACAGCACTTTCACAAACCCTCCGTGGGTCTCGTCATGAAAACTTTGGCTATAGCGAAAATTCTGGAATCGATACTCCAACCCCCCGGTGAAGTGCCTCGTCATGCGGTAGCTATAGCTTGCTCCACCGAAGTCACTCACGGTGTTAAAGAGACTTATGACCGCATTTGGATTCGCATTTCCCACGTTGGAAAAGCGCCGGAAACCCTGCCCGCCGGAAAGGCCAAAGGAACCGCGGCGACTCACGTCGTACGCGGCTTCTCCCGAAGCAGCATTGGCAAATTGCCGCGCAAACGGCGTGAACACCGTGTTGTTCAGATTGGGAGAACCATTTACGGGAAGAGAGATGTTTCCATTCGTCTGAGGTTCCAGCACGCCCGTTGCATAATCGAGGGAATCTCTTAGACGGAAAAAGAGGTGTCTGGCCAAGTGTAATTCGTTGTTAAAGTCCAAACGTTGGTCGAGTTGATTGAAGCTGCTGGCGGTTCGGTAAAGCAAGGCGTTCGGGCGGTAATCCAGTCCAAGGCTCCAGTCAGGCTTCTTTGCCCAAATACTGAGCAGCCCTCCCTCCTCGAAGACGTAGTCGTGGATGCGGTGCGCGTTATCCCCAAGAATGTTGTTGTCCCAACTCGAGGCGCTGTGCAGCTCGACGGCCAAGCCATTGTCTTCAGGTTGCTCGGTAGCGTAGTGGGATTTGCTTTCAGGCTCCCTGGGGGCGGCTGTCCGCTCTTGTCCTTGCAAGGCAAGCGGCGCTCCCAGAAGCGTGACGGAAGCTGCGAGTCTCAGCAAAGATCTTTTCGCGTAGTCCATGAGTGCAACCCTCAGGGCACAATGATGGTGTCCCCCGGCCGTAACTCGATGTTTTGCGAGTCATTCTGGCCCTTTGACACCTGCTTGTAATTGAAGGGAAAAGTCACCGTGGTTCCCTGGGGAGTCTTTCTTAGCACACGGATTTTGCTGACCTTGGCAAAGTCGCGGAAACCTCCGGCCAGCGCCAAACCATCCAGGACGGTGGTTGGTCTGACCAAGGGAAAGGATCCGGGGTGTTCTACCTCGCCCATCACAATGAATTGGCGGCTTTTGATTTCCTCAACGACCACCGTCACTTCCGCGTCTTTGATGTAATCGTGAAGTTTCTGCGCAATCGTTGCCTGAAGGTTGTCAGGCATCATTCCGCTGGCTTGAATTTCCCCGATCAGCGGCATGGTGATCTTGCCGTCCATCCGCACCGGAACCTTCTGCGAGACTTCTGGTTCGTGAAGTACATTGATGGCCAGTAGGTCCCCGGGCCCAATGACGTAGGAGGATTTTGTACCGGCGGTGTTTGAGGGCGTGTTGTTAGCGCGGATGATCCCCTTGGAACTTGGTTCTGTGCGGGTTGCCGGGTGTGGGTTGCTTTGCTGGCCCACTGCGCTTGCGCCCATGACGGCGCCTAGGGCCAGGGTCCGAATTAAGAATTTCGCGGGTTGCCTAGGAAAATAGGCAGGGTTCATCTCACCACCTCGATGACCTTAGGTCGTGCGGGTCCCGAAGCACACCGCAGTTCCACGCCGAGTCTGCAGACCTTCATTCATTGCAGACGGCACCCAGCCTAGGAAGAGGAGACCGAATCGACAATCCGGTGAGTACACGAAACCCCATATAGGTAAATCTCCTACGGCACATTTACATCAAATCCCCAGCGTCTCCCGGTCACGCTAACTCTTGCTTTAACATGAAGTTACCGTGAAGGTGGGGTTAGGCGTGTCAGCGAACAGACTATTCCTGGAACCGAGGGCTAGAGAGACCAGTGCTCTGCTACTTGAAGGGCGGCATTATTTCACAGCTGATTTTGTCGGGCGGAATGTTCGCCCTAAAACGGTGAGCCCAGGGGAAAGGGCATTACACGGCATTAGGACAGTAAGAAACGTGAAGGACGTCCTGCAGGATTGAGGGGCTAGCGACCTTTTCTCAATTGCGATTAAAAGTGGACAGGAGCTTAAGCCGATTCTCCTTTACAACAGAATCCGCGAAGGCTCCCGTCCCGATATTCCTTAGGGGTGCCTACCGCCCGTCTCATGGGAAGGGCAAATAGGTCCAAAGATCATCCAAGTAGCCTGGGGGGGCTCCGGAAGTAGAATCATAGCCCTCTCCACCAAAGAGCCAGAAATAGCAGTTACCGGAAGAAGTGCATGCGTTGACGTCAAGCGGCCAGATGGCTGTCCCACGGCGTCCGCCAACCACATTATTCACATAGGGTATGCCATTCGTGAGATACTGGCCTGGTTGGTTAACGCTGCTGGTGCCCTTCCACCAAATCCACTGTTTGGTGTTGCTGCTCTGATACTCCCACACGTCGTTTAGGAATCCGGTCGGCTGGGTAATGGAAGAGCCGTATCCCCAGCCTCCAAAGAGGAAGAGATCGCCGTCCGGATTGACCCAGCCCACAGCCCCCCAGCGTGCCCCGGGCACATTGCCAGCTGCTGCAGCCGTCTGCGTGCCATAGGTTCCGTTTTGATTAGCGGTGTTGCTGCCAGAAATCCAAGTCCACTGGCCACCGCTAAACATCCACAGGTCATTAAGAATGGCCCCTGCGGGAGACCCCGTGGGGACTGAATCGAGGCCGAAACCACCGAACAGCCACACAGTTCCAGCGGAGTCGACCCAGAGAACAGTGTTCTGCCGTGCCCCCGGCACGTTGCCCGCTGTCCCCGTGCCCTGTGTCCCGTAAGTGCCTTTCTGATTAGCGGTATTTGCTCCGGAGACCCACGTCCACTGGCCGCTGGCAATGTTGTATTTCCAGAGGTCGTTGAGCAAACCGATCGTGCCTGCGGAATCTACGCCTTGGCCGCCAAACAGCCAAACATTGCTGGATGCATCGACGAAACTTGCAGCTCCCCAGCGTCCGCCTGGAATGTTGCAAGGAGAATTGCTACCAGTGCAGGTAGCAGCCGCTGTCCCCTGCGTGCCATAGGCGCCACTCTGGTTGAAGTTGCTGGACCCTCCTTGCCATACCCAGTCGCCGGCGAAGCTGCCATCACCGACCGAGCCGCCGGGAACGAATTCCCACACGTCGTTCAGCAGTTCCGGGTCCAACCCGCTGGCAGCAAATCCTTGGCCGCCAAACATCCACAAGTTCCCAGATGGATCGGTCCAGGTTACGCCACCCCACCGGGAACCGGGCGTATTCACTGTCGGTTTGGCGGTGCCCAGGGTACCGTAAACGCCGTTCATATTCTCGACTTCGAGGTTTGGCCAGGTGCTTTGAACGACAGGACCGGGGTTTGCCGGAAGCCAGCACGGCCCAGGTGTCCCCAGGACGGGGCATCCCGCTTCCCAGACCCACATGTCGTTCAGGAGTCCCGGAACTTGGGCACCTACAGACGATTTCAATGCAAATCCAAAGCCGCCAAACAGCCACTTCCTTCCGGAGCTGTCGCTCCAAGTCATCCCGAAATCCCTGCCGCCCGGCGTGTTGAGATCGGCGCTAGGAGGAGTTGGCACGCTCGCCGTGGCATAGTTGTCGGCCTTGTTGGTGCTGGCGATATACCACGATTTCCAATTCCAGTCGTTGTGCTGGCAATCCACCAACACGTCCGACACATTGGCGGTTGCAATGCCTGTGTAATTGAACACGTTGCACGGTTGCAGCTGGCTCGTCGGTTGCAGAAATACCGAAACGTTGTAAATGCCGCCGTTCGTAACCGGCGTGGGGAACGTAAAGCTTGTGTTCCCGGTCACGAAAAGATCGTCACCCGCGTTGTCCTGCAATTCCGCCGTATTCCCTGTGCCGGGAACCAGCCCGACAATGGAGCCGCCAATGGTGAAAGACGGCTGCGGACAAATGATTTGCACGTTCGTAATGCTGGTGTTGAGCGTCCCTGTTCCGTTGAGCACGGTGCAGGTTTGCGCCGGGCTGGAAGGCTGAGTCAGAATCGTCACGCCGTAAGTGGCTCCAGCGGGGAGCGGCGTCGCAAACGTGAAGTTCACATTGCCAGTGCCGTTAATGGTGAGGTTGTCCGCGCCGTTGTCTTGCAATACCATTCCCGTTCCCATCAATCCGGAAATGGACCCGCCTACCGTAAAGATATTCCCGCACGTAACTTGCAGGTTCGTTACATTAGCTGTGGCCGTACCGCCGGCGTTAGTCACGCTGCAGTTCTGTGACGGAGTGGCTGGCTGGGTTTTCACCGTCACTTTATAAGTCGCGCCGCCGGCGACCGCGGTCTTGAACGTGAAGGCGCCACTCTTTGTAATGGTCAGGTCGTCGCCGCCATTATCCTCGAGCACGAGCCCGGTCCCCGTGAGGCCAACCACCGTTCCTCCAATCGTGAACGGGCCAGACGGCGTTCCTCCGCCTCCGGTCCCGCCCCCTCCGCCAGTTCCTCCACTCCCCCCGCTGCCACCACTCCCACCGGTGGTACCTCCTTTTACGCCGCTGCAGGCTGTAACCACTAGACATACAATGAGTAGATACGCGACAAAAAAACCTTTGGAGGCGACTCTGGTCACTTTCTTTCTCCTTGGACCCACTCCGGTCACTCGATTCTTTCTTTGGCGGAGCGCCACATCCGGCTTGCCCCGACGCATCAGGCTCCACGCTTCCCATGTGGGCGTGACAATGGCTTGGCTATCTGAAAAGATTTCGCTGTCAGCGCTTCGAGGACGCCTTTCTGCAGTTTCAGAATAGTGGCCTCCAATTTCGAGAGGCAATTGGCACATACGGCATATGTGCCCACCTCAGTACTGGCGTTTAGGAACTCGCCCGCGTAAGCGGACGTCTGACATAAGGCGGCAAGAGAATTGGCACAGGGAGGGGAAGTCTGACGATTATTGCGCCTGGGTAAGCTACGAAGCCAGGAGAAGCATCCATATGCTGCAAATGCTGAATTTGTTGCCGGTAAGCTGGGTTACCGGGAGTTGAGAGCTTCCGCAAGCGCGCGCTGGCGTTCTTACTTTGAGGCACTGGCCGGGGCTAAGCGATCCAGCCAAAACTGCTTTTCTTTCTCGAACGCTTTCTTATCCTCGCTGGTAATGCGTCGAATTTCACCCACGCCCTGCTTAACCGAGACCACTTTCCGCAGCACGCCTTGCCGCGAAGTCAAAAAGAGAGTTTGATCGTTTGTCGTCTCATCCACAACAAACAGAACAACGTCGTTTGTGTTGGCCGTCGAAACATCAAACCCTTGCACTACCTTCCCGGTCCGTATCACGCCTTGCTTGACGAGACGCTCTTCTTCCTTCGTTAAGCCCAGCAGAGTGGAAAGATGGGGCGGCAGCTTGGCAGGCAAGCCTTCTTGCAAGGTTTTGTCTACCGCACGAACCATCCTTTTTCGAGCCTGCGGAGTTGGCGAAGGCCGTGCTTGTGCCTGTGTGGCGGGCACAAACATCACCGCCGTGAAAAGGAAAACCGCGGCTGCCGCAAATCGACTCGAGCAATCTCCAAAGAATTTCGACACTCCCCCTCCAAACCCTTCGTTAGATCTATTATTTCTGGTGTCTCTTGGTAGCCTCGGCCTATACATTCAAACTCATGGGGACTTGGCCAGGGGTTCCACCCTAGCACAAGACGGGAATCATCTCGCAGGGGTTTCGCGATTGACAAGCAGGCGCAGTTCATCTCCCGGAACAGCAAACTAGGTGATGCTGGCCCAGGCAAACCACAAGCTTGGGAATGCCCCGACAAGGGCTTGTCGAGATTTTTCGGACCAGAAAAGTGCATCGTAATCTTAGCTGTGAACTGGCTCAGGTTCTCGGAATCGCACGACCTACAACCTATGGCTTGATCCTAGACAATGACGGGCCGGAATGGTCAAAGAAAATCGCCTAGTTTTCAATGTGATGACGTTCATTCGATTCCCGGTGGAAATTTCTCGATTGACACGCCTCTGCGCGGAGCACTCCGCCGTTTCCTGCCACTAACCCGGCCGTTCATCGCCCGCCTGTCACTATTGCCAGTTGCAGCAGGGCTTTAATCTTATAAAGCTATCGTTGCGCATTACCTCCGAAGAGGCTGCAGCCCTGGCGACCTGACCCCTGAGCAGAAGGGCTGCAGCCATCTATTTTTATCTTCCTGCAAAGTGTGATTCGCGGGCGCGTCGCTCTGGCTTTTACGCTCGTAGCAATACCGACCAAGCCAAAAGCAGCGGCCCGTGCGCTGTGTCACCTACACTGCGACATGTCTGATCGAATCGTTCACAATTTCAGGCATTCTTGAGCAGAAAAGGAACGGTCGCCGAGGGTGTAGACTCGGATGCGGAAGGATTGAGAGAAGCGCTAAGGTGGCTGCTGTGATAACGAGAAGAGGCGCGTGGCTAACGTTGCAAGACATACTGGGCCAGCGATGTCCGCGCTGCCGTTTAGGAACAATGTTCCACCGTTCGATTTTTCGTGGCTGGCCCAAGATGCATTTGCGCTGCCCGGTCTGTGGCTTGCTATTTGCCCGGGAGCCAGGATATTTCCTGGGCGCTATGTACATCAGCTACGTCGTTGGCCTGGGAGTTGTTGCAGTGTTCGGCGTAGTGGTGTGGTCGATCACGGCTTGGGCTCTGACGAAGGATGTCATTGTGGCAGTCGTATTGTTCTTGCCCGTGGCACCTACGATCACGCTTTTCTCTCGCGTCCTCTGGATTTATCTGGATCAAACTGTGGACCCAGAGCAGATTCCCCCGCGGTAGTCAGAGCAAGTGCAGAGCAGAAAGTTCTCAGGCCGTGTATACACTCGACCGTCCTATGTTTTGCCCTGAATGCAAGGCCGAATATCGTCCCGGTTTCACCCGCTGCTCGGATTGCGATGTGGATTTGGCCGAGGCGCTTTCTCCAGGCGACAGTTCGAATCGGCGGACAGACGGTAGCTTGGGGACCATCAAGAGAGTGTGGTCTAGCATCTAGCAAGGACGGAGAAAGGTGCGTCACCTTGTGCGAGCGAGCGGCTCAAAGTGGCCGGGATACTCTTTAAGGTCGATCAACGCCGTCGCCAGTTCCTCGGCTGGGCGGCGCTGGCAGGCCTGATAGCCCTGATGCCTCCCGATCCGGGCACATCGGCGCTCAATGCCAGCCTTGATGCGGTTACTGCGGCTGCAGCGATATTCAGCGGGATTTTCTGCGGCATGCTTCCAGCCGTTCGCGCCTCGCGCGCAAGCTTGCAATCCGCGTTCAAAGATCAGGGAGCAAATGCCACCGGCGGAGCGGGTAGCGTTCGCTTGCGGAAATCGCTGATCGTGGCTCAAGTGGCCATGACTGCTGCGCTCTTGGTCGCCGCTGCGCTTTTCGGCGAAAGCCTCATCCGCACCGAGCGCGTCAATCTTGGCATGCGCATTAACCAGATTATGCAATTCGATTTCTCGCCGGGGTTGATATTCTCCCGCGCAAAGAGGGGCTTTGTTCAATCGACTGCGCGAAAAACTGGCCGCTCTGCCGGGCGTCAGTGCCGTCACCGCGAGCGATCAAAGGCTACTGGCAGGGGGGATGGAAATAGATACGGTCAACTTCGAAGGTTACCATTCGTCGAAGGACGAGGACATAAATCCCTGGGTAAGCCGTGTCGCGCCGAATTTCTTCTCTACGCTGGGGATTCCACTGTTGCGCGGCCGCGATTTCCGCGAAACCGATTCGCTTCCCAGTCCCAAGGTGGCGATCATCAGCGAATCGGCGGCGCAGAAATACTTTGCCGGTCGCGACCCCATCGGCTTCCATGTAGGTTTTGGTGGCGAAGTCCCTCACATCGAAATTATCGGCGTCGTAGCGGACATCCGCCAAAACGACCCTCGCTGGCCGGCCAGCCCCTCCGTCTATTTCCCGTGCGGGCAGCACATCATCTCCGCCTTCTTTTACGTCCGCACTGCGTTGCCGCCCTCCGCGATCATCCCCGCGTTGCGGAATACCGCCGCTCAAACTGCTCCGGGCGTAGCCGCGGCCCATTTCCAAACGCTCACGGAGCAGTTGAACAGCACCTTGCTTGACGAACGATTGCTGACTTTTTTGACGACGGAGTTTGGCCTGCTCGCCGCGTTGCTTGCCTGCGTGGGTCTTTATGGCGTAATGGCCTACGTCGTCGCTCGCCGCACGCGGGAAATCGGTATTCGCGTGGCCCTCGGCGCAAACAAGAGAGATGTATTCCGACTTGTCGTGGGTCAAGGAATCGTGCTCGTCATGGTTGGCGCTGCAACCGGTATCGCCTGCGCTTTGGGTTTGAGCCGCTACCTTCAAAGCCTCCTCTACGCAGTTCGTCCGACCGACGCGCCAACATTTGTGGCTGTTGCCCTGCTGCTCATGGGGATTTCTCTTGCCGCCTGCTACATGCCCGCGCGACGCGCGACGAAAGTGGACCCGATCGTAGCGCTGCGGTACGAATGACTACGGTTTGGAAGGTGATGTTCATGTTGTGGGCTCGACGATTGTGGCTAAGGTTGCAAACTTTGTTCCGCCGCGAAGAGATTGCTCAGCAATTAGACACGGAGATTCAATTCCATCTCGAACAGCAGATCGCCGAGAACGTCGCCGCCGGCATGAGTCACGAAGAAGCCCGCTACGCCGCCATGCGATCTTTCGGCAAACCCACCGTTCTGAAAGAAGAAACCCGCGACACCTGGGGCTGGCTCTGGCTCGAATAATTGGGTCAGAGTCTAGCGTCAGAACATGCGCTCGCTCGCACGCCCGGATTTGCGCTGATTGCGGTTGTGATCATCGCCACCAGCATTGGGGCAAATGTTTCGCTCTTTACGGTCGTACGCTCGGTTCTGCTGAAGCCCCTGCCCTTTAAGGATCCCGAACGGCTGGTGCGGCTGTACTAGCCTCGAGCGATGGCCCCCGAGGAGAGAAGGCAAACAGCTTTTGCGTACTCCTGGCTCAGAGTAAACTTAGGGCTTCGGCGCTCAACACTACGGAGGAAAACGGTGACGCGGACGAGAATAGCCCGGCCTAGGCTCCGGCTCTCTGGCGCTCTCAGTCGCAGGCTATGTGCGCTTGCGCTTCTCTTTGCTACTAGCTCCGTCCTTTCCATGAGCCAAATCATTTCTAATACGAAACAAAATAACGACGCAAAAGCGCACTCGACAGAGGGGCTCGCGCTCGCAAAGGCTGGAAATCTTCAATCAGCGGAAGTGGAGCTCCGGAAGGCGGTAGCTCTGACGCCAGCTGACGCGGGTTTCCTCGAAAACTTGGCCACCGTTCTCGCAATGGAAAAGAAGTTTGACGAGTCAACATCTTACTTCCAGCGAGCGCTGAAAATCGATCCCCAAGACCTGGTAGCTCGCCGCTACCTCGCTGCTAATCTTTGGCAGTTACACCGTTATACAGAGGCTCGACAAAATCTCCGAATACTTCTTAATGCAAATCCGGGCGATCCCCAGGCATTGCTGCTCCTTGGCATGGTTTCCGAGAACATCAGAGACTATGCCACGGCTGCCAAGACGCTCGCGTCCGTACCCACATTAGTGCGTGAGCAACCGGAATCGATCGCCGCGCTTGCGCGGTGCTACTGTCACATCGGCGAAACCGAGAAAGCGCGAGCGTGGCTCAA
>Ga0134072_10000090_pt1 | contig 10680 bp, 6 predicted proteins | sample 15_taG_15_FD_123126 | JGI IMG/M metagenome (GOLD analysis project Ga0134072, IMG submission 123126) | Grasslands soil microbial communities from the Angelo Coastal Reserve, California, USA - 15_D_Wat_20cm_5_0_1 metaG | ecosystem: Environmental > Terrestrial > Soil > Grasslands ...
GCTAAACCAATCGGCCGTTCCTTTGCCGGATGTATGAACCAACTCTTTTGATTTCGATCTGTAACGTGTTTGTTTAACTGACTGCTGCTTGCCATAACGAATACTTTCTTTTCAGAAAACATTTGTTCAATGCGTCCGCCGCCATCCAAGCACGCTTCCAAGTTCGGTGTGATAAAGCTTCACTTTCGAAAAGGAACTCGCACCCTCACCTACGAACAAAGAGGCGGTTGGCAAAGCACGGCCGACGTCAACGGCATCAGCCTCCATGCGCATATCCATGCCCTTTATGGGTTGGTGTTACAACACGCCGGGAAAAGCATCCTCATGATCGGGTGTGGCGGCGGCACTCTCGGTACCATGCTGGCTCGAGCAGGGAAGCGGGTATCCATTGTTGATATCGACCCGGTCTCACTCAGGCTCGCAAAGCGCTATTTTGGTCTGCCGCGAAACGTCGCATGTCATGTGGGCGATGGATTGGCATTCATGCAAAAAAAACAGCGGCACTATGATGTGCTCATTGTGTACGCTTTTACCGGCGAGGACATTCCAGCGCACATGAAGGATGCGGCAATTTTTGAGGCGGCAGGCCGCTGCCTGCGACGCAACGGCCTGGCCATGGTAAATGTTTGTTTGGAACGGAAGTCAGATCCGACGGCAGATAAAATTGCTGCGGGATTCAAAGAGAGGGGCTGGTCCGTGCGGCTTTTGGATAGTCCCGGCGCGGAGCGTAACGCCATCGTCCTGGCGGGACAGGTGAAGAATCTGCGACGGCCGAGATTGCTGCTCGTGCCCCAAGCCGGCGCGAAACAGACAGGCAAAGAATTGGCCGCCATGCGCTTCCGGCAGCGACGGTCTATTTCCCGAATCCGTGCAAGCGTGGCTTAGATTACTACCGCCTGCACGAGTCTTTTGACTAGAAGATACACAGGATAACTGACTGCAACTCCTATGACAGCAAAGAGGCTGTTTTCGACGCTACTCACGACGAAAGCAATTAGCAGTAGTGCTGCCCCGAGAAACACGATCGCTGGAAGTACAGGATAGCCGCGGGCTCTGAACGGTCGGGGAAGGTCGGGCTCTCGCCAACGCAAAACGAATATCGTGCCGAATGCCGCTACATCAACGAGGACAGTTAGGAACGCGGTAAAAGCGAATAGTTTGTCGAAGCTGCCGAGGCCCGCAAGCATGATCGCTACCACAGCAGTTACGAACAAGGCGGTACTAGGTGTGCCTCCCGTGTTTACCTTGGTGCCGGAACGAAAGAAGAGCCCGTCGCGGCTAAGTGCGAACATCACGCGGGGCGTGAAAAGAAAGGCGGCGTTGATGATACCAAGGAGGGAAATCAGCATGATACTAGTCACGATCTGACTGCTATAGCCGCCGAAGATAAGCTGAGCGGCATCTGCCGCTGCTAATTTTGAACCCGCTAGCTTTGATATCGGCAGCGCATACAGCAGCGCGAAGTTAATCAGCACATAGATCGTCATCACCACAGCAACCCCTGTAAACAGCGAGCGAGGAATGCTTTTAGCTGGATCGGTATTCTCCTCCGAGAAATAAACCGGCGCATGCCAGCCAGCATAAGTGCCAAGAATGCTTTGCATCGACAAAGCAATGGCCACGAACAAAAGCTTCGGATCGGACAAGAGCGACGGCTTTGCGCTTGGAGCAGCGCTTAGCTTCGGGCTGAAGAGAAAGCAGGCGGCGATGATCACAAAGAAAGCAACAACTTTGAACAAGCTCATGATTTCCTGAGCCCGGCTACCTACGCGTAGGCCTAGCCAGTGAAACGCGGTGAAGAAGATCAACACCGCAATTGCCGCCGGAGTTATGGCGCCAGGATTATAAGAGAAGAGTCCGACAGCGTATTCGGTCAGTGCAACCGCCAAATATGCCATCGAACTGGTGCGGAGGAGCCAATCGCTCCAGCCGACAAGGAATCCACCGAATTCACCGTAGGCCCGACGAGCATAAACGTAAGGTCCGCCGTCCAGCGGCAGCATTGTGCCGAGCTCAGCATAGGTGTTTGCACCGGCGAAGGCATACAACCCGGAGAGTATCCATACGGCCATGATGAGTCCGCTGTGACCGAGGTGGGCGGCGACGCTCCCTGGAATTCGCAGAATGCCGATCCCGATTGTTCCGCCGATGCCTACCGCCACGCCGAAGGTCACTCCGAGAATGCGAAGCAGCCGTCGTTTGCTGAGTGAAGCCGAATTAGTAACAGCTCGGTCCGTCTCCATTCGTTTGGCTTAGCTGAATCAGCGCCGCACAACAAGAGTGCAGCGTCAGGGCACCTAAGTCTGGACTTTGCTCTGCCTTCTGTACAATTAGCCGTCCGATTACTGGCCAAACGTGAATCCAAGCAATTTCCTAGCCGAGCTGAAACGGCGCAACGTTTACAAAGTCGCCATCGCCTACATAGTTGCCGGATGGGCTCTCTCCCAGGGAATCGCGCAGGTATTTCCTGTTTTCGACATTTCTAACTGGGCAATCCGGATTATTGTCCTGCTGATTGTTGTTGGCTTTCCAGTCGCGGTGGTCTTCGCCTGGTTCTTCGAGATCACTTCCGAAGGAGTCAAGCGAACCGAACTTGCCGACGCAATGCCGGAGGCGACCGGACGGAAAAGACACGCCTGGATATACGTTGTGGTGGCCAGCGCCGCGATCTCGGTCGCGTTATTCTTTCTTGGTCGCTATACCGCTAGTAACAGGACTGCGGCTGCGGTGCCTAACGAGTTGCCGGCGAAATCAATCGCTGTGTTGCCGTTCGAGAATCTGAGCGAAGACAAAGCCAACGCGTTTTTTGCCGAAGGGGTGCAGGATGAGATTCTCACACGGTTGGCCAAGGTCGCCGATCTGAAAGTGATTTCGCGCACATCCACTCAGCATTTCAAAAGTTCGCCGGATAATCTCCCGCAGATTGCGAAGCAGCTCGGCGTCACGAATATTCTCGAAGGCAGCGTGCAAAAAGCAAACGATCAGGTTCGCGTGAATGTGCAGCTCATTAATGCTCTCACCGACGCGCATCTTTGGGCGGACACATACGATCGAAAACTGACCGACATTTTCGCGGTCGAGAGCGAGATTGCGAAAAGCATTGCTGATACTTTGCGGGCAAAGTTGAAGAGCTCTGCGGAACATGTCCTTGCATCACGGCCGACCGAAAATCCCGAGGCGCATGAGCTTTACTTAAAAGGCCGCTACTTTTGGAACAGACGCACCGGTGCAAACCTGCAGAAAGCGGCCGATTATTTTGAGCGGGCGATAGAGAAGGATTCGAAATACGCTCTGGCCTATTCGGGGCTGGCCGACTGCCATGTACTTTTGCCGGTTTATCCAGAGCTTGGCAGCTATCCTCGCGATGAGATGCCGAAAGCATTGGCGGCTGCACACAAAGCAGTCGAGCTCGATGACACGCTGGCCGAGGCGCACACTTCTCTCGCCCGAGCGCTAGCTTCAGATCTGCAACTCTCGGCTGCGATCTCGGAGTTCAAGCGCGCCATCGAACTCAATCCCAGCTATGCTACGGCGCATCAATGGTTCGGAGAATGCCTGCAAAGTCAGGGGCGCGTGGAAGAGGCACTGGTTGAACTGAAGCGCGCGCAACAGGTTGATCCACTTTCGCTCGTAAATAACGCGCTGGTGGGCTTTGCCCTCGATACGGTCGGCCAAAGCAATGAAGCGATCGCGCAACTGCGCAAAACGATCGAGATGGATCCGAGCTTTCCTAACTCACATGCCTTGTTAGGCAATGTGCTGGAGCATAAAGGCCAGCTCGGGGAAGCGGTGGTCGAGTATGAAAAAGCCAACTCGCTTAACGCGGACCCTATCAACCTTGCTCAGCTCGCGCGCGGTTACTTTCTCGTCGGCAGAAAAGGAGAGGCGCAGCAGCTTTGGGAGAAGCTGAAAGCTTTGTCAGAACAACAATATGTTCCGGCTTATTCGATGGCCTTGGTTCAATCGGCTTTCGGCGAAAAAGACCAAGCCATACGCTTGCTGGCGAAGAGTTATGAAGATCACGCGCCCTTCGACTCGGCTGATTTGGGCTGGATACTCGTTGATCATCGTCTCGACTCGCTGCGCAGTGATCCGAGGTTCAAGAATCTCATCACGCGCATCTTCTCTGGCGAACGGCGATGAAGATCGACAATGGAACCGGCGGGAGCCGAGAGACATCGACGGGCGGGCCGGGATCACGACCTGGGCGGAGTGCCGTTGATGAGCGGGGACGCGAATCAATCAACTTCTTCACCGAGCTAAAGCGGCGCAACGTCTACAAAGTCGCGGTCGCTTACGCAGTCGTTGGTTGGCTGTTGGTCCAAGTCACGACACAGGTTTTCCCAATCTTTGAAATTCCAAATTGGGCTTCCAGGTTAATCGTGCTCGCGATCATCATCGGGTTTCCCATTGCGCTCGTGATCGCTTGGGCGTTTGAGCTGACACCGGAGGGACTGAAGCGCACCGAAATAGCGGACGCCGAGCATTTGCCGGAGCGGCCTCAGAAACGCGCATGGATTTACGTGGCAATTATGGCAGCGGCATTGTCTATCGCGCTGTTTTTTCTTGGACGCTACACTGGGCTGCGAACATCTTTGACCGAAGGCGGACGGACTCCCGCGTCTGCAGGATCCTTACCGCAAAAATCGATCGCGGTGTTGCCATTCGAAAATTTGAGCCACGATCAGGACAACGCCTATTTTGCCGACGGTATCCAGGACGAAATACTTTCCACCATCGGAAAGATCGGCGATCTCAAGGTGATTTCGCGGACCTCGACTGCCAAATACAAAAGCCGTCCGGAAAATTTGCGCCGGGTTGCAACCGAATTGGCTGTGGCGACGGTCCTGGAAGGCAGCGTGCAGAAAGCCGATGACCGCGTTCGCATCATCGTGCAGCTCATCGACGCGCAAAGCGATGCCCATCTTTGGTCGGAAACCTATGACCGCCAATTAAAGGATATCTTCAGCGTTGAAAGCGAGGTTGCGCAAAGTATCGCTGGTGCGCTGAAAGCGAAACTTACGCCGGAGACCGCGCGATCGTTAGACCAGATCCCAACGCGCGACGCAGAAGCATACAATCTCTACCTCAAAGCCGGTTATTACGTACGCGAAGCAACCTCGGGAAACAGTGATCCGGCCATCGTGCTTCCAAAGGCACTCGATCTTTACGCTCAAGCAATTGCGAAAGATCCCTCGTTCGCACTCGCTTGGGCGCGGGTGTCGTATGTTCATTCGTGGATGCATTGGTTCAGCGTTGATGATTCGCCGGCGCAAATGCGATCGGCGGAGGATGCCGCGCGCCGCGCCCTCGCGCTCAATCTTCAGTTGCCCGAGGCGCACGTCGCACTGGGGTACGTTGCTTACTGGGGCAAGCGTGATTATACGACCGCGCTTTCCGAATTCGAGCAGGCGCGCAAGGCGCTGCCTAACAATTCTGCGGTGACCATCGCGATCGGATCGGTTTATCGCCGACTCGGCAAGTGGCAAATGGCGCTTGACGAATTTTATCGGGCTGCAGCCCTCGACCCGCGAGACCCTTCCGTGATCGATGAGGCTGGCACTACAGCTGCGGGGATGCGGCGCTATTCCGAAGCGCTCAGGCTCTTCGACCGTTCACTCGCAATCCAGCCGAGCTACTGGAGCGTGCTTTGCGATGCCGCTTTAGTTTACGTTTTGTCGAACGGGCGAATTGATAGGGCAAAAGAGGCGCTTGCGCAGATTCCAGGAGGTATCGATCCACAAGGGCAAGGGCGCTTTAGCCGATTTAAAGTCGCGATGTGGGCGCGTAACTTCGCCGGTGCGTTGAAGATTCTCGATAGCGCACCGGATTGGCTGCTGAACAATCCAGGGCATCGTCCGGTCGCCACTTTGGTTTTGCGGGCGCAGGCTTTGGAAGCCTTGGGGCAGACACAAGAAGCGCGTATTGCCTACGAAGGTGCTATTCCACTCTTGGAGGCAGCGATAAATTCGGGCGCTGACGAATCATCGACTCACGCGTCGCTTGGTCAGGCCTATGCCGGACTCGGACGAAAGGTCGACGCTGTGCGCGAAGGTCTAAAGGCAGCCGAATTGCTACCGGTTTCTGCTGATGCATTCGACGGTCCTGTTTATCTTGAGCAGCTCGCCAAAATTCAGACTCGAGTCGGAAATACTGACGAGGCGGTGTCCCTCATCAGACAACTCCTCGATATGCCGGCTGGCTTTGTTATTTCGCCAGCACTTCTAAAACTCGATCCAGCCTGGGACCCGATTCGCAGCGATCCGGTCTTCCAGAAGCTTTGCCAGGAAATGCAGCCATGAATCTGAACAACTTCTTCGCCGAGCTGAAGCGGCGCAATGTTTACAAAGTGGCGGTGGCTTACGCGGTGGTGGCGTGGCTGCTGATCCAGGCGGCCTCGATCTTGTTCCCGACCTTCGAAGCTCCGTCCTGGGTGATAAAGGTCTTCATCGCTCTGCTCCTTCTCTGTTTTCCGGTGGCGCTGATCCTCTCCTGGGCTTTTGAAATCACTCCCGAAGGAATCAAACGTGAATCAGAGCTCGAGCCTGACAAATCGATCCGGCGGCTGACTGGCCGAAAAATCGTCGGGCTTACCGTCGTCCTCGCAGTGATAGCCGCGAGCCTAATGGTTTTCAAATTTAGCCGGCTGACATCTATCAACCCGTCGCAGCCGATCGGACCCGTGGTGAATGCCGTCGTCGCCAAGAGTGTTGCTGTCTTGCCACTCGTCAACACGAGCGGAGATCCAGCGAACGAATACTTCTCCGACGGCCTGTCCGAAGAGTTAATCGCTGTCCTCGCCAAGATTCCCGACCTCAAAGTGATCGGATGCAGTTCGTCTTTCTTCTTCAAGGGAAAATCCGGCGATTCTGCTACAATCGGTCAGAAGCTCGGTGTCGCCAATCTGATCGAAGGCAGCGTGCGCAAGCAGGGCGATCGTGTTCGCATCGTTGCGGAGCTCATCAGTGCGGCCGATGGCCGCTCCCTCTGGTCGGAAACCTACGATCGGGAACTCAAAGATGTGTTCGCAGTCCAGGCCGAGATTGCCAAATCGGTCGCGGAGCAGATGAAGGTGAAGTTGTTAGGCGAAACAGTTCGGCCGGATGCCGCAGGGTCGAGTGAAAATCCTGGCGCGCATAACGCAGTGTTGCAGTCGGATTTCTATTTCCAGCAGCAAACCGCGGAAAGCGTGCGCCAGGCCATCACGTTTTTACAGGAGGCCGTTCGCTTGGATCCGAACTACGCTCTCGCTTACGCCAAACTAGCCCAGGCTTGGCGTCAGTATGCAGCCAGCTTCTCGACAGAGGCAACGGACGATACCGCAAAAGCGTACGGCCAGGCCCGGCGCGCCGCGGACATGGCGGTTAGTCTCGCACCGGGTCTGGTTGAAACGCGCATGGCGGTCGGTTTGCTGGCAATGAACCCCGACCTCGATTTCCGGGCCGCCGAAAAAGAATTCCGGCGCGTGCTGCAATCGGCGCCGAGCGACGCCGCCGCAAAAAACGCGTTGAGCATGGCCCTTCTCGCTCAGGGTCGACTGACCGAAGCTGAACGATCTTGCCGGGAGGCAATTTCATTAGACCCTCTCCTCACTACTTCGAGGTACAACATCGGCCGGGTCGCCGTCGGAATGGGCCGTTACAAGGAAGCCGAGGAACTGTTCCGCAAAGGAATCGAGATTCAGCCGCACGCTTCCCGCTTTCACAGCTACCTCGTGATCCTGGACATTCTTCAGAACCGTCCGGCGCAGGCCATAGCTAATGCGCAGCTGGAGTCGGAAGGATTCTGGCGCGACTACGCCGTCAATCTCGCACAGCAAGCGCAAAGCGACCGATCTACTGCTGACGCCAAGCTCAAGGATTTCATTGCCAGGTATTCGAACATCGGGCCATTTCAGATCGCTGTGCTCTACGCTATTCGAAAGGAGCCCGACGAAATGTTTAAGTGGCTCGACACCGCTTATGCCACGCGCGACTCCGGTCTCACGCAGCTGGCAGTAACACCTTTCTTCCTTCCTTACCTGCACGACCCACGTTTTACCGCATTGTGCCAGAAGCTCAACGTGCAGTTGCCTGCAACGTCCGCGAAGCCATGAGCGAGCGCAATTTTTTTGCCGAACTAAAACGCCGCAACGTTTACAAGGTTGCAGTCGCCTATGCAGTTGTCGCATGGCTGCTGATGCAGGTTGCTAGCCAGATTTTTCCATTTTTCGAAATCCCCAATTGGGCAGTGCGCCTTGTAGTTCTCCTCCTCGTCATCGGATTTCCGATCGCGCTGATCATCGCATGGGCATTTGAAGTGACACCCGAAGGGATAAAACGCACAGAAGCTGCCGATGCTGCGGGACAACGGTCCCGCGGCGGCGCATGGATTTATATTGTCCTGATCGGTGCAGCGCTCTCCGTCGGTTTGTTCTTTGTCGGCCGCTATACTGCTGGACGTGCAACCCCACGACACGGCGAGGCGGCTACGGCGGTTCCTGGGAAATCGATCGCGGTACTGCCATTGCTCAATGAAAGCGGCGATCCGCGCGATGAATATTTTTCGGATGGACTGTCGGAAGAACTGATCGCAGCTCTGGCACAAATCAACGGGCTGAAGGTCATAGGTCGCAGTTCTTCATTTCGTTTCAAAGACAGGCATGAGGAACCGAAAGCCATCGGCGAGAAGCTGGGCGTAAGCACGCTTCTCGAAGGCACGGTGCGCAAGCAGGACGATCGCGTACGCATCGTAGCCGAGCTGATTAACGCAGCAGATGGAATCGAGCTATGGACGCGAACGTTTGATCGCGAACTAAAGGATATCTTTGCAGTGCAGGAGGAAATAGCGAGGGCAGTCGCTGAATCGCTAAAGGTGACTTTGCTCGGATCGCAGGATCGGCCGGCTCAAAGAGGTGCTCCCAGCAATGTCGAAGCGCACAATGCGTATCTTCAGGGCCACTTCCATTTCCAGCGTCGGAATCTCGAGGACTATCGCAAAGCTGTCGGTTATTTCGATCAGGCAATCCAGCTCGACCCCGATTATGCTTTAGCTTGTGCAGAACGCTCCGAGGCGTGGACTTTTATTGGAGACCTTACCGGCCAACGTGAGCCGGCGTGGTCAAAAGCGCGGAGCGACGCGGAAAGGGCCGTCGCGATCGCGCCCGCGCTGGCGGAGGCGCGCGCAGCCCTTGGTTGGGTTCGCTTTTTTGTCGATTGGAAATTTACCGAAGGCCTGAGCGAACTAAAACGCGCGAAAGAATTTTCGCCAAGCAATCCTACCGCCAACGATCTGCTGGCCCGAGTAATTCTTTATCTGGGGCGACTCGATGAGGCCGAGCGACAGGCGCGGCACGCGGTGGAACTCGACCCTCTATCGGTGATAGCACAAGGCAATTTGGCTCGGGTTCTTCTGTTCGCGGGAAAACTGGATGAGGCAGACGCCGCTGCACGCAAAGCAGCAGAGTTGCAGCCCACCTCTGCCTCCAGTCATCGATGGCAGGTGGTGGTCGCTGTGCTGCGGGGCGATGGCGCGACGGCCTTACGTGAAGCTCAACTGGAGCCCGACGAAGGCTATCGCCGTTTCGAGCTCGCGCTCGCGCAACAGATCCAGGGGGATCGTCAGGCAGCAGACGCGGCTCTAGCTGACCTCATCGCCAATGGCCGGGATCAATTGGCCTATCAAATCGCGGAGGTTTACGCCGTGCGAGGCGAGAAAGACAAGGCGTTCGAATGGTTGCAAATCGCTTTCGATGAGCACGACACCGGAACGCTTACGCTCTTAGTCGATCCGCTATTGCGCGGCTTGCGCGACGATTCTCGCTACAAGAACTTGCTCGCCAAACTCGGTTTACCCGGATCGTCATGAGCGACAAGCCTTCTTTGTTCTCTGAACTGAAGCGGCGCCACGTTGATAAAGTTGCGCTGGTTTATGCAGTCGTGTCGTGGCTGCTGATTGAACTCGCTTGGATCTTGTTACCGACCCTGGACGCCCCTGAGTGGATGCTGCCGGCTTTCGTTGTATTAATCGCGCTCGGGTTCGTTATCACGGTTTTCATCTCGTGGTCCTTCGAAATGACGCCGGAGGGAATGAAACGCACGGCGGATATCACGCCCGGCGAAGTGCTTCCTTACTGGAGCAAACGAAAGTTCACCGCATTCATCATCGGGGTGGCGGCCATTGCGGTTGTTCTCCTTGGCTACCAGTTGTCGCGCCTCAATCCGGCGCTTCAACAGCTGTCCAACGCGAAACGTACTGACAAAATTTTCATCCAGGGCAACCAGGCCGGCACGCAAATCGTAGAAGGGCAGGCTGACGGAGCGATGCACGCCGAATATTCCTACAATGATCGCGGCCGCGGCGATCACATCATTGCAACCTGGAAACTCGATGGGGCCGGTGTGCCGGTTGAATACGAAGGCAGCGGCAATGATTACATGAAGGCACCGGTGCAAGAACATTTCGAAATTAAGAACGGTCGCGCGAGTTGGAAGAACCGCAGCGAACAGGGCGAGCAGGCCATGACCGGCGAAGGGTTCTACCTGCCGATAAACGCGCCGCCGGAATTTTTCGCTGTGCTCGCGCGCGCCTTGCTCAAAGCGCCGCAGCACAAGCTCCCACTTTTACCTGCCGGCGAAGCGGCGATTGAACCAGCTGCGAGAGTAACGTCGGGCAACCACCAACTAATCGAATACCGCATAA
>Ga0134072_10000092_pt1 | contig 10638 bp, 9 predicted proteins | sample 15_taG_15_FD_123126 | JGI IMG/M metagenome (GOLD analysis project Ga0134072, IMG submission 123126) | Grasslands soil microbial communities from the Angelo Coastal Reserve, California, USA - 15_D_Wat_20cm_5_0_1 metaG | ecosystem: Environmental > Terrestrial > Soil > Grasslands ...
ACGGAGTCGAGCTTGCGGCCGATCTCCTCGCTGATGACGGTGCCGCCGGTCAGGATCGCGATGTCGCGGAGCATCTCCTTGCGGCGATCGCCGAAGCCCGGGGCCTTCACGGCAGCGCATTGCAAGGTGCCGCGGAGCTTGTTGACCACGAGAGTCGCTAGCGCTTCGCCTTCGACCTCTTCCGCGATGATCAGGAGAGGCTTGCCGGCCTTGGCAATGCCTTCCAGCAAGGGCAGCAAATCCTTCATCGAGCTGATTTTCTTTTCGTGGATCAGGATGCGGACGTCTTCCACCACGCACTCCATGCGGTCCGGATCGGTGATGAAGTAGGGGGAGAGGTAGCCGCGGTCAAACTGCATGCCCTCCACGACTTCGAGAGTGGTCTCCATGGTCTTGGATTCCTCGACCGTGATGACGCCGTCCTTGCCCACTTTCTTCATGGCTTCGGCGATGATGCCGCCGATCTGCTTGTCGTTGTTGGCGGAAATGGTGCCGACCTGCGCGATCATTTCGCCCTTGACGTCCTTGTGGAGCTTCTTGATTTCCTCGACAGCAACTTCCACGGCCTTCTCGATGCCGCGCTTGAGAGCCATGGGGCTGGCGCCGGCGGCGACAGTCTTCACACCTTCGCGAAAGATGGCCTGCGCGAGCACGGTAGCGGTGGTGGTGCCGTCACCGGCAACGTCGGAAGTCTTGGAAGCGACTTCACGAACCATCTGTGCGCCCATGTTCTCGAGGCCGTCCTTGAGCTCGATTTCCTTGGCTACGGTCACGCCGTCCTTGGTGATGACGGGCGCGCCGAATTTCTTCTCAATCACCGCATTGCGGCCCTTTGGGCCGAGGGTGATCTTCACTGCATCGGCGAGTGCGTTCACGCCGCGCAAAATCGCTTGGCGGGAATTCTCACCTGTAACAATCTGCTTCGCCATACTGGTTATTCCTCCTGATATCGAAACTCGAAATTTGAAAACCGAAACTAAAAATCAAAGCCCAGAAACGAACTACTTGCGGGAACCGGCGGCCTTGGCGGCTCCGCTCAGCTTCGCCAGAATCTCCTCCTCGCGAAGGATGAGGTACTCTTCGTCTTCGATCTTGATTTCTGTACCGCTGTACTTGCCAAAGAGGACGCGATCGCCGGGCTTCACGTCGAGAGGAATCAACTCTCCCTTCTCGCGCTTGCCAGCACCGACGGCGATGACTTCGCCCTCCATGGGTTTTTCTTTCGCGGAGTCAGGGATGATGATGCCACCCTTGACCGTTTCCTTCTCTTCAATGCGCTTCACGATGACACGATCGTGGAGCGGGGTCAGATGCACTGCCATCTTGGAAAACCTCCATAGGTGATCTTGCGGCGTTAGAAAGTGCCTTCGGGAGCGAAGGAGGGGTTAGCACTCCTCGCAACCGAGTGCCAATATAGCATAAAAGCTTTGCGTGTCAAGGATTTCCCTTGCGGTTTTGGAGATTTCCGCCTTGCCCGTAATTTCCAGTAACCCCTTTAATTGGTGATGGTTACGAAGTGCAAGAAAAATCATGCACTTGGTGATTGTCTTGCTTTCTCTGTGGGAGTAGGATTTTCTGGAGTTTCTTTCGCACGCGTTCTTCGGCCAAGCTCATTTTGGATTGGACTGCCACTTTGGGGCCACTGCTCTATCTCAGGCTGATCGGCTACACGATAGGCACGTTGCTGCAGCTGTTCTGGATGGTGGTGATTCTCGGGTACCGGCGGCGGCGCAATTTTGAACGAGTCTTTTTTTTGCTATGCCTTGCGTTGTTCCTGTTCTATAGCGGCTCGCTACTGGCGCTGAATGCGCAGATTCACTACGCGATCCCCCCTGTAGGCGTGCAAGTCTTTGCAGCGACGCTTTTGCTTGCCGGACTGTGCCTTGTGCCGCCCACGTTGGTGCATCTTCACCTGGAGTACGCCGGCACCAGGAACTTAGTGCAGCGCCCCAACGGGAAAAGAATGATCGTTGCGGCGGCGTATGTTCCGCTTGCGTATTTCGGAGGGCACCTCTACCCGCTGCTCGCTTCGGGTGCCAAGTTTGATTTGTTGGTGCCGGGAAGAGTGCTGGGGCTCGTTTATGGAGTTTGGCTGGCCGCGGCGACGCTAGTCAGTTTCTGGTGGCAAGACCGCTTTTGCGGTGAAGCGCCTGATGTTCGCCAAAAGACATTTCACAAGCAGCTCGCCAGGTTTTTCCTGCCAGTTTCGGTCTTAGTGTTGATTCTTCACATCTTCCAGAAAGAAGTAAGCGCAAGCGCGGCAGCGGAAATCAGCACTACGCTCGCCATCGCCGCGATTATCCCGTTCGCAGTCATGCTGTGGTTGGTGCTCAAATTCAATTTCCTGAACATTGGGCGGCAGAAGAACCTGGTTTATGCGGTGACCGTAACGTTTCTTGCGCTGCTGTATTTGAGCCTGGTGCGAAGAGTGGGTGTGTGGCTCGAACCGGTGCTGCCGCCGGAGGCCACCGCAGCGATTTTACTGTTCTTGCTGGTGGTCGTTATCGAGCCGCTGCAGCGGGTCCTGGGCCGGAGCCTGAAGGAGACGGCTCAACTGGAGATGGACCGGGTTCAGAAATTGATGGCCGAGATTCAACAAGAAGCCCGCCAGGGAGATGTCGCAAGACTGGTGAATTTTATCGAGCGAAGAATCAAGGAACAGCTGGAGCTCCGCGAAGTTCGGCTGGTCCCGGCTGAGGAAGAAAATTCTCGCGTGGCCGGGTTGAGATTGGGTGAACGCCCGGCGGCGCTGGCTTTCGATCCGCGCGAATTTCCCATCGTGGGTGGAGGAAAAGGCGAGGGCGTCCTGCATATCGAGCCACACGGGGCAATCATCTCGGGAGACACGAGGGCGGCGTTGGAGTTCTTGTGCGAGCAGTTGCCTGGAGCGCTCGATTTGTGCCGGCTCATTGAGGAGAAACTCCGCCTCGAAAGGGAATTGGCGGAGCGGGAGCGGCTCGCGCTGGTGGGACAATTGGCGGCGAGCATTTCGCACAACTTGAAGAATCCGCTGGGCTCGATGAAGACGATTCTGCAAGTGCAGTTGGAGAATCCGGAGCTTCCGGATGCGATTCGCGGCGAGACCAAAATGGTGCTGGAGGAGATTGGCAGGCTCTCAAACAAACTGAATCAATTGTTGAAGTTCAGCCGGCCTGGAGTGCGAGGAGGAAATGGAACCGGGAGGTGTGATGCGGCGGCGGTGATCGAAGAAGTGGCGGGCGTCTTGTCCCATGAGGCGGAACGCCGCGGATTGAAATTGAAAGTGGCGATTTCCGGGGGGAAGGCGCAAGTCGCCATAAGTGCGGAGGCGCTTAATGACATTGTGTCGAACCTGGTGGTGAATGCGGTGGAAGCCACCCCGCGTGGGGGAGAGGTAAAGGTGAGCGCGTTGCGTGAAAACGGAAGTTTGCGCGTCCTGGTGGAAGATGATGGTCCTGGGATTCCCGCCGCGTTGCGGGAAAAGATTCTGCAACCTTTCTTCACCACGAAATCGCAGGGAACGGGATTGGGCTTGGCAATTGTGGCGCGGCGTGTGGCGGAATTTGGCGGGAAAGTGGATTGGGAGAGTCCGGTGAGAGTTGGACGCGGAACGAGATTCAAAGTGACATTGCCCATGGAAGAAACCAAGTAAGGAAGTAACGAAGTAAGGAAGCAAATCATGAAGACGATACTGATTGTGGATGATGAGCCGGCGGCGCGATACGGGCTGAGGCGAGCGCTGGAAGCGAAATATCGAATTGCAGAAGCTGATTCTGCGGAGACCGCGCGAGAGGCATTGCCGCGCGAGCAGCCGGATTTGGTGCTGCTAGACGTGGTGCTGCCCGGAGGGGACGGATTGTCGTTCTTGAAATGGATGCGCGAGCAGGGGAGCGAAGTGCCGGTGCTCATGGTGTCGGCGCTGGACGCGGCGAAAACGGCGGTCCAGGCGCTACAGCTTGGCGCCGCGGACTACCTGGTGAAGGGTTTCGAATTGGACGAGCTGCGGCAGCGCGTGGCGAATCTGCTCAAGCTGGCGACACTCGAGAAAGAAAATGACGCCTTGCGCCGGCGCATGGCCACAGAAGGGCAGTTTGGGCAGATGATCGGGCGCTCCGCGGAAATGCGGCTGGCATTCGAAATGGGGATCGCGTGGCGCCCACGGATTCGACGGTGCTGATTCTGGGCGAAAGTGGAACGGGGAAGGACTTGTTGGTCCAGGAGATTCACGCGCGGTCGCCGCGCGCCGGAAAGCCCTACGTTGCCGTGAACTGCGCGGCCCTGCCGGAAGCGCTAATCGAGTCCGAGTTGTTTGGCTACGAACGAGGCGCGTTTACCGGTGCGGCGCAGCAGAAAAAGGGAAAGTTTGAGCTGGCGTCGGGCGGAACGATTTTTCTGGATGAAATCGGGGACATGAATCCGGTGACGCAGGCCAAAGTGCTGCGCGTGCTGGAAAACCGGACGATCGAGCGGCTGGGCGGGTCGCAACCGATCCCCGTCAACGTGCGAGTCATCAGCGCGACGCACCGCAACTTGGCCTCGGAGATCCGCAACGGAAAATTTCGTGAGGACTTGTTCTACCGCTTGCGTGTGGTCACCCTCGAGCTGCCACCACTGCGCGCGCACAAAGGAGACATCGCGCTATTGGCAGAGGCTTTCCTGCAAATGCACGGCGCGCGGTTGGGACGGACGGCGCGGCTGACTCGCGAGGCGCTGTCGGCTATTGAGAAATACGATTGGCCGGGCAACGTGCGCGAATTGAAGAATGCCCTAGAGCGGAGCACGGTGCTATGCCGCAAGGAAGAAATAAGCGTGGAGGACTTGCCCGCGGAAGTGGCGCACGGGGAAGCGATTTCCATGAAGCACGATGGCGATCAGCCGGATCACGGAATGGGCGAGCGAGATTTTCGCGAAGCCAAGCGGAAATTTGAAGTGGCGTACTTGATGAAACAGTTGGCGGAGCATCGCTGGAACGTTTCGCGAACGGCAGCGACCATTGGGCTGCACCGCCAGAGTTTGCAGGAAAAGTTGCGCGAGCTAGGGATTCGGCGGCCGGGGCGCGAACCGATGGAAGAGGAGTAGTTAGTTTTAGTTGCCGGTACGGGAAAGGGATTTAACTTGATTTGGTTTGCGCCGGGATTTTAATGGCGAGCAATGCCCCGATAAACGGATATGTCATGGCGGGAGGCGCGAGCACGCGATTTGGCTTCGACAAGGCGCGCGCGGAGTTGAACGGCGAGATTATGCTGGTGCGGATGTGCAAGGTACTCACGGAGGTGACGGGATCGGCGAGCGTGGTGGCGCCGTTTGGTCGCTACCGCGAATTTGGCGAGCGCATCGTGGACGATCGCTGGCCAGGCCAAGGGCCGCTTGGCGGTATCCTCACCGCCTTGATGCACGCGCACGCGCGAAATCACGAGCATGCATGGTGCTTGATTGTGGGCTGCGACATGCCGTTTCTTACGCGCGAGTGGCTTACTTACTTGAAGGACCGCGCCGTTGCCAGCAACGCCGGCGTAGTCGCGCCGCAGTCGCCTGCGGGGTTCGAGCCACTCTGCGCGTGTTGGCACACCGGGGCCACGGGCAAGTTGCAATATGCGTTCGAGAACGGCATACGCAAAGTGACCGAGGCCATGAAACGCGTTAGCATGGAGGTTGTTGAAGAAAGGGATTGGGCACGATTTGATGAAGCGGGGCGACTTTTCTGGAACATGAATACTCCGGCGGAGTACGAAGAAGCGCGGCGATTCGTGGAAGCGGAAGGAAGATGACCGACATACTGAAAATCAACCGCGGCGGGCCAACGAAGCTGAAGTTTCCCAGCGACGACGCGGGCGATTGGACAGCTCAGAACTATGTGGATCCACGTTCGCAGTACTTTTTCGAATTTCGCGACGTTGTCAAAGCCTTCGACGAGCGCCCCGTGCTGGATCACGTCAGCTTTGCGGTGAGGCACGGAGAGACCTGCGTGATCATGGGCCGCAGTGGCGTGGGAAAGTCCGTGACGCTGAAACACATCATGGGTTTTCTGCGGGCGGATTCCGGGCGAGTCACCGTGGACGGGGAGGATGTGACAAATTATACGGAGGAACAGTTTGCAGAAGTGCGCCGCAAAGTGACCATGGTGTTTCAGTCCGGCGCGCTTTTTGACTCGCTGACGGTGCGGGAGAATATTTCCTTTCCATTGGATGGCCAGTCCGGGCTGACTCCCGAAGATATCGACGAGTACGTTGCGAAAATCGCGCATCTGCTCGAAGTGGACGATGTTCTCGACAAGCTGCCCAGCGAGCTTTCCACCGGCATGAAGCGCGCGGTGGCCATCGGGCGCGCCTTTGCGCAGAATCCCGAAGCGATTTTGTACGACGAGCCGACAACCATGGTGGATCCCATCATGGCCGGTCACATGGGCGATTTGATTTTGCGGTTGAAGGAAGCGTTTCACAAGACGTCGATCGTCGTGACGCACGACACGCGCCTGGCGAAGAAGCTGGCCGACACCGTCGTGTTTTTGCAAGAAGGTCGAGTGACGTGCTTCGGGCCTTGGGGCGGCTTCGAGAACTCAGACGACCCATTTATCGTGAACTTTCGCAAACAGGACGAACTGGTTCCCGCTCTGGACAAGACTCTGTGAGTCAGCCGGCGAACGGCTCCTCCGATTTCATCTCTTCCAGTCCGATTGGGCAGCTTCGCAAAGAGATGGGGTTCTGGGACGTCCTGCTTTTCAATATCGCGACCGTGCTTGGGCCGCGCTGGATCGCTGCGGCCGCGCATAACGGCACATCGTCCATCAGCCTGTGGGTCATCGCGGCGGTATTTTTCTTTGTTCCTTCAGCTTTGGTGATCAACGAACTATCTTCGCGCTTTCCTCACGAAGGCGGGCTTTACGTTTGGTCCAAAGAAGCCTTTGGCGATTTTCATGGCTTCGTGGCGGGCTGGTGCTATTGGATTTATACGGTTTTTTATTTTCCGGGACTGTTGCTGGCGAGCGCTTCGATGAGCGCCTATGTGATTGGCGAGAGCGGCGCGCGCTTAGAGCACGACCGCACTTTTCTCTTGCTCGTATCGCTGGGATTGCTGCTAGTGGCGGTGGTGCTGAACATCATTGGGCTTAACGTGGGCAAATGGCTGCAAAACGCCGGCGGCGCTGCCACATACTTGCCGTTGCTGATGCTGGTAGGGGTGGCGGGTTTGCTGTTGATGCGGAATGGCTCGGTGACGGGCTTCAGTTTGGGCAACGTCATGCCCGTGTGGCACTGGGACACGGTGAACTTCTGGTCGCAGATTGCTTTTGCATTTACCGGACTGGAGCTAGTTTCGGCCATGAGCGCGGAAGTACGCGATCCACAGCGCACCTTGCCACGGGCCGTGTACGGAGCCGGAGTGCTTATCGCCGCAATGTACATTGTGGGAACGCTGGCTGTGCTGGTGCTCGTGCCCGCCGCGGACGTGTCAACGACCAGCGGGGTTTTCCACGCGATTACCGTCGGCTCGATGGCATTGAAGGTCGGTTACTTCGGGATGCTTGCGGCCGTGCTCGTTACTGTAGGCAACGCGGGCGGCGTGGGCAGCACCGTCGCGGGCATCGCGCGCGTTCCTTTCGTCGTAGGCATCGACCGTTATCTGCCGGCGGCGTTTGGGAAAATTCACTCGCGCTGGAAGACGCCGTACGTCTCTATTCTGGTGCAAGCAATTATTTCCGGGCTAATTCTCCTCGTCAGTCAGATCAATCAGTCGACGCGAGATGCCTACCAGCAGTTGGTGGACGCGGCCATCATTCTTTATTTCATCCCATTTCTGTACATGTTTGCAGCGGCAATAGGGCTCTCGCGGCGCAAAGACCGGGCGGAGAACAGGCAGGCAGTGCTGATTCCCGGGGGGCTTCCCGGCGTGTGGATTGCCAGTGGAGTCGCCTTTCTCATTACATTGCTTTCCATCGTGTTATCCGTGTTTCCCCCGGGAGAAAGTTCCAACCGGCGTGCCTTCCTTTTCAGAACGCTTCTGTGGGTCACCGGCGCCCTGGCCGTGGGCTTGGCACTCTATTGGCGCGGGGCGCGCCAAAAAAATCGGGGAACGCAAAGCTGTTCAATAGATTGACCAGACACCCGGAGTGGCCAATTCGAGGAAATGCTATTGCGACCGCCGACGCTGTACGCTCGAAATCTGTCATCGCTCGCAACGCAACCCGAAGAGTTCCTCATAGAAGCGCGTCGCGCGGTCCAGATCGTCGGGACTCCAGTGAGCGAAGGCCTGGGCGCTCCCCTGCAGGTTAAAAACCCTCTTCCATCAAGCGAGCCACCGTAAGCGGTGAAGAGATCGGGGCCGTCCGGGCTTCCAGGTAACGCTCGATGTATTTTCCGAGGATGTCGCCTTCGAGGTTGACGGCGTCGCCCGGCTTGCGGTCGCGCACGTTGGTGTGGTCGTACGTGTAAGGAATAATAGCAATATCCACGACGCTCTTTTGCCAGCGCGCGACGGTGAGGCTGATGCCATCAATGGAGACGGAGCCCTTTGGCACGATGGAGCGGGCGAAATCTTCAGGCACTTGCACGCCGTACCACCAGTTTTCGCCTTCCGGCGTCAAGTGCGTCACGTAGCCGACCGTGTCCACGTGCCCCAGAACAAAGTGGCCGCCGAATTCCCTGCCCGCCGTGAGCGGTTGCTCGAGATTGACGCGCGAGCCCACGCGAAGCCCGCGCTCGTTTGCGCCGAAGGAGGTTTTGGCAATCGTTTCGCCGGAGAGATCAACGGAGAATCGTCCGTTGTGGATTCTCACGATGGTCAGGCAGCAGCCGTTCACAGCGATGCTGTTCGCGACCGCGAGCGACGGGCCGAGCGACGGTGCGTGAATCGTAACCCGGCCGCCCTCGCGATGCAGATCGAGAGATTCGATGGTGCCGCGGTGCTCGATGATCCCTGTGAACACGTTTGCTTGCGCCTCTGCGATTGAGTGTACAGCATTTCGCGTCGAGGGCTACTTAGCACTAGACTGTAGCCGGGCAGCTCTTGCCAGAGGTTTGGCGATGAAGGCTTCTGTCTTGCGGGCGCCGGCGAAAGTGGAAACGAATCCACTGGAATTTGCCGACGTTGCGGTTCCAGAGCCGGACGAGGGCGAAGTTCGAGTGCGCGTGCATGCTTGCGGCGTCTGCCGCACGGATTTACACGTGATTGAAGGCGAATTGCCACCGCGCAAGTCGCCGGTCATTCCCGGGCATCAAGTGGTTGGCGCCGTTGAGAAGCTTGGCAGAAATGCGCGCCGATTCGCCATCGGGGCGCGCGTTGGAATTGCCTGGTTGCATAAAACGGATGGAACTTGCGAATACTGCCGCGCGGGAGCGGAGAATTTGTGTGACGCTCCGGAGTTCACCGGTTACAGTGTGAACGGCGGCTACGCCGAGTACATCGTCGCGCCGGAGAATTTTGTTTACGCCATTCCGAAAGGATTTCCCGACGAGCAAGCCGCGCCGCTTCTTTGTGCCGGAATTATCGGATTTCGCTCGCTGCGGCTTTCGGCGATCAAGCCCGGAGGAAGGCTGGGATTTTATGGCTTCGGGGCCGCGGCACATGTTGCGATTCAAGTGGCGCGGCATTGGAAAGTGGAGGTTTACGCCTCCACGCGCAATACGCGACATCAGAAGCTGGCGCTGGAATTGGGAGCGGCCTGGGCGGGCGGAACGTTTGATGAGCCACCGAAGAAGCTGGATGCCGCGATTGTCTTTGCACCCGCCGGAGAAATCGTCCCCGGGGCGCTAAAGGCGTTGAAGAAAGGCGGCGTGCTGGTGCTCGGCGGAATTCATATGAGTTCGATTCCGTCTTTCCCCTACGACTTGCTGTACCAGGAGCGGATGATTCGAAGTGTAGCCAACAACACGAGGCAGGATGGCGAGGATTTCCTCCGCGTGGCGGGAGAAGTCCCGATTCAGACGCACGTGCAGATTTTTCCGTTGCATGACGCCAATCGCGCGCTCAAAGCCCTCAAGAACGACGCCATTCCGGGCGCCGCGGTCTTGCGTGTTTCGGAGTGAACAGAATTATTTCCTGCAGGCGTCCTGCAAATAACCTTCGATGGCAAGATCAGGGCCGAACTGGTATGTGCAGATGTTCTGAAGTGGAAGCAACTTGAGACTGGGAGCCAGCGCGAACGGTACTTTGTTCTCTCCCGCAATTTTCGGTGCGTAGAAGAGAAAAAGTTTGTGGACGATGCCCGCGGCAAGAGCAGCACCGTTCAGCGTGGGGCCCGCCTCCAGCAAAACGCTAAGGATTTCGCGACGGCCAAGCTCTGCCAAAACGGTTTGCAGATCGATGCGGCCGTTTTTTGTTTTCGCGTGGACGATCTCGACACCGGCATTCTGCAATTTCCGCACTTTGGGTGATTTCAGCGAAGCCGCCGTAAAAACGAGTAGGTCGTCGTCGGCCGTTTCGACAATGCGCGCGTTCGGCGGTAACCGCAGCATTGAATCAAGTACGACGCGCAAAGGCCGTCGGCGGCGTGGCAAACGGCTGCGATCCGTAAGCAGCGGATCGTCTGCGAGAATCGTCCCGATTCCGGTGAGCAATGCGTCCGATGCATGACGCATGCGATGAACTTCGGCGCGCGACTCCTCGGAAGAGATCCACCCGGACCTGCTGCGCTTGCCAGAGTTCTTTGCTCCTCGCTTTCCCGAT
>Ga0134072_10000093_pt1 | contig 10592 bp, 10 predicted proteins | sample 15_taG_15_FD_123126 | JGI IMG/M metagenome (GOLD analysis project Ga0134072, IMG submission 123126) | Grasslands soil microbial communities from the Angelo Coastal Reserve, California, USA - 15_D_Wat_20cm_5_0_1 metaG | ecosystem: Environmental > Terrestrial > Soil > Grasslands ...
GCAATTCAGGATCAGGCTGCCATTCGGGAGAAACTGGCGTGCTTGCTCAAAGTAACGCACTGCGGTGTCGTAATCTTTTAGGACGCAGTAGTGGTAAGCTCCCTTGGCCACTACGGCCTCGCCAAGTTTTTGGCTGTAGAGTGAGCGCCGTTTCAGCGGCCTGCCGCGCCTCTTCACGCAGGGCAACCGTTGGTTGAATACTCTGTGTGATGTAGCCGCGCGCATCAACATATGACAGCAGCGCCCAACCAAGCGCGAACTTCGGGTCCAACCGCACCGCTTCTCTGAGATATTTCTGTGCGCCAAGGACGTTGGCGCTTGTGGGATAAGTTTTCAGTGTATAAGCCAGACCGCGCAGATAGGCGTCGTACGCCTCAACGTTGTCGGTCGGTTTCGCGGCGATCTCTTGCTCTTCCCGACCGGTGAGGTGCGCGCGCAGCTCATCGGCGATCGCTTTGGCCACTTCACTTTCGACCGAAAAGACGTCAGTCAGTTTTCGATCAAACGTATCGGCCCAAAGATTGGAATCAGTGGCTGCTCTGATCAGCTGCACGTTCACGCGCACGGCGTCGCCGCTCTTTTGCACGCTTCCTTCTAGGATGTGGGCAATCCCAAGTTGCCTGCCGATCTCGGGCAAGTTTTCCGGCGCGGTTTTGTAATGCTGCGTCGATGTACGCGAAATCACTTTCAAATCCGCGATTTTGGCCAGGCGCGTCAGAATTTCCTCCTGGATGCCATCCGCAAAGTAGGCGTTGGCTTTATCATCGCTCCGGTTTTCAAACGGAAGCACCGCGATGCTTTTTTCCGGCGCAGGCGGCGCAGCCAGCGTCGATCGCACGCGATAACGGGAAAACGTTGCGATCCCAGCAACGACTACCGCCAGAGCCAGCAACGCTGCCGCCGTCGCCGCCCAGCGCAACCGCGTCTGGCGTTTCTGCACGGTCTCAAATCTCTGCGGCAGCTTCGCATTGCCGAATTGATCGTCATAGAGGTTCACCACCGAGACGGGCACGTTATGCTTCACTTCGCACGTGCCGAGATCGTGCAAGAGCAGTCGCCACCTCTGGTATCCTTCCAGATCTTCAGCCACGTGTTTGGAAAGCAGGATGTGGCCTGCGTCGCCGCAATCCATCACCCGTTTGGCGATGTTGATTCCAGCGCCCGCGAGATTGGCGCGCTCATTTACATCCACAACCCCACCGACGGGTCCGCTGTGGATTCCCATCCGAAGTTGCAGGCGAGAGTGTTTCTTGAGCGCGCAACTGACTTCCACTGCGCATTGCGCAGGCGCTTCCGGGCTCGTGTAAAAGACAAGTGCCATCCCGTCGCCGGTCGGAATCCTAAGCAAACGGCTCGCAGCTTCGGCCCTTTGAAACTGCTCGGACGCGCGAACAATCCGGGTTAGTTCCTCAACCGCCGCGTGCTGGTCGCTAATCGAAAGCTTTGAGTAGCCAACAATGTCGATGAACAAAACATGGGCGATTTCGAGTTGGATCTCTTTCTTGCTCTCAACGGACATCTCTTCGTGCGCTCTAAAATTACGTGAATTTCATAATCGCGCCTTAGTCAGATTGTCGAGAGTGTCAGCGATGGTATTCCAGTAATTTACGCGACGGATTGTCCCCTTTTGCTCTACTCACGGCAACGACAAAATGATATGAACTGCTCGCAATATGGAATCCACGTCGAGTGCGATCGGCCTAATAGTGATCGTGGCACTCTACGTCACTATGGGAGTTATGTCGGCCGCCGGATCGGTGTACATAGCGAAGTTAATTTTTAGCGCAAAGCTAGAGCAGATATTCTTCGGATTGTTTCTTATCCCAATCGCCGGCTTTTATTTGGCTTTCACGGCTTACTTTGGAGATAAAGATGCGTGGCAGTTGGAAGCGACGGCAGTGGCAGTGTTTGCTGTTTTCGGCCTAGTGGGAGTCCGAGTTGCATCTGTTCTCATAGTCGGATACCTGCTACACGGCCTATGGGACGTGGTCCACCAGTTCAACGCTCATGCTGGCGGCACTCTATTGGGCCCTCGCCAGACCACATCGGTCCCCCTAGCCTACGGCTTCTTTTGCGCCACATATGACTTTCTCTTGGCGGCATATTTTTACACTCGCCGCGGTCAGTGGCGCGCAGCGTGGAAATGTAGTTGCATTCGCTAATTCGGTATGCGGGCCGTCAGCGTGGCTGAAACGCACGAGCACGCGGGAGATTCCAAAGAGTGGTGATGCGCTGCGTTTGGCGCGCCTGGCACTCATCCCGTGCTTGGCGTCATACAACCTCTGTCCGGTCCGGCCAGTCTGGGCGACCACGGGAAACCAAGGGTATTACAGTTACAGTCCCGTTGCTCACGGGCCGCGAAATACGCGCCCTGAAAAGGCCGGAAGCTTCCTCAGCGTAATATTGCGCCAGACCATTATCGGCGGGCACGGGAATCGTTGCCAACTCCATCCAAAACTTGCCAGCCTTTGTAGAATCCGGGCAACACTCAATCGTTACCGCTCCGGCTGATACCGACCCTTCTTCGCGGATGAGAAACCTACCCCTGCGTGGCTCTGGTAGCACAAGCCTTTTGCCCGCGCCGCTTGTTGCCTTGTCTTGCAGGCGTTTTAGTACTCTCATCATTGCTTTTCCTTTATGAGTTACCCCACGCTGAGCAACTGTGTATCATCTGCGGGCAGGTCATCACCCCGATTATGTCCCGGCTCTGGCTCGTTGCCCCGCGCCGGAGCGGGTTTTTTGGTCGGCACATCGCGTTGGGCCTCCGTTAGCCGATGTGCGTCAGCAACGAAGATCGTTCGCCCGTTGGAATCAATCGCTCCGACCGAAATCGCGCAGGGGGTTCGCGGCTGCTTTTCCTCGCAGAGTTTTTGGAAAGCGGGATCGGCGCGCAAAGGGTCCCAGAGTGGATCGAGCCTAAGAAGTGCAGGCGCGATGGGTGTTGCATAAACTTCGCCATCATATGGCGTTTGTAATAACTGCCTGAGAGTCGAGATCGCGCTGCTGTTCTGGCCGAAAGTCATCTGGATCAACGCGAAGTTCTGTAAGGCGGGTCCGGACGCCGGATCTTTGGCATGGGGGAGAAGTGTGATTGCACGTTGCGCTTCTCTCAGGGCCGAGTCCTTCTCCCCCATCACCGCGTAAGCTTGAGATATTGTTACCGCAAGCTCGAAGTTGTCCGGTTGCTCTCCGTAGAGTAGATCAATTGTAGAGCGCGCCTTCTCACCAGTAACCTTTGCGCCAGCAGTATCACTCGCAAGGCGCTGAGTCCAAGCCAGCAACAGCTGATTAAGGCCTTTGTCGATCTCAGAAGTAAAAACATTGCGCCGCTTCAGCTCGGCCAAAAAGTTCGTTGGATTCGCTCTATGGGCCTTAGCGCCCGTCAGCGACAAGACTCTACCTCGGCGTCAGGGGGCGTGAAAAGCACGTTATTAATCAGCTCGCTCGCCTTCTGCGAAACGTCAAAATCGGCAAGCAACTGAAATACTAGTGCAAACGTGATTGATGCTTCCGCGGATGTGGAATCGCCGCTTCTAGTTTCACAAACGCGGTTAGCTTTTCATCGCCACGCACAACGAGACGCTTCCCGCCGCCGCGATGGCGCTTTATTCACGAAGAAACAGTGCAATGAACTGCGAGGGGCCAGGATTCACGGGGACTCAATCTGGCGCGGTGTTTATGAATCAGCACGGTCACCAATAACCGCCTCTCCGCACCGGTGAGTGCTCGCAGTTGCTGCCTAACAAATTTAACCGAGAATTGCCGATTTTGTTTCGCAAAAAATATTATCCAACGCCTGAATGACGTGTAAGATGCGCCCTCACGCCGCTGTGATTCGAGTTTACGATGCGGCTGGCAACGTGATCGAAACGCACGAGCACGCGGGCGACTTTAAGGGAGCCGTGACAGTTCGGATTCCGATTGCTAGCCACGGGTAGAGCAGCGGTGCGTTTACTTTAATTCTCCCGTAATCTCGCCAACTAGGGTGAAGAACCCGCGTTTTCGTACCGAGCTGATGGACCAATTCACCGGCACGCTCTGGTAACCTTCGTCGAAGCCTTCATTCTTCATCCGAAAGTCAAAGTAACCCCACGAGGCGTGTTCGCGCACCGCAGCGATGAAATTATTCATCGGCTTTTCGAAGTCATAATGGTCGTCTTCGTTGAACAGGATTGGAACTCCTCGATAGCTCGGCATAACGTGGATCTTACGGACCATCTCCGAAATCCCTTTTGGATCGGATATGTCGTTGCCGTGGATGAGCAGAAAATCCGCGGCGCGCACGACGTTTTGTTTCGGAATCGTACCTCCACCGTACGAGGTAGTCACGAGCAAACTGCGCCCATTGCGTGTTATTTTCTTCACACGTTCAATCAATTCGTGCACGCGCTCGGGCTGCAAAATTGCATGCTCGTAACGCACATTGCACTCGTTATCGATTTCGACCAATACGTTGCGATAACCGCGGGCGAAAATCCATTCAGTGGCGTTATCCGTGGCGCGAATGACCGCTGCCTCATCGCGCAATCGCTCGTCCTGGCCGAAATAGAAATAACCGAGGATAACTACCATTCCAAGTTCGTCCGCACGATCGATAATGCGTTCGAGCCGCTTCATGTAGTCCGTCCGCAAGGAGCCATCCTCCGCGATGGCGGAATTGTTCCAAGGCTGGTCTTTCGAGTAACCCTCCGGAGAGCCGCCCTGTAAATTGATTGTGAACGCGAGGAGGCCGTGACTTCGCCACTCGGGCATCGCGGCGATAAACTCACGCGTGTTGCGCTCTGCGTCCCACTTGCCAGTATCTGGATACGCCCACCTCAAAACCGTGTTTGCGTTCAGATCGTCGAAGATGCCTTGAACCATGCGTGAGTTAAGGAGCAGCCCTTGGATGTTATGCCCATTCCAACGGCGTCCGGCATAAGTAGGTTTGCCGTTAATCCGAAACTCGTCGCCGGAGATCGAGATTGAGGTATGGCGCTCCGCAGCGCTGACGGGAACAGTCATTGCTAAGCATAAAACCAGCACTGCGAGCTTGCCGCCGACATTCATGCACCCAAGCTATCGGCGTTGTTCGACGACAGCAATGTGCAAGCATGTCCACTACCTGACACACAGCCCCAACTCCATCCGGCCTTGCTGAGATTGTCGGCAATGATCTCCCAGTATCGTTTCATGCCGTTCTTAGAATAGCAGAGGAGAAGCAAGTTTTAATGCGCCTCGCAGACCTTTTCTCTTGAATGTCCCACTCCAAAATCTTTAAAAGAAGAAAACAGTCAAATTCATCAACCAATGAACAAAATCTCGATGAGAAATTACAGGGTCACGATTACGCGTGTGCTGCTGACAGGAACGGCGATCTTCCTATCCACCAACGGAGTGTCATCAGCGAATCCCAGGTCACTGAGCGGCGTCGTTCAAACGGGCGGCACGAGTTCCAGCCAACCGCTGCCTAACGTTCACGTCACGTTGTTCGAAGCGACAACGGGACAACCGGCAACGCTGGGCCAGGCGACCACTGATGGTTCGGGTCGGTTCAGCATTCGTTACACGAGAAGCACCTCACACAGTATCTTCTTTGTTCAAGCAGACGTAAGCGAAGGTGTGGAGTTCGTCACTGTTCTCGGCCCAAGCCTGACCATATCCGTCACGATTAACGAGCTGACTACCGTCGCCGCCAGCTATTCAATGGCCCAGTTCTACAGGACCGGTGTGATCTCAGGCAATTCGTTTGGCCTCCAGATTGCCGCGGGGATGAACGACAACATGGTTACCTCTGCGACCGGGCAATCGTCGACCGTGCTGTTGAACTCGCCGAATGCGGATCAGACAAATTCCCTGCGATCCACGCGATCGCTCGCCAATTTGCTGGCAGCGTGCGTAGAGGATCCGACCGTCACAGCAAGTCTGTTCGTTCTGACCACGCCAGCGGGCGGTCCTCCTCCAAGCAATACCGCCCAGGCCCTGGCAAATCTCGCTCGAGATCCTGGGCAGAATGTGGAGGGAATCTACGCGTTGACGCTGCTGAGCAGCTTGTATACGCCGCAATTAGTCACCATGCCCGATGCCTGGACGGTGACGGTCAAGGTCAACGATTCTGGTAACGACGAGCCTGATTTTTTGATTAGCGGCCCCGGAAATCTCGCATTCGACCAACGAGGATACGCGTGGGTCACGAACAACACAACGCAAGGCTCACCAAACTCGTGTACCTTCAACTTGGTATTGAAACCCAATGGCCAGCCGGCTGATGGTAGCAACGGCACGCCTCGATCGCCCCTCACTGGTGGCGGCATTCTCGGTGCCGGTTTCGGCGTCACGGTCGCTCCCCACGGCTCGGTGTGGTTCGGCAACTTCGGCTGGGGCAATCCCGGTTGCGATTGGTGCTTTCCAACCACGAATGGAAACGGCAGCATGTCACGCTTCACGCTGACAGGCATGCCAGTGTCACCGCCTGATGCTTATCAGGGCGGCCCCGTGAGGGCACAGGGACTCGCCTCAGATGCGAATGGGAATATCTGGATCTCGAGTTATGGGAACAACAGCCTTTATGTGTTCCTACACGGAAATCCGCATCACGTTGTGAGTTTTCTGCAATATGAGGGAAGTGGTCCGTTCGACGTCGCACTTGCCGCCGACGGGACCGCGTGGGTCTCCAACAGCGGCGGACTTCCCTTCGGTGAAAACCCCAGAAGCGTTGCAAAGTACGCGCTCGTCGACGGCATACTAGAGCAGCAATTTCTGCGCTGCCTTGGACGGCAGCTTAGGGGCTTGTCTGTCGATTCCCAGGGAAACGCATGGGTCGCTTCTCAGGGTAACACTAGAGTTTATGCGATTCGACCCGACGGCACAGAGATCGGGCATTTTACCGGAGGCGGCATGGACAGCCCATGGGACACGGCCATTGACGGCGAGGACAACGTGTGGGTGGCAAATTTCGGTTCGCTCCATCTTCTAACGCCCCCGTTCAAGGGCAGATTGACGAAACTTTGGGGCGTCAATGCCCAGCCGGGTCACAGCGTGGGTGAACCAATATCACCGGCCACAGGATACACGGTGCCTTCGGCGGGCAGCCAGATATTGCTACACAATGGCGATCCCTTATACGGTCAAGGCGCTCCTCCCAGTTTTATCCCAATGATGCGTCAGACGGCCGTGGTCATCGATCAGGCTGGCAACATTTGGTCCGTCAACAACTGGAAACCCGATATTGATATCGACTTTGGTGGAAATCCCGGTGGTGATGGCATCGTGATTTTCGTCGGACTCGCGCCACCGCCCACTACCCAAGTGCATTAAATTTTCCGACGAGTGCGGGCTGAAGATTAACAAGCCGGCGAAGAGCGCGTCCGCTCGGCTGATTCCGAGTCGGCGCAGCCTGTTCCCTAGTGTCCGTTTCCAGCGCAGTTGGTTTCAATGAGGCATGCGGTTCCGCCACTCTGCTGGCAGAGCTGCCCATCTTCGATGAACTGAGGAAGCTGCGTTTCGGCCAGCACCCGCAAAAACTTGTCCAGGCATCCGCACTCTGCGAAAATTTCTTCCAAGCGCCCCTCGAACAAAGCGTTGAACTCGAGGCACGGCGCACAGGGCGCGCAAATGCTTCGAACATCTCCCTGATCAGTGATGTTGAGCCCGTAGCTGGAGAGGGGAATGGCTGCGTTTCCGTTCGGGTTGGTAAGGTTATAGATGCAACGGAAGATGATTTCTCGGTCGGGATCTCTCGGAGGTGTCCCGATTACACAGTGGTACTGTGCGTCGGTGAAGATCATGCTCTCGTCGATCCCGAGGATGTGAGCGAGCTGATCGGCCCGCCTCCTCTCCAGTGGCTCGTTGATCTGTTCGGGCCGTGTGACCTTCCGTGGCGCCAAGTGCGCCCATCTCGGATCCTCCTGACACATGTCCGGCCAGAAACAATTCCTGTGGTCGATAACTTGCTCATCGAAGTATTGCCTGTAATCAGCCCATGGGCAGCCCATTGGATTTTGCTCCAGGCAATCGACGAGCGGCTGAGGAATGGGTGCTTTATATGCCGGCATGTACGCAGCAAGGTCGGGATTCGCCATGTAAAGGATTATGAAATTTACGAGGTAGATCGCGGGGGTTACCGATGGTGAGTAAACTTCATGGTCGGCCTCGTGGCTCCCGGGAGCTTCCGAGGGCTGCGCCGCGAGCGCACCGGCACTGAGGAAAACGCCGATGGCCATTACGAATAGAATTGTTACGGTTCGAGTTTGCATAAGGCCTTTGATGTTGAGACGCGTCAGTGTATCAAATGCGGCTGCCTCGTTCAAGCTCCCCGGATACGTGGTCGATCATATCATCCCGCTAAAACGCGGCGAACGACCAATGTAAAGTTCGTCATCGCTTAGGCACCGTTGATCGAGTAATTTCGGTTTGTCTCGCTTTGGGTGTGATGCTAATCGGCATCATGGCCCCGATTTCCTCCTCCTCAGATCGGATGCCGCCAGTTGCACTAGAGAAATACGACGGGGCGCAGAAGAAGGCGGCCGAGGAGTTCCGGCGACTAACTGCGCTTCAAGGCGTCGGTTAGCAACAACTGACGGAGTTCATCATCCTGGTCACGGCACGCGAATGGACGCAGGACTTCGAGTGGAACTTCCACGTTCCGCTCGCGCTGAAGGAAGGGATTGGCCAAGAGATCATCGATGCGATTGCCGACGGACGGCGCCCGTCTGGCATGAGCGAGGACGTTGAAATTTGCTATAACCTCGTAACGGAGTTACAGCGCTACAAACGCGTCTCTGACGCCACCTACGCCCGCGCGGTAAAGCGCTTTGGCGAAAAGGGCGTGCTCGACATCGTCGGAATCACCAGTTACTTCGCGTCGCTTGCCATGGTGATGAATACGACGCGGATGTCGATGCCGTCCAGCGGCAAGCGGCTCTCGCGATTCCCAGAGTAGTTCCGCGCTGAAGCCTCTCGAGTCAACCGCTGGTGACTTGTTGCGTCGCCTTTAATCTTATGAAATAGTTCATGCGCTAGCGGTAAACCTGTCTTATAGAAGGTTGTTATGAACCTTGAGGACTCGGCAACCAAGAAGGACCTGGAAGGGCTACAGGGCACGTGGAGGTTGATTTCTGCCATGGAGGACGGCAAGTCCTTGACCGAGGACAAAGTGAAGCAGACGACCATCGTCATCAAGGACGACACCTTCCGCTTCCCTCACTTGGCAGAGGACGCCACTAGCAAGGCGGGGACCATCAAGCTCGACGCGACGAAAAAGCCGAAGCAGATGGACACAGTCTCGACCGAGAAAGAGGTCATGCTCGGCATCTACGAGCTGGAAGGAGACGGTTACAGGGTCTGCTTCGCGCCGGTCGGCAAGGCACGTCCCAGCGAATTCACTTCGAAGTCCGGAAGTGGCAACATCCTCCAAGTCTGGGAGCGGGAGAAAGAGTAGATCGAGATCGTCCGAGGCTGATCACTGGCTTGGTTCGATCATTGAGTCAGCCCACTCACTGCGCTAAGCTCTGAGCTTCAAAGCACAAGAGTCACCGCGTCCATAAACAGAGAAGGAGGATTTCGATGCTAGCGGAAAAAATCATTGGTGTTTGGGAACTGCAAATCTGGGAAACAATGGTCGATGACAGCGTTGTCGGCTACCCCTTGGGAGAAAACGCATCTGGTTTCATTGCCTATCATCCGGTTGGCTTTATGTCGGTCAATATTTCCGCACCCAATCGTGTTCGCCTCGCAACTGATGATCCCTTCGCAGGTGACCCAAAGCTCCTGGCGTTAGATGCCAAAGGCTATCTCTCTTATTGCGGTCCCTTCTCGGTTGTCTCGGAGAACGAAGTCATCCATCACTTAAAGCTCTGTTCGTTTGAGAACTGGGTAGGAACCGATCAGCATCGCCACGCCCAACTCGACCTAAACAAAGACACGTTGACTCTTTCAACAGCGCCTATGCTAACGGAGGGGCGGAAGGGCAGCAACCGCCTCACTCGGAAGCGTATCACTTCGATGCCAGTCAGGTCGTAGGCAAATCTCGTGTACGCAAGTCTCCGAAGGGCGGAGATTGAAACGAGGGTTCGATTCTCTTCACCGCTCCCGCCTACGCTTTTGAAGTGCGAAGGACACCAGCATCGACGATGCCTGCTACACCATTATCGTCCGCCGAAAAGTCTCCGGAACGATTTGAACAACTTACCGGGAAAAGTTGCCGCTTTTTGTGGCAGCCCATTGAACTGCTGAGCAAATGGCCACTGCTCCCCGCCGTGAACCTGGCACGCAGCAGTCGGCACCTTGTCGGCGGGCAGATCAATATCGTACGCTGTCCCGGCCGACATGCATCCCGTGGTGGCGAGTTGGCTCGAGATTGAACAGACCGTGGCATGTTGAATCGCCATTTTAGGTTGCAACAGATCTGCTGGGTAATGTTGCGCCGCCTTGTTCATTACCTGTGTCCAGACCGGCAACGCCAGCGCGGCGCCGTAACCGCGTGAAATAATTGTTGTCGGCTGATCGAAGCCGACCCACACACCGCAGGTCAGAGTACTGGTATAACCCAGAAACCACGCATCCTTGTAATCGTTGGTCGTACCAGTTTTGCCGGCTGCCGGCAATCTGAAGCC
>Ga0134072_10000104_pt1 | contig 10321 bp, 6 predicted proteins | sample 15_taG_15_FD_123126 | JGI IMG/M metagenome (GOLD analysis project Ga0134072, IMG submission 123126) | Grasslands soil microbial communities from the Angelo Coastal Reserve, California, USA - 15_D_Wat_20cm_5_0_1 metaG | ecosystem: Environmental > Terrestrial > Soil > Grasslands ...
CGCCACATGGGCATTCACCCCTGCGGTACGGTGATTTCCGCGCAGCCGCTGACGCGCCTGACGCCGCTCGAACGCGCCACCAAAGGCATCGTCGTCACGCAGTATGACATGAACGCCATCGAAGCGCTCGGGCTAATCAAGATGGATCTGCTGGGCCAGCGCGGCTTCACCACCATGTCGCTCGCGCTCGACAACATCGAGCGCTCTCTTCAATCTGTAGGGGCCCAGCATGCTGGGCCCGCTTTTGCAGCGTCCAACGTCGCTCCTGACGGCATGACTCCCTGTCCCAAGCCCCGCGAACTCGATTTCGACGCCATCCCCGAAAACGATTCGGCAACCTGCGGCGTCATCGCCGCGGGCCGCACCATGGGCGTGTTCCAAATCGAATCGCCCGCCATGCGCGGCATGCTCCGGATGATGAACGCGCGCACGCTCGAAGAAATGGCCATCGCGCTGGCAATCATCCGGCCGGGCGCCGCGGAATATGGCTCGAAAGAATTGTTCGTCAAGCGCCTCCGTGGCAAAGAAAAACTCGCCTACCCGCACGACTTGCTCAAGCCCATTCTCAGCGACACGCTGGGCGTCTGTATTTATCAGGAGCAGGTCATGCAGATTGCGCAAACGCTCGGCACCTTGTCGTTAGCCGAAGCCGATCTGGTGCGGCGGACTTCCGTAAAGTATTCCGGCCAGGCGGATTACGACCGTCTGCGTGAAAAATTTGACAAAGCCGCGCGCATGATGGGCCTCACGAAACAGCAGCGCGAAGAATCCTGGCAGATGGTCGAAAAATTCGCTGGCTTCGGTTTCTGCAAAGCCCATGCGGCCACCTACGCCGACGTTGCGTACCGCATGGCGTATCTGAAGACGCATCATCCCGCAGACTTTCTTGCCGCCATGTGCAGCGCGGGCGCAGGGTTTTATCACGTATCTGCCTATGTCGAAGAAGCTAAGCGCTGGGGCATCGTCGTGCGCTTGCCTTCGGTAAATCATTCGCGCATGGAGTACACCGCCGAAACCAGCGACAACCGCAAGCGCGCGCTTCGCGTCGGCCTGATGCAGATCAAAGGCCTGCGCATCGAGACCATCACTGCCATCGTTCGCGCGCGTGAAGAAGCCGGGCCATTCCGCTCTCTCGAAGATTTTCTGCACCGCGTTCCTGTCGAACGCGACGAAATCGAAGCGCTTATTAAATGCGGCGCCTTCGATGAGATAGGCGACAATACAAACAGCGAAGCCGACTGCATGACGCGCCCCGAGATGCTCTGGCGCTGGAATCTCCTCCAAGCAGCAGGCAAAGGCGCGTACTCGAGCGCTTCCCGATCTTCAGGAATTGTGCTCCTCGAAAAAACGGAAACTCTTTTTGCCGAACCCAGCGCGCCTGATCCCGTTGCCGCGACTCTCGCGGAAATGTCTCTGCCCGAATACACGCTGGAACAAAAACTGCGCTACGAACGCGAAATCCTCGAAGTCTGCGTCAGCGGCCACCCGCTCGATTTCCTTCCGCGCAACGGCGAAGCCTGGAGCGACGAACTGGCTGGCCTGGTCGGCAAGCGCGTCACGCTCTGCGGCTGGGTGATCACCTACCGCCACGTCGGCACGAAAAATTACCGCAACATGATGTTCGTCACGCTCGAAGACCAGCGCGGCGTCTACGAAGTTGTGCTCTTCCCTGACGCATACGACCGCTACGGAGGTCTGGTTTTTGAGACGCGCACTATGCGCGTCACTGGACGCGTCGAGCCGGACGGCCAAATCAACGGGGAAAAGCTGGAAGCGTTGCGAAAATAGTCGGAAATAACGGTGTATTTCATGATTCGCACAAGAGCTCCAACCACGCCGCCACGCGCGGAGCCCGAAACCGGCCGCCCCGCCGGAACCGGCGAAGAATGGCTGGGGCGAAACCGCAGTTCCAAGCGCCGGCTCTGGGAACGCCTCAACCCGCTCAGCCGCAGGCAAATCCGCATCATTGCGGAAGCGCTGGCGCTCCAGCAAAGTCACGCCCAGCTCCCGGAGCCTCTGCGCGCCCGCCTGAGCGCCGCTCTCCAGGAACTCGACCGCCTGGTCACCCGCATCCGCGCGCTGCTGGTGGAGGTAACGCGCCGGACACCACCGGACTCATAAAAATTGCGAGGTGCCTTTGGCGGCGGGATACTTTTTCTATGCGTGTCCCTGCGAAGCGCGGCCCCTTTTTCTCTCTGGCGGCAATTTTGGCGCTCTCAGCGCTGGCTTATTCTGTGCGCGCCGATGAAATTCGCCTGAAAGACGGCAAAAAGCTTTACGGCGTGATCGTCGCCTACGAAGAGAACATGTTCAAAGTCAAGACCGACTATGGATATGTGCTCGTGGAGAAGGACAAGATTGCCTCGATTGTACCGACAACGCCCGCCGCAAAATCCGTGCCGGAATCCGCTGCGAAAAAAGATGCTCCTGCACATTCCCCAAAGCCCGCCAGTGAAGCACAACCAAAGATGGAACCGGCCGTCGAAACTGCCGCGAATTCTGCCGCCACCGCAGAACCCGCGAACGCGAGCTTAAAGGCTGCCACCCCAGCGCCTGCTGGAAAAGTTGAAAGCATCGCCGAAATCCGCGAGCCCCGCCGCAAAACCCAGCGCACCGGCCAATGCGCCCGCTAAAAACAACACCCCCGCTCCAGCGAATACTGCCTCCGCCTCGGCAGCAATGACTGCTTCGGCCGCGGCGCCTGCGGCAACCGCTCCCGCTCCGCCCAAAGAGCCCGAAATTCCCGTGAATCGCGAAGAAATCACCGGCAATCTCTACACAAATTACACGCACGGCTTCCGCATGTATAAGGCGCCCAGCTGGAACCTCATCGAAGAAGCGCGCAACGCGTTGCCCAACGCCATCGTCGCCATGGGCACAAGCGACGAATCCACGCTGATGGTGGTCGGTGAGGAGAAAACCAAAGATTCTTTGGATACAGCGGCCGCCGCCGTCGAAAAACGGTTGCACGACGTCTATGTCAACTATCAGCGCGTCTCACAGAAGAGAACAGTTGTAGGGGGACTGCCCGCGATTGACTATCAATACCGCGGCAAGGCCGACGATCATGATTGGTCAGGCAGGCTCGTAGTCATCGCTCGCGGCAAGGATATGCTCACCGTGCTGGCAATGACCTACGCGAACAACGACCTGATTCAAATCCAGGAGAACGTTATCGCCCGCTCCATCGCCAGCCTCGACTTCAGCGTCCACTAGCCACAGTCCAAAAACGAGTCTCGTTTGGACGTCTAAATTGAATTAGACGAGTTCGAGCGCGATGAATTTCTTCCTTTAGGACTAACTTGCCGCCGCCATGCTCGGCTCAGAGGGTTTGCGCATTTCGCGAATCATGCCAATCAGCGCTTGCGCGGCGCGCGGCAGGCTGCGATCGCGCCGGTAGATCAGTCCGAGTTCGCGCCAGAGATCCACGCCTTCCACGTTCAACAGCTTCACTTCCCCGGCCTTCACATAATCCCGCGCAAAGCTCTCGCTAATGAACGAGACCCCGGCGTCGGCCACGACAAATCGCTTGATCATGCCGACGCTCGGCAACTCCATGGCTACGTGAATCCGCGAGCGGTAGGGACGGAACAATTTGTCGAGCACCTGGCGCGTATAACCCGTGCGCGGAAAGATCAGCGGCTGGCTCGCTACTTCCTCCAGCGTAATCTTCGAGCGATGCGCCAGCGGGTTCCGCGAGCTGACCATGAAGCGCAAGCGGTCTTTGTAAATGCTGTGCACTTTCAGGTTGGGAGATTTCACCGGCAGCGTGACAATGCCTACATCGACCGACCCGTCTTCCACGCGCTGTAAAATTTTGTGGCTGAAATTGCGGTAAATGCTGATGTGCACCTGCGGATAGCGATGCTGGAATTCCGCGAAAATATCCGGCAACAAATACAGGCACGTCGCTTCGTTCGCTCCAAAAACCACCGGGCCTTGCACTACGTCCCCTCGGTCGGCAACCAACTGAATCGATTCATCCCGCAGCCGCAACAGCTTTTCTGCGTACTCGAAAAGCGCTTCGCCCGCCGGCGTCAACTCTACGGATTTTGCGGAGCGGTCCAGCAGCTTGGCCTTGTAGGCCTGCTCCAATTGGCGAATTTGTGCGCTCACCGCGGACTGGGAGCGGAATACTTTCTGCCCCGCGCGCGAAAAACTCTTCAGCTTGGCAACGTACACGAACGTGGTAAGTTGGTCGAAGTCCATAGTGGGTTTGCCAGATAAGATTATAAGGGAATCTTCTCTTCCGGCCGTAAGAATTATCCTCTCTTTCAGGCTGGTATGGCCGTTTGCGAAATTGGCGCAGCCAGTGGCGGCGCCGGGAAAAATAGCTGGCGCTGCTGAAACAGGGCGAGAACGGGTTTCCAAGTCGCTTCCACCGAACCCTGAAAATGCCCGGGCTGCACGCGCATCAGCGGCAAGGCCCCGCGGCGGGCCAGCATTCGCGCTGCCCGCGGACTGCGCGTATGATGAACATGTTCTTCAAGCGCTTGCCGCAGCCACTCCTCTTCTTGCGGTTCGATCTCCACAAGCGACACAAATTCGTGGTGCAGTACGCCTTCGGCCTCGGCGCGCAAAACGTATGCCAACCCACCGGTCATTCCGGAGCCGAAGTTCAGCCCCAGCGGTCCCAAAATGATTGCGATGCCCCCGGTCATGTACTCGCATCCGTGTTGGCCAACACCTTCCACCACCGCGAGGGCACCGCTGTTGCGCACTGCAAACCGCTCACCTGCGCGGCCGGCAATGAAAAGTTGACCGGAGGTCGCGCCGTAAAGCACCGTGTTTCCCGCAAGAACATCGCCGCGACGCGAAGCCGCCCCCCCCGCAGTGATGGCAATCGTTCCACCGGACAAGCCTTTTCCCACATAATCGTTGGCTTCTCCGTGAAGCTTGACCGTCACTCCTTCCGCCAGAAATGCCCCGAAACTTTGTCCCGCGCTCCCACGAAATTCCTGGCTGATCGCTCCATCGCCGACACGGCCGTTCTTCTTTCGTCGCATCAATTCTCCGCTCAGGCCCGCGCCGACACTGCGCTCCGAGTTTTGAATGGCCCGCGGCACGCTCTGCATGGCAACCGACGCATCGAAATGAACCGCATCTTCCAAAGCGGTCACGTGCAATCCCGGCTCCTGCTGCGGATCAACGCGATTGGACGGCGAAATCGGCACAATCAGGAACGGATCCATGCCCGACCGGGCTCCGAGCCGGTCGTACCAGCCGGTAAGCTCTCGCAGTGAGCGCACGCCCAGTTGCGCCAGCCGGCTGCGCACTTCTTCCGCAAGCGCGCGGAAATACGCGATGACCATCTCTGGCCTGCCTTGGAACCGCGCGCGCAACGTTTCATCTTGCGTGGCGATCCCCACGGGGCAAGTGTTCAGGTGGCACTGCCGCGCCATCACGCACCCAATCGCCAGCAGCGACGCCGTACCAAAGCCAAATTCGTCGGCTCCCAGGATCGCCGCAAGCACGATGTCTCGCGCAAATTTTAGGCCTCCGTCCACACGGAGAGAGAGGCGTGAACGGAGGCCCGCGCGAACCAGGGTGTCATGTGCTTCGCGCAATCCGATTTCCCAAGGAAGCCCCGTGTTCTTGATGGAAGTCAGTGGCGAAGAGCCGGTGCCGCCATTGTGCCCGCTAATGGTGATGACGTTAGCGCCGGCTTTCGCGACTCCCGCGGCAATGATGCCCACGCCCGCGCCCGAAACGAGTTTCACGCCGATGCGCGCCCGCGGATTCACCGCGCGCAAATCGTGAATCAATTGCGCCAAGTCTTCGATGCTGTAAATGTCGTGATGCGGCGGCGGCGAAATCAGCGGCGTTCCCGGAGTTGCGTGTCGAATGCGCGCAATGTACTCGCTGACTTTTATCGCCGGTAACTGTCCGCCCTCGCCGGGCTTCGAGCCCTGCGCCATCTTGATTTCGAGTTCTTCGGCATGCACAAGGTAGTCGGTCGTAACCCCGAATCGTGCCGAAGCTACTTGCTTGATCTTGTTCGCGGCCGCCGGCTCATAGCGATACGTATTGGGATCTTCCCCGCCTTCGCCCGTATTGCTGCGCCCGCCCAACTCGTTCATCGCTAGCGCCAGCGTGCGGTGCGCTTCCGGACTCAGCGACCCGAGTGACATCGCTTGCGTGCTGAAGCGCTTCACGATCGCCTCCACCGGCTCGACTTCTTCCAGCGGGACGGCTGTCTCCGGAACCGTCTCGAGCAAGTCCCGCAGGAAAATCGTGCCCTGCGTTTCCGCCAGTTCTTCGAAAATAGAATATTGTTTGGCGCTTGGCGCCTTTACAAACGCATGAAGCCTGCGCACCACCTCCGGCGAAGTCGCGTGCAGTTCCGCGCCTTTCCGGAAGCGGTAAAGTCCCGCGTCGGCCATCTCCTTCCCTTCTGCTGAATACGCCGCTTTGTGCATTTTCAAATAATCGCCAAGGAGGTCGTCCAACGATTTCTGCCCCGGATAGTCGGACGAGTCTTCGAAGAACTGCTCGCAGAGGTCTTGCGAGAGACCAACGACATCAAACAAATGGCTGTTGCGATAACTCGCCAGCGTCGAGACTCCCATGCGCGCCAGCACTTTACGCAGGCCCGCATGGACGGCCATGCGGGCCTTTTCTGCGCCACCCGGCTCAAGGGACTCCACAAATTCGTCAGCGAGGTAGGGCCGCACTGCGCTCGCACCGGCTGCTACAAGAAGCGCGACATGATGCGTGTCAAAAACTTGCGCCGATTCCACAATCAGCGGCACATCCCACAATCCCTCTCGCACCATCGCCTTCCACACCGCCGCCGTCGCCAGCAGCGCCGGTAGCGGCGCGCGATCCGCCGAAATCCCGCGATCCGAGAGGAGGAGGAGTCCCGGGGGATCGCTGCTGCTCAGTGGAGTAGTGGACAGCTGAGCAAAACTGCAGCGCGCTCCCGGGACTCCCGCCGCGGCAGGGAACGTAAAGTCGATGCGTCGCACCGAGCCAGACATTTCGCCTAACTGCGACAATTGCTCGGCCGTCATTAGCGGACTCGGCAGCGTCACTCCGCCCTTCAAATGCACATCGAGTGACATAACGTGCGTCTCGCGCAGAGGGTCGATCGGCGGGTTCGTCACTTGCGCAAACCGCTGCTTGCAGTAATCCCACAAAGTTCTAGGCAAAGTGGAGAGAAACGCCGGCGGCGCGTCGTCCCCCATGCTCCAATCCGCTTCTTTGCCGCGAAGCAATGCCGAAAACAGGATTTTGAATTGATCTTCGGTCCATCCCGCCGCGCCGGCGACGCGCTTGGCATCGCCGGCAGCGGTCGGTCGCAAACCAAAAACTTCTGGGAGTCGCTTTTGTGCAACAGCGTTGTGTGCTTGCTGCGCCGCCATTCTCTTGAGCACGTCGCGCCACCGCAAGAATTGCCCGGAAGCCGGATTGGCCAGGACCATTTCGCCGGGGCCGAGGCGTTGTCGCTCGGCGATCCGTGATTCTTCCAAGTCGACCAGCCCGGTCTCCGATCCCAGAATCAGCAATCCGTCATGCGTCAGCGTATAGCGCAGCGGTCGCAGGCCGTTGCGGTCGAGTTTTGCTCCCACCCACTGGCCATCGGAAAAGACCATCGCTGCGGGGCCATCCCACGGCTCCGTGTGCTGCGACAAAGCGCTCAAGGCGGATCGCACATCGCGCGAAAGCAACGGATCTTTCTCATAAGCCGGGGGCATCATCGCCAGCAGCGCTTCTTCCGACGAAAGTCCATCGAGCAACCGCAGCTCAAAACCATTGTCAAAACTCGCGGAGTCACTGACGTTATCTTCCAGAATCGAAAACCACGGCCCGACTTTGAGCCGTTCCCGGATTTCCCGTTCTTTGGCGCGCAACCATCGACGGTTCGACACGATGGTGTTGATCTCGCCGTTGTGCGCGACGTAGCGGAAAGGCTGCGCTAGATGCCAGGAAGGCTGCGTGTTCGTCGAATAACGTTGATGGAAAACCGCGAAGGTCACGGCAAACGAATGATCGCGCAAATCGTCGTAAAACTGCGGAAACTGCCAGGGGGTAAGGAGACCTTTGTAAACGATGGTCCGCGACGAGAGCGAACAGAGGTAGCTACGCGGCGGCAGCAACGATTCCGCGCGCTTTCTCAAAAGCATCAAACGCCTCTCGAAGCCCTTCGCTTCTTTCGAAACATCGGACGCCGCAACGAAGAACTGCCAAATCTCCGGCATGGTTTCGAGCGCTTTACGCCCCAGCGCGTTGAGGTTCACAGGAACGCGCCGCCAGCCGGCCACTCGCAATCGTTCCGTGTCAGCTGCAATCTCCATGGCCGCGCGAAATTCCGTGGTCGCTGAAGCCGGGAGAAATGCAAATCCCACTCCAAAATGTTCCGGCAGTTCGACATGCAGCTCCTGCGCGCGCTCGCGGAAAAACTTCTGCGGCAGCGATGTCAGCAATCCCGCGCCATCGCCGCTCGCGCCGTCCGCATCCACGCCGCCGCGGTGCGTCAGGCGCTCCAGCGCGGTCAAAGAAATTTGAATGATTTCGTAGCTGGGTGCTCCGCCCAGGCGGGTAACAAAACCGGTGCCGCAAGCATCGTGGTCAGGGTGGCCCCAATTGGGATGCCGTCCCCGGTCAAGCCCGGAGCGCCTGCCCGCAAAGCCAGTTTGGCTTCGACAATTCGACATATCCGTTTATTAAACGGGCAGGACCTTTATGTATAACTCAGAATTTCGATGCACTGCATTGATTTCTTGATAGGAAGGGCGGGACCGCCCCCACTTGTCATCCGGCCCTCAGGTCGCGGTCTTCCGCGGCCCGCGGCGGAGGGATCTGCTTTTTAATTTCTCAGAACGGGTCAAAACTTTGTGACTTCGGAGAAATGGAAGTCGCGAACTTTCATTGCCGGCACCACCATTTCAAACGACTCTTCTCCCGTGGCGCGAACGGCGGGGCCCATCAGTTCGACGTTATTCAACATTTCGATGAGCGACTGATTGAAGCGGAAATTCTTGACGGCACCGGTAACTTTTCCATTTTCAACAAAAAACAGGCCGTCGCGGGTCATCCCGGTCATCACTTTTTCGTAGGGATCCACTTCGCGGATGTACCACAGTCGCGTCACCAACAACCCTCGGTCCGTGGAAGCCATCATCTTCTCCACCGAAGAATCCCCGCCGCCGAATACCAGATTCATCGGCGCTTCCCCGTATTCGTTCGGCAGCGCAAACCCGTGGCCGGTTGGCTTTCTACGCGCGATCTTCGCCGACGCCCGCGAATATACGAGGTTCTTGGGGACGCCACGGTCCAAGAGCAAAACTCTCTGCCGCGGCATGCCCTCTCCGTCAAATGGCGCGCCCTTTTGCAGGGGATGAAACACGTCGTCGCTGATGCTGATATTCTTTCCCAAAAGCTGCTTCCCCATGCGGTTATTCAGGCAGGAGCGTTTGTCCCGCACCGCCGTGGCGGCAAAGTCGTAAAACATAAACCCGACCAGATCGAGCACCGCCGCCGGCTCGAGAATCACTGTGTAACGCCCCGGCGCCAGCTCCGTCGTTTTCACGGCAAGATGTGCTTTTTCGCTAGCCCTCTCCGCGAGCTTCTGCGGATGCATCTCCCGCACGTCGGCGGAATCCGCTTTGGCCCAGCTTGCCGCCGGATCTTCCTGCATGGTAATCGAGAATTGCGAATGCGTTTCGCTGTACGGCGCAAACAGCCCGCGCGAATTGCCCACTGCTGTCTGGCTCTGCCCGCTCGAAAAAATTCCCGCCGCCACTTGTCCTTTCTTAGCGGCGAGATCGCAAGCCAGCCGGACCGCGCACGCCCGCTCTTCGGGAGTGAGCGCAGCCGTTGCCTTGATGAACCGGTTCACCGCCCGGTACCGCTGCCTCCCCGGCATCGGCAGCAGTCGCGGATCGCGCGGCTCGCTGTGCGCCAAGGAAAGCGACGCTTCGATCGTCGCACGGAGCGAGTCTTCGTCCAGCCGATTTGTGGTCGCCCGCGCGGTGCGCCCGCCGGTCACCGTGCGAACCGAAACCGTCACCACATGTTCGAAAACGTTTTGGTGAATGCCATTATTCGCAAAGCGCGTCAACGCATCGGCCACTTCATCCACGTGGACTTCCGTTTCCACAGCATCCGTGGATTTGGCCAATCGCAAAACGGTTTCGACAATTCCCCGCAGTTCGCGCGACGGCAGCAGGTCTACGCGCTCTGACTTTCTCCCAACGGCTGGTTTTCTTGGGCCGGCGACCATTGTCATTGTTTGGAAAAAGCCGTTCCGATCCTCACGTTGCGAAAACGCGCAGGAGCTGCGCCGTGTCCCGTGCCCATGGTTTGCATTGGCTGCCCC
>Ga0134072_10000117_pt1 | contig 10084 bp, 11 predicted proteins | sample 15_taG_15_FD_123126 | JGI IMG/M metagenome (GOLD analysis project Ga0134072, IMG submission 123126) | Grasslands soil microbial communities from the Angelo Coastal Reserve, California, USA - 15_D_Wat_20cm_5_0_1 metaG | ecosystem: Environmental > Terrestrial > Soil > Grasslands ...
AACTGCGGAACAGCCGGGCGTCGTAGCTCACGTCGTGCTGCACGCGGCCAGTGCGGCTCACCCGAACCTCCGATACACAGCAGGTCGCCTCGCAAACCGCCTGCGATTGCTGCGCAGATTTGCGCCCGCTGGCCTGGTGGACTCTGGCATTCGGAGAGATTTGCGGCTCGACGCGGTGCCGGTAGCGAAAACATCATGAAGGCATTCATCGTCGATCGCTATGGAAAAAAGCGCGCGTTGCGGTTGGCAGACATGCCGCATCCGGAGCTGCGCGACGACGAGGTCCTGGTCCAGATCCACGCCGCTGGCGTGAATTTGCTGGACTCCAAAATCCGGGATGGAGAGTTCAAGCTCATCCTGCCCTATCGCCTACCCCTCATCCTGGGCCACGACGTCGCTGGGGTGGTAGTGAAGGTCGGCCCGCGGGTGCGGCAGTTCAAGCTGGGCGATGAGGTCTATGCGCGGCCGGATGATTTTCGGATCGGTACGTTCGCTGAATTCGTACCCGTCAATGAGACTTCCCTGGCGCTCAAGCCCAAGGGACTTACCATGGAAGAAGCCGCTTCTATCCCTCTGGTGGCTTTGACGGCTTGGCAGGCACTGGTCGAGAAGGCCAACCTGCAGAAGGGGCAGAAAGTGTTCATTCAAGCTGGCTCAGGCGGCGTAGGCACTTTTGCCATCCAGTTAGCCAAACATCTGGGCGCAACCGTCGCTACGACGACGAGCGCGACCAATGTCGCGCTCGTGAAGAGTCTGGGCGCAGACGTCGTCATCGACTACAGGACGCAGGACTTCGAAGATGTCTTGCGCGACTACGATGTGGTGTTGAACAGCCAGGATGGCAAGACGCTCGAAAAATCTCTTCGAGTGCTCAAGCGTGGCGGGAAGCTCATCTCTATTTCCGGTCCGCCAGACCCCGAGTTCGGCAAGGAAAGCGGGGCCCCTCGGTTCGTGAAAATCGTCATGCGGCTTCTGAGCTCAGGCATCAGACGAAAGGCAAAGAGCCGCGGGGTCAGCTTCTCCTTCCTCTTTATGAAGGCGAACGGAGGTCAACTGCGCGAGATCACCCGCCTCATTGATGCTGGCCTCATCCGCTCCGTGATGGACCGGGTCTTCCCGTTCGAATCAACCAACGAGGCCATGGCGTACGTCGAAGGTGGCCGTGCAAAAGGCAAGGTTGTCGTCAAGGTGAGATAATAGAGTCGAAAGAGTCCTCGTCTACTTCTCTATTCTCATTCCAGCATGCCTGCATGCCAAGCATGTTGGCGTACATTCGGACGGACATTCGAGTTGCTGGTTCGTGGAACATCAGTCTAACAGTAGGTTACGACTTCAGGAGGTTATTGAGTGGAGGTAAGGCAGCGTAATTATTTGGTCAGGCGCGCGGGCGGACGATTTCCTGCAACCAGGGCACCAGCTGCTCCATATCGAAGGCGCGCGCCTCGACGAGCTTGATCATATGGTCGTAAATCGCCTTCGAGTCTGCGGTGATCGAATAGCCGTTGATTCGCAAAGAGACGTCGACCACAGCAAACGCAACTCGCTTGTTGCCATCAACAAAGGGATGGTTTTGAACGAGGCTTTCCAGGAGCGCGGCAGCCTCATGAACGAGCGTGTCGTAGTAACCGGTTTGAGGCCGATGAAGGGCTGATTCGAGCGCGCCGGCGTCGCGTAGACCGGGAGCGCCGCCGTAACGCTCGATCAGCTGTTTGTGGAAGAAGAGCGCGTCCGCGGTCGTGACGTACTCCGTCATTTAGCCAGCGACCGGTACAATTCGTCGCGCTCCTTGAGGCTCTCCTGAAAAGCCTCAAGCACGTTTCGTCGAGGGGCCTGCTTGCGCTTATGAGCCAGATACTCACGCATCGCATCCCCGAGCACCGCTTGAAACTGACGCCCCTCGCGCGTGGCAATCTCTTGCAGCCCCTCAAGCACTTCAGGGTCCGCTTGCGAGGAAAATTTTCGGAGAGCGCTCATGGAAAGCACCTCATCATGATCTATCTTGATGTGCCATGATACTTCAAGACGACTGGAATCAAGCTCAGAATCGACAACTCGGCGCGATGAGCATACTCAAAGAAATATCTATGCAAACAACGAGTTGAATGGCTTTTGTGCCGGTGGGTCCCACGAGCGCCAGGCCCGACAGACGGCCGCGCTCGGTGATGAGACGCAACAATACCGTCTCGGCGCCGCCTGAGCCGGCCGGCAGCACACTGATACTCGCGCGGACCCGGCCGCCGTCATCGACGATCTGCAGGGCGCGACCGCGGAGCACGGGCGCGACCTCCGCCGCCCCGCCCGCCGCGCGAATCTGACCGAGAAAGCACACGAGGAGCGCCAGTTGAGCACGGTGAGAACGAGCAGAACGCGCTGTGTCCTCATGACTGCGGCGCCCCTCGGCGCGCAGCCGTGGCGGCAAGAGGCTGCATGGTGTGCGCGAGGACGTATTGCGCGACCTCGCGGCCCATCGCGGTGCCGACCCGCGTCGAATTGCGGTAGTGAAAGCCCGCCCAGATCCGAGCATTCGCTACCTCGGCCGTGAAATCGTCGACGTTCGACCAGTGGTGGGTCACGCCCGGTGCCGTGGGGCTCGTGAGCGAGAGCTCCGGCAGCGGCTGGCCTGCGGCGACCGACTCGAGCAGCACGCCTGCGGCGCCGCTCAGGATGCAGTGTGCGCAGGGGTACTCCGGATGCATGGGCGTGGCATCGAGCGGCTGCCAGGTGGCATCGCGCTCGGTGTCCGGATTGTCATCGACATCGCCGTTGCGGATCGCGGTCACCGGCCGCCAGAATTCATAGTGGTACTTGGCGTCGAACACCGCGATGGCGGAATCCGTAAGGGCGACCGCGAACAACGCCATGAAGCGGGCGCAGTCGAGGAGATTCAGGTGGCGATCGAGGACCAGCTGCCGCGCCAGCGGGTGATAAGCCTGCGGACCCACCATCAGCCAGAATCGCGCCGTCTCGGTCTGCTGCGCGCTGCGCTTGCTGGTCGTCTTGCCGCCGAGCTCCTTGATCTCGTTGTAGTCCGCGGCCCATTCGCGGCTCTTGAGCGGTGTGGGCGGGCCAGGGCGAAACTGCGACGGCGAGGCCAGCACGAACGGGCGCAGAGTCGGCCAGGTCGATGCCACCACGGGCGGCGTCGGCACGTATTGCCCGGGCCGCGTTTTCGGGCGGTAGGGATCGACCGCGCTTGCGCCGTCGTTGGTGCGCGCCTCGAGGATCTTGAGCGCGACCGCCTCCCCGAGCCGCACGCCGTTCGCCAGTGCCTCGGGCGCGGCGTCGAGGTGCGCGATGTATTCCGACAGCGCCGCCTTGAAGCTCGCCGCAGACTCCGGATGGAGCCCCGCGAGCGCGGTCGCCGCGGCACTCGCCGCCGCGGCCTCGGCCGAGGTCGGTGAGGCCGGCGCCAGTTTCACGAGATACGGCTGGTAGCGCTGCTCGATGGAATTCACGGCGTCGAACATGGCGAGGTTGACGATGGCTGACTCGCGCTCTCCCGATGCAGCCGGCGAGGCGGCAGCTACCGCCTTCGCGTCCCAGTCGGTCACTGTATCCGCGCCGGCAACGCCCGCCCAGCCAACCCAACAGAGCATCGCGCCCGCAGCGGCGACTCTAAGTCGCGCACGCGAGAGCGATCGCGTGTATTCCACCGATTCAGTGAGTTTCATATGCCCCCCTTCCGCGAGTCACGCCCCACTCCGGCGGATGCGGACCGGCACTGGCGACACCCGCCGCGTCGAGTCTCCACCCCGGTGGCAGGGACCGCGGCGCGAGACCGCGCTCAGGTCGCACTCGCCGGAATGTTTAGAACCTGCTTGAATTCCTCGATACAGGCGTCGGTGTCCGCCTTCAGCTTCGACTTCACCACGGACTTGCCGCGCCAGGCGCTCGTGCGACTGTCAACCTGAGTGGTACGAGTGCTCACACAGCCCACGGTGAATGCGCTGATCGCGGCGATGAACGCAACCCCGTAACGCACCTGCTTCATATGGCTGTCCGATCAACCTCACCGCCAAGCCAGGTGATCATCTCCCCGCCCGGCGAATCCCATAATAGCGGACTCATCGAATGCCCACCTGCCCGCGCACGGCGGCGACGAGGCGCTGCGGGTCGAACCCTAAGCCGTCCTTGAAGACGACCTCCACATTCTCGATGTCCGCGATGCGCGCGGCGGGATCGCCGTGCACCAGCACGAGATCGGCGCGCTTGCCCTCGGCGACGGTGCCGATCTCCCGCTCGCGGCCGAGGATCCGGGTTCGACGCGCTATACGCTACGCCCTAAGGTCGAAGTGATGTCGCTGCCGGCGTGCATGGCTGAGCTGCCTTGCGGATAATGGGGCTCTTCAGTCGCCGCAGTGTGAAGGCATGCTCTGCGCCAGCACCCGACTGCTTGTCGCTGCGCTTCTGTGCTTTTGCGGGGCCGCTCATGCTCAACACGTTTCATACTGGGCAGGCGCAGGACTCGGTACGTTTGTGACCGGAGGCTCGGGTTTCGGCGATCCGAACTGGCACCGGATACAGTTCCTCGCGGTGTCACTACCGGGGGATTACGTCGAGCTGCGAGGCCTGAACGGCAGTCTCGAGAGACCGCGGGGCATCCCGGAGAATGTCGGCGATGACGACTTCGACTACGAGGGGTTCGACGTGGTCACAACGCGCAAGACCACCGGTCTGCCGGTGGATCTGGGCGCAGGCGCCGTACGGTACGAAGAGGGGTACCACTTGGGATATCCGCACCAGGATCTCGGCGGCAGAGAGTTCGTGCACCGCTGGGGACCCCATGTGTCCGCGCTGCGCTCGTGGACAGTGGCACGGTTTTTCCAGCTCTGGGCCGAAGCGGATCTGCACAGCGCGCCGTATCGCCCCCAGCAGCTGTTGCTGTTCCTAGATGTCGGGATCGGCGTGCGCTTCTGAGCGCTGTGGCCCCGGCGCCTCGATGACGCGTTCGCTCGTCAGTGAATGCCCACCTGTCCGCGCACGGCTGCGATGAGTCGCTGCGGGTCGAACCCCAAGCCGTCCTTGAAAACGACCTCGACATTTTCAATGTCTGTGATCCGCGCGGCAGGATCGCCGTGCACGAGCACGAGATCGGCGCGCTTGCCCTCGGCGACGGTGCCGATCTCCCGCTCGCGACCGAGGAACCGCGCGCCGTTCTCCGTGCCGATCCTGATGGCCTCGAGCGGCGTGAAGCCCGCCTCCACCAGCAACTCGATCTCGCGCTGATCCCCGAACCCCGGCAGCACGCCCCCGGCGCCGGTCGGGTCCGGGCCCGCCAGCAGCAGGCCTCCGGCCGCCGCAAAGGCGTGCTCGAAGTCCATCTCCAGGCGAAATAACTTCGCCGGCCCGGCATCGGTCGGGTCGAGGAGCGCACGGTATGTCAGGTAGCTGTCCCGCGCCGCGTCCGACATGGCGTTCAAGGCGCGGCGCTGTGTCGGCGGACGATCGGGAACGATGAGCTCGAAGACGGGCAGCGTGGAGGTCACCGCAACATGGTGATCCACCAGCGAGCGAATGAGCTGCACGATCTCGGGGTCGCTCACTTTCTTGCCGGCCCATGACTCCAGCGCCTTGCGCTGCTCAGGGCACTTATCGGGCTGTCGGCCGGCGACGAATTCGGTGTCGGTGTAAACGGGCCCGTGCTCGAGATCGTCGATGCCGGCCGCGATGGCTTCCGGCCAGCTGACCGAGCACAGGTGTCCGGTAATGCGCAGTCCGTGTCGGTGTGCCGCCTCGGCGGCGGCGGCGAGCTCGGCGCCCGTTATATTCATGTAGGCCTTGAAGGAGCTCATGCCCGCCCCGGCCCAGTAGTCGACGAATTTCCCCGCATCCTCGGGGCTGGCGAGCTCGTGCATCTGGGCGAACGGCGTCCCGGGGCCTTCGAGATACGGGGCCGTCAGGTCCAGGTGCGGACCCGGCATGGCGCCCGACTCGATGCGTGAGCGTACTTTGAGATCCGTGTAAGGCTCGACGCTTCCGGTCGTGCGCAAAGTGGTGACGCCGGCGGCGAGGTACAGCCGCGGAGCCGAATACGGGATCTCGTTGACGATGAAGCCCGGCTCGACTCCGCCCGGCGAATTGCGCTGCGGCTCGCGCGATGCCGTGTAGAAGAGGTGATCGTGCATGCCGACGAGCCCGGGAAGCACCGCGTAGCCGGCGTAGTCCCGCACCAGGGCGCCGCGCGGGATCGGCGTGCTCGCGGCCGGTCCGAAGGCGGCGATTCGGCCATCGACGATGACCAGGGTCTGATCGGCGCGCGGTGCGGCGCCTGTGCCGTCGATGATCTCGAGGTGCCGCAGGGCCACGGTGGGCGCGTGAATCGCGAGGTAGGAAGCGCTGTCGCCGAGCTCGGGCGCAGCAGCGGATGTGGCGACGCCGAGGAGCACCAGCAGCCCGCACGATCTCTCCGCCAGCTGCTTTCTGTTGGATCGAGTTGCTGGCGGCGGCATACCCGGTACCCCCAAGCTCCTGTTCTGACAGATATCTTACTCTGGAGCGGCGGCCGTTCGGGAGCTTCAGGGCCGCGCCACTCGCGGTTGTTGCGTTGCCCGAAACTTGCCCGGAGTGTTCGGCAGCTCTTGAGTCATTCCGCCGCGGCAGGCCGCGCCGGCCCGCTCCTGCGCCGGGCGTCGCTGACAGCCCAGCGCCGCGCCACCTCAGCGCCGCTGCTTTTCCCGCGCGCGCCGCCGCGGCCTGCCTGGGCGTGGCTTCGCGCGGCGCTCGCGATCGTAGGGATTGGCGTCGGTGCGGTACTCGATGACCACCGGCGTCGCAAAGAGATCGTAGGTCTTGCGGAACACGTTGGCGAGGTAGCGCGTGTAGGCATCGGGAACCGATGCGGTCTGGTTGCCGTGGATCACGATGCGCGGCGGGTTGCGCCCACCCTGGTGCGCGTAGCGCAGCTTGATGCGCCGGCCGCGCACGAGCGGCGGCTGGTGCACGCCGAGCGCGTGCTCGAGTGTGCGCGTCAGCTCCTTGGTGGGCATGCTGCGCATGGCGGCCTCGTAGGCGCGTACGGTTGATGCGACGAGCTCGCCGACGCCGCTCCCGTGGCGCGCCGAGATGAAGTGCAGCGGCGCGAAAGGGGCGAAGTCGAGCTTGAGCGCGAGCTGACGCTGGATCTCCGCGCGCTGCTCAGCCAGGATCCCGTCCCACTTGTTGACCGCGATGACGAGCGCCCGGCCGCGCTCGAGCGCGAGTCCCAGCACGCTCGCGTCCTGCTCGGCGACGGTGTCGTGCGCATCGAGCACCAGGATCACGACGTGCGCCTCGTCGATGGCCTGGAGCGTCTTCGCGACGCTCACGCGCTCGACCGCATCCTCCACCCGGGCGCGCCGCCGCAGCCCCGCGGTGTCGATCAGCAGGAACGCCCGCCCATCGCGCTCGAAGGGCACCAGGATGCTGTCGCGCGTGGTGCCGGGCTCCTCGCTCGCGATCACCCGCTCCTCCCCGAGCAGCCGATTGACGAGCGTGGACTTGCCGACGTTCGGTCGGCCGATGACTGCGATGCGGATGGCGCCCGTGTCGGCCTCCGCCACCTCCTGCGGCTCGAAGCCCGCGAGCACGTGCTCCATGAGCTCCTCGCACCCCTGACCGTGGCTGGCGGAGATGGCGAACGGCTGGCCGAGTCCGAGCGCATGGAAGTCCGCGGACACCATGTCGGCGTCGAGTCCCTCGGCCTTGTTGAGGACGAGCGTGACCGGCTTTCCGGAGCGGCGCAGCTCGCGCGCCACGAACTGATCCTGCGGCGAGAGCCCCGCGCGCCCGTCGGCGAGCAGCAACAGCCGATCGGCCTCGGCGACCGCACGCTCGGTCTGGGCGCGCATCTGCGCCTCGATGCCGCTCGGGTTCTCGACGAGCCCGCCGGTGTCGATGACGACGCAGGGAACCGGACCCACCCGGCCGAAGCCGTACTGCCGGTCGCGCGTGAGTCCGGGCACGTCCGCCACGATGGCGTCGCGCGTTCCGGTGAGCACGTTGAAGAGCGTCGACTTGCCGACGTTCGGCCGGCCGACGAGGGCGATCACGGGCAGCATGGCAGAGGGGGCCGGACGCGGTCAGGCCGCTCGAGTCTACCGGCTTTCCTCGCGGGTCGGAGCGGGCGTCGCCGGCACCTTCCTGCGGTCCGTCGCCGGCGCGCGAGCGAGCGGCGTCACGCGAAATGCGCTGACCTGGCCCCGGTCGTTGACGACCACGACCGTGTTGCCCGCCACGACCGGCGCCGTGCTGATGCGGGTCTTGCCGGTGGAGACGCGCGCCGCGAGCGCACCGCTCGACTTGTCGAGCCAGTGCACGTAGCCCTGAAAGTCGCCGACGACGACCGCATCGTCCATGGTCGCGAGCTTCGACAGCCCGCGATGCAGCAATGCCTTCTGTCGCCAGAGCTCGGCTCCGGTGCGCGCCTTGAGGGCGATCACTTCGCCGTCCGCGGTCGCGACGTAGAGCATGTCTTCGCCGAGGATGAGCCCGCGGTAGCTCGAGGCCTCGTGCGACCACCAGATCTGGCCAGTGTCGAGCGCCAGCATGGCGACCCGTCCCTGAAAGCCAACGGCGTACACGTCCTGCCCGGACACGCCGACGGCCGAATCGATGTCGGCGAGACGCTCGAGCTCGGTGCGGCCGTGCGGCGGCGTGATGGTCGCCTCCCACTGCACCGAGCCGTCAGTCATGTTGGCCGCGAGCACCTTGCCGTTGTCGAAGCCGCACAGCACCAGATCGCCGGCGATCACCGGGCGTGCCGTGCCGCGCAGCGACAGGCGCGGGACCTGCTGCTCCTGGGACCACAGCTCGTGGCCGTCGGCGGGGCTCAGGGCATGGAGCTTGCCGTCGACGGTGCGCACGGCGATCAGCCGCTCGGAAATGGCCGCCGGCGCCAGCACCTCGCCGTTGAGGCGCACCTTCCAGAGCATCGCGCCGTTGGCGGCCTTGAAGGCGAACAACTGCCCATCGCTCGAGCCCACTAATACCAAAGCAGCGCTCGCCGCGGTGCCGCCGGCGAGCGGCGCGCGCGTGTGCGCGCGCCACAGCACCCGGCCCGAGGCGAGATCGAAGGCCACGAGGTCGCCGCGGTGACCGGCCGCGTACAAGCGATTGTCCGCGACCGACAGCCCCAGCCCGAGCCGCAGCACCGCGGCTTTCTTGTCGTCGACGCCGGCGCTCCAGATGCGCTGCACCCGCAGCTTCGGGGTGAGCGGGGTCAGCTTCGCCGGCTGATCGATGCTCTTGTCCTTGGAGCAGGCCGCGACGGCGAGCAGCGCCGCCAGCGTCCCGGCCAGCGTCAGGGTTTGCAGGTATCGCATGAGGCCTACCTGCCCGCTCCGGATGCCGTGGACTTCGCGGTCGTGGACGCCGCCTGCGCGGGGGCCGGCGCCGCCGTGTCGGCCGTCAGGTCCGCGATCTTGAGCGCGAGGAGGGAGTCCCCGGCGGCGCCCGCCTGCGCGCTGCGATACTCCTTCAGAGCCGCGGCCCGGTCGCCCTTGGCGTAGTCGGCATCCCCGCGCACCTCGTGGAAGCGCGCGGCGAATGCGCCGGGCTCGACCACACCGAGCGTCGCGAGCGCGCCGTCGGGCTTGCCCTGGGCGATCTGCACCCGCGCGAGGCGCGACCGCGCCACCAGCGCGAGGTCGCGGTCTTTTGATCTCTCGGCGACCTTTGCGAGCTCGCCGGCCGCCCGCTCGAGCTCGCCATTGTCGACGTACACGCGCGCCGCCAACAGCCGGGCCTGGTCGGCGTAGGGTGATTTCCCGAAGTCGCGCTCCAGCTCGCCGAGGAGCGTGATTGCGCGCGTGCGATCACCGCGGTCGAGCGCCTGCAGGATCTGGGTGTAGCGGGCGCCCGCCTCGAGCCGCCCGGCATCGAGGCGCCCCTGCCACCAGCGCCAGCCGAACACGCCCGCCGCGACCACGAGGAGCGCGAGCACCACCGCCGGCGCGTTCTCGCGCACCTGCGTCTTGAGCCATTCCCACTGTTCTTTTTCGGACAGGTAATCTTCCACGGTTGCTCCCCACATCAGGACGCGAGAACGCGCCGGCGGTGGTCCTCGCGCTCCTCGTGGTCGCGGCGGGCGTGTTCGGCTGGCGCTGGT
>Ga0134072_10000126_pt1 | contig 9915 bp, 4 predicted proteins | sample 15_taG_15_FD_123126 | JGI IMG/M metagenome (GOLD analysis project Ga0134072, IMG submission 123126) | Grasslands soil microbial communities from the Angelo Coastal Reserve, California, USA - 15_D_Wat_20cm_5_0_1 metaG | ecosystem: Environmental > Terrestrial > Soil > Grasslands ...
AGGGCTCGGACTACCTGGGCCAGGTGATCACGGGGCTGATGGGCGGGAATTCCGCGCTCGCGCTCCCGCGCCTGACCGCGCCTGAGTCCGCCCGGCACGTGAAGGCGCTCGATGCGATCTACACCGACCTTTCCGCCGCGGTGCGTCGCGCCGTGGCGGCCGCGCCCGCGTTGCCGGCGGCCCGCGCCGCCTCGCGCGCCATCGAGATGGACGCGCGCGAGCTCGCGGGCACCGCCTCGCCCGCCACGATCGGCGGCGTGCTCGCGTGGGCGCCGCTCATGTTGCTCGCGGCGGGTCTGGGAATCCTGCTCGCGGGGCTCGGGGCGACGCTGCGCATGCGGCGCACGGTCGAGCGCCAGCGTCTCTCCGCGGAGGCGCAGCGCCGCGAGAGCGATCGGAACCAGCAGGCGATCCTGCGCCTGCTCGACGAGCTCTCGAGCCTCGCCGACGGCGATCTCACCGTCCAGGCCACGGTGACCGAAGACATCACCGGGGCGATCGCCGATTCGATCAACTACGCGGTGGATGCGTTGCGGGGCCTCGTGAGCGCCATCAACGGCTCGGCCATCCAGCTCGACAGCGCAACCCGCCAGACGCAGGCGCTGTCGCAGCACTTGAGCCGCGCGAGCGGTGCGCAGTCGAAGCAGATCGCCTCGGCCACCGAGTCCGCCGCCAGCATGGCGAGCACGGTCGAGGAGGTGTCGGGCAACGCCGAGCGCGCCTCGGACGTGGCGCGCCATTCGGTGGAGGTGGCGCACAAGGGCGGGGATGCGGTACGCCGCACCATCGACGGCATGAACACCATACGCGAGACCATCCAGGACACTTCCAAGCGCATCAAGCGTCTCGGCGAGAGCTCGCAGGAGATCGGCAACATCGTCGAGCTCATCAACGACATCGCCGAGCAGACCAACATCCTGGCGCTCAACGCCTCGATCCAGTCCTCGATGGCGGGCGAAGCGGGCCGCGGCTTCGCGGTGGTCGCCGACGAGGTGCAGCGGCTCGCCGAGCGCGCCGCGAACGCCACTAAGCAAATTGAGGTCCTGGTGCGCACCATCCAGACCGACACGAACGAAGCGGTGGTGTCGATGGAGCGCAGCACCACGGACGTGGTGGGTGGCGCGCTGCTCGCCGAGAATGCCGGCGCGGCGCTCGAGGAGATCGAGCAGGTCTCCAATCAGATCGCGAGCCTGGTGCAGAACATCTCCGGCAGCGCACGCCAGCAGGCCCACGCGGCGCAGAACATCGCGCGCAACATGCAGGTTCTCAAGGAGATCAGCGGCCAGACGTTCGAATCGACCACCGCGACCTCGACGGCCATCGCCAAGGTGGCAGAGCTCTCGGCGGGGCTGCGCAAGTCCGCCGCGGGCTTCCGGCTGCCCGGCAACGCCGGCGATCGAGCGAGCGCGACCGGCACGGTGCGGCGCCTCGAGGACACGACTCTGACCACCGCCAAGGTGCGGCAGATTTCCGCGCTCGGCGGCTCGTGACTCCTTAGCGAGAGCGCTGCATGGCAGAAGTCGCTTCCCAGACAATCGATCTCGTCGGTCGTGAAGTCAGCGCCACGCTGGCGGAGGCCCGCGGCGCGCTCGAGAGCTACGTCGAGCAGCCCGACAACGCGCAGCTGCTCGAGACCTGCGCGCAGCAGCTGCACCAGGTGCAGGGCGTGCTGCGGCTGCTCGAGATCTACGGCGCGGCGCTCCTCGCCGAGGAGATGGAGCACGTCGCCCAGTACCTGCTGGCGACCCACGCCGAGCGCAAGAGCCAGGCGGAGAGTCTCGATGCGCTGATGCGCGCCATGGTGCAGCTGCCGAGCTATCTCGAGCGCGTGCTCGCCGGGGGCCGCGATCTGGCGCTGGTGCTGCTGCCGCTGCTGAACGACCTGCGCGCCGTGCGCGGTAACGCGCTGCTGTCCGAGGGGACGCTGCTGCTGCTCAACCTCAGGTCCGACCAGCAGGCGCAGCCGCAGGCCGCCTCTCCCGGCGAGCCGGCGCTCACGGTGGAGCAGTGGGCGCGGCGGGTGCGCGCGCGCTACCAGATGGGGCTCATCGGCTGGATCCGCGGCGAGCGCGTCGAGCAGAACCTCCAGACCCTCGCCGCCGTCGCGGCCAAGCTCGAGAAGGTTGCCACCCGCCAGCCGGTGTTCCAGCTGTGGTGGGTGATCGGCGCGGTGATCGAGGCGTTGCAGGAGAGCGGCCTCGAGAGCGGGCAGTCGGTGAAACGGCTGCTGGGCCTCGGGGATCGGGAGATCCGCCGCCTCTACGAACAGGGCGAGGCGCGCTACTCCCAGTCTCCCCCGGTCGAGCTGCTCAATAACCTGCTCTATTACGTGGGTCGCGCCGAGTGCGCCGGCCCGCGCGTGAGCGCGGTGCGCACCTCGTTCCGCCTCAGGGAGCTGCTGCCGGTCGATGAGAGCATCGAGCAGGAGCGCGAGAACCTGTCGGCGCCGAGCGTGAAGCTCATGCAGACGGTGGCGGCCGCGATCCGCGAGGACCTCTCCAAGGTCAAGGACGTGCTCGACATCTTCGTGCGGCGCGGCGCCGCGCAGCCTCAGGAGCTCAGCCCCCAGGTGGAGCTGCTGCGCAAGATCGGCGACACCCTCGGCGTGCTGGGCCTCGGCGAGCTGCGCGCCAGCGTGCAGAGCGAGACCGAGCGGTTACGGAAGATCGTCGAGGGCACGCTCAAGGCCGATGAGTCGACGCTGGTCGAGATCGCCGCCGCCCTGATCGGCGTCGAGGACAAGCTCGACGACAGCCTGGTCGGCATGATCCTGCCGAAGGACGCGGAGCTCCCGCGGGCGGCCGAGGACACCGAATTCCAGCAGGTGCAGGCGGCGGTGCTGCGCGAGTGCATCGTGAACCTCGCGCGCATCAAGGACGCCATCACCCAGAGCGTCGGCGGGACGCTGGACGCAGCCGGTCTCGACAGCTGGCCAGACCTGATGCGCGGCCTCAAGGCGGGACTGCTGCTGCTCGGCAAGGCGCGCGCGGTGGAGGTCATCGAGGCGATCACCGTGCAGCTCAAGCGCGTGATGCAGCCGGGCATCCACGTGCTGCCGCCGGGCTACATCGACCGGCTGGCGGACGCCATCGTCAGCGTCGAGTACTACATGGAGACGCTGCAGGCGGGGCGCTCGGATCCCTGGTACATGCTGGACAACGCCCAGGCCTGCGTGCAGGCCCTCGAGCAGCAGCCGACCCCGGGAGTGCCGACTGTCGAGCCGCTCGAATCCGCCGCCCTGGCGCGTACCGTGCAGATACCCAGCGTCTCGCCACCGCCCGGCAGGCGGCCGGACGCGGCAGCCGTGGACGCCGCGGCCCCGACGCTCGCGCCCTCGAAGAGGGGAGCGGCACCGGCCGAGCCCGCTGACCCCGAGCTGATGAAGCTCTTCATCGAGGAGGCGCAGGAAGAGCTCGCCCGGATCCAGAACTTCTTCGCCGTCTGGGACCACGACCCCCTCGAGCGCGACGCGCTCATCACCGTGCGCCGCTCGTTCCACACGCTCAAGGGAAGCGGACGCATGGTCGGCGCGCGCGAGCTGAGCGAGTTCGCGTGGGCGATCGAGAACCTGCTGAACCGGGTGCTCGATAACACGGTCACGCGCACCTCCGCGATACTCGAGACGCTGCGCGCGGGGGTTGCCGCGCTCCCCGAGGTCATCACCCAGCTGCAGACGCGGGAGGCTCCGCGCACCGACGTCACCGCCATCGCTACGAGGGCGCATGCGCTGGCCGCGGGCGGCCGGGTGAGCGCCCCCGGCGGCTCCGATCAGGGTGACGAGGAAGCGGTGGCCGAGACGCAGACCGGCCTGGGCGCGGTCGCGGGGCCGGCCACGGCCGCTGCGCGCCGTAGCGCGCCGGCGAAGGCTGCGCCGGCTGCCCGCCCCGCCGCGCGCGCGGGAGCGGCGCCCCCGGCACAGGCGCCGGCGCGCCAGGCGCCGCCCGACGATACGCTGCGCGACATCTACGCGCGCGAGACCGCCGCGCACGTGGCGACGGTGCGCGGCTACCTCGAGCGCGAGTCGCAGCTGCCCGAGCCGCACCCGCTCCCCGAAGATGTTTATCGCGCCTGCCACACGCTCTCCGGCAGCTCCAAGATGGCGCAGGCCCGACACGGCATCCGTCTGGCGGAGCCACTCGATCGCTGGCTCCGCCGCGCGTTCAACAGCGGGCTCGGCCTCAACGACGGGGCGCTCACGCTTCTTTCGGACTGCATGGGAGCGATGGAGTCCGTCGCGAGCCACCTGGACGAGCCCACGGGGTACTTCGTCAGCCACTGGCAGCTGCTCGAGCGGATCGAGCGCGCCGACAAAGCGCTCGATCAGCGCATCGCAGCATCGACCGCACGCGAGGGCGCCGCGCCGCGGGCGCCTGAGCCCGCGGCCGCGGGCCACGCACCGCCGCCGCCCGAGGAAGAGGTCGTCGATTTCGACCCCGAAGTGGCGGCAATCTTCACCGACGAGGCGACCGAGCTCATCGAGCAGTCCGAGCGTGCTCTCACCGACTGGCGCTCGGAGCCCGGGAGCGCCGAGTTTCGCCTCGCCCTCAAGCGCCCGCTGCACACCCTGAAGGGCGGCGCACGCATGGCGGGGATCACGCCCATGGGCGACTTGAGCCACGAGCTCGAGACGCTCGTGCTGGCGGTGGACAACGGCACGATCGGTGCCGAGCCCGCAGTATTCGACCTGATCCAGGCGAGCCTCGATGAGCTCGCGCGTATGCGCGAGCAGGTCGTCAACGGCCGTCCGGTGGCGCCGCCGCGCGCCATGATTGCGAGTCTTCAGGATCTCTCGCGCTCCGATGGCGCCACACCGGCCGAGCCACCCTCGGTTCCTCCGCCCGACGCCGCCCCTGAGCGGGGCGCCGTAGCCGCGGCGGCGCCCGCCACGCCGGCCGCGGCGGAATCGGCCGGGTCCGACTCCTTCGGCGAGCCCGATACCATGCTCCGGAGGCTGAACGCGGAGCTCGTACAGATGGCCCAGCCGCGCGGCAGGCCGGTCCACGTCGAGCCGGCGCCCGGGGCGGACGAGACCTCGATCGAAACCGCCCCGTCGTCCGCGCCCGGGAGCGCGGAGGCGGCATCGCCCCCGGCGGGGACCGTCAGCGCCGCCGCGGCGCTCATCCGCCCCCGCACCGCCGAGCCGCACGCCGAGGAAGGGCTCCTTCCGCCGCAACCGGTGCCGCCGGGGCGCGAGCCCGGGGCAGGCGGGGAGCGCCAGGAGATGGCGCGCGTCGATGCCGAGCTCCTCGATCAGCTCCTCAACATCTCGGGCGAAGCGAGTATTGCGCGCGCCCGCCTCGAGCAGCAGCTCGGCTCGTTCGATTTCAACCTGGGCGAGCTGTCGCGCACGGTCACGCGCCTCAAGGAGCAGCTGCGCAGTCTCGAGATCGAGACCGAGGCGCAGATTCTGCACAAGCACGACGACGAAGGCCCGCAGCACCGCAGCCAGTTCGATCCCCTCGAGCTCGATCGTTACTCCTCCATCCAGCAGTACTCGCGGGCCCTCGCTGAGACGGCCAACGACGTTGCGAGCATCCAGCAGCTGCTGGAGAGCCTCGCGAAAGAAACCCAGACCCTGCTGCAGCAGCAGGCGCGCACCATCACCGAGCTGCAGAACGGGCTCATGCGCACGCGCATGGTGCCGTTCCAGCGCCACGTGCAGCGCCTCGCGCGGATCGTGCGCCAGGCGGCCGCCGACACCGGCAAGCGCGCCGAGCTCACCATCGAGGGCGCCTCGGGCGAGCTCGACCGCCAGGTGCTCGAGCGGATGCTTCCGCCGTTCGAGCACATGCTGCGCAACGCCGTGGTGCACGGCATCGAGAAACCCGAGGAGCGCGCGCGGCGCGGCAAGGCCGAGACGGGGCGCATTCTCCTCGAGCTGCATCGCGAGGGCGCCGAAGTCATGGTGCGCCTCACCGACGACGGCGGTGGCATGAACCTCAAGGCGATCCGCGAGAAGGCCGAAGCGCTCGGGCTCATCGCTTCCGGCCAGACCCTCTCCGACGAGGACGCCATGCAGCTCGTCCTCGAGCCCGGCTTCTCCACCGCCGGAGCGATCACCCAGCAGGCCGGCCGCGGCGTCGGCATGGACGTGGTCGCGACCGAGATCAAGCGCCTCGGCGGCGCGCTGCACATGGAAACCAAGGCGGGCGAGGGCACGGTGTTCACGATCCGTCTGCCCCTCACGCTCGCGATCAGCCACGCGCTCGTGGTGCGGGTCGACGAGGAGTACTACGCGCTGCCGCTTCCCACCGTCGAGGGGGTGCTGCGGCTGTCCAAGTCCGTGGTGACTTCGCACCTCGGGCGCGACGCCCCGGCGTTCGATTACGGCGGGCAGAAGTACCGCTTCCAGCACCTGGCGAGCTTCGTGGGGCTGCCGCCGTCCGAGCTCCCCGGGCAGGACGTCACCATTCCGGTCGTGCTGGTGCGCGCCGGCGAGCACTCCACCGGCCTCGTCACGGACGAGCTGATCGGTAGCCGCGAGATCGTGGTGAAATCCGTCGGACCGCAGATATCCAGCATCCGGGGCATCTCCGGCGCGACCATCCTCGGTGACGGCCGCATCGTGATCATCCTCGACATCGGCGCGCTGGTGCGTGCCGAGTGGCGCGCGCGCGCCCAGGCGCCCGTCGCGCCCAGGGAGCGCGTCGGGGACCGGCGCATCTTCGCCATGGTGGTGGACGATTCGATCACCGTCCGCCGCGTGACCCAGCGGCTGCTCGAGCGCAACGGCATGCGGGTGCTGACCGCGCGCGACGGCATGGACGCGGTGGCGCTGCTGCAGGACCACGTGCCGGACGTGATACTGCTCGATATCGAGATGCCGCGGATGGACGGCTACGAGGTCGCCGCGCACGTGCGCAACGACCCGCGCCTGAAGGACGTGCCGATCATCATGGTCACCTCGCGCGTAGGAGAGAAGCACCGCGCGCGCGCCATCGAGCTCGGCGTCGACGACTACCTCGGCAAGCCGTACCAGGAGGCGCAGCTGCTCGATGCGATCGCGCCTCTGGTCGCGAAGCGGCGCGCCGCGGCGTCGGGCCAGGCTTACGCCGGCGCGGCCGGCGGCTGAGGGGCATCGGACTTCAGGCGTACCGTCAGACTGATTCATGGCCGAGCGCGTCAACGAAATCTACAGCCTCCTGGTGCCGCTCACCGACGCGCGGCTGATCATCCCGCGCGCCTGCGTCGCGGAGGTGATCGGCTTCCAGACGCCCTCGGAGATGACCGGAGCGCCGCCCTGGTACATCGGCACGGTGCCCTGGAACGGCAAGGCGGTGCCGCTCGTGTCCTTCGAAGGCGCCTGCGGTCAGATGATTCCGCCGGCGAGCGGCCGCACGCGCATCGTTGTCCTGCACGCGCTCGGCACGCGCGTGGAGGGCGGCCACTTCGCTCTGGTGTCGCAGGGTTTCCCGCAGCTGGTGCGCGTGAGCTCGGATGTCGTGCGCCCCGACAACTCGCGCGTCTTTCCCGAGCGCATGCCGGTCATCTGCCAGATCCGCATGGTGAACGAGACGCCGCTCGTGCCGGACCTCGAGCGCCTGGAAGAGATGATCGCCGACGAGACCAGCATCGGCGCCTAGGCGCCGCCAGCGTGGGGTCGCCGCTGGCGCGGGTCGCCGGCGGGCTGAGGCTGCTTTTGCGTGCCGGCATGGCCGGCGCGCGCGACAGGCACAAGAAGGAATTTCAATGAGCCTGACTCACCTCAAGCTATCCCTTGCGTTGCTCGCCCTGCTCGCCGCCGCCGCGGGCGTGGCCGCGCCTCCCCCCATCACGCTCGAGGTCGATGCCCGTGACGTCACGCGGGCGATCCAGCACGCGCATCTCGTGATCCCGGTCCATCCGGGGCCGCTGACCCTCGCTTATCCGAAATGGATCCCCGGCGAGCATGCGCCTGACGGCCCGATCACCCAGCTGGTCTCGCTCGAGATCAGCGCCGGCGGCACTTCGCTCCCGTGGAGGCGCGATCCGCTCGATGCGTTTCTGTTCCGGGTCGAGGTGCCGCGGGGAGCTGCGACGCTCGACGTGCGCTTCGATTATCTGTCGCCGCCCAAGGCGTTTGCGGACGGCTACGGCCGCACGCCGAACATGACGCCGCACCTCCTCATCCTGCCGCTCAACCATCTCGTTCTCTATCCGTACGATGTCGCGGCGGATACGGTTCCGATCAGAGCCGAGGTGCACCTGCCCGCCGGGTGGAAGTTCGATGGCGCGCTCCACCCGGAGCGGGTCGAGGGCGACACGCTTTTCCTCCCGGTCGTCTCGCTCTCGACGCTGGTCGATTCGCCAATCCTCGCCGGGGAGTACTTCAGGACCGTGCCCCTCTCCGAGGGCGCGGGCAGCACCCGCATCAGCATCGCCGCCGATGCGCCCGGCGATCTCGCCGTGAGCGAGGCGACGCTCGCGGGCCTGCGCAGGCTCGTGCCCGAGGCCGTGGCGCTCTTCGGGCCCGGTCACTACCGCGAATACGTGTGGCTCGTCGCTCTTGGCAACGACCTCAACCAGAACGGACTCGAGCACCACGAATCCACCGACATCCGCGACAACGAGGCGCTGTTCACCGATCCGGCGCGCCTCCTCGAGCACCGCACCGTCCCTCACGAGTATGTGCATTCCTGGAACGGGAAATACCGTCGTCCCGTGGGTCTGGCGACGCGCAATTACCAGCAGCCGATGGTCGACGATCTCCTGTGGGTGTACGAGGGCATGACGCGCTACCTCGGGGATCTGGTGCTCAGGACCCGGAGCCTGCTTGCCACTCCCGAGCAGGCGCGTGCGTACGTCGCCTTCGTGGCTTCACGCCTCGACGTCGACCGGCCGGGGCGCGCGTGGCGCAGTCTCGGCGATACCGCGAGCGCACAGCCCGGGTACGCCGACGCGCCCGGGAGTGGACGCCGATCCGCCGGGCGCGCGACTACTACGACGAGATGCTGCTCGTGTGGCTCGATGCGGACACGCTCATCCGCGAGACGAGCTCGGGCAAGCGCTCGCTCGATGATTTCTGCGGCGGCTTCTTCGGCGGGCCGGAGCGCTCGCCGGCGGTGCGGCCGTATTCGCGCACGGATGTCGTGGCGGCGCTCCGGGCCGTGGCGCCTCTCGACTGGGAGGCGTTCCTCACGGACCGGGTGGACCACATCACGCCCCGGGCGCCGCTCGCAGGGATCGAGAGGGGTGGCTGGAAGCTCGTCTATGACGATGCGCCGAATGTCTTTCTCAGTGCGCGCGAGAAGGTCGACGGGGCCGACAACCTGAGCCTGTCGCTGGGCCTCTGGGTCAAGCCCGACGGCGTGGTGAGCGATGTCGTGCACGACTCGCCGGTCTTTGCCGCAGGCGTCGCCCCCGACATGCGGGTCATCGCGATCGGCGGCCGCAAGTGGAGCGCCGAGGCCGCGCGCGAGGTGCTCGTCAGGGCGGAGAAATCCTCCGGCCCCATAGAGCTCGTGGTGCAGTCGGCGGATCTGGTCCGGGTGCTGCACGTCGACTATCACGGCGGCCTCCGCAACCCGCACCTGGCGCGCGAGCCCTCGAAGGCCGACGTGTTGAGTCGGATTCTTGCGCCGAGGGCGGCGGGGCACTGAGCAAAGCGGGCGGCCTGGTGTTCATAAGTCGCCGAACTCCCGTTGCAACACGGTGAGCGCGGCGATCGCCGCGGTCTCGGTGCGCAGGATGCGTGGCCCCAAACGCACCGCCGTGAAGCCCGCGGCGAGCGCCGCGGACTGCTCGGCATCGGCAAGTCCACCCTCGGGCCCGATGAGCACGGTGACCGAAGAGACCGGAGTCGGTACGTCCTGGATGCGTGTCGACCCGGTGGGAGATAGCAGCAGGCGCGAGCCGCTTCCACTCTGCGTGAGGAAGTCAGCGAGCGGAATTAGTGACAGCACCTTCGGCAGGCGGTTGCGGCCGCTCTGCTCGCAG
>Ga0134072_10000130_pt1 | contig 9777 bp, 10 predicted proteins | sample 15_taG_15_FD_123126 | JGI IMG/M metagenome (GOLD analysis project Ga0134072, IMG submission 123126) | Grasslands soil microbial communities from the Angelo Coastal Reserve, California, USA - 15_D_Wat_20cm_5_0_1 metaG | ecosystem: Environmental > Terrestrial > Soil > Grasslands ...
AATTAACGGCAGGCCGATGTGCGAGTCGATCTGGGTGTCGCCGTGGCCGGGAAAGTGCTTGAGTGTGGCGAGCATCGCGTGGTCGTGCAGCCCGCGTACGTACTCGGTCACGAGCCGCGACACGGTGCGGGGGTCCTCTCCGAACGATCGGATATTGATGATCGGATTGGCGGGATTGTTGTTGACGTCGGCGTCGGGTGCGAAATTGACGTGGATGCCCACCGCGCGGCCCTCGACCGCTGCGGCCGCCCCGATCGTATAGGCATCCCGTGGGTCCCCGGTGGCTCCGACCGCCATGATCTGCGGGAACGCCGTGGCGCCGATCACCCGCATCGCGGCGCCCCATTCGAGGTCCGCCGAAACGAGCAGGGGCACGCGGGCGCGGCGTTGCAGCGCGTTCAGCTTGGCGGCGATCTCGAGCGGCGACCCGACGGAGATGATCAGACCGCCCACCTCGAGGGAGTCGACCCACCGCGCCGCGACCTGGAAAAGCGAATCGTCGAATGCGGTGTAACTTCCCGAGAGCCACGGGACGATGACCTGTCCGACCCGCTGGCGCACGGTGAGGGTGGCGAGCAGCGAATCGACGGACGCCGCGGGGACCGGGGACGAGGGACGAGGGACGGGCCGGGCCGTGCGACCGAGCGTTTGGCCGCCGGCACAGCCGAGCACCGCCGTAAGAATCAGGAGTCTATGCGCTCGCATTCTCTCTCGCTGTTGCTCGGGCTGGTGTGCGTTGCGCCCGCGGCCGCGCAGGTGCGGCCGGGGATCGAAGTGCTGCTCTCGGATTCGATCGGGCTCGTGACGGGCAAGCGGGTCGCGCTGCTCACGAACCAAACCGGCGTGAACCGCCTGGGCCAGCGCGACATCGATCTCGTGCGCGGCACCCCCGGAGTACGCCTGCTCGTGATCCTCAGCCCGGAACACGGGTTGCGCGGCACAGAGGACCGCCCGGGACTCCCCGACGCGGTCGACTCCGCATCCGGACTACCAATCTACAGTCTCTACGGCGGGACGCCCCTGTCCGCGATCGCGGCGCTCGACAGCGTCGACGTCGTGCTCGTGGACCTGCAGGACATCGGCGCCCGCTACTACAGCTATCCCACGACGGCCGTCCTGCTGCTGCAGGAGGCCGCGCGCCGCGGCAAGCCGCTGGTGGTGCTGGACCGGCCCAACCCGATCGGCGGCGTCGCGGTGCAGGGAACCGTGCCGGCGGTGGTCCGCCCGGTGGAGCGCGTGGGGGACTTCCTCCCGGTTCCGATGCGCCATGGAATGACGTTGGGGGAGGTGGTGCGGCTCGCTAACGACTGGCTCGACCTCCATGCCCGCCTCACCGTAGTGCCGGCGGCGGGGTGGCGCCGCGCGATGTATTACGACGACACCGGCCTCCCGTGGGTGCGGCCGTCGCCCAACATGCCGGACCTGGAGAGCGCCCTGCATTATTCCGGGATCTGTCTGTTCGAGGGCACGAATCTCTCGGTGGGACGCGGCACCGCGTTCGCGTTCAAGGTGATCGGCGCGCCCTGGCTCGACACCGGCGCGGTGTTACCCAGGCTGCGCGGCGCCGGTCGGTGGGTCCAGGAAGGATTGAACGGTGTGGAGGTGTCGGGGGTGGTGTTCACGCCGAGGGCGCCGACCGACGCGAAGTACGACGGCGTCGAACTGCAAGGTATCCGGTTGCGGGTGACGGACCGGCGGCGCTACGATGCGACGCGCGCCGCTGTGGTGCTGCTCACGGCGATCGAGGCGGCGCACCGCGACTCGCTGCGCTTCGACGCGGCGCGCTTCGACCGGCTGGCCGAGGGTGACGAGCTGCGTCGCGCGATCCTCAGCGCCCACGCCGCGGACGCCGTGTGGCGCCGCTGGGAGCCGGCGCTCGCGCGGTTTCGCCGGCTGCGCGCCAAGTACTTGCTCTATTGAGACTCCGCCCCCCTCCCGCTACTTTCCCCCCCGCCATGATCGTGATCCCGCAGAAGGTGCGTGACGGCTTTGGGAACCTGCTCGACCCGCTCGCCCTGCGACTGATTCGCCTGCACGTTCGGCCCAACTTCATCACCACCATCGGCACGCTGGTGATCGTCGCCTCGGCGGTCGCGTTCGCGCTCGGCCGGGCACGCTGGGGCGGGCTGCTGCTCCTCTTATCCGGGTTGTGCGACATGGTGGACGGCCGCGTGGCCCGGCGCGGGGGCATGGTTACGACCTTCGGCGCGTTCTTCGACTCGACCCTCGACCGGGTCGGCGAAGCGGCGCTGTTCTCAGGGATAGCGATCTATTTCGTGCGCGGTGGCGTCGCCCCGGCGCGCGTCACCCTGGCGGTCGCCGCGTGCCTCGTCGCCCTGACGGCTTCGCTGCTCGTGTCGTACACGCGGGCCCGAGCGGAAGGGCTGGGCCTGAGCGTCAAGGTGGGGATCGCGCAGCGCGCCGAGCGCGTGCTGCTGCTCGGCGCTCCGACCCTGTTTCTCGGCGCCGGGAACCGCGGCGCGTTGTTGTTCTGGATCGTCGTGGTGCTGGCGCTCGCGACCGCCGTGACCGTGGTGCAGCGCATGCTCTACGTGGCGCGCGTCGCCCGCGAGCCCGCCATGCCGCGGCCGCCGCGTGTTCACGAGACGCTGCCCGGGCATGCGCCGGCGCTGCAAACTCGGAAAGGATCGTAATCGTGGCACAGCCGTCCGGCCGGGACATCACGCCTGCCAGAGGTACGCTCGGCGTCATGCTGGTGGGGCTCGGGGCCGTCTCGACGACGTTCGTGGCGGGCGTCGAGAACGTGCGGCGCGGGACGGGCATCCCGATCGGATCGCTGTCGCAGATGGGAACCATCCGGCTGGGGAAGCGCACTGAGAAGCGCAGTCCCAAGATCAAGGACTTCGTACCCCTCGCCGATCTGAAGGACCTGGTCTTCGCGGCCTGGGATCCGATTCCGGACGACGCCTACGCCGCGGCGGTGAAGGCGGGCGTGCTGGAGCGGCACGAGCACCTGGAGCCCATCAAGGACTTCCTCCAGGGGATCAAGCCGCTGCCGGCCCCTTCGACCAGCATTACGTCAAGCGGCTGCACGGCACCAACGTGAAGACCGGCAAGAACAAGCGCGATCTCGCCGAGCAGCTGCGACAGGACATCCGCGATTTCAAGAAGCGCTCGGGGGCGGACCGCCTGGTGATGATCTGGGCGGCCTCGACCGAGGTGTTTCTCACCATCGGGCCGGCGCACCAGACCCTGCAGGCGTTCGAGCAGGCGATGGAGCAGAGCGATCCCGCCATCGCGCCCTCGATGCTCTACGCGTACGCCGCCCTGATGGAGAACGTGCCGTTCGCCAACGGCGCGCCCAATCTCACCGTCGACCTTCCCGCGCTGCAGCGCCTGGCGGAGGAGCGTAGGCTCCCGATCGGCGGCAAGGACTTCAAGACCGGCCAGACGATGATGAAGACCGTGCTGGCGCCCGCGTTCAAGGCGCGCATGCTGGGCCTCGCGGGCTGGTACTCGACCAACATCCTGGGCAACCGCGACGGCGAGGTGCTGGACGACCCCGAGTCGTTCAAGACCAAGGAGGAGTCGAAGCTCGGGGTGCTCGAGTACATCCTCCAGCCCGACCAGTATCCCGAGCTGTACGGCAACGTGTTTCACAAGGTGCGGATCAACTATTACCCGCCGCGGGGCGACAACAAAGAAGGCTGGGACAACATCGACATCTTCGGGTGGCTCGGCTACCCGATGCAGATCAAGGTCGATTTCCTGTGCCGCGATTCGATCCTCGCGGCCCCTATCGTCCTCGACCTCGCGCTGTTCTTCGATCTGGCGCAGCGGGCGCGGCTCTCGGGTATCCAGGAGTGGCTGTCGTTCTACTTCAAGAGTCCCCAGACCGCGCCGGGACTGTACCCCGAGCACGATCTGTTCATCCAGCAGACCAAACTGAAGAACACCCTCCGCTGGCTCATGGGCGAGGAGCAGATCACCCACCTCGGCATCGAATACTACGAGAAGGCGTGAGCGCCGCGCAGTACGCAGTCACGGCCGTCGGGCTCGCCGCCATCGTCTTGGTCCTGTGGTATTTCCTACTGTCCAAGGGATCGGCCGCGCCGGCGGCCAGCGTCGACGGCGTGCAGGAGGTGCGCATCACGGTCAAGGGTGGCTATACGCCAGATACGGTAGTGGTCCAGGCGGGGAAGCCGGTGCGACTGCAGTTCTACCGCGACGAGACCGCGGACTGCTCGGAGCGGATCGTGCTCGAGGACTTCGGGATCGACGCCGCGCTGCCCGCGTTTCAGACCACCGACATCGAATTCACGCCGACACAGCCGGGCGAATTCCGTTTCCGGTGCGGCATGAACATGCTGAAGGGCCTGCTGGTCGTCGAGCCGGCGACGGCGGAGCGTCGCCTCGCTGCGTCACCCCACACACTCCATGAGTAAGGCCCGCATCCTCCTCCCGATCGAGGGCATGAGCTGCGCCGCGTGCGCCGCGACCGTGCAGAAAGCGCTCGGCACCAGGGACGGCGTCGCGAGCGCGGCCGTGAACTACGCCACCGGCAAGGCGACCGTGGACTACGACGATGCCCGGGTCCACGTCGGTGAGCTGATCCAGACCGTCCGGGCCGCCGGCTACGACTGCGGCAAGGCGAGCGTCACGTTCGCCGTCGACCAGCTCCACTACGCGCCCAGCGTCACTCCGCTGGAGCAGGCGCTGCGCCGCGTGCCAGGCGTGGTTCGTGCGGTCGCCAACCAGGCGACCGAGACCGTCAGCGTGGACTACGTCCTCGGCGCTGCGACCGCGGAGGACCTCGAGCGCGCGGTCACGGCGGCCGGGTTCCAGGTCGCCGAGCCGATCGCCGCGGAAGACCCGCTGGAGCGGGAGCGGCTGGCACGGCGGCGCGAGATCCGCGCGCTCGCGGGAAAGCTCACAGTTGCGGCCGTTGCCACGGTGGCGACCATGCTCGGATCGATGCTCCTCATGACCGGTCACGCGGACGCGACGCTCCGGAGCGTCGACCTCCTGGGGCGGCTGTTGCTGCCGCTGGCCCTGCGGGTCCAGGAGGCCCTCCCCGCCGTGAGCGCGATCGAACCGTACTGGATCAAGCTGACGCTCGCCGCGCTGACGCTCCCGGTCGTCGTGTGGTCGGGGCAACAGTTCTACCGCGGCACGTGGAGCGGACTCAAGCACCGGACCGCCGACATGAACACGCTCATCGGGGTCGGCACCGGAGCGGCGTACCTGTATTCGCTGGTGGCCACCTTTGCCCCGGGCCTGTTGGCCGGCGCGGGGCGCGAGGCGGACGTCTACTACGAATCCGTGTGCGCCATCATCGCCCTCATCCTGCTGGGCCGGCTGCTCGAGGCGCGGGCCAAGGGGCGCACGTCGCAGGCGATTCGCCGCCTGGCGGGGCTCCGGGCGAAGACGGCCCACGTGGTGCGCGGCGGCAGGGAGGCCGAGATCGCGGTCGAGACGCTGGTGCCCGGCGACCTCGTGATCGTCAAGCCGGGGGAGAAAATCGCCGTCGACGGCGTGGTGACGGAGGGCGCGTCGGCGGTGGACGAGTCGATGCTCACGGGCGAGCCGATGCCGGTCGCCAAGAAGATCGGCGACGAGGTCATCGGGGCCACCCTGAACACTACCGGCAGCATCACGTTCCGGGCGACCCGCGTCGGGAAGGACTCGGCGCTGGGCCAGATCGTCCAGCTCGTCGAGGAGGCGCAGGCGACGAAGGCTCCGATTCAGCGACTCGCGGACCGGGTGGCCGGGGTGTTCGTCCCGGTCGTCATCGCCCTGGCCATTGCGGCGTTCGTGCTCTGGTTCGATGTCGGTCCCGAGCCCGCCCTGGTGTTCGCGACGGTGGCGCTCGTGACCGTGCTGATCATCGCGTGCCCGTGCGCGCTGGGGTTGGCGACGCCCACCGCGATCCTGGTGGGGACGGGGAAGGCCGCCGAGCACGGGATTCTCATCCGCAGCGGCGAAGCGCTCGAGCGGCTGTCGGGCGTGCGCACCGTGCTGCTCGACAAGACCGGAACCATCACCGCAGGGCGGCCCACCGTCACGCACATCATCACGGCCAAGCGGCCCGACGGGACGCCGCTCGCTCCCGCCGAGGTGCTGAAATGGGCGGCGTCCGTAGAGCAGCGCTCGGAGCATCCGCTCGCGGTCGCCGTTGCCAGAGCGGCCAAGGACCGCCAGGTCGAGGTGCTCCCGGTCGAGAAGTTCGCGGCCATGGAAGGGCGGGGCGTGCGCGGCACCGTCGACCGGCGTATCATCGAGGTGATGTCGCTGCGGCACGCCCGGGAGCGGAGCCTCGAGCTCGGCACCCTGGGGCCGGACGCGGACCGGCTCGCGGCGCAGGGACGCACGCCGGTGATCGTCGTCGTCAACAACACGGTGCATGGCGTGATCGCCGTGTCCGACCCGATCCAGCCGACCGCCAAGGACGCGATCGCCTACTTGAAAGCGATGGGCCTCGACGTGTGCATGATTTCGGGAGACTCGCGGCGCGGCGCCGATGCGGTCGCGCGCGAGGTCGGGATCGACGAGGTGGTGGCCGAAGTCCTGCCGTCGCAGAAGGCGGATATCGTGCGCAAGCGCCAGCGCCAGGGCCAGCGCGTGGCCATGGTGGGCGACGGCATCAACGACGCGCCCGCGCTCGCGCAGGCCGACGTGGGGATCGCGATCGGGACCGGAACGGACGTGGCCATGGAGGCGTCCGACGTGACGCTGATCCGGGGCGATCTGCGCGGCGTGGTCACGGCGATTCAGCTGTCGCGCCGCATCATGCGGACGATCAAACTGAATCTCTTCTGGGCCTTCGTGTACAACGTCATCGGCATTCCGATCGCCGCCGGGGCGCTGTATCCTGCCTTCCACGTCCTGCTGTCGCCCGTGGTCGCGAGTGCGGCGATGGCGTGGTCGAGCCTGAGCGTGGTGCTGAACAGCTTGACGCTGCGACGCTTCAAGCCGGCCTGGGCATGAGATACTTCCACCGCACGAGCCTGAGCTCCGATGACGTGCTCGCGCACGCCAAGGCGTTCTTCGGGGGTCGCCTAGCGCCGGCCGACGAGGGCGGCCGGCGGCGCAGCTACGCCGGCGCGCTGGGCCGCATCACGGTCGCGGCCCGGCCCGAAGGCGGACACTATACGCTGGTGCAGGTCACGACGGATCAGGTGGGCGAATCGGAGCTCGATCGTCTCGCCAAGCGGTTTCTCGCGGAGGTGCACAAGCAGGTGGAGCCGGGCCACGACCTGCGGGGCGCGTACTAACCCGCCACGCGTGCGTGGTAGCCCGCCCGCTCGATAGCCGCAATCAACTGGTCGGTGGTCGCCGCGTCGTCGTCGAAGTCGACCTCGGCCTCCCCGGCCTGGAGATCCACGACGGCGGAATACACGCCCCCCGCGTGCTTGAGCGCCTGCTCGACTTTCGCCTGACAATGCCCGCACGTCATACCGCTCACGCGCAGTTTCAACGTCGCCATTTTGGTCTCCCACGTAACCCGGCGCATCGCCCCGGGACCCCGGGGCATGGCCCCGGGGTTGGGCGCCCACTACAATTTACGTCATGGCATCCCGCGCCGCTCCGACCACCCAGTCGCCGCCCGTCCCGGCCGGCCTCACGCGCGACCAGCTGCTCGACATCTATCGCTACCTGCGGCTCACGCGGACCCTGGAGGAGCGGCTCGTGGCCCTGTACCGCCAGAGCAAGGTCATCGGGGGCCTGTTCCGCTCGCTCGGTCAGGAGGGGGAATCGGTCGCCTCGGCGTACGCCCTCGACCGCGGGCCCAACCGGGATATCCTCTCCCCCCTGATCCGTAACCTGGGCTCGATGCTGGTGATGGGCGCCCAACCGATCCAGATCCTGCGTCAGTACATGGCCAAGGCCGAGGGCCCGACGCACGGGCGCGAGCTGAACGTCCATTTCAACGACCTTGAGCGGGGCTATCTCGGCCAGATTTCCCACCTGGGCGACATGGTCCCCGTCATGGCGGGCATCGCCTTGACCTTCAAGCTGCGCGGCGAACGGCGGGTGGGACTCGTCTACATCGGGGATGGGGCGACCTCTACGGGGACCTTCCACGAGGGCCTGAACTTCGCGGCCGTGCAGCGGGTGCCCCTGGTGGTGATCGCGGAATACAACCGCTGGGCGTACTCGACGCCCCCCGAGAAACAATTCGCGGTCAAGGACCTCGCCGAGAAGGCGAAGGCCTACGGTGTCCCGGGGGTGACGGTGGATGGGAACGACGTGCTCGCGGTGTACGAGGCGACCAGGTTCGCGGTCGAGCGGGCGCGCGCCGGCCACGGCGTGCACGTCATCGAGGTGAAAACGTACCGTCGCAAGGGCCACGCCGAGCACGACGACCAGCACTACGTCCCCAAGGACGAGCTCGACTGGTGGGCGAAGGAGAACGACCCGGTGGACCGCTACGTCAAGCGGCTGCTGCAGAGCGAATGGGTCGAGGAGCGCGAGTTGCAGGCGATCGACGAGCAGACGAAAGCGGAGATCGACCAGGCGACGGACGCGTGCGTCGATGAGCCCCTGCCGCCCGGCGACTCGGCCCTGGAGGGCGTGTACGCCCATCCGCCCGTCCTGACGCCACACTGGTACCGGAGCCTGTGATGACCGAGGTCACCTATTTGGAGGCGCTGCGCCAGGGGCTGTGGGAGGAGATGGAGCGCGATCCGCGCGTCTTCATCCTGGGGGAGGACGTCGGCGCCTATGGGGGCGCCTTCAAGGTGACCGAAGGCTTTGCGAAGCAGTTCGGCGAGGAGCGGGTGATCGACACGCCGATCTCCGAAGCGGCGATCGTCGGCGCGGCGGCGGGCGCCGCCCACATGGGAATGCGTCCCGTGGCGGAGATGCAGTTCATCGACTTCATCTCGTGCGCCTACGACATGTTGACCAACTATGTGGCGACCGCGCGCTATCGCGCCGGGCTCGCGACCCCGATGGTGGTGCGGGGGCCGTGCGGCGGCTATGTGCGGGGCGGTCCGTTCCACTCGCAGAACCCGGAGGCCGCGTTCTTCCACACGCCGGGCCTGAAGATCGTCTATCCGGCCACCGCGCGCGATGCAAAGGGCCTGATCAAGGCCTCGATCCGTGACGATGACCCCGTCATCTATCTCGAGCACAAGTGGCTGTACCGCCGCATCAAGGAGCAGCTCCCGGAAGGGGAGGATCTGCTCACGCCGATCGGCGAGGCACGGCTGGCCCGCGAAGGGAAGGACCTGTCGATCGTCACCTACGGGGCGACCGTATGGAAGGCGCTCGAGGCTGCCGAGCGGCTCGCCACGGACGACGGGCTGTCGATCGAGGTGCTCGACCTCCGGACCCTGGTCCCGATGGACGACGCCGCGATCATGCGGACGGTCGAGAAGACGAATAAGGTGTTGATCGTGCACGAAGACACCCGCACCGGCGGTGTGGCCGGCGAGATCGCGGCCCGCATCAACGAGCAGGCGTTCGCGTGGCTCGACGGGCCGATCATGCGCGTGACGGCGCACGACGTGCCCCTGCCCTATGCGCCGACGCTCGAAGACTTCGTGCTGCCGCAGACGGAGGATATCGTCAAGGCGGCGCGCTGGCTGGCGGCGTACTGAGGAGAACGCATGGCTCGGATTGATGTGTTGATGCCGCAGATGGGAGAGTCGATCGCGGAAGGGACGCTCTCCAAGTGGCTCAAGAAGCTGGGCGACGAAGTGAAGCGGGACGAGCCGCTCTTCGAGATCTCCACCGACAAGGTGGACGCGGAGATTCCAGCCCCGAGCGCCGGTGTCCTGGCCGAGATCAAAGTCCAGGAGGGGCAGACGG
>Ga0134072_10000158_pt1 | contig 9176 bp, 7 predicted proteins | sample 15_taG_15_FD_123126 | JGI IMG/M metagenome (GOLD analysis project Ga0134072, IMG submission 123126) | Grasslands soil microbial communities from the Angelo Coastal Reserve, California, USA - 15_D_Wat_20cm_5_0_1 metaG | ecosystem: Environmental > Terrestrial > Soil > Grasslands ...
CGGTACAGTTCCATGGAATTCAGCCACGGAAACACGTACGCCGCCAGCTTTCCGAGCGCGACCGCTTCCCACGGGCATACGATGAAGTACGCCAGCAGCATCATCCAACCCGTGAAATAACTCACGACCGGCGGAAACACCTGCGCGGTGTATGCCGCTTCGCCCGCGGCATCGGGCAGTCGTTTCACCCACTGGCCATAAACGTAGCCGACAGGCAACAAGATGATTCCGCCAATCGCGTATCCCAAAATCGCGCCCAGCGGCCCGCCACGGCCCAGCCAGTCGTCCATCAGCACCAGCCAGCCCGTACCGATCATCGTGCCGAAGGCCAGCGCGAAGTAATCGTGAAGACGAAGTTTGCGCGCGAGCGTGGCCATTTAGAGCACGCAAAGCAATTCGAAAAGGAGATTGGCGGCCAGCAACGAAGTGATTTCGCCCGTGTCGTAAGGCGGTGAAACTTCTACGAGATCGCATCCAACGATCTGCAATCCACGCAGCGCGCGAACCAATTCGAGAATCTGCATGCTGGTCAAGCCGCCCACTTGCGGCGTTCCCGTTCCCGGCGCATAGGCCGGATCCACAACGTCAATATCCAGCGTGACGTACACAGCCTTGCCACGGAACGTGCGCAGAAGTCTTTGCACCGGCGGCACTCCCTGGCTGTGAAATTCCTCCGCAGTCACCATCTTCACCTTGTGTTTGCGCGCGAAATCGAAGTCCTCCTCGCCATAAACCTGTCCGCGCAGGCCCACCTGCAAAACCTGCCCCTCTTTGAGCAGCCCTTCTTCGAACGCCCGGCGGAAGGGCGTTCCATGAGAGTATTTGCTGCCAAAATATTCGTCCCAGAGGTCGTTGTGTGCGTCGAACTGGACCAGCGAAACCGGTCCGTGTTTTTTCGCCACCACGCGTAAGAGCGGCAGGCTGATGGAATGATCTCCACCCACGGACACGCAGCGCACTCCCGCCGCGAGCAGCGGTGCGATGCCTGTCTCGATGCGCCGGAAGGTATCCTCGATGGAAAGCTGATTCACGGACAGATCGCCATAATCCGCGGTGCGGCGCTTCGCAAAGGGATTCACTTTCAACACCGGATTCCATGGCCGGATAATCGCGGATTGTTCCCGCACGTGCCGCGGACCAAATCGCGGCCCCGGCCGGTACGTCGTCCCGCCATCGAACGGCACGCCCACTAGCGCGACTTCCAACTCCTCAGGATCCGCGATGTGCGGCAGCCGAAGAAAGGTCGGCACGCCCGTGAACCGCGCGTAGGTGAGGGCGTCTGTGGGCTCGGGATGAGGCAAACGAAACTTCCGCTGGGATTGCGGCATGGCTGCGCATCCTAGTTTTGCGTTGCGGCCAAAGTCAAGGCGGTCGGCAGGTTACCGGACGGAAATGACTCTGAACTCCTGGGCGCGCTCTGATTCTATACGCCTTTAGAAGTTGCGCCGTTACTCTTGACGGGCCGTTCATCTGCCTCGAACAGAAAGAGACTAAAAGTCACTTCTCGCGCTTGACCGTCTTTGCCGCCTTTCAACCCCTGCCCCCAAGAGAGGCGTCGCGGGATGTTTTGCGTGGATTTGTCCTTCTGGCCAGACACTCGAGGATTACCCGCAAACTGCCAACCAGCATCACGTTCGGCCGAGCGACCCTGCTTTGATTGGAACCTCCGCGGATGGCGCAAATCATCAGTACGATCTTATAGATTTCGCCACGGTGCTGAATGGCGGAAATCTCCCTGCCGTCATCTTCCTTAAGGCCAGCGCTTATCAGGATGGTCACGCCGGCTATTCCGATCCGCTCGACGAACCTGGTGAACACGATCAACGCCATTATGCAGAATCCCTACGGGAGCTCGACTGCCGTCATCATCTCCTACGATGATTCCGACGTCTGGTACGACCATCAGTTCGGCCCGCTGGTCACTCAGTCCAACGTCTCCGACGATCAACTTTCTGGCCCAGCCAACTGCGGGAGGCCAACTGCCACGCAGCCCGGCGGCGCAGCACAAAACGGACGGTGTTGTGCATCCCGATTCGCCGAAATCTTCTCCGAAACGGGACAACCCCGCGGCTCCGCCTATCATCTGTTCTTTCGTTCTCCTCGGTGCAAGGGGACACACTCGTGCGTTGGTTTATAGTTTCCTTCGGGTTGCTATCACTGTCTTTGACTGCCGCTCCTCTGTTCTCTCAGTACCCCGCCCAAACACACGATGCCTCCGCAAAAATACGAGGGACCGAGGAATCTCCTATCCTCGATTCCCTCGAATTCACAGGCCTGCGCCATATCTCTTCCGCGGCGGCCGCCGCGCAGCTTTCTTTGCATCCAGGCGATCGATTCGACCCGGCGAAACTTCGTCAGGACCTTCGCACGCTTGGCAGGCTCGGCTGGTTTGCGTCGATTCGTGTGGAAGAACTGCCGGGAGCTGCGTTTGATTCTCAAAGTGCCGGGCCGCAAAAACACATGACTCTTCTCTTTGACCTCCAGGAGGAGCCGATTCTCTCCCGCGTCGAATATTCCGGCTCGCGACTCCTCTCGCGAGCTCAAATCGAAAAATTGCTCGAAGAAACAAGGCTTGTGCCCGGCCTCGGTAAACCTGCGGATCCCGCAGCACTTCAACGAATGGCACTGGCCATTCGTTCAACTCTGAACGAGTTAGGACATCCCGAAGCTTCTGTTCAAATCTATCGCCAGGCGCGGGTGAACGACTCGCTCAACGTTCGCTTCGAAATTGTTGACGGTCCGCATCTCCCCGTCCGGCAAGTTCACTTTGAGGGTGATCCAAGCGTCTCCGAGAAATTATTGCGCGCGCAAATGCAAAGCATCGCGCCGTCGAGACCGTTCGCCTCGCTTCGCAGCAAGAACGCCTACACCCGGGAGGCGTTCGAGGAAGATCGCCAGCGCATTCTGACCCATTACCTCGATCACGGATACCCGGAAGCGCGCGTTGGCAATGCGCGAGTTAACGAAATATCGAGGCGATCGCGCAGATGGGTTCCCTTTCCACACCGTACTACACAACCGGGGCTTTCGCTTTCAATCCCTGTTCATTCCGGCCCGTTCTATCGCCTCACGGCCATCGAACCTAGCCCAGCTCTTGAGCAGGCAGTCGAAACGCAACGCGGCAAGTCTCTTCTTCTTCCGATGGTCGAGCAAGGACATGCCTTCTCTCAGGAAGAAGTGGACAAGCTGTGCCGCTTCTATTCCGGGCGCCTTCGGCGGCGCAATTCCAAATCCCCTACCTCCTCACAGGCGGTAGATGCCAATCCAGTTTTCGATCCTGTGGAGCATTCCGTTCGCCTCAAACTCAATCTCAGCGATTCGCTTCCGTATGTTGTCCACCGCATCGAATTCCAGGGGCTGCACAAATTCAATGATCGTTTCGTGCGCCGCCGTATTCCCTTGCGCGAGGGCCATCCACTCGACGAACACGCCTTGGAAGCCGGCCTCAGCAAACTCGCGCGCACCGGCTACTTCAAGCCCATCCGCAAAGAGAACATTCACATCCAACTTGACGATACTCACCACACCGTGGACATTACGGTCAGCCTCCAAGAAATTGGCCAACAACGCGTTACCTTTGACGGCGGCCGCGCCCAATTCGGCAGCACGCTCGGTCTCGCTTATACGGTCTTTGATTTGTTCAGCTGCGAGGAGCTACTTACCGCGAAACTCGAAGGTGGCCCCGAGAGTGTGCAGCTCCTTCTAGGCATCGCCAAAGAAGGCATCTTCGGCACGCGCGGCTCGCTCGCCTTCTCCGTTCTTGACAACGTGATTCGTCCACGCTTCACGCACGGCGTCCAGGGCCCGTTCCTCAATTCTCGCAGCGTGGGCATCAACGTGCCCTGGAACTAACCGTTAACCAACTCCGATTCCGTCGGCGTCAACTACACTCTCTCGCGCACCACAGCCGATCAGATTTTTGGCCCTACCTCCGGCACCACCGCCGTGCCGCCTGTCGATCTTCGCACGCATACTTCCACGCGCTCGCTCGGAACGGCCTGGACTCACGACACCGGCAACGAACATATTTTTTTCTCGGATTCCGCCTCCGGCGGCTTCCTTGGGGGCAACGAAAACATGCTTCGCTCTTCCGCCGAGGTTGCGCGCATTTTCCGTGATCCTCTCTTCTCGGGCACCAATGCCTGGGCTTTTCGCACGACCTTGAGCGCCGCGGGAAGCTACCGCAGCGACGCGCCGCTCTACTCCCGTTTTTTCGCCGGCGATCAATTTGTGCGCGGCTTGCGGGACGGCGAACTCGGCCCCGTCGCCATGACAGAACGCGTCACAGCTTCGGGCGCAATCGCCCCTTCGCCTTCTTACGCCGGGGCTAATCTCATCAGCGCCGCGAACGCGGACTATCGCATGCCCCTTGGCAACGGCGTTGAAGCCGCCGGCTTTTTCGACCTGGGCTCCGGCTGGCTTCTTCCCAACTGGCTTGGCCCAACCAAACCTACTCTTCTCAGCGCCACCAATGGCATTCTGCACGGCTCGACCGGCGTCCAGCTCCAGTGGACCATTCCTGGCGTGCAGGTTCCCTTTCGCTCCTACTACGCGCTCAACGTGCTCCGCCTCGACCGTGTGATTCCTCGGTCCGGCAAATCTTTCTTGCATTCGCACAATCGCTTCGGGGCGTTTGGCTGGGGACTCGGCTCGCTGTTCTGAACCACCTATCTCTGGGCCGACTGTTCCGCCCCCCACGCCTGTACTACACTCCCTGCACCATGAAACACGACAAATTGCTAAAGGAAGGCTCGCGCATCACCGAGCCATATTGCATCACCAAGGGTGAGAAGTTTCGCCTGAAGGATCACGATCCCGCCGATACCAACGGCGTCAAAGACAAGCGCGCCGCGCAAGGCCTGCTCGAAGACGGCATCGCCTGCCTCAGTCACTTCCAGGAAATGCTTTACGCGCAGGACCGCTGGGCGCTACTTCTCATCTTTCAAGCCATGGATGCTGCCGGCAAAGACGGCGTCATCAAACACGTTATGTCCGGCGTGAACCCGCAAGGCTGTGAAGTCCATGCCTTCAAATCCCCCAGCAACGAAGAGTTGAACCACGACTATCTCTGGCGCAACCACAAATGCATTCCCGAGCGCGGCAAGATCGGCATCTTCAACCGCTCCTATTACGAAGAGGTGCTCGTTGTCCGCGTGCATCCCACTTTTCTTCGTCCGCAAAAACTTCCCGAACGCCTCGTTACCAAACACATCTGGGAGGAGCGCTATGAGGACATCAACACTTTCGAGCGCTATCTGGCACGCAACGGCGTCGTCATCCGCAAATTTTTCCTCCACGTTTCCAAAGAGGAGCAGAAGAAGCGTTTCCTCGAGCGCCTGGAAGATTCCAAAAAGAATTGGAAGTTTTCCATGGCCGACGTGCAAGAGCGCAGCTTCTGGAAGGACTATCAGGAAGCTTACGAGGAAATGATTCAGCAGACCGCCACGAAATACGCGCCGTGGTACGTCGTTCCCGCCGACAACAAGTGGTTCACGCGCCTGGTTGTAGCCGGGGCCATTCTCGAATCCCTCAACGAACTCAATCTCTCCTTCCCCGACGTCGAAAAGGCCAAGCGCAAGGAGCTCGCCGCCGTCCGCGCCTCCCTCCTCGCCGAAAAAGACTGATTCCATCTTCGGTTGACCGAGTACCGAATCTTCTGGCCGACTTGCCCGATGACCTATCTCTTCCCGGGCGAGAAGGAGACAAACCGCAAAAGCGCAGGAACCTCCAATGGACGAGAAGCGGCGGCAAAAACTTACGGCCGCGTGCAGATCTGGAGCGCCGTGGCCAAATGATCGGCAACAATGACCTGTGGATCTCTGCGCACGCCAAAGCCGCCGGGCTCACCCTGGTAACCAACAACGAACACGAATTCCGCTGCGTCCACGGAGTAAAGGTTCAAAACTGGGCCTTGTAGCGGCATTGCTGTAATTCTAAGCAAGGCGAGACACCATTGCCGAGGCGAGGGATGAAGGAACGCCTCAGCGCGGCGAAGTTAAGTATTGATAACGCAGGCTCGGCGGCAGGCGGTCGGAGCGCATGCGCGTGTTGTAGTTGAGTTGATATTTCAGATGCTCGGCGTCGCTCGGATAGTCCTTCCCCTCCGGGTACGGATACGGTAGCGGCGAATGGCGCGGCAGCGGCTCCACGGTAAACGCGTGCGCGGCATAAAAATCCAAGTCCTTCTCGAAACCATCCGCATAGAAAAAGTAATCGCGCACCCAACCGGAAGCAAGCACCGGGAGTTTCGCGGGATCGAAATCCAGCTTCACTCCTTCGCCCGAACCGAACACCACGAATCGGTCGTCCGCTGCTCGTAGCAAATCATGCACGTCTCCGTAGCGCGTGTAATTCCCGGCGGCGCGCGCATACGGTCCGGTTTTGCTGCGATGCGCGTAGGAATAGGCGGTGTCGCTCGCCGGCTGCAGACGAATCTCGCGCGGGTAGCCTAGAAAATCCAGCGCCGCCTTCGCCAGCGGCACTTCGGAAACGCGAACATCTTTTGGATCGGATGTCTGATCGATGCGAATCGCGTCCCAATAAATCTTCAGGTTGGTGATAATGCGAATGCGCCGCGTCCCCGGCGGCAGCTTGCCGGTCAAGTCGGCAATCATCGTGCGCTCGAGACCAGCGGGAAAGCCCATGTCTTCAACAACGCGGAACCATTTGCCCTGTGCATCCTGTGCTTCCACGTAAGGCGCAGTGACTTTGACGCCCGCCTGGTCCGCCGCATACATCGAGGTGGCAGTAAAATAATCCGTGTAGCCATCAATGATGAGTCGCAGCGATTTCTGCGAGTCCCACGCGCCAAGATCGAGTTCCAGCCAGTGCAGTTTCGCAAATCCCACGAACGGCAGGTCGTCAAAGTCGGAGACGTACTTGCGATCGGCTTTCGCCATGAGCGAAAGCACGTCATGGCCATGATCGTCCCACGCGCCTACAGGTGGACGCGAGTTCTCACTCGCAATCACGCGAAACTCTGGAAAAGGCGGCGCGCTCACAAATCGTTCATTGGGGAAAACCTCGTACGCTGCGGGATGATCGATCGCCAGCAAGCGCACCTGGTCGAGATAAACCGTTTCTTCCATCGGCTCAAGGAAACGGAATCTCAGCATCCCATTGCGAGGCCTCACGCTGCGCGCTGAAACTTTCAGGTATTCGTCGGGATCGGGAACGTCTCGCTCTCCTGGTGCGATCCAGTGGCCCACGACGCCGGGGCCGATCATGTCTGCAATGAATTCGTACTCATGGCCGTTCCAGGAAAACAGAATCGGGCACGAACTCCCGCGCCGGTCCAGTTCCGCGATAGCCTGCACTTTCTTCGACGCCAGATTGATTTCGTCCTGCGGCACACCGGTGGGCCACAGCAGCCGCACGACCTCCGCGTTCGTTTCTGAGCCCAGGCCCGCCAAAATCGGCGCCGCATTCTGCCCTAAATAACCCGAGGAGCCAGCGACTTCCCACTTCTGATAAAGCGTGCCCGCGTACAGCTCGACCTTTGTTCCAATGCCGCTTTTATTATCGTTCAACGCCTTCAGGTCCATGCTCATCCAACTATGCTGATTCCCGCCTTCATTACGCAACACCACCGACGTGCCGCCAAGTTGCGTCACCACAAGATCGGCGTCGCCATTTCCATCGATGTCTGCAACTGCAATCGCCCGCGGCTGATTCAACTTCACGGCATCGAGCCCCACGCTTTTCGTGACATCGCTCCAGCCTTTGCTCCCCAAATTGCGCAGCAGCCGCAACTCGGCGCCGTTGCTCGTTTCGCCCGCGGCCACGAGATCCAGCCAGCCGTCGTTGTCGTAGTCTATGACCGCAATGCCCCAACCTTTTTGCCAGCCGAAATCCGGCAGAGCAATGCGCTCAAGCCGCTTCCCTTCTAGATTTCGCCACAGGCTGATTCCCGGCGCGCCTGCATGCGTGAACGCCAGATCCATCCAACCATCTTTGTCAAAGTCAAACGCGACCACGCCGACAGCGGGCGGTAACTTCTCTTTCGCAAAATCAATTCCTTCGAGCGGCGTAAATTTTCCTTCGCGCGGATTCAGCAGAATGGACGCACCCTGCGCTCCGCCCGCGAGTACAAAATCAATCGCGCGATCATTGTTGAAGTCCGTCGTGACTAGCCCCGCGCCCGTGGCCGCCGCGCCCAGAGCCGTCTCTGTCGAGACATCCGTAAACGTGCTATTCCCATTGTTGCGCCACAAAAAATTGTGCGCCGCCCCGCCCGCCGAATCCGAATCCGCGGCCATCGTGGCGTACAAATCCAAATCTCCGTCGTGGTCGTAATCCACAAACGTCACTCCCACGCATCCCTTTTCTTTGCGAAATCCCACCGCCTCCGTCACATCTTCAAATTTCCCTTCGCCCTTGTTGTGCAGCAGCCGCACGCCGTCGCTCAGGCACACCGCAAGGTCCGTCTTGCCGTCATTATCAAAATCTCCCGCGGCGCAACCAAGCCCGCTTCCCGCCAAATGAATCCCTGCGGCCTGTGTCACGTCCTCAAATCGTCCGTTGCCCAAATTGCGCAACAAATGACTCGCTCCATCCACTGTGCCGCTCACCAGAAAAAGATCCGGCCTCCCATCTCCATCAAAATCAAAAAAGCATGCACCCGTGCTCGCCCCAATTGCCGCAGCGGCCCCGCCGCTCTTCGAAACAAACGGATTCGCCTCCGCCGCAAAATGCACGGCAATCGCCGCCAATACTTCCATTGCAGCGCTCAACGGCAATTCCGCCATCGAATATTTCCCCTGATCTCCATAGCCAGCGCCGAATGGCGTCCCCAAATGCTCCGACGTAATTTTCTGAAACCGCGCCAGATGCTCCCGCGCTGCTGCCGCGTCTCCTTTGCGCTGCAGCGCGCGCGCCAACCCGAACTCCGCCGATGCATGCACCGGATTCAGCGCCAGCCCTTTCTGGAACGCCGCAATCGCCTCGTCATATTTTTGGATTTGCGTGTTCAGGTAGCCGACGAAATAATAGGCGTCCGCTTCATTCGGCTTGATTTCCGTCACGCGCCGGAAGGCCGCGATTCCCTTTTCCGGTTCGCCGGTATCTTTGTACGCCAGCCCGAGGTTGTACCATGCGTACGGATCGTTCGGGAGTTGTTCGGTCGCCCCGGTTAGCTCCGCCCGCGCCGCATCCAATTTTTGTTGTCCGAGCAACGC
>Ga0134072_10000159_pt1 | contig 9148 bp, 7 predicted proteins | sample 15_taG_15_FD_123126 | JGI IMG/M metagenome (GOLD analysis project Ga0134072, IMG submission 123126) | Grasslands soil microbial communities from the Angelo Coastal Reserve, California, USA - 15_D_Wat_20cm_5_0_1 metaG | ecosystem: Environmental > Terrestrial > Soil > Grasslands ...
AAAGAGATATCGAGCCATTTCGCGGCGATGGAAATAGATGAAGGTGCCGACCACCCGCTCGGCATCGACATCAAGGCAACGCCGGATGTGAAAAAGATGCTCGCACCTGTAGCAGCAATTTTGCAGGAGTCAGGCGCCGGCATGCTGAATCTCGTTGAACATTGCGGCGCTGACATCGAGCCGTTGGAAAAAGCCGGCGTACCAGCTTTCAGCCCAATTCAAGACAGCCGCTTCTACTTCAATTATCACCACACTGCTGCCGATACGCTGGACAAGATCGCTCCGAAGGAACTTGCGGAAAATTCCGCCGTTGTCGCAGTCGTCGCGTATGCGCTTGCGAATATGGAGCAACCATTGCCGCGTTGACGACGAAGCGGTCTACTGCTGGATCAGTTGTGCTTCAAATTGCGCAACTCGTTGAGCAGCAGGTTTCCAATTCGGCGGCCGCGATTGCGCAGAAACCGCCAAGACCCCGCATCGACGAAATAGGTTAGCAGAATGCTGTCCCGCGTTTTCACCTCCGGTCCGACCGGATCTGCCGAATGCCATGTGTTATCAGCGACCGCGAATGCGTAGCCGGTGTTCGGCGAGAATGGCATCTGTGCTTTCTTCGGCTTTCTGCCGGTGGGAAGTACCTCGTGAAAAATCGTCCCGATATGCGGCGTCGAGTTGTCTGGCGGTAGATAAAATTGCACTGTGATGCCTTTCCACAGGCTGTCGGTGTGTTTGAAGATGCGGTAGCCCGGAATGTCGCGAGTCAGGATCGGCACTGGATACATTTGCACCTTCTGAAAGTTCCCTCCGAACCGGCGCTGCAAGCCCGGAGCGAGCCGCTGCACGAACGCTGACTCCACTTCTTTCGAGCGAAGGACGCGACTGGCGACATCCCACACTGCGCGCTTCCGGTGAGGCAAATGACGAATGTATTCGGGAAAAAGATCGATCTTAGCGCGAGTGGGTTTTCCATCAGGTCTGCTGCTGCCCATCTTACTTTTTCCAGACATCGCCCGGTAATCCTCCGCGACAGGCATGGCTTCCAACATCTCCCCGTAAAAATCGTCAGGAAACACGCGCTCGAATCTCAAGTGATGGAAAGGCGCATCATCCGCAGGCGCCGTTCGCACGGAATTCACCACGAACCCGATCAAATCGTTGACTGCCCACGATTGTCTCATTGATTCAATTTTCCCCGTAAATCATGAGTCAAACAACTGAAAAACGTTCGCGTTTCTCGCGCTTTGGCCGTTGGATCGCCGAATTGATTTTGGTGTTCGTTGGCGTTTATGCCGCGTTTTGGCTCAATAGTTATCAGCAGCACCTGCAGGACGCAGAACGGCGCGATCAGATCCTGGCTTCGCTCGAGCAGCAATTGCGCGAAGGCATCGCGAGCGGAAAAACTAACCGCGCGAACGAGGAACGGACAGCCGCGGAGTTTCAGCACGCGCTCGATGCTGGAGAGATGCCGCCGCTGCGTCCGTTTGTTTTTACGACCGACTACAGCCCAACTGACTGGGCTACGGTGCTGCAATCCGGAGGCGTCCAGCTGCTTGACGTGCAGACGCTCATGGCGGTGCGCAACGACGAATCCGTTATCCGCTGGGGACTGGGCCGCATGGCTTGGTACCAAAAATTAAGCGATGAGCTGATCGTGCCGAATCTCGACCAGGACATTTCGTTCTTTTACGATCCGGCCACGAAGAAATTGCGAAAGCGATTCGAGATATATCCGGACGCTCTACAAGCAACCGTGAAATTTGCTAACGAGCTTGAACGAACCCACACCGAGCTGCTCAAACGAATACAAGCCGAGCGCCAGCGAAACCGCTAACCACGCCCCGTCATCATGTCATTCTGAGCCAAGTGAAGAATCTCAGATGAGGTCTAACATGAATCCAATAATCCGAATCTTCACATTCTTTTCGTCTGTCTTGGTCGCGGGGTTCGTGTCCGCGGCGGATTACCCGACACCGACTGAAGGCGATTACACGATTCGCGATTTCAAATTTCAATCTGGTGAGACTTTGCCGGAGTTGCGTATTCATTATCGAACGCTCGGAAAGTCTGAGAAGGACGCGGAGGGCAAAACGACCAATGCAGTTCTCATCATGCACGGAACGACCGGCAGCGGCGCGCAATTCATTCGCCCGGAATTCGCCGGCGAACTATTCGGCAAAGATCAGCCCCTCGATGCAACGAAATTTTTCATCGTGCTGCCAGATGGAATTGGCCACGGCAAATCGAGCAAGCCCAGCGACGGCATGCACGCGAAATTCCCGCGCTACGGTTATCGCGACATGATCGAAGCGCAGTATCGGCTGCTCACGGAAGGGCTCGGCGTCAATCACGCGCGCCTTGTGATGGGAACATCGATGGGCGGAATGCATACGTGGCTGTGGGGCGAGCTATATCCCGATTTTATGGACGCACTTATGCCGCTGGCGTCTTTGCCGACTCAGATTTCCGGACGCAACCGCGGATGGCGTCGCATCGTCATCGACGCGATCCGCAACGATCCAGCATGGAACGGTGGCGAGTACAAAACCCAGCCACCGAGTCTGCGCGCCGCAGCGGAAATGCTCTGGTTCATGAGCAGCAATCCTGTGTTGCGTCAGAAGGACGCGCCCACACTCGCGAAAACGGATGAGGTTCTCGACAAGTTTGTTGACGGGATCGTGAAAGCCGACGACGCGAACGATGTGCTTTACGCGGTCGAAGCTTCACATGATTACGATCCGGGTCCCGGTCTTGAAAAAATCCGCGCTCCGCTTTTGGCAATCAATTCTGCCGATGATCTAATCAACCCGCCAGAGCTCGGGATCCCCGAGCACGAGATCAAGCGCGTCCCGCATGGCCGCGCTATGGTAATTCCGTTGAGCGACAAAACGCGCGGCCACGGCAGCCACACCATCGCTAGCTTGTGGAAAGATGAGTTGGTGAAGCTGCTACAGGAAACGGAGAAATAATCGGCTGGCTGTCGAAAAGCTGACAGATTCGCACATCAAGCAGCGAATTTTTCTTCGATCAGTCGCTGCAAATGCGATGAGATCGCCGGATGATTGAGACGCTGTATTGCTTCGTCCAAAAAGCCGGTGACGATGAGGCGCTGGGCGATTTTTGTGGGAATGCCGCGCGCGTGCAAATAGAATAGTTCGTCCTCATCGATCTGACCGGACGTTGCGCCGTGGGTGCAACGCACGTTGTCGGCGAGAATTTCCAGTCCGGGCATTGAGTTCGCTTCTGCGTCATCGCTCAGGAGGAGGTTGCGAACTTTTTGATACGCGTCAGTGAAGTGGGCGTGCGGTTCCACCCGGATCAGACCGCCGAAAATGGTACGAGCGCGGTCGTCGAGCGCATTTTTGTAAAGGAGATCGCTGGCGGTGTGAGGCGAGATGTGATCCTGCAATGTGCGCGCATCGAATTCCTGCTGGTGTTTGGCCACAGCGACAGCAAGCAAATCGCTGCGCCCGCCTTCGCCGCTGAGCCGGCTCAGACTTTCGAAGCGCGAATATCGCGAACCAATATGCAAATTCAGACTCATGGCCGACGCATCGTGATCAACCGTGGTTGTGTTCATTTGCAACGCCACGACATTCTCTGCCCAATTTTGCGCACACACGTAGGTCACTTTCGCGCCGGGGCCAGCGACCAGATCGTTCACGCCACAAGCAAAGCCCGGCGATTGTGGATCCAGCGAGCAGAAATGCTCGATCACGGTCACTTTCGCGAGTTCGTCCGTGACCAGGAGCAAGTGTGGAAACACCGAAGCGTTCTCGCCATTGAGCCAATGGAAAATTTCGACTGGCAACTCGATCTCGACGCCGTGTGGCACATAAAGAAACGTTCCTGACGAAACCAGCGCTTGATGCAGCGCGGCGAACCTGGCTGAGCCTAGAGTTGCCGGTTGTGACATGAAGTGTTTCCGGAACAAATCGGCGTGCTCGACCATAGCGCGCTCGAGCGATTGAAAGATCACACCGCGCTTTTTCAGTTGATCCGAAATGACATCGCGCTCTATGAGCTGGTCGCCGGCAAAGACCATGCGGCCCGCAACTTCATCCAACCCACGAGATCGCTCCAGAATCGCGTCGCGCTCTTCTTCAGTTAATGTCCCGCCGACTTTGAACTTCGCCAGATCGAGAAGACCAACGTTGGAAAATCGCCAGGTCTGATCTTTTCGTGTGGGGTTCGGCAATGACTCGAATTGTTTCCAAGCCGCGCGTTGCCGATCGCGAAACCATTCGGGAAGTTCGCGTAACTCGGCCAGCCCGGAGAGAATCGGTGCCGCCTCTTCTTGATGTATGACTAAGGACATGTTGACCTTCTAGCCAAGCGACGGTCGTAAACCGCCGCTACAGAAACAATTCGCCAGGGAAGAAAGCTATCCGACCGAGCCTTCCATCTCCAGCTCGATCAGCCGCTTCAGCTCGACGCTGTATTCCATGGGGAATTGGCGGACGAGATCGTTGACGAAACCGTTAACGCTCAAACTCATCGCCTGCGCCTCACTGAGACCGCGCTGTTGCATGTAGAAAATTTGCTCCGCGCTCACTTGGCTGACACTGGCTTCGTGTTGGACGGCATTGCCGGTGCCGCGCACGGTAATAGCCGGATATGTGTCGGTTCGCGACGTCGCGTTGATGAGAAGCGCGTCGCATTCGGTGTTGTTTTTGCAATGCTTCAGATGCTTCGGCACGTGGACCAAGCCGCGGTAAGTAGCGCGACCTTTGCCGATGGAAATTGATTTAGAGATAATGTTGCTCGTCGTTTCATCGGCGGCGTGAATCATTTTCGCACCGGTATCCTGATGCTGACCGTCATTGGCGAGGGCGATCGAAAGAACTTCACCTCGCGCTTTTCGACCCTTCATGATGACGCTGGGATACTTCATCGTGAGCCGCGAGCCGATGTTGCAATCGATCCATTTTACTTCAGCGTTCTCCTGCGCCAGACCGCGTTTCGTCACGAGGTTGAAAACGTTGGAAGCCCAGTTCTGCACCGTGATGTACTGAATCTTTGCGCCTTTCAGAGCGACGAGTTCGACGACAGCGCTGTGGAGTGTTGGAGTGTTGAATTTCGGCGCCGTGCAGCCTTCCATGTAAGTCACTTCCGAGCCTTCATCGGCAATGATCAGGGTCCGCTCGAACTGTCCGAAGTTTTCGGCGTTTATGCGGAAGTAAGCCTGCAGCGGGTGTTTCACTTTCACTCCGGGCGGGACGTAAATGAATGAGCCGCCGCTGAACACTGCGGAATTCAGCGCGCTGAATTTGTTGTCGGCGATCGGGATGACTTTGCCGAACCATTTCCGGAAAATTTCCGGATAATTCTTCAGTCCTTCGGTCGAGCCAACGAAAATGACGCCCTGTTCGCCGACCGCTTTCTTGATGTTCGAATAGACGGCCTCGCTGTCGAACTGCGCTTCTACGCCGGCAAGAAATTTGCGTTCCTGCTCGGGAATGCCAAGACGCTCGAATGTACGCTTGATGTCGTCCGGCACTTCATCCCAGCTGCGTTTCGCCTCGGTCCCGGGAGAAAGATAGTAACGGATTTTGTCGAAGTCGATTGCTTCGAGATCCTTGCTCGCCCAGTGAGTGGGGAGCGGCTTTTCCAAAAACGTCTTGAGCCCTCTGAGCCGGAATTCGCGCACCCAATCCGGATCCTCTTTGACGTCCGAAATGTAGCGAACGGTTCGTTCGCTCAGGCCGGCGCCAGCATCGCGCACGTGAGCTTCCGGATAAAAGAAGTCTCCTTTGCTTCGATCAATATTGACTGCTGAAGTTTCGGTTTTCATTGTAAATTTTACCCTGTTTACCTAAACGCTGGTTCAATCGCCCCGTCGCGCGCCCAATCGTAACCTCTCTCTTCGAGCTCGAGAGCGAGTTCTTTCCGCCCGCTCCTAACGATTCGCCCCGCCACCATCACATGGACGTGGTCGGGAATGATGTAGTTCAGGAGGCGCTGATAGTGCGTAATTAACAATATGCCAAGATCAGGGCCGCGCAATGAGTTTACTCCATGCGCCACGGTCTTGAGCGCGTCAATGTCCAAGCCGCTGTCGGTCTCATCGAGAACGGCATATTTCGGCTCGAGCATCGCCAATTGCAGAATCTCGGTGCGCTTCTTTTCGCCGCCGGAAAAACCTTCGTTGACCGCACGCGAAGTGAACGAACGATCCATCCCGAGCAACTCGATCTTTTCGTAAAGCTTTGCGTAATAATCGGTGGCCTCGAGTTCTTCGCCTTCCGGCAGACGCGATTGCATCGCGGCACGAAGAAAGTTGGCGATCGTCACGCCTGGAATTTCGCTCGGATACTGGAAGGCCATGAACAGGCCGCGCCGCGCCCGTTCATCCGGCTCAAGTTCGAGGAGATTCTCTCCGTCCATCAACACCTTGCCAGCGGTCACATGATAATCGGGGTGACCAGCCAACACTTTGGCCAGTGTGCTTTTTCCTGAGCCATTTGGGCCCATAAGCGCGTGCACCTCACCCCGCGGCACGCGGAGCGTCAATCCGCGAACAATCTCCTGACCATCCACGGCGATACGCAGGTTCTCTATGTTCAGTTCCTTCATAAAAGCGAACAACAAACATACGTCGGATCGACAGATTTGCGAATGCTTTAGCCCCGTCGATCGCGCGCTCTTTCCGCAGCACTGGCGTCCCCAGATGTGCCGCCTTGCAGTGATCTCCGCACGCTGAGCCTAATCGCGTCTCGCAATGAGACAGCGATGATAGCTTTGATGATATCGGTCCCTTCGGCTGGAGCGGCAATGCTTTTAAGTCTTGATGTCCGAGTGCCTGGGTCTTTGTAAAACCTGAGAGCCGCTGTTTTTTGGCATTGCACGACCCACTCGAGTGATGATTAACTCTCCGCCAATCCAAGCGGCTCAAATGACCAGCGCGATTACTGAAACCCCTGTCGCTAACCAGAAATTGGTTAGAGGACTCGGCTTGCTCGACTCAACCATGCTGGTGGCTGGCTCGATGATCGGCTCGGGAATTTTCATTGTCTCGTCGATCATTGCCCGGCAGGTCGGCTCGCCGGGATGGCTCCTCGTAGTGTGGATCGTCACCGGGTTGCTGACGCTGACGGCAGCGCTGTCGTACGGCGAATTGGCGGCGATGATGCCAAAAGCTGGCGGGCAGTATGTCTATCTTCGTGAAGCTTTTTCGCCATTGTGGGGATTTCTTTACGGCTGGACGCTTTTCCTTGTCATTCAGACTGGCACGATCGCGGCGGTCGCAGTTGGATTCGCACGCTACATGGGCGTGCTTGTTCCCTGGGTTTCCGAGAGCAATTATTTGATCGCGCCGATCCGTTTCGGTGGGTATGCGGTGTCGCTTTCCACTGCGCAGTTCGTCGGATTAGCGCTAATCGGTTTTCTAACATATACGAACACGCGTGGCTTGGAAGTAGGCAAGCTGATCCAAAATGTCTTCACTACAGCGAAGACTGGCGCGCTAATCGGGCTAATCGTGCTCGGCATTATCGTCGGGTTGAGATCGGGCGCAGGCGCGGAAAACTTCCAGCACTTCTGGACGCTGCGCGGAAATTTGCAGGATGTCGGCGCGGGCTTGACCGCTGCGACTGTGTTCGGCCTCTTTGTCGGCATCTGCGTGGCGCAGACGAATTCACTTTTCTCGGCGGACGCTTGGAACAATATTACGTTCACAGCAGGCGAGGTTGTCAACCCGCGGCGAAACGTGCCGCTCTCGCTAGCGTTTGGCACGTTTCTGGTGATCGGACTTTATCTGCTCGCGAACGTTGCTTATTTGGCGACGCTTCCGTTTGCGTCTATCCAAAATGCGCCAAGCGATCGCGTCGCGTCGGAAACAGCCAACGTAATTTTTCCCGGTGCCGGTGCGGCGATCATGGCTGTGGCGATCATGGTCTCAACCTTCGGATGCAATAACGGACTTATTCTTGCAGGAGCGCGCGCCTATTACGCGATGGCGCGCGACGGCTTGTTCTTTCGATCGGTCAGCGAGCTGAACAAATTTCATGTGCCGGCCTGGGGTTTGGTCATTCAAGGCATCTGGGCCGGCGCGCTCGTCCTGCCGCGCACGGTCAAGACCGACGCCACCGGTGCCGTGAGCGGCTACGGCAACCTGTACGGCAATCTGCTCGACTATGTCATTTCGGCCGCGCTCATTTTTTACATCCTGACGATCATCGGCATCTTTTTGCTGCGTCGAAAACAGCCAGACGTGGAACGACCTTACCGGGCATTCGGCTATCCAATCGTGCCCGCTCTATACGTCGTCGGCGCGACCGTCATTCTTGTGGTCCTGTTCGCATATCAGACGGCGACCACCTGGCCGGGGTTGATTATCGTGCTGAGTGGTGTGCCCGTGTATTTTCTGTGGAAATTTCGGAGTAAAAGATCACCGCTGGCTTGACTTGCTCGGCCCATCCCGACTAGCACAACCAAAACAAACTTCGTTAATGAACTTACTTCGACGAAAAAGCGTCACGCAGCTTCAGTCTGATGCGCTGACGGATCATCGGCTGAAACGCGCGCTCGGAGCGACGAACCTGACGGCGCTCGGCATCGGCGCCATCATCGGAACGGGCATTTTCGTGCTGACGGGCACCGTCGCAGCGCAGAATGCGGGCCCAGCCGTGGTTTTATCGTTCGTTTTGGCCGGAGTGGCGTCGATCTTCGCGGCACTCTGCTATAGCGAGTTCGCCTCCCTGGTGCCGATGGCCGGCAGCGCGTATACCTACGGCTACGCCACGCTCGGCGAAGTTTTTGCGTGGATCATCGGATGGGACTTGATTTTGGAATATGCCCTCGGGGCAGTGACAGTGTCTATTGGCTGGTCGGGCTACGTCGTCTCGTTCTTGCACGATATAGGCATTGATATCCCGGCCCAGCTGTCGGCGGCACGCGGCACGTTGATTACGCTGGCCGACGGAACCCAAGTCGCGGCGATCTTCAATCTACCAGCTGTAATCATCATCGGTATCGTCACGCTCCTGCTTGTGATCGGCATTAAGGAATCTGCGAACGCAAACAACGTGATCGTAATCATCAAGGTGGCAGTCGTACTGTTGTTCATTGTCGGCGCGGCGCACGCAGTCAACCCCGCTAACTGGCATCCGTTTATGCCGCCGAGCACCGGTGTACGCGGACAGTTCGGCTGGAG
>Ga0134072_10000173_pt1 | contig 8944 bp, 8 predicted proteins | sample 15_taG_15_FD_123126 | JGI IMG/M metagenome (GOLD analysis project Ga0134072, IMG submission 123126) | Grasslands soil microbial communities from the Angelo Coastal Reserve, California, USA - 15_D_Wat_20cm_5_0_1 metaG | ecosystem: Environmental > Terrestrial > Soil > Grasslands ...
TTCGAACCGACGACCTGCTGATTACAAATCAGCTGCTCTACCAGCTGAGCTATGCCGGCGAAAAAAGGCCTAGAAAGCTACAAGAGCGACAACGGTAAAGCAGAAACAGCAGAAAGGCCATTGTAACTTTGAGCCTCTGAACCGTGTTATTCGCGAACACGCGAGCAAGCGGAAAGGGGTCCGGCTGTCTCTAAATTCTTGATCACGGTGCTGAGATAGACCGACTTGGGATAGAACGCTTTGTATTTTGTGATCTCCGCCCGATTCAACACCTTAAACCCGTAGCGCTCGAACATTTTCTCTCCGCGCCGGCTCTCGAATGTGATGATCTGGCCGTAAACACGTTTTTCGCCGGATCGATAAAGATAACTTAAATACGCGCTCATGAGCGCGCGTGTCGTCGAGACTTTGCGAGCGTCGGGCAACAAATTGACGTGGAAATGCGGCGTGCGCCGCGGTGCTGCGGGGACTTCGCGCCAGCCATGCACAAGAAGCCATCGGATAAACCGGCGCGATCGCGCATGGTAGCGGAAGTAGCGTGTTAGCGCGCGGAAGAAGAGCCAGACGTTTTGGTAAAGGGCGTAGAGTTGGTTTCGTAGCGGCTTACGCGAGCCGAGTAGATAACCGCGTATTTCGCCGTCCACTTCCAGGAGAAAACAGGATTCGGGTTCGTGATCGGTGTAGTAGGTGGTGAGAAAATCAGCGAACAATTCTCGATCCTCGTACACGGGATCAATAGGGTCGCCAAGAAAGCCGGTTTCGCAGCAGAGCTTTCGGACCGCTTCGCGGTCTGATCTGCGATAGCCGCGAATGAGGAACGGCTGGTGATCGTCGTTCGCCATTTAAAATTGGCGGTAGTTTGCGCGAACCTCGCGATAAATGCAAAACAGTTCGTCAAACACCCGCTCCCAGCTATAGAGGCTCCGAGCCCTCTTTGCCGCATTTCTGCCGACGGTTAACAATTTTTTTGTCGCGCAACTGTCAATCGCACCCGCGAGCGCATCCGCGCTGTTCTCTCGCGCCCATGATTTCTGCTCATGACAAATAATATTGTCCATGCAGCTGCCACGAATTCCCACCACGGGCGTCCCGCACGCCTGACTCTCCAACGTCGCTAGGCCAAAAGTTTCCTGAACACCGGGATGAACGAAGAGATCGGCGGCGCGGTAGTAGCGGGCGAGGTCGCGCGGATCACCGCAATAACGAACCCACGAAATGTTTTTGGTTCGCGCTTGGAGTTTCCGAAGCTGAGTTCGCTCGGGACCATCGCCAATGACGAGCAAATGAAACTCATTCGGACGGCGTTGCTGCAGAATTTTGAATGCCGCAAACAGAGTTGCCGTGTTCTTCTCTTTCGCCAGACGGCCGACGTAAAGAAGGAGTTTTTTTTGTGAATTGAGACCAAGCGAGCGGCGCGTTGTTTCCTTCTCCGAGGCGTCGGGACGAAAGATATCAGGATTAACACCGAGACTCAGGACCCGCACGTTATGCACTCCCCAATCGCGCAGCACGCTCGCAAGCCGCTCTGATGCTACCAACGTTGCCGCGTGCTCATTGTAAAGTTTACGCACGTAAGCCCGGGAAAGCTTCATCACCCGGCGCGTCGCAATTTTTCCGAGGACTTTTGCGCTGTTACGCAGATATGCTTCCGGAAAATGCGAATGATAAAATCCGATCACGGGGGCGCGCAGGGCACGGCCAAGCTTCACCGCTTTCCACCCGAGTTGATAAGGATCGGCGGACTCAATCAGGTCCGGCCGTTCCTCTTCCAAAATTTCCTCCACTGCGCGCAAATTCAGTAGAGCGCGATATTGGCCCGTACGTGACACAAGAGGCGAACGAATCGAGTAGACACGCGAGCGCCCATTTGCCTTCACGTTCGCCTTCGGGCCGGGAACAATCAGAACGTGCTCGTCGCGCGGCGCGTGCTTCTCGATATAGTGGATCTTTTCGTGAAGATAACGTTTCACCCCGCCGCTGACCGGAGAGTAGAACTGTGTCAGGTCACAGATCTTCACAGCATTTTCGATTTTCGATTTGCGATTTTGCCGCGGTTTTCTTCGACGATGCCATGATGGCGGCGATCTCGCCCGCCTCAGTTAGCAAAGGCCTCACTTTCACTGCACCGAGCAAGCCCGTGTCAATTATAAACTCGAGCCAAAACGCGCTTTCATCTGCTTCGTCTTCGACCACACCGAGTTTAGCAATGAATTCCGGTTTCGAACGCGCTCGGCATGCTGCGCGGTAATTTGCTGCTACAGATGTCCCGCTCCTTATGAGTTGTTAAGCTACCGCTCGTCCCTGAATCGTTTGGGGCAGAGCGGCAACAAGTTTAAAGATTCGCAATCCAAACTGCTTGGTTCGATCAAGGAGCTCGCGTTCAGTCATTGAGCAAATCGCAAATCGCAAATTGCAAATCAAGATTCCAGCTCGCTTAGGTACTTCTCCGCATCCATCGCCGCCGCACAACCAGAACCGGCTGCGGTTACCGCCTGCTTGTAAATCCGATCTGCAACGTCGCCCGCCACGAATACACCGGGATACTTGCTCTCCACGAGATTTTTCGTGACCAAATAGCCATCGGTGTCCATGTCGAGCTTGCCTCGATACGCTCGCGTGTTCGGGTCATGACCAATTGCCATGAAAACACACGCCACTGCGAGTTCGCGTTCTTCTCCTGTCTTCACATTGCGCAAACTAACGGCGCGCATCTCGCCCTTTTCATCGGCAATGTATTCTGTCACGACGGTGTTCCAGATGGGCTCGATCTTCTTGTTCGCAAATACACGCTCCTGCATAATCACCGACGCGCGCATCTTGTCGCGACGATGAATCAGATAGATCTTCGAAGCAAACCGGGTGAGAAACAGCGATTCCTCCGCGGCTGAATCTCCGCCGCCAACGACGCAGACCGGCACATTTTTGTAAAACGCGCCGTCGCACGTTGCGCACGAAGTCAGCCCATGACCGATCAACTTCTCTTCGTTTTCGAGTCCGAGATAGCGAGCTGACGCTCCGCTGGCAATAATGAGCGCCTGCGTCTCGAGCCACTCGTCATCGGCTTTGATCCGGACATGCTTATTGTTTCCGTCAAAATCACTCACTTCTGCGTAGGAGAAACGGGCACCGAATTTTTCGGCCTGCCTGTGCATGTAGAGGATGAGCTCCGGTCCATCGATTCCATCAGGAAAGCCGGGATAATTTTCCACCAATGTCGTGGTCGAGAGTTGTCCACCCGGCTGCCGACCTTCAAGCACCAAGGGGCTCAGGTTAGCCCGAGCCGCGTAAATCGCCGCCGTCAATCCGGCGCAGCCGCTTCCGACGATGATCACTTTCTCCATCAACAAAACTTAGCACACAGCGCAAGTTGCAACGATCGGTCGCACGGCTTAACCGCCTAGACTGCGCGGCACCGGATTCCTAAGGTGTTTGAGCCACAAGGTCGGGGCGGACATGCTGAAGCCACCAAACGGCTTCCGAATTCCGATTCGGCGACGGAACCTTCGTTAGAACTGTCCGCCAGACTTTCCAAAAGCGAGTCAGTTCCGTCCGCTTATGCGTAGCCTTCTCGTCGGTTGGCCAGACAAACTCGACCCGGTGCGTTCAGCCGACCATCGTAATTTTTAGGACACAGCCGGCGAAGTGATCAAATTCGCTATTGGAAATCTTATTTGGAAGACCAAAGAAATTCGCTTGCTCAACGACTGCCGCGAGACCACGCATGTCTTCTTCGGACAAGACGAAGGATTTCGAAGTTCGCCGCACGCCGGCTCCAGCTCCGATAATCGAAATCTCCTGAATCGCTTTTCCCTCCCGGGTAATTCGTAGGCGCCACGGCTTCGAAGCCTTGTAGTCCGTCAACCCTGCTCCCGGAAAAAGGCAGCCCCCACAGAAAAGTCTGCTGGCACAGACACAGTTGAGCTGTCACACAGGGAAGCAATCGCAAGCAAAACAAGATAGAGCGATCTCGCACCGGCTCGACATAATCGTCTAGGTGCTATCGAACTCATGTAGTCACGTGCACGACAATTTTATGAAACCCGGTCACGCCCGAGAAGAAGCTGCGATCTTCTTCCCATTCCTGCACGTCGCCTTCGCCGTCGGTGGCGCGGACGACGAAGACGTGATCAGCTGCTGCATCTGGTGTCCATTCGGCCTTCCAAAGCGACCACGCCAGATCGCCGCCAGCGTAATAAATCTCCGCATCACGCCATGATTTGCCGTCATCGAAGCTGAGCTCGACTCGCGTAATGCCGCGGTCGCCACCATAGGCCATGCCTTTCACCTCGATTGGCTGCTGTAATTCGCTAATCGAGAATCGCGATTCATGATCGGGCGCATCGATCCGAGATCGGGTTGGCGTGATGAAATCCGGCCCCCAGCCTTGGGTTTCGTAAAAGCCTTTCACTTTGGCATCAGTCAATTCGATGCGGGTGAGCCATTTCACATGCTTTTCGCCGAAGTAGCCCGGCACAATGACGCGTACCGGATAACCGTGCCGGTGCGGCAATCGGACACCATTCATATTGTAGGCGAGTAAAGTTGTTGGCTCCATCGCCTTTTCCAATGGAATGGTGTCGGTGTAATTATCAACGCCGTGGAAGCGGACCCGTGCGGCGTTCGGAAGCGGGACTGCTCGTTCGAGCAAATCGCGTAAGGGAATACCTTTCCAGATCGCATTGCTGATCAAGCCCGCGTCCAGCCCATTGCTGATGCACATAAGCGTCGTTTGCTGCTCATGCGCTGGGAGCCCGAGGAGATCCTGGATTCGCCACGTGGCACTATTTTGCACGAGTCCGTTCAGTTCGAGGTGCCACAGGTCGGCATTCACCTTGGGATCGACCACGTTCTTCGTCACGCAATAAAATAATTCGTTAGGCGTAATCGGCTGGACGATGCGGCCTTTATATTGCGTGCCGTCGTAACTGAATGTTGCCACGCGATAAAGTCTTCGAGCCAGCGCGAAGCCGCCACCGGCTACGGCGACTCCGATTGCGCTCAAGACAAACGCACGCCGGCCAATCGCCGGACTAAATTCGTAACGGTGCTTCCCGATTTTTCGCGTCGCCAAAAATTGGAAACTGGCGACAAGGATTCGTTCGAACAAAAAAACGCACAGCACAAAGCCTACGAGCGTGACTAGGCGCGCGGCATCGATAGGCAGGCCAACATAGCTTGTGCCCAGGACTCGCCACAACGCGATTGCGAACGCAACGATCGGTAGCATGACAAACGTCGCTATTGTCCAGATCGCCGGGACGCGCGTGGGGTTGCGTCGAGCGAACAAACCGAAAATCGCACCTGCAATCGCAGCAACCAGGAGTTGGCCAGCAATTGTCGATCCAACGCCAAGTTGTTTGAGGTGATTGTATCCGCCCACTTTGCCCATCAGTGAAAGGAACGGACCGGGCGGTATAAAAACCGAAAGGCGATCACCGATGATCACGAGCGGTGTTGCCACACCAAGCGCGGCAAGCAATAACATCCCCGCCGTCATAACAATTCCGCCGACCAAACCGGCGAGTAATCCAGTAAAAATCGCCTTTGTTCTACTCATGCGCCGCAAATATGAGTTGTAGAGGCGCTTGTGCCAAGCGCCCTGATGATTCGACCGAGGGCTTTCGCCGCGTCGACGGCGCTACCTCAATTCACTTTGTAGTCGCGAGGATCTTTTCGACCCGCTCTACGACCATCGCAGATGTAACCTGGTTCATGCATGCGTGGTCAAACGGGCATTGGCTCAGCCGACGATAGTTGCATGGCGAACATGGCAAATCCACGCGCACGACCGATTCTGGCCGTTCGTAAGGTCCGATGTGAACGGGATTGGTTGGTCCGAAGACGCTTACCATGGGCTTGCCGAGGGATGCTGCGACGTGCATCGAACCTGAGTCGTTTGTCACCGCCACCTCGGCACGGCGAATAAGCGCCGCCAATTCGGCTGGCGTGGTTTTGCCTGAAAAATCACATGCGCCGGGCGCGGCAGCTGCGATCTGCCGGCAGCGCTCCTGGTCGCGTTTTGTGCCCGCGAGAGCCACGGCAAATCCATCGCGAAGAAATTCGCGCGCAACACCCGCAAATCCTTCGATCGTCCAGTGCTTCGTCTCCCAAATGGTCCCGGGCACCAGAACAACAAGCGGCGTATCAGCGGACACGCGGTGCTCCTCAAGCAATCGCTGCACCTTAGATATCGCTTCCGGTGGAAGATGAATTGTTAGGTCTGGTGGATCGGCGTCGAATCCGAGCAGTTCTCCGACCCAAAGATATCGATCGATTGCGTGAACATCGAGCGTCGGAATCGCGATGCGGTGCGTGTACGCCAGCCATGAGCCTTCGCGCGCGCCGCGCCAGCCATGGCTCGGTACGTTCTTCAGAGCGTGCTCCGCAGAAACTGTCAGTGTGCGTTTGACTGGTCGATCAAATCCGATCCGCACGCGGGCGCCGCTGATGAGAGCGAAAAAAGCCGAACGCACCTGACCATGCATGTCGATGATCAAATCATATTTCGCGCGGCGGATTTGCTTGAGCAGATCAAAGAACGCCACCAGTGCGCGCCATTTATGGCCGGGCTTCGAGAAATCGCGACGCGCAAAAAGAACAACATTGGTGAGCGCCGGATGGCAGCGCACGACTTCGGCGTTCTCCGGGGTGATCAGCCAGTCAATCCGCGCGTGCGGGTATCGCGCGCGCAGCTTTACCAGCACCGGTATCGTGTGGACGACGTCGCCGAGCGCTGACGGTTTGATGAGCAAAATCCGCGAGAATTCTGCCGATTGCAGTTCCAATGCATCGCGGCTTTTTGTGTGCGCGCTTTCGATCCGGCCGTTCAATTACCCAAGGTAAATTGCGCTAGGCCGCCTGCCTCTCACCCGAGAATGCGCCGCGAATTTTTTTCATCCAAGCGGATAAGCGATGCCGGTTCTGCTCGCGTCGCACTACTGCTGCGCTCGTGACCCAATTAAATTGAATCGCGCGGCGCGGACCGGAGAACGGCTTGTGGCCGTGCCACGAGTTACTGCTGCGACGGAACGCTAGCAGCGTGCCTTCGGTCGGTGGCACTTCCTGGATCACGTCATCGAGATTCGTCCCGGAACGCAGCAACCGCAGGCGTCCGCCGGACGATTCCCAAGCCGGGTTCATGTAAATGAGGATCGTGATGATTTTCGTCTCAGAATCTGTGTGGATCTTCCCGTCCTTTTCGCTGCAGCGGCCGCGCACCGTGATCATGTCCGGCCGATTCGTAAGATCCACGTTAAATTTCTCCTCAAAGGCCTGGCGAAACTCGTCGCTTCGCATCTCCTCGATCAGCTTCGCAAATGCGGGGCCGTAGGTTACCTCGCGCAGCGGAAAGCTGCCGGGCCGGCTGACCCCTGGATAGTCTTTCTCGATCGCAGAGCGCGCTTCGGCCTTGACGAACTCTGGAACAATCAAAAAATCGAATGGTTGACGCGTAAGCGGCGTGTTCCGAAATCTCTCCAAATCGAGCATCGAAAGCATTGGCCGACGCTACACGAAGAGGCCGGAATTTCCAGCGCTCTCCCTCTCGACGAGTCGCCTTATTATTCGAGCGCCACACGCACGAGAGTCGCAATGATGCGACTGCCAGCGACAAATGTGCCGCGCAACGTGCCTGAAACTTTCGATTCTCCACCAACCCGCCGGCGATGGTCTACCGGAATCTCCAGAACACGCAGACCACAGCGGGCGGCTTTCATCTGCATCTCCAGATTCCAGCCGTAAGTTTCCTCGCGCATGTTGAGTTTCGCGAGAGCCTCGCGACGGATCGCTCGAAAGGGGCACATGTCAGTGTAACGAACTCCGTAAAGCAGGCGCAGAATCATTCCCGCAATTCGTCCTGACAAAATTTGCTGGAAGTTCATGCTGCCTGATTCGCGCTGCCCCCGCGTGCGCGAGCCGATCACGAAATCATGTGTGCCGCGCGCAATTGGATCGACAAGTTGATTCATGAACGCGGGCACATCGCTGCCGTCGCCGTCCAGAAACATCACGATGTCGCATGTGGGCGAGAGCGCGCGAACACCTGCTGCGCAGGCGCGCCCGTAACCCCGGGGCGCAGTCACCACGCGCGCGCCAGCTTCACGTGAGCGCGCGGCTGTGCGATCCGTGCTGCCGTTGTCGACCACGATTACCTCGTCAGGCAGACCGGTCGTGAGGCATTCGCGAACGACGCCAGCGATAGGTTCCTGTTCGTTCAGCGCCGGGATAATGACGGAGATGTTACTCATCGCAAAGCCAGCCACGCAGTCGTGAAGTAAATCACCAGCGCAACGAAATCGGCCACAGCGAGCGTAACTGGGCCCGCTGCAATTTTCGGATCGAGCTTGAGCCGATGCAGAAGCGATGGCACGCCAAGGCCGAGCGCACACGCTGTAACGAGCGAGAGCGCGATGCTACCGCCAATAACAAACGCAGCGCGGATGTCATGGCGCCAGACCCAGGCGATGATGCCGACAATTAAGCCGCACGCAACGCCTAGAAGGATTGCAGTCGCCACTTCGCGACGAAACGCAGTCGAGAGCCAGCGCCAGCTCACGGTGGCTGAACGCAAGGCATGAATCGTCACGCTCATGGATTGCGCGCTAACGCTCTCGTTCAGCCCGAGCACCATCGTGAGAAAAAACGCCAGCACCAGACTACGGGTGAGGGTCGCTTCAAAAAAGCCTGCGAGAATTGCCGAGACCGTTCCGCCTGTCACCGTGACGAGCAGCCACGGAAAACGGAAACGAAAAGCGCGCCAGGCCGAGACACCACGGATTTGTTCCAGTCGAAAACCCAGCGCCTCAAAAAATTCAGGGCCGATCGGCACCGGCGCGCGATACTGATCTTCGCTTTCGCCTGCCTGCAAAACCTCTTGGGCAAACAGGTTCGCGTCGATGATGCCTACTACCCGGCGTTCCTCATCCACCACCGGGAAAGCTAGAAA
>Ga0134072_10000179_pt1 | contig 8882 bp, 7 predicted proteins | sample 15_taG_15_FD_123126 | JGI IMG/M metagenome (GOLD analysis project Ga0134072, IMG submission 123126) | Grasslands soil microbial communities from the Angelo Coastal Reserve, California, USA - 15_D_Wat_20cm_5_0_1 metaG | ecosystem: Environmental > Terrestrial > Soil > Grasslands ...
ACCGACCGTGGCCCCACGGGCGAAGCGTTTAAGACGCGCCGTCGAGGTTGCGCGTGTCGCGCGGCGGAGCAGGCTGACGCGCGTCCTGCGCGAGATCGGCGTCGCCGGCGGCCGGCCGCCGACACGCGACGCTGCGCAGGAGTTTCGCGAGGGTCTCGAGGAGCTGGGGACGACTTACGTCAAGCTCGGCCAGCTGCTGTCCTCGCGGCCAGATCTCCTTCCGGACGTCTACATCGACGAGCTCTCGAAGCTCGTCGACGCGGCCCCGCCGGTGCCGTTCGAGCAGATTAGGCAGCGAATCGACGAGAAGCTCGGCCAGGACGCCTTCGCACGCATCGACGCCGAGCCGCTCGCCAGCGCGTCGATCGCCCAGGTGCACGCGGCGCTGCTGAAGGATGGGCGCGAGGTTGTCGTCAAGGTGCGTCGCCCCGGTGTGTTGGAGCAGGTCGAGCTCGACCTCGACGTGCTGCGGACGACCGTCCGCTTCCTGCACAAGCGTTCGGAGACCGCGCAGCTCCTCCAGCTCGAGGCCCTCGCCGACGAGCTCGAGGTGCATCTGCGCGCCGAGCTCGATCTGACGGAGGAAGCCCACAACACGGAGCTCGTCGGGCGTGCCGTCTCCGACTTTCCCGAGCTCCTGGTGGCGAAGGTCGCCCAGCCCCACGTCACCGAGACGGTGCTCGTCCTCGAGCGGATCCACGGCGAGAAGGTGACGGCGGAGCACGGGCTCGCCCGCGAAGAGGCGCAGCGTCTCGCGCGAGCGTTCTTCCGCGCCTACATCCGGCAGGTGACCGTCGAAGGCGTTTACCACGCCGATCCCCATCGGGGAAACGTGCTCCTGACGACGGACGGGCGCCTGGCGCTCCTCGACTTCGGCCTGCTCGGCCGACTCGACGAAGAGACGCGGACAACGCTGTCCCTGCTCCTGCTCGCGATCGCGCGCAACCGCGCCGACGATGTCGCCAGCCTGATCCTGGGGCTCTCGTTGACGACGCTCGAGTCCGAGGAGGCGGCGTTCGTCCATGAACTGCGGCGCAAGCTTCCGCGCTACCACTGGCGGCCGCTCGCCGGCATCCGGGCCGGAGAGGCGCTCGCCGACCTGCAGCGCATCTGCCTTCGCTTCGGCATCCGCCTGCCGCCTTCGTTCGCGCTCGTCGGTAAGACGCTGGCGCAGGCCGACTCGATCGCGCGGACGCTCGACCCGGAGCTCGACCCGATCGCCCTCCTCGAGAACGAGGCGCGGAACCTGATGCTCGCCGAGGCAGAGCGCAACCTCGCGCCGGATCAGCTCTTGAACACGCTCTTCACCCAGCTGGGGCCGCTGACCCGTCTGCCGCGACGCGTCGGTCAGATCGCCGACCGGCTCGAGAGCGGGACGCTGCGAGTCGGCGTCGTCCCCACCGACCTGGAAGGGATCGAGCACGTCCTGCGCTCGGTCGCGAACCGGATCGGTGCGGCGATCATCGTCGTCGGGCTGCTGCTTTCCTCGGCCCTGATCGCGCGAGTTCACGACCTGCAGTGGCTCGGTTTCGCCGGTGTCTGCCTCGCCTCGCTCCTCGGCCTCTACATGGTCTGGAAGATCGTCAGAACCCCGGGGGAGCTATGAGGTAGGCTCAGCCCTCGACGTTACTTCACTTTGCAAAGTCTTAGGAGGGCGAATGGCGGAGAACGGATATGCGAAGCCGGTGCTCGTCACGACCGACTGGCTGGCCGAGCACCTGAGCGACGACAGCGTTGTCGTCGCCGAGGTAGACGAGAACCCGGACCTCTACGACGAGGGCCACATCACGGGCGCGGTGAAGCTGCACTGGCGCGACGACCTTCAGGATCCCGTCGAGCGCGATCTCGTCGACAAGCCGACCTTCGAGCGGCTGATGAGCGAGCGCGGAATCTCGAACGACTCGACCCTCGTCCTCTACGGCGACAAGAACAACTGGTTCGCGGCCTACGCATACTGGTACCTGAAGATCTACGGGCACGAGGACGTGCGCATCCTCGACGGCGGCCGGCAAAAGTGGGCCGACGAAGGACGGGAGTTCACTGCCGAGACGCCGCAGCCGCCGCAGGCGGAATACAAGGCGAGCGAGCGCGACGAATCGATCCGCACTTATCGGGACAGCGTCAAGGAGGGAATCGGCGAGCAGTCGAAGGCCCTAGTCGACGTCCGCAGTCCGCAGGAGTACACGGGCGAGCTGATCGCGCCTCCGGGCTACGAGCAGGAAGGCGCCCAGCGCGCCGGCCACATCCCGACAGCCGCCTCGATTCCGTGGGCGACGGCGGTCCGCGACGACGGCACTTTCAAGAGCCCGGACGAGCTACGCGAGCTTTACGAGGGCAAAGGCGTGACGCCCGAGAAAGAGGTGACGGCGTACTGCCGGATCGGCGAGCGCAGCGCTCACACCTGGTTCGTCCTGCGAGAGCTGCTCGGTTACGCGACCGTCAAGAACTACGACGGTTCCTGGACGGAGTGGGGCAATCTCGTCGACGTGCCGATCGAGAAGGGCTCGTAGGGCGAGAAGCGAATTGAGGAGGCAGTTTTCCCGCGGAAAGCCGCTCAGGCTTTCGCGGATCAGCTCCTCCTCTCCCCTGACAGGGCGGCGGCTTCGGCCGCCGCCTTTTGTTCAAGGGCCATTCGCCGGGTCTCACATGCTGTGGCGATAGCTGATAGTTCGGATTCGAGCGCCTGGGCGTGGGAATAACTCGAACCGCTGAAACGTCTGTGGACGAGAGGGAGACAGAGTCCCTACAGTTCCGCGGAACCGGAAGCGAGCGACCCATGGATCTCGAAGCCGCCAGCGTCAAGCTCACCGACCTCGCCTCCTGCGGGGGCTGCGCCGCGAAGTACTCGGCCGCACGTCTCGAGCAGCTGCTCGCCGGCTTCCTGCCGGTCGAGGCCGAGAACCTGCTCGTCGGACTCGCACCGGCCGACGATGCCGCCGTCTACCGCTTGGACGACGAGCGCGCGCTCATCTTCACGCTCGACTTCTTCCCGCCCGTGGTGGACGACGCCGCGGACTACGGCGCGATCGCGGCGACGAACGCGCTCAACGACGTCTTCGCGATGGGCGGCGTCCCCTTGCTCGCACTCTCGATCGCGGCGTTTCCCGAGGAGCTGCCGACGGAGATCCTGGCGCGCATCTTCGCCGCCGCGGACGAACAGGTGCGCGCCTCGGGAGCGCTACTCGCAGGTGGGCACACGATCCGCGACGCGGAGCCCAAGTACGGACTCGCCGTCATCGGTACCGTCCATCCGGACGCCGTCTGGCCCAAGAACGGCGCCCGTCCGGGCGACGCGCTCTTCCTGACCAAGCCGCTCGGAACGGGCCTGATCATGACCGGGCACAAGAAGGGGCTGACCGGCTCGCAGCCGCTCGAGCGCGCCGTCCAGTGGATGCGGACGCTCAACGGGGACGCGGCGGAGCTGCTTCGCGCGCGGAAGCCGAATGCGGTCACCGACGTCACCGGCTTCGGCCTCTTCGGCCATGCGCACGAGGTCGCCGACCGCAGCGGCGTCCGGCTCGTGCTCGAGTGGGAGCGGCTACCGGCAATCGACGGGACGCTGGACCTGGCGCGGAAAGATGTGCGCACGAGCGGCGACCCTCGCAACCGCGACTTCGCCGCCGCCCACGTCGTCCTCGACGGCACCCCGGAGGCGATCGTCGCGCTTGGCTTCGACCCGCAGACCGCCGGTGGCCTGCTGGTCTCGCTGCCGGCCGATCAAGGCGCCGCCCTCGAGGCGGAGTTCGAGGCGAAGAGGCTGTTCCTGCGTCGGATCGGTCGAGTCGAGGAGGGCTCCGGAGTCCTCGTTACTTAACCCGAAAATGCTGCGCATTTTCAGGTTGGCTAAGACCGGGGAGACATGTTGATGGAAACCAAGAGAGGCATGATCCACGGCCGGTTTCAGCCCTTTCATAACGGCCATCTCGAGTATCTGCGCGGCGCGGCCGAGCGCTCCGACGAGGTCTGGATCGGGATCACGAACCCGGATCCGACACGCATCAAGCCGGAGGCCAGCGACCCCCTCCGCCATCTGCCCGAGTCGAACCCGTTCTCGTACGCGGAACGGCTGCTGATGGTGAAGGCGGCGGCAGCCGACCTCGGCCTCGAGCCCGCGGCCGTGCACGTGATCCCGTTCCCGGTCAACGAGCCGGAGCTCTGGCCGGCCTACGTGCCCGCTGACGTCACGCAGTTCCTGCGGCTCTTCTCCGCGTGGGGCGGAACAAAGCTCGAGCGCCTGCGGGAAGCCGGCTACGAGGTGGTGATCCTCGACGAGGGCGCGGAGAAGGAAATTTCCGGGGCCGACGTGCGTGAGGCACTGCGAGAAGGCCGCGACTGGGAGTCGCTCGTGCCGCCGGGGGTCGCGCAACTACTACGAGCACTTTATGCCTCGCTAAACGTAAAAACGGTGTAAGCGGCTGCGCAACTTTTCGGCCGCGGCCCCGTTTTATGGACTGTCGCAACGAGAAGGGGTCAGGTGCCATGAAGAAGCTCTTCCTCCCATTCGTCGCCGTCGCCGCACTTGCCGTTGGCGCCGCGCCGGCTGCACCGGCGTCGACAGCGACAGTCCAGATCAAGCGTAGTTCGTTCCTCCCTTCGACCGTGACGATCAAGACCGGCGACACGGTCAGGTGGGTCAACTCGGACACCCACAATCATCAGGTCGTGTCCAACAACGGCTCGTTCGTCTCGCCGATTCTGGGGCCGGGCAAGGCGTACACGCACCGCTTCAACGCTGCGGGTACGTACCGCTACCACGACGGGTTGAACGCCACGGTGAAAGGCGTCGTCAAGGTGACCGGGCCGCCGCCGGCGGTGACGATCGGCGCCTCGCTGCCGATCATCGTCTTCGGCCAGCAGGTCAGCCTGTCGGGCGTTGTCTCGAGCGGCAAAACCAACGAGAAAGTGACGATCTACCAGCAGCCCTACCCGCAGACGTCGTTCGCCGAGCTGACGACCGTGCTCACGACGACGAACGGCGCATGGAACGTCGTCCTCTCACCTTCGCCGAAGATCCTGACGCAATACCAGGCGAAGTGGAGCGGCCGCACGAGCGTCACCGTTGGCGTCCAGGTTCGTCCCAGGATCAGGCTCGCCTACCGGAACGGCAGGTTCACGACGATCGTCCAATCGGCGACCTCGCACGCCGGTCGCTCCGTCCTGGCGCAGCGGTTTTCGCGCTTCGGGCAGTGGGTGACGCTGAAGAAGGTCCGCCTCGGCGGTAAGTCGAGCGCCGTCTTCCGGCTCAGGCTGCCAAAGGGTAAGTCGCGGATTCGCGTCGCCATGTCGATCAACCAGGCCGGCGCGGGCTACCTCGACGGCTACAGCGGGACGATCACAGTTCGGCGCCGCTAGGGGTCAGTGGCGCCGGAATCAGCGTGAGCGGCGGGCTTCAACCCCCGCCGCTTACGTCTGCCGGCGTTAGCCTCCGCGCGTGCTTCCGATCGTCCTCGTCTTGCTGGACGGGCTCGGCGACCGCGCTCACGACGTGCTCGGCGGACGGACGGCGGGCGAGGCGGCGGCGACGCCGAACCTCGACGCCCTGGCCGCTCGCGGCTCCTGCGGCCTGCTCTACGCGGTCGGACCGGGGCGCGCCCCGTCGAGCGAGGTGGCGCACTGGGCGATGCTGGGCTACCGGCCCGACGAGTTCCCAGGTCACGCGGTCTTCGAGGCCTTGGGGCGAGGGCAGGCCGTCAACGACGAGCATGTCTTCGCCTACGCGGCTCTGCGTCCGGCGGAGCGCCGCGAAGACGGCTGGTGGCTGACCGGTCGCCCCGATCCCCAGCGCGATGCCGAGGAAGCCGCCGAGCTTGTCGGACGTTGCGACGGGATCGAGATCGACGGACTCGCGTTCTCGCTCGAGCAAGTCTGGCGCGGCGAGGCTGTGTTGCGGATCGCTGGCGGGGCGGACGATCGCGTTACGGACACCGATGCGTTCTTCCGCGACCGGCACCCCGTTCTGCGGCCGCGACCGCTGGTTCCCGAGGCCGGGCGCACGGCGCGCGCGTGCGAGGAGTGGAGTCGCGAGGCGATGCGGCGCCTCGAGGGCGAGCGCTTCAACGTGATCACTTTGAAGTGGTTCGGCCGCCCGCGTCGGGCGCCGAACTTTCGCGAGCGGCACGGACTTGCCGGCGCGTTCGCGGCCGAATCCGCTTTCCTGCGCGGTCTCGGCCGCTGTGTCGGGCTGGAGCCGACCGAAGCGAAGCTCGACCTGGGGTTCGTCGCGGAGCGGCTCGAGGCCGGCGACACCTTCGTCTACGTCCACGACAAGCGGGTGGACGAGGGGGGCCATACGAAAGACCCGCACGTGAAGCAGCGAGCGATCGAGGATCTCGACGCCGAGCTGGCAAACCTGCCGAGCGAACGGGCGATCGTGTGCGTCACGGGAGATCACGCGACGCCGGCCTCGCCCGAGGTGATCCACTCCGGCGATCCGGTGCCACTTCTCGTCGCAGGGCCGGGTGTGCGCGCCGACGGCGTTACCACCTTCGGCGAGCTCGACTGCGCCCGCGGCGTCCTCGGGCAGCTTCGTGGTGCCGATCTGATGCCGGTGCTGCTGAACGCGGCCGACCGTCCGCTCTTCCTCGGCTCGCGGCCGACCCCGGTCGACGGCGCCGACGGCTACCCGGACAGGGAGGAACTCGAGGCGCTGATTTGATCCCGAGCCCTGCGACAGAGCAGTCCGGCCGGACCACTCGAGCGGCGATAGGCTGATTCGCGTGCACGTCGAGTCGACGTCGGCGGCCCATCGAGCGCGCTCGTTCGCGCTGGCGCCCGTCTGGTTCTTGAGGCTCGCGGCGCTCGAGCTCTTCGCGCTCTGGGTGATCGTGGCGACCGGCGCGGCCGTGCGGTTGACGAGCTCGGGGCTCGGCTGCCGCCACTGGCCGGGGTGCGAGGCCGGCCACCCGCTGCCGGCGAAGGACTACCACGCCTACATCGAGTTCGGAAACCGGGTTGTCGGCGGGGTGACGATCCTGATCACGCTGCTCGTTGCGGTGACTTCGCTCTCGACGCCGCTCGAACGCAGGGCGAAACAGCTCGCGGTTGCCCTCTTCGCCGGGACGCTGGCGCAGGCGCCGCTCGGGTATCTCGCGGTCAAGACCGATCTGCGCTGGCCGGTCGTGATGGCCCACCTGCTGCTGTCGATGGTCCTGCTCGCCGGTGCCGTCGTGCTGGTCTTCTTCGCCTCGGAGCTCGTGGCGGGGAGGACCGAACCGCTCGTCCCGCGGGAGCTTCGGCTTTTCGGCATCGGCGTCGCCGCGGCGGGGTTGGCACTCGTCGTCAGCGGCTCGCTCGCCACCGCCGCCGGTCCCCACTCGGGCGGAGGCACGACCCAGGTGCACCGGCTGGCGCGCTTCGAGCCGGTCCTCTACGCGCACGCCGGCGTCGTAGCGGTGTTCGGCTGCTCGTTCCTGTTCCTGCTCGGCTACCTCGCGGCCCGGAGGTCACGCGCGCCGCGCCTGTTCCGGGCCGCGATCGCGGTGCTCGCCGTCCTGCTCGTGCAGGTCGCGCTAGGCGAGCTCCAGTACCGCCTGCACCTGCCCTGGTACCTCGTATTGCTCCACGTCGCGGTTGCCGCGACCGCCTGGGCCGGCATCTTCGCCCTTGTCACGGCGTTCTGGCGCCCGCCTGCTTGGCTGGCGGCCCACCACGCTGACGCCCCCTCGGCCCGCGCCGTTCCCTAGACCGGGTTTATCGGCCGCACCGGCAAAGCCGCCACGGCCTCTCACACGGCATCGCGAGCGATGCCTTAGCTGGCCGCGCGTAAACTTCCGGGATGGAATCGGAGCTTCGGGTTTCCGCCCGGCCGGAGCTCACACGGCCGGTCCTCGTCGCAGCGTTTCGCGGCTGGAACGACGGCGCGCAAGCGGCCTCGCTCGCGGCGGGTTACCTCGCCAGGCTTTGGGGCGCCGAAGAGATCGCCGACATCGATCCGGAGGGCTTCTTCGACTTCCAGGCGACCCGCCCTCACGTCTCGCTCGTCGACGGCTTGACACGGCAGATCGACTGGCCCGAAACGGCCTTTTACCACGCGAAGCCGAGCCGCCTCGACCGCGACGTCGTGCTGTTGCTCGGCATCGAGCCGAACGTCCGCTGGCGCACGTTCAGCGACCTGGTCGTCGGGCACGCGCAGGAGCTTGGGGTCGAGCTCGTCGTCACTCTCGGCGCGTTGCTCGCCGACGTCCCACACACGCGGCCTTCGCCGGTGACGGGCAGCGCCTCCGAGCACGAGCTCGTCAAGGAGCTTGGTCTCTCGACCTCGCGGTACGAGGGCCCGACCGGAATCGTCGGCGTGCTTCACGACGCCTGCAACAAGGCCGGGATTCCATCAGCAAGCCTCTGGGCCGCCGTCCCTCACTACGTTTCGTTGACTCCAAGTCCCAAGGCGGCGTCGGCGCTCTGTGAGCGGCTGGGCGGCCTGCTCGGAGCCAAGATCGACTCGGCCGAGCTCGACCAGGCTGCGGAGACCTACGAGGAACAGGTGAGCCAGGCCGTCGCGAGCGACGAGGAGACGGCCTCGTATGTCGAGGAGCTCGAGCGCCGGGCAGACACCATCGACGACGATTTCGAGCTTCCCTCCGGTGACGCCCTCGCCGCCGAGCTGACGCGCTACCTACGCGAGCGCGAAGCCGGCAACGGCGAGTCCGGCCCGCGTGGACCCGCGGGCTAGTACTAGCCGAACGTGAACGAGTAGACAGAGACCCCCGGCGTGAAGCTGAGGCCAAGCCGAGCGTCCAAGAGCTCCGGCTCGCTCAGCACCGTGTAGAGGCGGCTGATTCCTTTGACGGCGATCGTCCGTAGCGCGTGGCCGTCGACCTCAACGCCGACGCGGCCGCGACCGCCCATGACGAGATAGACAGCTTTCGCATGGAAGTGGAGTGCGA
>Ga0134072_10000184_pt1 | contig 8824 bp, 10 predicted proteins | sample 15_taG_15_FD_123126 | JGI IMG/M metagenome (GOLD analysis project Ga0134072, IMG submission 123126) | Grasslands soil microbial communities from the Angelo Coastal Reserve, California, USA - 15_D_Wat_20cm_5_0_1 metaG | ecosystem: Environmental > Terrestrial > Soil > Grasslands ...
CTCGGCAAAGTCCGCGGCAATCTGATGATCGACCTGCATACCACCAGCACGAAGCTGCGCGATCGCGCGGTGCGAGTCGTCGCCGAGTTGACCCAATGCGATTACCGTTCCGCACGCGAAAAGCTCGAAGCGAGCGGTTGGAATCTGCGCGATATCATCGGTAGGCCTTGACGAAAACTAGTCTTCGAACGCATTTGCGTTTTCCAATGCGGGCAACCTCGCCAGTTTCTCATAGCGCGTCGGCTCTAGAGCCGTTCAACCGATCAACGCCAAAGCGTCACAAAAAAATTTGACTTCGATAAGCGCAGCAGAACTGCCTCGCGCGAAGGTAGGTATGACTTAACCGAAAGGAAACCTCTATGTTGTGGACAATATTTGTGATCTTGCTGGTGCTCTGGCTGCTTGGGTTGGTCAGCTCCTACACGCTGGGCGGGTTCATTCATATCCTGCTCGTAATTGCAATTGTGGTGCTGATCATTCAATTGCTCTCAGGTCGGCGGCCATTGTAAGCTCGGCATCGTGAAACCAGCCGCAATCATCGGCATCGTTCTGATCATTGTCGGCGTGATCGGCTTTGCCTGGGGCGGTTTGGGTTGGACCACACAAAAGAAAGACGCCCAATTAGGCCCGCTTGAAATCACTCACAAAGAGAGTCACGGAATCAATTTTCCGCCGGTCGCCAGCGGAATCTGTCTGGTCGGCGGAGTCGTGCTGGTGATTGTCGGCAGCCGAAAAAGCTAGGCGCACAATTCGCTTTCAGATCAACACCGATTCTGATTGAATCTGGCGCGTGGCAGCCGTCAGAAATCGGCGGGCAATTCGCTGGCTGCGATCGCAGCTTCCAGAATTAGTAGCCAGCGGCGTGATCAGCTCTGAAAACGCTCGAGCAATTGACGGCTATTACGAGCATGATCAACCCCGAGTCAACTTCGCGTTCGTTATATTGGCAGCGCTCGGGTCGGCGTTAGTTGCCGCGGGAATCATTCTGCTCATCGCGCACAATTGGGATGACTTAAGCCGCGCCACCCGCGCAGGAGTCGCGTTCCTGCCGCTTCTCATCGCGCAAGCTTTGGTCGTGTTCACGTTGATGCGGAGGAATGAATCGCGGCCGTGGCGCGAAGCTGCCGCCATTTTCGATGTGGCGGCAGTAGCCACAGCTATTTCGCTGATCAGCCAAACGTATCAAGTGCAGGGAACCTTCGCCGACTTCATGCGCACATGGTTGTTATTGAGCATCGTGATCGTTTATCTGTTACGCACCAGTCTTGGCGTGATTGCGTATGTAATTGGCTGCGTTCTGTGGCTGTTTGCGCGGTGGGGACCCGCTTCGTCGGCAGGAAACCCGATGCTCTTCTGGTTTCTTTTGACGCTGGTGATTCCGTATGTTGCGATTCGTTTTCGGTCTGATTGTGACAGCCGGGAAACGGCCACACTCGTAATCACCGTGGCGCTCGCGGCAATGTTCGGCGTTGGCGCCACTGCAGATTTCGCAGACGCCAATGTCGGCGCAATCGCGTATGCGGGACTGGCGACAGCGATTTATCTCTGCGGAATCAAATTTTTCCCGCAGCCGGCTGGACGTTTGCATTTGCTCGCATTGCTCGGTGGAATTGCGATCGGTGTCGTTACGATTGTGCTCAGCTTTGAATCAAACTGGCACATGACGTACCGTGTCGCGTCGGTTCCACGCACTTCGGCGGCGAATCTGGCAGTGGTTGTCGAACTGCTATTTCCAATTGCTGCTGTTTGTCTGGCGAGTTTCGATCTTCTGCGTCGACGCGCTGAGTTTAGTCTTTCAGCGGCTCTTTTTCCGATCGTCACCGCCATCGCGTGGGCCATCACTCATCTGTGCGAATTTCCAAACGACAGATGGCGAAGCACACGCTGCTCGTTCGCAGCTGGCACGGTCATGAACTGCTACGCGCTCTTGCTCGGGATCGACATTCTCGCCCGCGGCATCCGCACAAACAGCATGGCCCGCGCAAACTTTGGGCTTCTACTGATCGCTGCGCTGGCGATCTGCCGTTTCTTTGATAGTGACCTGAGCTTTGTCGCTCGCGGAGTCGGCTTCATCGTTGTGGGCGTGGGATTTCTCGTTGCCAACTTGCTGTTGTTTAAACGACGGACCGCATCATGAAGATGTTACGGATTCTGATTTTCGGCGTGGTGGCGCTTGCGCAATTAGCCGTGCCGGCCACGATGGTCTGGCAACGCGACCAAACCCTTAAACAGGGTCGCATCTGGAAATTCCGCACTGCGCCCGTTGATCCGGTCGATGTGATCCGCGGCCGATACATCGCGTTACGTTTCACTGCGGAGGAATTCGCTGCGCCTGCGAAATTCGAAGCAGGTAATAAGCCCGTGTACGCTGTGCTCAAGCAAAGCACAGATGGTTTTGCCGAGATTGACCATCTCACAACCGAAGCGGCGGGAACCGACGATGCCGTTCCGGTTGAATCAGTCTGGTGGTGGGGAGGCAAACAGCAGGTGCGTTTCCCGTTCAACAAATTCTGGGTTGCCGAAGCAAACGCAGCCGCAGCGGAACACGCATATGTGGAGAACAATCGCCGCGACAATCAGAATGCCTACGTCACAGTTCGCGTGCGCCGTGGGGACGCAGCCCTCGATCAGCTCTACATCGATAACCAGCCGTTATCTGAGTATCTCCGCGCGCATTCGCCGCAATGAGCAGAATCGATTTGCGCGACTTGCAATCTTCTGTAGCCACCGGCCCGTGGCCGGTCGCCCTATCTAACGGCCCACAGCGTCATGGCTACAGTGCGTTAGCTGCCTGCTTTAAGCACGGCGAAAGTTTTGCTGCCTTTGCGATCGAGGTAAAGGAGAACGCCGCGTTTTGGATCGGCTTTGTTCAGCGCTTCGCGGAAGGATTGCACGTTCGTGACGGGTTTGCCGTCCACTTCCGTAATGACATCTTCGCGCTGGATGTCCTGGGCCGCAGCGATGCTGTTGTCCTCCACATCCGTTACGATCACACCTTTGTCGACGGGGAGATGCAGACGTTCCGCAACTTCCTTCGTCAATTCCTGCACCTGCAAGCCAAATTTGCCGACATTTTCCTGTGACGGTTGCCGCGGCTGGGTCGGCAACGCATTTGATGTTCGCGCAATCTCATTCGGCAATTCACCGGTTTTGATGGGGACTTTTATGGTCTGACCTTTGCGCCAAACAGTCAGCTGGACATTTTGGCCGACCTTCTTTTTTAAAATCTCGTGCTGAAGCTGCGAGTCTGTTTCGATCGGCGTTCCATCCACCTGGGTGATCACGTCGAACGGGTGCAAATCACTTTTGGAAGCAGGCGCATCGGCTTCGATGGTACGGACCACCACTCCTTTTTCGGCGCCCTTAAACAAATCCCGGATTGTCGGGTCGTCGCCCAGCGTCTCGATGCGAATGCCCAGCCAGGGCCTTGTGATCTTGTGGCCGGCGACCAGCTCTGTGCCGATTTCCTTTGCCATATTGATTGGAATTGCAAAGCCCAGCCCCCGGTTCATGCCGTTGATCAGCGTGTTCATCCCAATCACTTTGCCATCAATGTCGCAAAGTGGGCCACCGCTGTTTCCCGGATTAATTGAGGCGTCAGTCTGCAAATAATCCGAGATGGAGTAGCCGCCTGTCTGAAACAATTTGCTTCGGCCTTTGCCGCTGATCACTCCATAGGTGAATGTATAATCGAGCTTGAATGGCGCGCCGATGGCAAACGCAAACTGCCCAACCCGCACAGCATTACTGTCACCAAGCTGGACGACCGGCAAATCTTTCGCGTCAATCTTAATGACAGCGACATCCGTTTTCTCGTCAGTGCCCACCACCGTTGCTGGAAAATTCCGTCCGTCTCTCAACTTCACGTCGATTTTGTCCGCGCCTTCCACTACGTGAAAATTCGTGAAGATGTAGCCCTCGGGCCGCACGATGAAACCAGAGCCTTCGCTTTGGACCGGACGTACCCCACCCGGATTTCGCCGCGGATTGTTTTCATCGGGCGGTCCTTGAAAGAACAGGTCGTCCAAGGGCGAGCTTTCGCTGATTTCATTCTTCTTGGAAATCTCGATAATGACAACGCTCGGCGCCACGGTTTCGAAGACTTTGGCAAAAGCATTGTTCAGTTGGTGAACCACGTCCTTCCCGGCCTCCGCCGCCGCCGGGGGAACACTGGAAGTTGGGCCGGCCTCGGGTTGCGCTGCGAACGATGTACTGAATGCAACGCACAGGGACAAAATGGCTAAGCGCATCGGTTTGAATTTGGACAGCACTGAACATGCAACGTTCAACTGGACACGTCCAATTCCTGCTTACTCAAAGGTGCGCTCGCAATTCAATCGTCGCAGTACTACATTTCTTGGCGAATCGCGTATAATTACCGGCCCAACTGTGTTTATGCGTGCGTTCAAGAGGCGGTTCGTCTTCGCGGCAGGCGTCGTGTTTTTGATATTGTTTTGGTCTATAGCGGTTGGCCCTGAGCCGCCTGCGCGCATCTCCATCTCTCCCGAGGAACTGGTTCGCGCGGTCACCATTCAGCGCGATTCGCTGATCGACCTGTGCTTGATCGAACATGTCGATCCAAACGGGCGCGATGCGCAAGGACGCACGCCGTTGCTGATCGCAACATCGCAACAGGATTGGAAAACGGCGCATCGGCTCCTTGACGCCGGTGCGTTGGTTGATCTTGCCGATAAGAATGGTTTTACGCCGCTGATGGCGGCAGCGATGTACGGCAATGCCGAAATGTTCCAACTGCTCCTCGCACGTACTGACAATCTTCATGCGGAAGCGCCGACCAACGACGGGCGCGATCTTCTGGGAATGGCGCTCGACGGTGGAAACCGGGAGATTATCGAGACAGTGCTGGAGCGCTTGCCCGTCATGCCAGAGTGGACAAGCAGTACGCGACGCGCTCTGATCGCGGCGCTACAAGCCGGGAAGAAGGAACAAATCCGGTTGGTTCTCGGCAAACATTCAGTGCCTCCGACGCCAGAGGGCAAGAAGGTGCCGTTTCTTGCGTATTCCATCGCGGGAAACAACTCCTCTCTTTTCAACACACTCCTCACTTGTGGAGCAGATCCCAACACCGTTTTGCCGTCGCATTGTGATAAGGATTTTCTAGCGCTGCTTTCTTCGCAATCGCTTCGCAGCTACGTGGAAGAAGACAGAAATCTTACCGTCGTGATGCTTGCCGCGGGGCTTGGACAGGACGACTACCTTCGCGCTCTGCTCGATGCAGGTGCCACCCGGAACCGACTGACGAGCCGGAACAAGATGTCCGCGTTGGACGTTGCCGCAGAGACAGGTCACTGGCGCGCCGCACAAATTCTTCTCGGCGGCGGACCATCGCCCGATCGGTTGCGCCTCGAAATTTCTCTCGGTTTACAGCGGGTCGCCCTCGTTAAAAACGGCGTGCCGGTGTATCGCGCGCAATGTTCGACTGGCCGATCAGGTTATTCGACGAAAAGGGGCGAATTTGTGATCACTAATAAGGAACGAAACCATCGTTCCACGATCTACCATGTCGAGATGCCGTATTTCATGCGACTGAGCTGTCTCGATTTTGGCATGCACGCGGGGTACGTGCCGAATTACCCAGCATCGCATGGCTGCATTCGGTTGCCGGAGGAAGCTGCTCGCAAGTTTTTCTCTGAACTGCCCGTCGGCACGCTTGTGACGGTGCAATAGAGCGACGGGTAATTGCGCAAAGTGGATTCGACGCGGAAGAAAAGAATCTTCTGATTTCTTGAATCCAAACTGTCTCGGGCGACATCTCAATGGAAAGCCATGGAAAGAGACAGCATTGAAGCGTCGTCCTTTCTCATGACCGACAGGCCGTCAATGGCCGCTAACGTTTCCCGCGTGACCTGGGTAAGCCTGTCCCTAGCGTTGTTCGCGATGGTACTAATTCGCCATGCGTTCGTGTTTTTTGTACCCGAAATCACCGTTGCATCAGCAATTCTAAAGGAAACGCTGATCTGGGCGAGTGCGGCCGCTCTCCTGGTGATTGTGCGCCGCGGCGAACGTTTGCCGATGCGCTCTATTGGCCTCGGCACGGCTCGCTGGTGGAAGTCGATTTTGTGGGGGCTCGTCATCGCCGTTGTATCGGCAGCGATCGTTGGGGGACTGGCTTACGTTACCGAGTACGGGCATGGTCCGGGCTCTGCCGCATTCGAGAAATTGCCGCTCTGGTTAATTACACTCATTGTTTTCCGGGCTGGCGTGGTAGAAGAATTATTTTACCGCGGTTATGCGATCGAACGCTTGCAGATGCTTGGTGTTGGACGCTTTTGGTCGGTCACAATTCCGCTGGTCATTTTTTCGCTTGGCCATTGGTCAGGCGGCGCGGCTAACATTCTTATCGCCTTCGCGGCAGGGGCAATCATGACCGTTTTCTATTTGTGGCGCCGTGATCTGGTGGCCAACATGGTTGGCCACGGTTTGGTCGACTTCGTTGCCAACGTCTTGCCGAGATTGTTCTCCTAGTCATCCGGGCTTCCACGTAAGGTTTCTGAAAAGCTTTCAGAGCTGTTGAGTACAGCGTAGGCTTTCCCGCTTACGAGGCGACTGCAAGGAATGACACCATTGCTTTTGTTTGCTCCAGGTGCAGGAGCGCCTTCCTCGCATCCCTGGATGCAAAATTGGAAAGAGCGTTTGTCCGCAATCGGGACCGTCGAAACCTTCGATTACAACTACATGCGCGATGGCCGAAAACGCCCCGATTCATTGCCACAATTAATCGCAGCACACCGAAAGGCATTAAGCCAGGCGCGCGAGAGATATGAGCCTGCCATCACGATCCTGGCCGGCAAGAGCATGGGCGGCCGGGTTGGATGTCATTTATCACTCGAAGAAAATGTGGAAGGAGTAGTTTGCCTTGGATATCCGCTCTGTGCGATGGGCGATCGCACAAAACTCCGCGACCAAGTTTTGCGCGCTCTCACGACTCCAATTCTGTTTGTGCAAGGCACTCGCGATTCGCTTTGCCCGCTGGATCTGTTGGAGCGCGTGCGATCAGAGATGAAAGCACCAAACTTTTTGCATCTCGTTGAAGGCGGCGACCATTCCTTGCGCGCACCGAAACGCCTGCTTCAAGCCAGCGGCCAAACGCAGGAAGATATTGATCAACAGATCTTCAGGGCCATCGCTGAATTTGTTGACGGATTGATCGTGCCTGCGGATTAGATCAACGTGAGGAGAAGGCACAATCAGGTTTCGCTCCGCGCTGGTCAGGTCGAGTTTGTTAAGGTCGGCACAGACGCCTGGCGGTGGCGCGATGTCTATCGGTGGCTGATTGGGTTGAGATGGCCACAGTTCGCAGCGTTTGTCGCTAGTCTGTATATCGGGCTAAATCTCGTTTTCGCGGCCCTGTACAGTCTCCAGCAAGACAGCATCGCTGGCAGCACGGGTGGGCATTGGTTTTTTGATTGCTTCTTTTTTAGTGTGCAAACGCTCGCGACTGTCGGGTATGGCCACATGTATCCGCAAACGCTTTATGGCCACATCGTCAGCACCGTTGAAATCATGACCGGGATATTTTTGCTCGCGGTGATGACCGGCCTAATCTTCGTGCGCTTTTCGCGACCGATTGCGCGCGTCGTGTTCAGCAATTCCATGGTCGTTGCGCCGTTGAATGGGAAGCCGACGCTGATGGTTCGCATTGGCAACGAAAATCAGCACAGCATGGTGGAGGCGGAGTTCCGGATCATGTTTTCGCGCGACGAGCCATTGCTCGAAGGCGGAGATTTCCGCTACTTTTATGTCCTCAAACTCCATTTCGATCGGCTGACGGTTTTTCCCGCGGCACTGACTTTGCGGCACACGATCGACGACAAGAGCCCGCTTTGCGGCGAGACCTTTGAATCTCTGAAGGCCAGCCGTGCGCTGTTTATAGTGTCCGTCGTTGGGATCGACCCGGTGATCGCAGCCTCGGTTCAAACGCAGAAGGATTATAGCTGGCGCGATATTCAATTCGGCCATCGGTTTGTCGAAATCTACACCGAGCACGGTGGCGGGCGCCTCACGGTGGATTACGGCCGGCTTCACGATATCGAGCCGGCCTAGTAGGTTTGCCGCTGCGGCGGGCGCTAGTCTGGGCTTTGTTACGGCGCGAGGACCATCCGCGCAAACTGGAACATGGCGGCAATGAGCTGAACCCCGATTGCGGTGAAAAACCGGCAAAACGGATTAAGCAGGGCAGCGTTGTATAGTTGCAATAGCATCACTGCAATCCCGACCGCTGCTGTCAGATAAAAGAAGGAGCGGCTGGCGCCCGCGCGGTGCAACTCTTGCAGATCAAACCGGCGAAAAACTTTCACTGTCCCTATGCCGAACAGCAAAAGAATTACGAATGCGGCGCCGCGGGACCAGCGCCAGATGTCTGCCGGAACAGGCCTGATTGTCAGCAACAGCAGCCCAATCATGCAAAATGCGAGTTGGAGAATTAAGTTGGTTAGAAGTTGCCGAAGCCGAAATTTGTTGATCGGCGACCAGTCGTGAACCGATTCGCGACGAAAAACGACCACCACACCCGCAAAACCGGCAAGCGCGACGGCGATCTGTGCCGCCGTGCTGAGAACCTCACCCGGTTCCATGGACTATGACTTCAACACTCTGTGGCGTTGCGGAAGAATTATTTTCCAGTTGGCCGCTATTCCCGCTGCCACTTTGCAAACACGCAAAGTCTCAATAATCTTTCCCCCACAACTATACGAAAGGAATAACAAACCATGGCTACTTATGTTGGCTTGGTTCAGTTTACGGACCAGGGCATTCGCAATATCAAGGATACGGTGAAACGCGGCGACGCCGCGGCGGCGGAGGC
>Ga0134072_10000185_pt1 | contig 8821 bp, 6 predicted proteins | sample 15_taG_15_FD_123126 | JGI IMG/M metagenome (GOLD analysis project Ga0134072, IMG submission 123126) | Grasslands soil microbial communities from the Angelo Coastal Reserve, California, USA - 15_D_Wat_20cm_5_0_1 metaG | ecosystem: Environmental > Terrestrial > Soil > Grasslands ...
ATTACCACGAGCTCCAGCGGCGGTCGGCGGAGGAGCCGGAGTGGTTCTGGCCGGAGGCGATCGAGGACATAGGGCTGGAGTTCTCGCGCCGCTGGGAGCGCGTGGTCGATCTCTCGCAAGGGCCGGAGTGGGCGACCTGGTTCGTCGGCGGCAACCTCAACCTCGCCTGGAACTGCGTGCATCGATGGGCGGAGAGGACGCCCCAGGTCGCGGCTGCGCTCTGGGAGTCGGAGGACGGCGAGCGGCACGGGCTCACGTATCGGCAGCTCTCCGATCGCGTGACGCGGTTCGCGGAGGCGCTGGTCGCGCTCGGCGTTCGCCCCGGCGACCGGGTGGCGTTCTTCTTGCCGATGTCGCCGGAGGTCTCGATCGTCTCGCACGCATGCGCGCACATGGGCGCAGTCCAGGTGCCGATCTTCTCCGGCTTCGCGGCGCCCGCTGTTGCGCAACGGCTGCAGGACTCCGAGGCGAAGGTGGTCGTCACCGCAGACGGCTCCCTGCGACGCGGACGCGAGGTGCCGATGAAGGAGATCGTCGACGAGGCGGTTCGCGATTCCCCGTCGGTGGAGCACGTCGTCGTCTGGCGGCGGCTCGGGCGCGAGGACGTTCCGATGACGCCGCGCCGCGACCTCTTCGACGCTCAGGCCATGTCGGGCCGGCCGGGTACGCTCGAGCCGCTCGAGGTCGACTCCGAGCATCCCTACTTGCTCACATACACGTCCGGCACGACCGGCCGGCCGAAGGGCGTCCTCCACGTCCAGGGCGGCTTCCTCGTCTCGATCACGCGCGAGGTCGCCTACCAGGCCGACGCGAAGCCCGGCGAGGTCGTCCACTTCGTCACCGACATGGGCTGGATCATGGGCCCGTGGGAGGTGGTTGGCGGGAACGCGCTGGGTTGCACGGTCCTGTTTGCGGAGGGGGCTCCGGACTGGCCCGCCGCCGACCGGTTGTGGTCACTCGTCGAGCGGGAGCGGGTCGCCGTGCTCGGGATCTCGCCGACGCTGACCCGAGCGCTGATCCCGCACGGCCGCGAGCTCGTGGACCGCCACGATCTGACCTCGCTGCGCGTGCTCGTGACGACGGGCGAGCCTTGGAACCCAGAGCCGTACCGGTGGCTGCACGAGGTCGTCGGCGGCGGCCGCTGTCCGATCATCAACTGCTCGGGCGGCACGGAGGTCGGTGCCTGCTTCCTCTCGCCCACCGTGGCGACGCCGATCAAGGCATGCTCGCTTGGCGGGCCGGCACTCGGAATGGCGATGGACGTCGTTGACTCGGAGGGACGTTCCGTGCGCGGCGAGGTTGGCGAGCTCGTCTGCCGGAAGCCGTTTCCCGGCATGACGCGCGGGTTCTGGCGGGATCCGGAGCGGTACCTCGATACCTACTGGCGCCGATTTCCGGGCGTCTGGGTACACGGGGACTGGGCGTCGGTCGACGAGGACGGCTATTGGTTCCTGCACGGGCGCTCGGATGACACGCTCAACATCGCCGGGAAGCGCGTCGGGCCCGCGGAGCTCGAGTCGGCGGTGGTGGCGGATCAGGCGGTGGCGGAGGCGGCGGCGATCGGGGTGCCGCACGAGATCAAGGGCGAGACGGCGTGGATCTTCTGCGCGCTCGTGCCGGGGGCGGAACCGTCGGAGGAGCTGGTCTCGGAGCTGCGAGCGCTTGTGGCCGCCGAGCTCGGCAAGGCGTTCGCGCCTGAGCGGATCTTGTTTGTGCCCGCGTTGCCGAAGACCCGCAGTGCGAAAATCGTCCGCCGCGCCGTGCGCGCGAAGGCGCTCGGCGTCGACCCCGGCGACCTGACGTCGCTCGAGAATCCTGAGACGCTGGAAGAGATCGAAGCGGCGGCGCGGGTCGCGCCCTGAAGACACGGCTTGGCCGGACACGCACGCGCGTGGCAGTTCCTGAGGACAGTCCCCACGAACTGCCGCGCGCGGACATGGCAACTGCAACGAAAGTGTGACTTTTCGTCCACAGGGATGGCTCCTCACGACAGGTGATCGCGATCGGCGGCCCTACGGTGTCGCTGTGAGCCGCCTTCCTCGTTACGTCTTCCCGGACGGCACCTACCATGTTGGAACGCGCGGCGTCGAAGGAACGCCGATCTTCCGAACCGACGACGACCGCCGTTTCTTCCTCGAGCTCTTCGCGGACGTCGTTGTGCGGAACGACTGGCTTGTCCACGTCTTCTGCCTGATGACGAATCACTATCACCTCGTCGTCGAGGCGCTCCGAGACGAGCTCTCCGATGGGCTCCATCGCTTGAACGGCGTCTATGCCCAAGCTTTCAACCGCCGCTACCGCAGAAAAGGCCACCTCTTCGGAGACCGCTTCTGGTCAGGCCTGATCGAGGACGAAGACGAGCTCAGGGACACATGCGACTACGTCCTCGCGAATCCAGTCCGCGCCGGCCTCTGCGCGGACCCGGCCGAGTGGCCCTGGAGCGGCAGCCGAACCGAGCGGGCAGCCTGGCGTATCCTCGGCGGATGACCGATCCGGAACTGGGGGGCCAAGTCGCCCTCGTCACGGGCGGCGGGCGCGGGATCGGGGCCAACATCGCGCGCGAACTCGCCGACGCGGGGGCACGGGTCGCCGCCAGCGCCCGCACGCTCGAGCAGGTGGAGGAGGTCGCCCGCGAGACCGCCGGCCTCGCCGTCGTTGCAGACGTGACCGACCGCGCCGCCGTCGAGGCAATGGTCGACCGCGTGGAGTCTGAGCTCGGGCCGATCGACCTGCTCGTCGCAAACGCCGGGCGGAACGTCCGCGAAGAGCGCGCGTGGGAAGTCGAACCGCGCGATTGGTGGAACGTCTTCGAGGTGAACGTGCTCGGCGTGTACCTCTGCTGCCGAGCCGTGATCCCCGGGATGCTCGAGCGCGGCCGCGGCCGGATCGTGATCACCGGCAGCGGCGCGGCCTACCTTCCGCACTCCGGTAGCACGGCCTACTCCGCGAGCAAGGCGGCCGTCTGGCGGTTTGGAAATGTGCTCGCAGAGCAGCTCGCAGGCCGGATCCCGGTCTTCGTGATCAGCCCCGGCCTCGTCAAAACCGAGATGACGAAGAGGGCACCCGACGATGCGCCTTGGACCCCGCCGGAGCTCGCACCGCGCCTGGTCCGAACGCTGGCGTCCGGCCGGGCGGACGCGCTCACCGGACGCTACATCCACGCCGAGCACGACAACGTCGAAGAGCTGATCCGGCGCGCCGACGAGATACGCGAACACGACCTGAATGCGATCCGCCTGCAGCGCTAAAAACGGTTTTCGACTGATAGTCTAAAACTGCCCATGAGACTCGCTCTCGCCCAGATCAACACCGTCGTCGGCGACCTCGACGGGAACGCCGACAAGATTCGCCGGCGGCTCGCCGAAGCCAAGGACCGCAAGGCAGATCTCGTCGTCTTTCCCGAGCTCGCGGTCACGGGCTATCCGCCCGAGGATCTCCTCCTGCGGCCGAGCTTTGTCCAGGCTGCGCAGGCAAAGGCGGCAGAGCTCGCCCGCGAGGCGCGTGGAATCGTCGCGCTGATCGGCGTGCCATGGTTCGAGCGGGATCTCTACAACGCTTGCGCCGTCTGCGCCGCCGGCGAGATCAAGACCATCTATCGCAAGCGGTTCCTGCCGAACTACGGAGTCTTCGACGAGGATCGCTACTTCGCCCCCGGCAGCGACCTGGTCCTGCTCGAGCACGGAGGCACGCTGTTTGCCCCAACGATCTGCGAGGACATGTGGCAGCCCGGCCCGCCGGCGACCGAGCTGGCGCTTGCCGGAGCGCAGCTCCTCGTCAATCTCTCCGCCTCACCTTTCCACGTCCTTCGCGACCGCGAACGCGAGGAGATGTTCGCGACCCGCGCGCGCGACAACTCGTGCTTCGTCGCCTTCTGCAACGCGGTTGGCGGCCAGGACGAGCTGATCTTCGACGGGAACTCGCTCCTGCTCGACGAGGAGGGCCATGTACTCGCGCGCGGGCCCGGCTTCGAAGAGGCGCTGCTGATCGCCGACATCGAGCCCGCAGACGCGGTCGGGCGCCGGCTCAGGGACGTCCGCCGCCGCTCGCTCGCCCGCGACCGCGGCGAGATCCCGGAGGTGCCGGTCGTCCACGTCGGCTCATCCCGCGGCCCGCGCGCACCGGTCGAGCCGGTCGTCGCCCCGCGTCTTGATGAGCTGGAGCAGATGCGGCTCGCGCTCGAGCTCGGCCTGTGTGACTACGTGAACAAGAACGGCTTCGGCGAAGTCGTCGTCGGCGTCTCGGGCGGGATCGACTCGGCGCTCACTGCAGCGCTCGCCGTTGAGGCGCTCGGACCGGAGCGCGTCCACTGCGTCTCGATGCCCTCGCGCTACTCCTCGCCGGAGACCCGCGCCGACGCGCGCGCGCTCGCCGAGAATCTCGGCGTCGATTTCCGCGAGCTGCCGATCGACGAGATCTACGACGCGCACGAGCGCGCGCTTCACGAGAGCTTCGCCGGCCGGGAAACCGACCTGACCGAGGAGAACCTGCAGGCGCGGATCCGCGGCGTGCTGCTGATGGCCCTCTCGAACAAGTTCGGCTGGCTCCTCGTCGCGACCGGAAACAAGTCCGAGCTCTCAGTCGGCTACGCGACGCTCTACGGCGACATGGCCGGCGGCTTCGCCCTGCTCAAGGATGTCTTCAAGACCGACGTGTTCCGGCTCGCCGAGCATCTGAACGCGGCGCGTCGTGATTTGATCCCGCAGTCGATCATCGATCGGGCGCCCAGTGCGGAGCTGCGCGAGAACCAGCTCGACGAGGACTCGCTCCCTCCGTATCCCGCGCTTGACAAGGTTCTCGCCGCGTATGTCGAGCAGGACCGCTCAGCCGAGGAGCTGAGCGCGGACGGCTTCGACCCTGACGTCGTCGAGCGCGCGGTCGCGATGATCGACCGCGCCGAGTACAAGCGTCGGCAGGCGCCGCCCGGCGTCAGGCTGCGCCAGAAGGCGTTCGGCCGAGACAGACGAACGCCGATCACGAACCGCTGGCGCGGCTAGCCAGCTCACGGAACCACCTCAACCGTTCCGCGTACGGCACAGCCGCGTTCGCGGGCGAGGTCGAGGGCAGGACGAAAAGCCGCGTCTCAACGAGCCGCCGCGCCTGTTCGCTGAGCTTCGGACGCTCGCCGAAGGCGCCGCGGTAAGCCTCCTTGCCGACGAACGCCAGCCAGCCCGGCCGAAGCTCTCGCGCGAGATCGTCGAGTCGCTCGGCCGCTCCCGCGAAGTCGGCACGCCTGAGGTCGCCGGAGCCGCGCGTCGTCCGAAAGGCGGCGTTCGTCAGGCAGACGCCGAACTGGAGCACATCGAACTGCTCGTGAGGTGCGAGCAGCCCCGGCGTGAAGCCGGCGTCGTGCAGGAGCCGCCAGAAGTCGTTCCGCGGATTCGCGAAGTGCGCGCCTGCCGCCGCCGAGACGAAGCCTGGGTTGATGCCACAGAAGACCACCCGCAGGCCCGGCGCGAGGACGTCGGGAACCGCCGACACCGCTTGCCCGGTCATTCGAGCTCACGGTTTACCTTCAGCCGGCTCAGGTCAAGCGGCGAGCCCCGGCTCGCGCAGGTCGAGTCGGGCCTCGAACAGGCGGCGGAGCCGCTCGCCCGTCAGACGAATCTCCTCGCGCTCGGGCCGCTCGACGCGGAAGACCTTGACCGACTCGTCCGCGCCGCCATAGCAGCGGAGATAGCACTCCGCCTCGCTCAGTGTCCGCAGCCTGCGCATTTGGGAACGAGACTAGGTTGGGGCTCGGACGTAACTGCTTACTCGTACTGCAGCGCCTCGAGCACGTTCAGTCGCGCCGCGCGCCGTGCCGGGAAGATCGCCGCCAGGACGCCGACGACGATCGCCGCCACGACGAAGTAGACGAGTTGCAGGTACGGCACCGCGAAGACGATCCCCTGGCTCGAGAGGGCGTGCGTGATCAATAGCGCGAGGAAGATGCCGACGACCATCCCGAGCGCGGCGCCCATCAGCGCAGTGACGATGCTCTCGTAGCGGATCATCATCCGCACCTGCCTCCGGGTCATCCCGACCGCACGGAGCATGCCGATCTCGCGCGTGCGCTCGTACACCGTCAGCACGAGCGTGTTGACGATGCCGAGCAGGCTCACGATCACCGAGAGCGCGAGCAGGACGTAGAGCAGGTTGAGCAGGGCGTTGATCGGCTTCTCCTGGTTCTTCTTGAACTCGTCGCGCGTCTGCACCTTCGCATCCGCGAAGCTGCTCGCGTCTCGCTTCAGCGCGGCCGTGTTCGCATCGCTAACGCCGCCGCGCACATTGATCAGCACCATCTGGTCCTGCGGCCGTGGAACGTTCTTGTCGAAGAGCGAAGTCGACAGGATCACGTCTCCGAAGGGCGTCCCGCCCTTCGGCTTTTCGTACGTTCCGAGGAGCCGAACCGTCGTCTTCTGCCCCGACGGGAACTCGACGCTCACCGGCGAGCCAAGTCGGAAGTGGTGCTTCTTCGCGTAGTCGCTGTCCGTGAAGAACCCTGTTTGCCCGAGTCGTGCCGGCACCGAGTCGCTGCCGAGCTTCCAGTCGAGACCGACGACTTTCGTCACGTTCGCGTCGACCGCGCTGATGTCGTGCACGGAGCCGAGGAACTTCGCCGAGCCGGCGCGAATCGCCGACTCGACGGTGACGCCCGGCTTCCCTTTCAGCGACCGGCCCGCCCCCGCAGAGATCGGAGCGAACGAGCCGGACGAGGTGATCGCGTAGTCCGCGACGAAGAGCTTGTTGACCGCGTCCTCGAACGGCGCGCGCAGTCCCTGCGCGAAAAGGGCCACGAACGTGACGAGGGCGAGCCCGATCATCAGCGCCGAGGCAGTCGAGGCCGTCCGCGCCGGATTCCGGGACGCATTGTCGCGGGCCAGGATTCCGGGCGCGCCACCGATCTCGCGCGCCGGCCAGCCAAGGATGTTCGAGAGTGGCCGCACCACCTTCGAGGCGTTCATGGAGACACCGAAGAAGAGCAGCAGCACGCCGAGGCCGATCGCCAGCAGTCGTGGCGCGGTCGCGAGCCCGCCCGCAAGCGAACCGAGCGAGACCAGCCCGATCGCGACCAGGAGCACAACGATGGAAGTCACGGGCCCGTAGCGAGCGAAGCGCGACGGCGGCAGCACCGATCCTTCCCGGACAGCGGCGATAGGCGGCACGCGGGTCGCCCTCCGCGCGGGTCGCAGGCTCGCGAAGACCGTGATCAGAGTGCCGACGAGCAGCGAGACAACGATCGTCCGCGTCGCGAAGACCGTGGCCCCCTGCGGCAGGTTGATCCCGATCGCGACGAAGAGGCGGTTGAGGCCCTTCGCGAGCAAGAGGCCGAGGAAGAGCCCGACCAGCGAGCCGATCACGCCGATGATCAGCGCCTCGAGGAGTACCGACCAGAGCACCTGCCGCCGCGAGGCCCCGATCGTTCGCAACGTCGCGAACTCGCGCATTCGCTGGGCGATCGTGATCCCGAGCGTGTTCGCGATCACAAACGCCCCGACGAAGACCGCGATGCCGGCGAAGGCAAGCAGCGCGTACTTGATCACCGAAATGAAGCCGAGGTCCTTCTTGTCCTCCTTCACCTGGGCCGCCGCGTTGCGGACCGTCGCGGTCGAGGGCAGCAGAGGCCTGATCTCCGAGGCCAGCCGATTCGACGAGACCCCGGCCTTCGACTGCACCTGAATCGCGTCCAGCTGGCCGATCTTCCGGAAAAGCCTCTGCGCCGTCGCTTGGTCGAAGATTGCGAAGGTGACGCCGCCGAGGGAGACGTTGCCGGAGTACTTGGCGATTCCGGCGATCCGGAACGGACGTACCGGCCCGTACACCTGGACGCCGATCTGGTCACCGACGCCGAGGTGCTTCTTCTTCGCGGTGGACTGGTCGATCACGACCTGGTCCGGACCGGCCGCCCACGACCCGGCTACGAGCTTCGAAGGGTTGAAGCGCATGTCCGTCTTCGGATCGAGCGAAAAGCCAAGCCGCGGCGCGTTGCTCGCGCTGATCAGCTTGCCCTTGGCGTCGACGAGGCTGACGGTCTGGCTGTTCACCGAGCCGGCGGCGAACGCGACGTCCGGCAGCGAACGGACCTTCGCCAGCACCGTGTCGGGGAACGTCGGCGCCTCGATCTGGTTGCCGTTGCCGCCGTTCGAGAACGCGGCCTTGCCGCTGATGATCACGTCCGCGTTCTTGTACTGCGTCTTGAAGATCGTGTTGAAGCCGTTGTTGATCGTGTCCGTCAGGACGTAGGTGCCGCTGATCATCGCCACGCCGAGAACGATCGCGAGAGCGATGAGCGACGCCCGGAGCTTGCGCGCCGCAAGCCCCTTCAGCGCTACGGCGAGCATCAGTCGGCGCTGAGCTCGTCCATCGCCGCGATCACGGCGCTCGGCTCCGAGCGCGGCAGGTCACGGACGATCAGCCCGTCTGCGAGGAAGAGGATCCGATCGGCGATCGCGGCAGCCCGCGGATCGTGGGTGACCATCATGGTCGTCTGCCCGTAGGTGTCCACGGAGTGCCGCATCAGCTCGAGGATCTCGCCGCTCGTCGTCGAGTCGAGATTTCCGGTCGGTTCGTCGGCGAAGACGACGGTCGGCTGCGAGACGAGCGCGCGGGCGATCGCGACGCGCTGCTGCTGGCCACCTGAGAGCTCCGCGGGACGATGGTTGCGGCGGTCCTGCAGCCCGACCGTCTTCAGCAGCCCCTCGAACCACCCCTGATCCGGTTTCTTGCCTGCGATCGTCAGCGGCAGCAGGACGTTCTCTTCGGCGGTCAACATCGGCAGCAGGTTGAAAAACTGGAAGACGAAGCCGATGTGCTTCCGGCGCAGCTTCGTGATCTCGGTGTC
>Ga0134072_10000239_pt1 | contig 8126 bp, 6 predicted proteins | sample 15_taG_15_FD_123126 | JGI IMG/M metagenome (GOLD analysis project Ga0134072, IMG submission 123126) | Grasslands soil microbial communities from the Angelo Coastal Reserve, California, USA - 15_D_Wat_20cm_5_0_1 metaG | ecosystem: Environmental > Terrestrial > Soil > Grasslands ...
AGACCGTCGTTAGCGAGCTTGTGGATTTCATCGAGTAACGCGGCTTTCACCGCCTCGATCTTCTGCGGATCGGTGCCGAGATAAAATGCGAACAGTCCCGGCACCAGGCCCTGCATCTGGCTGGCACCGACATAATACGCCAGCCCCATTTGTTCGCGAATACGGATGAAAAAGCGCGAGCCGAGGTCGCTGCTCGCCTCATCGATCAATTCCAGCGCATAACGATCAGGGCTCGAGAGGCTCGCGCCGCGGAACCCGACCATGATCACGCCTTGCGCTTTGTCTTTGCGGCTTTCCACAGTTTCCGGTTTGCCCAGCGGCATTGAAGGTTTTGCATCAGTCAACGCAAGGGCGCCAGGCTTCATCTTGCCAAGCGTTCGCTCTACGAGTTGTTTTACTTCGGACGCTTTGACGTCACCAAAGATGTAAATGACGCCGTTCCTGGCGGCCACATAACGATCACGAAACTCCAGTAAATCTTTTTGCGTCAACCCCTGGATAGACTCGATCGAACCGTTTGACCGCAGCGCATAAGGATGCTGGGAAAAGAGCGCCTGTCGCATGATGTTGCGTGCCACCGAAGTCAATTGCTCTTCCTCCTGCCGGATCGCGGCGAGCTGAATTTCCTTTTCGCGCGCGATCGCTTTTTCTGGGAACGTGGCATTGAGCAAGACGTCCGAAAGCAGATCCAAGCCCAATTTCACATCTGGCTTCATGACGTCGACCGACACGCTGAAGCTGTTGTTACCGGCGTCACTCGAAATAGAACCGCCGACTGCTTCGATCTCGTTGGCGATTTGCTCGGCAGTGCGCGTCTTCGTTCCCTTCAACAGCACCTTCGCCATCAAACGCGTGATGCCATTTGTCTCCGGTGTCTCGGCGAGAAGACCGCCGCGAAAAACTGCGCCCATCCCGACGAGTGGCAATCGAGGATCTTCACGCACCAGCACTCGCAGTCCGTTTGGTAAGTCAAATTTTTGAATCTCACCCGCCGCTGTCGACTTCGCGCCCACGGTTTTGGCGGCCAGCGAACCCTTTGGATTCAACGAGATGACGGTCAGATTGTTTTCGGTCAAATAGGTCGCCGCGACGCGCTTGATGTCCTCCAGCGTTACTTTTTGGACGGCATCAAGATAATGCCGGCTGAAATTCAGATCGCGCGTAAGTAACCAGTTCGAGCCGATGTCTGAAGCTTGGCCACGCATGGTGGTAAGTGCTCCGAGATGATGACTGAGAGTGATTTTTCTTGCTTTCGCCAATTCCTCCGCTGTGACGCCAGTCTGTTTTATCTCGTCCACGATGCGCAAAGCTAGTTGCTCGGCTGCATCGCGTTTCTTTGGGTCGACGGTAGCATCGATGCCAAACAGACCGGGATCGCCCGGCGTGTAGGAAAACGCAGATATGCTGAACGCCAGACCCGCCTCTTCGCGAACGCGCCGGTACAACCGCGAGCTGCGCCCGTCGCCCAAAATGGTCGAGAGCAGGTCGAGCGCCGGTACATCGGGACTCGTGACCTCTGGAATGTGCCACGTGAGGGAGAGGTGCGTCAGTTCTGTGGCAAATTCCTGGTGTACTTCTCGCCGGCCAAGTTGCGGCGGCTCCGCAGGAATGAATACCGGCTGGAGCGATTTCTCCGGATACGGCTTGAACAATTCCGTCAATTGTTGCCGCACTTTTTCCGCATCAACATCTCCTACCACCACGAATGTGAGATTGTTCGGGACGTACCGCGTTTTGTAATACTGCATCACCTGCTCCTGCGTGAGCTGATTGTAAATTTCGAGCTCCCCGATAACCGGGAATCGATACGGATGACGCTGGTAAGCGGTTGCAAAAAGGAGCAGCCCGGCCATGCGATCCGGATCATCCATGCCCATCGCAAATTCGCGCCGGATGACTTCCTGCTCTTTCTGATATTCTGCCGGAGGCAGAGTGGAATTCATCATCGCGTCGGCCAAAATCTCGAGAGCGGTGGAGACGCCATCTTTCGGCACGTCGATCCAAAAAACAGTGCGATCGAACGACGTATACGCGTTGATGTAACCCCCCACGTCTTGAATTTTTTGGGCGATCTCATTGGCCCCTCGGGTTTTCGTCCCTTTGAACAGCATGTGCTCGAGAATATGTGACAAACCCGCGCCGAGGTGTTGGTCTTCGTCGATGCTTCCCGTGGCGCACCATGCCTGCACACTTGCCACCGGCGCGCTGCGATCTTCCTGCACGATGATCGTCAGCCCGTTCAGGAGAATCCATTTCTGTGCCGTGGTCGGCGGAAAGTTGATGACCGACGAAGGTTCAGTCGGCGCAGCTTTGAGATTAACCATGCTAAACAATAAACCCGCGCAGAGAAACTTCGCCACTGGGACACAATTCATCAAGATTACCTTGGCGGCGTCGATCCCAATGATCAGTGATCGGCGCTCACCACTCAGTTGCTCGACCTGGCGGCCTTGCGCGCCGGCAAATGCGTCGGCGATTTCCCGGTCGCTGGTTTTTCCGGGGTGAAGGGTTTCACAAAAGCCTCTGCGAAATCATAAACGTTCTTGAAATCTTCGATTGAATCCTCGTCGGTTTTCCCAAACACGCCGGCGCCGATCAGATTAAACACCATGTTGCCAACGTCTTCGCAGGAATGGACTCCCCAGCTGTCGAAAACCGTCATCACCATCGGTCCGAATTCCTTCAAAGCGTAGCGCCGCACTCCATCGAGCAATTCCGGTCCGGTGACATGACGCACGCTGACGCCTTTAATTTTCTTCTGTTGCTTGGTCGTGAAGTCGAGTGCGTCGCGCAAAAAGACATATGCGCCCCGCCCGTAACGTGGATCGCTCGTAACGATGGAATCCAGAGCCTCGGCGAACCCAATCTTTTGCATCAGCAGAAATGCGCCCTTAGAACGCGCTGTTCAACATAGTCACCAAGCTGGAAAGCGGCAACTGTCCAATGTCCACCTGTAATTACTCAGTTTTCAAACTGGTCCTCCAGCGCATCGACATAAACCGAAAGCGGATCGCGTCGGTTTGGAGGTGCGAGCTGCGACTGATTCACGGCTTTGAGGTAATCGCTGAAATAACCGCTGCCTTTGTTCATTTGAGTCGCTTCAAACCAGTTCATGTAGTCGTCTATGTCGCTCATTCGAGCAGCGAGTTGCTTGTGAGTCACATCCAAACGGGACAGACGCTTCGCGATTGCTCTCCTTTTCCCGCGGGCAAGTAGCGCGGTAATTTGCTGATATTCACGCACGATCGGCCGCAAAACCGGATTGGCTTGGGCAACAAACACGAGCAAATCACGGCTCAGCTGACTCAGCGCCATCTTCTCGCCTGGAGAAATCTTGCGCTGCGCAAATTCGTCAAGCGCCGCTATTTTAGTCGGATTATTTGTTTGCGAGATTTTTACGCGCAACAGTTCATCAAGACGTCGCTCGCTTTCGGCGAAGGTGAGTAACTCGGAGATCTGGAAATTCCTTAACCGATCTAAGGTCGACTGCCAGCTTCTCTCCGCATCACTGACAAGAACCGGAAAGTGCGCCCTCAAATTCGCGAGCGGTTCGTCTGAGGCGTCGGATAGATCGCCGATGTACTTTGCCAGGCGGCCAGGGCCATCCCTTCCATCGCTCAGCATTTGCACAAGCGCAAAAGAATACGCGCGATAAAGTGCGCGGCCCGCTGAATCGAGAGGCTCCGGGCGTTGACGGAGAAATTTCTCCAGGGGCAGAGGTTTGTCTGCCGCAACGAGCGCTTGCATCAGATCTCCGCGGTCGCGCCCCGGCCCGAGGGCAAGCACCCCGTCCAGCAACCAATGCGGTGGCTCGACGAAGACGCTGCCGGCAGCGATATGCGACTGTTGGCGATACATCATCTCTAAGAGAATCCCGCGTAGGAGTTCGCGCTCGATCAATGAAACATCGAGATTTTGTGAGATGGTTAGGTCCAGCTGAAGCTTGAGACCAAAGCCGGTCTGAGTAAATCGCAGGTTAGCCGACGGAAGTTCTGGCAGGTTTGCCTGCTGCGGCTGTAAATCTACCACGATGGGGACGGTCCAGTTGTCGCGCTGCCGCAACAATGCAAGAAAATCGGCCTTGGTCCGCTCTGCCAAGTCTGAGACCGCTCCGCGCAACGCCGCGTCGGCTCCGTAGATAATGAACTGCCGAGACGGACTTACGCTGTGTTCGGTCGGCGCGGCGTAAAGCATGTGCCAGGTGAACAAAGCCGATATTAAGATCGTAGCACGCACCGTCATTGAGCGTGGGATGATAAGTGCGACGGCTACGTGCTGACCAGCAAGAAACAATGCGAAACTAGACCCGACCTCGAGTTTTCGGTTGGCTTTGAGCCGCGGTGTCGCAAGGGGAAAGAGGGGCGAGCCGTCGGTCATCTCATTTCAGGTGGGAACAATCGGGCACCGATACCAAGGGAACGGGCGTCTCATGCGTTTTTACGCAAAAAAAGCGAGACTTTGAGCAAGGCGCGGTGTCTAATTAATCAGAAACCCATCTACTATGAATACTTCAAAGCTCTTATTTCTTGTGATTTGCCTTGTTGCGCTGACGCTAACTGCACCATTGGTCACGGCTGCTCCGCGCGGTGGCAGTGGTTTTAGTGGCGGCCATCATTTCGCTTCGATGCCTGCGCGAGGTGGACAGACCTTCACACGGAGCGGTGCAGGAAATTTCCGGACCTTTAACGATCGACGCTTCGTCAACAACCGCTTCGTCAACAACCGCTTCGTCAACAACCGCTTCGTCAACAACCGGTTCGTCAACCACCGGTTCGTCAACAACCGGTCTAGCGTTGTCTTCATCGGCGACTTCGGCTTTCCATGGTGGTGGGGTTGGGGCCCATCCTGGGGCTGGGGCGGCTATCCGTACGGATATTATGGTTATGGTGACCCGTATGGCTACGGCTACGGTTCCCCGTACGGTTACGGTTATGGCTACGGCTATGGAGGCAATCAATACGGCGACAATGGGTACGGCAATAATGGGTACGGAAATAGTGGATACGGCAATAGCAGCCGATCCAGAGTGGCTGAGCTACAGCGCCGGCTCGCTCGCGCCGGCTATTACCACGGTTCCATTGACGGCGTCCTGGGACCGCAGACGCGACGAGCAATCCGAGCGTACGAACAGGACCACGGGAACGCAAGTTAATCTAGTCTTCCAGTAAGCGATCAGACTGACGCGGCGTCTCGATAATCTTTTCGGTTGATTGACCGGCGGAATTCGCAGGGGGCAATGGACGAACCGCCGGTCGTCTATTTTGCACCCTTGTCGCTGCGCGCCGCGGCGTATGCGCAGATGGTTCGAGTAAGCCCGCCAGCCAATCGGGTGGTTGCAACTGCAGGGGGCTTTAGAATGTCGCCAATGAAACAGCGAAAATCCCCGCCGCAATCTGTGCTACGTTTTTCCATCGTATGCGCGCCAAGCATGCGACAGCTCTCAAATTGTGACTCGGAGAAAAACTGGTCGGCCGTCCTCTCGTGCGGAAAGGTTTCGCTCCTCGCTCGCGCAATATCCGAAAAAATTCATGCCGCTGGATTTTGAATTTGATGCTTATCTCGAAACACCAAAACTAAAAAGACGCAGTTCCAGTCCTTTGATTCATTCCGAAACGCGGTATATGTCTGGGCTAATTCTGCGCCCGTAGCTCAGCCGGATAGAGCAACGGATTTCTAATCCGTGGGTCGGGTGTTCGAGTCACCCCGGGCGCGCACCCTCTGAAAAGGTCGTTTTCATAGGTAAGATCGGCGCTCTTCGCGCCCTTTTCTGTCTGACTCATGCAAACACGAAAAACGCCATTTTGACGCATTTTTCCTTGTGTTTGCGGCAACAATGTGGCAACGGTATAGCCATGAGAACACGCAAAATCACGGTTCGCAGATACCGCGACAGCAACCGTCCGCATTTCAGATTCGTGGTGAACTACCGCGAAGCGGGAAAGCGGAAACGGAAGTTTTTCGAAACAGAAGAAGCAGCCAAATCAGAGGCCGCGTTCAGGAACGCCGAGCTGAGACGCAACGGAATCGCACACGCGGAGTTTCCGGAGGCGCTCCGCGTCATGGCGCAAGAATGCGCGAGCAGACTGAGCGAGTACAAAAAGGCTGGCTCGGATTCTCCGCCGCTCACGATCAAAGACGCGACAGACTATTTGATCGCTCATCTGAAAGCATCCGAGAAGTCGTGCAGTGCAGTGCAGCTCGTGAAGGAACTTGTCGCGGCGAAGGAAAAGGACGGCGCTTCACAGCGTCACGTGGACGATCTTCGCAGCCGCCTCAACATCTTTGCTGAGAAGTTCAACAGCCAGCCGGTTGCGACGATCACGAGCGCGGAGATTGACGACTGGTTGCGTTCGCTGAACGTCTCGCCAGTCACGCGCAACCACTACAGGCGTTTGATCGTGCTCGCGTTCAACTTCGCTGTGCAACGCAAATACGCGACAGACAATCCGGCAGAGAAAACCGCGAAAGCGAAAGAGGGCGGCGGCAACATCGGCATCCTCACCGTCGCACAGGCAGCGCGGTTGTTGGAAAAGTCGACGCCGGACGTGCTGCCATATATCGCAATCGGATTGTTTGCCGGTCTGCGTCGCGCTGAGATTGAGCGCCTCGATTGGAGCGAGATTGATTTCGACAGCGGGTTGATCGAAGTCACCGCGAAGAACGCAAAGACGGCACGGCGACGGCATGTGACGATGCAACCGAATCTGCGTGAATGGTTGCTGCCACTGCGTAAGCACAAAGGCAACGTCACGCCCGGAGAGAATTTCCGGCAGTTGTTCGATCAAGCGCGCGTTGCCGCTGGCATCGACGAATGGCCGGACAACGCATTGCGTCACAGCTTCGCGAGCTATCACCTGGCGCACTTCAGAGACGCGAAGGCGCTCGCGCTCGAAATGGGCCACACGAATGAGGACATGATTTTCACCAACTATCGCCAGCTTGTGAAACCGAAAGAGGCTGAGCGTTATTGGAGCATCAGGCCAGAGACAATGGAAAAGATCGTTCCGATGAAAGCGGTCGCGCGATGAAACGCGGACGGCGTAAAGGTTCCGGCGTTAAGTCGTCGATCAACCGTGAGCAGCCAACCGACACGCGCCATAAGCTGCTTCACAGTCATCGCGATTCGCGAATGGTTCGCTTGCGCCAGTTGATCTTGGCTCTCAAAAAAGAACAAGCCACGGCGCAGCGGAACATGCTGGTGGAAGAACGAAAAGCCTGCCGGGATGAAAAAAAGCGAAAGGACTACGACAAAGCAATTCACGAGAGCAATGATGTGCTGGCCGCGCTCGAACAAGACGACGGGAACGCTTGGACATTGGCGGACAACTATCTATCAGCGCGCAAAGCAGAGATTGAATCGCAAATCGCAACAAAGAACGATCAACTGTCGAAGAAACCCGCGCTGCCGCGCTTTCACCTGACAACGCGCGAGCAAAAGGTGCTGGATAAACTACGCGCATCACAGAGAGCCTACGTGCTGCTGGATGAGATTGATTCGCTCTGGAAAACGTGGAGCGCGCAATGCGAACGCGCCGTGCTCAACGCGGACGCCGATTGGTTCCGACGACAGGCGAACGCACTCGACCACCGCGACAAGCGCACGGATGCGCAAAAGGATCGTGCTCGCTTCGAAGCAGAGGTCTGGCGATTACTCACCGTTGAGCGTGTCCCGGAGCGAAAGATTCTCGACGGCGATACATGTTTCGTGCAGCGCAAAGACGAACAGCCGCTCACCGACAAAGAAAAGCAGGAGATTCGCGAGCTGGAGCAGTTGAACAGGCACGCAGTTGTCGAGGACATGATCGGCAAGAGCTACAAGCGCACCGATGACGCCGATTATGTTGCGGTGAGCAAAGGCGGCGGCGCGTTGATCGTTGAATGGACTCTCGGCAAGCGCCGTTACAGTTGCCGGTTCAAAAACGGGCGGTGCGTGCGGGATGCCATACGGGACATCGCGAAGTTGTAACGGAGTAGCAATCCGCCGGTACACGACAGAAGCATGGCAGTGTTGCCATTTGCTTGCTTAGTCACGGATTCTCACTCGTAACATCTGGCTGATTGATTTTGAGGGCGCTTGTCACATCCGGCAACCGCTGCATGGCTGCGCGCTTGTCGTCCGTCGTTAG
>Ga0134072_10000255_pt1 | contig 7935 bp, 7 predicted proteins | sample 15_taG_15_FD_123126 | JGI IMG/M metagenome (GOLD analysis project Ga0134072, IMG submission 123126) | Grasslands soil microbial communities from the Angelo Coastal Reserve, California, USA - 15_D_Wat_20cm_5_0_1 metaG | ecosystem: Environmental > Terrestrial > Soil > Grasslands ...
GAAAGGTGCCATCCGCTTCACCATCGAGAAACAACTGCGATCACTCGAAACGCAGCACGAGGTAGGGGCCTTTATCCATCGGCTGACTTGGCGGAGTCACTCTTGCGGAAAGTCGACGCCTTCCCCAGCCGCCGACCAGAAAAGCCGGATGTCGAGACGTGGTTACGACGCCCGATGCGTACCGACAGTTTCATCGAAGGCCTCCAGGCGATTGACTGGACTGTTGAAGAGCGAGGACTCGCCGGGCTGAGCGATCTTGAAGGCATACCCTGGACGATGCCAATGGAGCATTTCTTTGAAGCTTGGGTCGAGACGGTGATGCGCAGTATTGCGCGCCAGATGGAGGGGACGTCGTTCATCGTTGATGCGAAGTACAAACGGCACTGGGAAGAACTCGAGCATGGCGCATGGCACGAGCAAAACACTGAACTGCGTGAACGACATCGAGTGGACCTCCTCCAAGTGCTCGCATACGCCAACCTCGCGAGCACCACTAATATAGTGTGCTGCCTGGTCTACCCCTGCTCCCACTATCTGCGGTAGCATCGGCTCTCTGCCAAACTCAGCAAGCTCAGGCTGCACAAACCTGTCACCCTTTGGTGTCAGCTGAAGAACCAGGCTCGCGTGCGCACCTGCAATCGGGAGGCCGCTCTCTTGTAACTGCATGGCGAGACCGACCCAATCCGGGATTGTGGTAGACTCCGGGCCAGCAACGTCATCGTCGCCGAGGATGGAGAAGATCATGCCCCGGCGACGCTTTCAGTCTGGACGCGTCTATTTGAGAGGCACCCGATGGGTTGGATCGTACCGCGAGTATGAAGTCAACCCCGAGACCGGCAAGCGTGCAAGGAGGACAATCACCTTCGATGCGCCCGTTACATCGGAGCGTGCGGCAAAGGCGCCCTCCAACCATACCTGGACGATTACAACGCCAGGGCCAAAGCGAACGTCAAACCCTCAGCACCCCGAGGCGGAAAAACACTCAGAGCACTTCTCGAGGAGTGGACTGACAAAATACTTCCAAACCGAAAGCCGGGAGGAGCCCGTGCAGCCCTGTCACACATTCGGGCCTACATTCGCCCGCACCTTGGTGAGCTTCCCTTGCAAGAGATGAATCTCAGCCAACTCCAATCCTTCGCAACCACAGTCGGCCGGCGTGTCGATCGCCGGAAGACCGCGGAGAACATCTACGGAACCCTAGGCTCGATTTTGAACCTAGGCCGAAAGTGGGGTTACGCAATCCCGAACGTCGAAAAGAAGGACATTGTGTTCCCTGCTGACAAAAGATCTTTTTCTTCGACGCTGACACTGCTGCGCGAGTCATCAATGCCGCGGTGTATCCCTACAAACTCATGCTCCTCATCGCCGCGGTGTGCGGACTCCGCATAGGTGAAGTTACCGCCCTGAAAGTCAGTAGCCTTGACTTCAAGCGGAAACTTATCTACATCACGGGCGCCCTGGACTATGCCACTCGAAAGGAAGGCACCCCGAAGAGTGACAATAGCGCAGCTCTAGTCTGCATGTCCGAGCTGCTCACGAAGCACTTGCGCGACTGGCTCACGAAACACTACCAGCCGAACACAGACGGGTACCTGTTCACCAACTCCAAGGGCAAGCCCTTCCTGTCCGACAACGTTGTGAAATACGGCGTTCATCGGGCAATGGCCAAACTTGGGATTGAAACTGCGAAAGGCGTCCACGTCGGCATCCACTGCTTCCGACACGGCGTCACGTCAGAGCTGCTCGAATCCGGCACCCCGATTCACGTTGTCACCCGGCTTATGCGCCATGCTGATTCCAACGTCACTCTGGAGCACTACGCGCGCATCGTTGGCGATGCCCAGCGGGTTGCGTCTGAGAAGTTCTCTCAGCGCATCGCGCAGAACATCACTCAATTGGAGTCAGCTTCCTCAGTTAAGACCGCGTAAGGAAAGGACTTGGCGGAAGCGTGTGGGAGTCGAACCCACCCCCGAATCCGCGAAGGACACGGGCTATGGTTTTGAAGACCATGAGGACCACCGGGCCCCTTTCGCCTCCGCGAGCAGTATAGAGGAGGCCATGGGGGCGCTCAAGGCAACCCACGTTCAAGCGCGTTGGGAAACGAGGGCGGCGGCCTGGTTGGTGCGAATGAGCGCGGCAACCAGGTCGTAGAGCGCGGGGCCGGTGCAAACTTCGTAATAACAATGTTCCGTGGCACGGCCGACTTTTCCGTCGGGGAGTAATTGGCGCGCGAAGGCTTTGCGAATGACGAGCAGCTCGACCGATTCACCGAGCGGCACTTCGCCGTAAAAGAGAGTAACGTTTTGCTTGCCCCACGACATATCGAATTTCGTTTCGATGGTGTCGAGGGAAATTTCCTCGGAAAGCTTCTGGAAGCCCTCGTCGTTCAGTTCGATGCCGTTCATATTGTAACGGACGAGAAATTCATCCAACTCTTCCGCGGAGGCACCTTCCATGGTGTTCAGGAATTGAAAGACGGAAAAATGGGTTTTCTGTTTGGCAAGCATGCGCTTGGCCAGTTTGGCGCAACCGGAGAGGCGATCGGAGAGATTGAGCGCTTTCGAAATCATGATCCGCGAATCGCCGTCGACCCAATAGGTTGGCGCATCACCCTGAAAGGCCACACCCAAACCAAGTTCCAACGCGGGTAGATCGCTCGAAGAAGCCCGCTCGTTGTAGGAATTGCACACCGCGAGGATTTGCCGGGAAAGAATGCAGGCTTTGGCGACCGGCCGCGCGTAGGCAATCGATGATTCTGTTTCAAAGATGGCCAGAATGATGGCGTCGCCTTCGATAAACACTTTTTTCGCATCGTAGCGGTCGAGCAGTTTTTTCACCGGTTCGTGCAAATTCAAACTGAAATGCGACGCTGGGTTCAGGCCACGCGAGAGGAGATCCTGCGTCATGCGCGTGGAGCCACGCACGTCCGCCTTGATGATGACGTGCGAAATGACGTTGTCCTGCTCCGGACGGGCCTCCTCAGGAAGCACGCACTCATAGAGCCGGTTATTCATGCGCGAGAGTTCGCGGGCCTTTTCTGTGGTGACGAGGTTGATGCGCTCCATTCCCGCGGTCAGGTGCTCGGCGTCGCGAAGGTCCCTGTGCAGACGAAAGAAATCTCCGGCAAACCGCAAGACGAATTCCTTCATTTCCTCGCGAGAGTATCGCTGGATTCTCCTGGAGACCTCCTCAATGGTTCGCAGCGACAGCTTCTTCGCAGGAACCTGCTTGATGACTCTTTCCACCTGCTTCAGCTCATCCTTGGAGACCAGCGCCCGGCGAAGCTGCTGAAGATGCAGCGGCGGGCAATATTCCGAAGCAATTGGACGAACTTCATAGCTGGCCAGGACATGGAAGAGCATTTCGTACTGTTCGAGGCGATCGAGAAGCCGCGTCAAGAGCTGGGCGCGAAGAGGCGCGGACTCCTCCGGCCCGGCTTTTGGATCGAACAAGCGCTGTGCGTTTTCAGGGTCGTCGAGATATTCGCCGAGCCGGGATGCTTTGCCTTTGCGGAAGAAATCCAGCTTCTGGCGCGCCTCCTCCACCTGGGGATCCATCTCTTCGAGCTTCAATTCCTGGTGCTTAAGGCGAAGGTCGATGTCATGCAAGGAAGCCTTGAGGTCGGCAGGATCGTCGGAGCTCAGAAGCTTATTGAAAAAACTCTCGCCGCGATCGAGGCGCTTTTGAGTCGCTTCGCGCTGCTCTTCCAGATTGGTGATTTCATTGCGAATGGCCCGAACACTCTCGAGCAAAGCCGAATGTGTCTCGACGGCTTCCTTGTGGGCCGGATCGTCCGCGATGGTAATGCCGGCTTCGCGGAGAAATTCCTGGAAAAGCGCGTCCATGGCCTCAAAACGGTCCGGGTCTTTCGCGTAGTTGCCCAGCAGCACGTAGTGTTCCAGGAAAAAGACATCGTCTTTGCCGCCATCGAGAAAAATCAGGCGGTTCTTGCAAAGCTCGTAGTAAGGCGCAAAGTCTTCGCCGAACAAGGCACGGCGAGTCTTGGCGATGGTGTTTTCTTCCACTTCCGCGAGAATCTGCGCAGTCTGCTGACCCACGCGTCGAACGACCGCGCGCCGTGACGCTTGTAATTCCGCCAAGCGTGCCTTGATGACGTGTGCCTGCTGGCTGCGCTCAAAATGCTCGCCGCGCTGCCGAATCCATTCCTTTCCTTCGAGGATGATGTTGGCGAACTGGTTGCCGATTTCGGAGATTAGAAATTTCAGTAGGCTCAAGCGGAAAAGAAGATCGATTTCGATGTTCTTGTGATACTTGGCCTGCGTCAGGGAACTCTGTAGAAGCTCCGACAGCAATTTGCGAAAAGCCGCCGAGTCCGTCCCACGCGAAGTGCGCGGCTCCATGCCGGGAAATTGTGCGGAACTGGTGTTCTGGCGGATGAGCTCGAGGAGATAATCCCGAGCCGCCTGAACGAACTTCGGGCTGAGGAAAACATCGTGGTGAATGTTGTCGACGCCGATGGCCAGCGTCCCCATGGGAATTGAGACGTTATAGCTCTTCAGGCTGATTCCAGACGCTTCGGACGAGCTGAATATGGAGAGTTCGTTGGACATTTCCTTCAGCCACGGGGCTGTTTCCAAGCTAACAGCCGCGCGCGGACCGGGCAAGGAATCCAAAGGACAGGCGTAACCAGATAGTTAGTGGCAAGAACCCGAAAAGGCTCTTAAGCCGGGATCTAGCACGGAAATCCGTCGATAGTCGCCTCCGAGATGCTCAAGCCGCACTCGAACCACGGGCCAGGGTGACGAAAGCGGAAACTTCTCCGACCATTCGACAATGGCAACAGCCGGCACTGCAAACATATCCTCCAAACCAAGGGTTTCGAAGTCGTGAAAGCTCTCGATGCGATAGAGATCGGCGTGGTAAACCTTGGCCTGCTTGCCGTAAACGTGGACGAGTGTGAAGGTGGGGCTCGTAACATCGTTTTCATTGGCCGCCCCGAGGCCAGAGACGATACCTTTGGTCAAAGTGGTTTTTCCGGTGCCTAAATCGCCAGTCAGCAGCACCAGGACGGGCGCTTCTAGGCGTTTGGCAAGTTCCCTGCCCCAGCAGATGGTTTCTTCGCTGGAACCAGTGATGATTTCCTCAGCCAACTTGACGCAACTCCTTGAGCAGCCGGTAATAGGTGGTGGGCAGGGTGTCCACAATTTCGCCTGCAAGGAGCCCGGCTTCCGCTCGTTGCGCCGTCGATTCGTCAGCCGCTCTACCGTGCAGGTACACGCCGAGTGCCAATGCACGCTCCCAATGCTCCACGCCGAGTTGGGAGACGGTCCCCGCGAGAATTCCAGTCAGCACATCTCCGGATCCGCCTTTGGCCATGCCAGGGTTCCCCGTTGTGTTCACGAAGACACGACCATCAGGCGCGGCTAAAATCGTGTGAAACCCCTTGAGAATCACGGTGGCCTTCCAAGCCGCTGCCGCTTTCCGCGCGACTCCAAGCCGATCCGCTTGCACGGCAGCGTTCGAAACGCTCAGAAGCCGGGCCATCTCCCCCGGATGTGGCGTGACAGCAAGACGCAAGGTTTTTCGCCTGGCGAGGTCGCGTGCGCACCCAGCAAATGCATTCAGTCCGTCGGCGTCCAGAATTATTGGCAGTTCAGTCCGCCGAACGAGAGAGGTGACAAACCTCTGCGTCTCCTTATGAGTTCCAACTCCAGGACCAATGGCCAGAAGAGTTGTCCCTCGCATAATCGCGTCAAGGCGTGTTTTCCCGTTTGATGCTGAGATTGTGCCGAGTTTTGTGGAAGCAAGAGGCTCGGTCATGAGTTCCGCCTGTGCCGAGGCCACCATGGGAAGAATCACGTCTGGCGTCGCGGCAGTGACCAGACCCGCTCCAGCACGCAAGGCGCCACGGCTGGCTAGAATTGCGGCACCGGACTTGCCTAGCGATCCTGCAATGACCAAAACGTGGCCATACTTGCCTTTGTGGGCATCCATTTGGCGGACTAAGGGTAGCTCAGAGAATTCTTGCGGCTCGATCCAGCGAACCAGGCCTTTGCCTTGCTGCTCGATCAGTTCCGGTGGCGACCCGATGTTGCGCATAAGGAGTCTTCCGCAGCAGGCTGAATCCCGGGAAACGAGCTGACCGATCTTTGGAGCGGTGAAGGTGACTGTGGAGTGGGCGCGAATCACGGGCCCCTCGATCGTTTCTCCATCCGACGGCAAGCCCGAGGGCGTATCTACGGCAACTACGGCTTCGGGAAGCAAGGAACTTGCTTGGCGAGAAATCTTATTGACGTCCTCAATTACGGAGGCAAGCAAGCCTTCGACTTTGCCCTTCAACCCTGTGCCGAGAAGGGCGTCAATAATCAAGCGCGACTTGGCGACTTCGCCGCGAACCTTCTCCCATTGCGCGCAAGTCGTTATTTCCTGAAGCTTGGCTCCAGAGTTTTTGAGCCGCGCAAGATTTTCTGCTGCGTCACCGCGAACGGCTTTTAGCTCAACAAAGATGTACGCGCTTGGCTTCAGCCCCTGCTCTTGAAGAAGCCGGGCAACGACGAAGCCATCGCCGCCATTGTTTCCCTTGCCACAGAGAATCGCCGCGTGACTCGCAGCAGAGTCGCCATAGGAAGAGCGGAGAAACTCAAAAAATTGCGTCCCGGCGTTTTCCATGAGTTGCAGGCTGGGAATGTCGTAGCGTTCGGTGGTGAGGCGGTCCACTTCACGCATTTCGGCTGCGGTGAGAGCTTTCATGTGAGGTTCACGAGAGGGTCAGAGCATCCAGCCGCCGCTGACGTTGACGACTTGCCCGGTGACATATTCGGCCTCTTCGGAAGCAAAAAAAGCCACGGTTGCGGCGACATCTTCAACCGTTGGCGGACGCCCGATCGGAAAGCGTGCGTCGCGGATACGGCGAGCCTCTTCCAGGGTCAGCTCATTTTCATCGATGCTGGAAGGGTTCACAACATTAACGGTGATTCCGTTCTTAGCCTCTTCAAGCGCCAGAGAACGCGACAGAGCGACTACAGCGGCTTTGGCCGCCGCATACGCTGAAATTTTAGCTTGTCCAAACGCGCGTTCCGCTCCCACCGCGCCCATGTTGATGATGCGTCCCCAGCGCGCCTTTCTCATGTGCGGCAGTGCCGCGCGGCACATATAAAGCACGGTAAAGAGGTTCGAGGCAAAAATGCTCTGCCATTCGGGCAGCGAAGATTCGCCCAACATGCCCCAACGAAAATCGCCCACATTGTTGACCACGACGTCCAGCCGCCCGTAGCGGTCCACAACTGTCTTGACGAGCTGATCGCAGCGATCCCCATCGGTGATATCCGTCTCAACGGCAACACAGTCCGCGCCGCCCGCCTGCAGCTGGCGCAGCGTCTGCTGCGCGGCCACCTTGTTCGAGCGATACACAATGGCGATGCGCGCGCCATCTTGCGCGAGCCGCAATGCCAGTCCCCGGCCGATGCCCCGGCTTCCGCCGGCCACCAGCGCCACACGGTTCCTGAGTGACATGTTCTCCCCAACAACCCCTTGAAAGATTTTCAGTATAGCTTACGCCCAACAGACGCACTACCGCAGCCGCGTCACAATCACGGTCATATCATCCGCTTGTTCCGGAGTCCCCGCCCATTCTTCCGCTGCAGACATAAGCGATTCCGCCACCATCAACGGCTTTGCGCTTTGCACGCGGATCGCGGCTTCCTTCAATCGCGCGATGCCAAACTCTTCTCCGTATACGTTTTCCGGTTCGACAAGGCCGTCGCTGTACTCGATAAGTAGCGAATCGGGGGCAACACGCAGCTCGCCCTGCTCGTAGACGTAATCCTCGAGGACCCCAAGAACCATTCCACCCTTGTCGAGAAGATGCGCAGAACCTTTGCAAATCAGGAACGATGGAAGATGTCCTGCGTTGGTGTAGCGCAGCGTCCGCGTAGCGCTATCGTAGACCGCAATGAAGAACGTGGCGAAGCGGTC
>Ga0134072_10000287_pt1 | contig 7617 bp, 7 predicted proteins | sample 15_taG_15_FD_123126 | JGI IMG/M metagenome (GOLD analysis project Ga0134072, IMG submission 123126) | Grasslands soil microbial communities from the Angelo Coastal Reserve, California, USA - 15_D_Wat_20cm_5_0_1 metaG | ecosystem: Environmental > Terrestrial > Soil > Grasslands ...
GCGACCGCGGCTTGAACCTAATCATCCAAGCTACGCTAAACCCAATCCCCTCAATTTGTCCAGCTAATTCTTCCGCTTCGCCTTATCATTGGGCGCCGTTAGATTTGCCATTAAGCGCAGGCTGGAAGTACCCTTCCCCTCAATACTGGCGGCTGGGACTCACCATGAGATACGAAAGGGCCCTCCAAGTCTCCTCCCATTTCCTTGGCAGTCCCTACCGCAAGTTGATTCATCCGAGGACAAGGCTCCATACGGCACTGCGACGCTGACAGAAGATCTTCGTGGACTAATGGATGCCTTGAACATCAAGAAGGGATCCCGCCTCGCCGGTATTCGCCGAAGCCGCCAAGCAACGCCACGCGTTCATGAAAGAAATGTTCGACAGGCAACTTGGCCATCGCCGGGGTTTCTCCACCCGACTCTTCCGGCGAAGTCCGAGGCGTTGCCATTTACCGCAGACTCCCCGATGAAACCTCGAAGCTCATCCAAGCAGACCCAGCCGTCACAGCCGGCATTGTCAAAAAACGAAGTGCACCCCTGGGCCACCGCCGCCGGCGTCCCCGCCCCGGCCAGCCTTGAAATAAAAAACGTGTCGTTCCGCGTTCCTGCGCTCCCGTCAAGAAGTGCTGAACTTCCTCAATAGATTCGGAAACATCCGTCTGTCTCAGGCCTTCTAACTGGCCATCAACAAGTTGGCAATTACTCGCGGTCAGATGAATAGAGACGTGGCGGTCTCGACTCCATACATGTGGCTCACAGTGCCCACTTGGGAGGTTATGCCGTTTACAGCTTTACCGGACGCGCGCAGAAACTACCGGCCCACGTTTACTCATCGGCGAGAACGCGCATCCGCTAAAGCTAACGTTTACCAGGAGCTGCGAAACTTATCGAACGATTCCTGCTGAAGTTTCGCCTTGCTCCCTGCCGGCAGTGTGAGCGTATCGTCGCCGGAGCTATTGGGTTTGTCCTACATCGTAATTCCTTCTTCAGGCAGACGAAAGATGGATGCCAAGGAAAAGAGAGACCTGCTAGTTTGCGTGCTTGCTTTATAATGCCGGCTTATGTGTCGCCGCCAACAAATCGATTTAGTAGCCCTCATTCATATATTGCTGTTATTTGTCGCTCCGTCCTCATTTGCCGCCTCTTCGTGGAATGGAGCCGTGATCGATGACACGGGAAGACCAGTGGCGGGCGCCGTCGTGAAGGTGCACGGAAAGCGCGGCGGTCCAGAGTATGCGGTCAGCACTTTGTCGGATGGCAAGTTTGTGATCCAGCGCATGGAGGCTGGTTCGTACGAGGTCACGGTCAGGTCTGCAGAAAAAGAGTGGAAGGCAGCCGTTCCGCTCGTCATCAAGGATGCTGGGCTGGACGTATTGCTGCAGATTGTGGCTTCCGGAGAAGTGTTGTTCAAGACTTCCGCGCAGGTCGCAGAGATGCGTTTGCAGGCCAGCGGAGGCGAGCAGCTGTCGAGTTCGGAGGTTTCCAGTCTGCCGCTGAATGCCAGAGATTTCAGCAAATTGCTTTTGCTCGCGGCTGGGACGATGACGGATGCGAATGGCGCGGCGAATTTCACGCAGCAATTTGCGGTCAATGGACAGCGCGGCGTGACGACCGTGTTTGCGACCGATGGTTTCGATACGACTGATCCGGAGATGGGTGGGGCGACGTTTTCCAACTTCAACGTGGATGCGATTCAGGAAGTGCAATCGAACTCTGGCGTGATGGCAGCCGAGATCGGACACGGCGCTGCGAGTTACACGAACGTGATCACGAAATTTGGCGTGACTCAAATCCACGGCAGCATGTTCGAGTTCCTGCGTAACGCTTCGCTCGATGCGCGGAACTATTTCGACTATCGAGATCCGACAGGCCGGCATCGCATTCCTCCTTTTATTCGAAACGAGTTTGGATTCACTAATGGCGGATCGGTCGTGCTGCCTGGGATCTACAACGGAAAAGACCGGACATTTTATTTCGGCGAGTACCAGGGATTTCGCCAGGTGCTTGGAACGACACAGGTCCTCCCGGTTCCGACTGAGGCAGAACGGCAGGGAATCGATACGACGACGTTTCCGGGAGATACATTAGCCGTTCCCGTCAGCGCGGAGGCTGCCGGTGTTTTGAATGGATATCCCATGCCGAATGAACCGAACGGACCATTCGGCGAGCGGACATACGCGGCGTCTTCGAAGGTGGTGACGCGGACCGATCAGTTCTCCATCCGTGTCGATCACCGGATCTCGGACAAAGCGTCGCTGACGACGCGGTTCAGCCTGAACCAAGTGAGCGGACCGCTGACGAATCCCGACCAGACGGTGATCAATCCGACGTTCGGAGTGCTGTTCTTCGATCACCAGCGCAACTTTGGTGCGCACTACACGCGAACGATTTCGGCGCGCATGGCATCAGATACGTCGGTGAGCTATATACGAAGCACGCCTTTTTTTTCCCCGGGCAATCATACGCAGCCAGGAATCACTTTTGCTGACGGGCTGTATCAGCCCTATAACCAGCCTGCTGGATCGATTTTCGGGTCGTACAGCAATCTGTATCAGTTGAAGCAGGACTTCTCGTGGTCGCACGGAGCGCAGGTCTTCAAATGGGGCACGGAGATTCGCGTGAATCGCGATTCGACGATCTTCGGTGTGAATCCGAATGGACTGTATGAATTTGGGGGCGGCACGGCGTTTTCCCCTGTGAACATAACCTCCGCCAGCGGCACACACGACATACACGCCGGCGACCCGTTACCGGATGCGCTAACGGGGCTGCTGACGGGAACGCCGTATTCGTACAACATCATGGTCCCCGCTGACATTACTCCAGTAGGAGGCAAGTTCAATGAGGCAGGAGTGCGGCGCGAAGCTTACAACTTCTATTTTCAAGACGTGTGGAAAGCGACGCCGAAGCTGACGGTGAGTTATGGCTTGCGCTACGAGGTGAACAGCCGCATCCACGAGGCGACGAAACGTACTTCGCTTCCCGTCTTTTTCGACGCGAACAGCAATCCAACGGGGTATTGGAATCGCAATGCGATCCAGAAGATTCTGATCAATCCGCAACCGCCTTACGACCAGGACTGGAAGGGATTTGGACCGCGGCTGGCGGTGATTATGCGGAGGAAAAACACACCGTCTTGCACGCGGGGGGAGCGATTACGACGCTTATTCCGAATTTGTGGCAGGACAATTCACTGACAGCGGGTATTCCTTATGTCTCTGCGCCTTCGATTTTTGCTCATCCGGGCGAACCGATTGCCTTCAAGAACACATTCGTTCCGCTAAATCTGCCGACGGCTTACAACGTACAAGGGCAGCCGATTTTTGCGACGGGGCGTTCCGAAGACGTTCCTGCGAATACGGAATTCGATTACGTGCGTTTTCAGAACGAATTGAATGCACTCGCGCCGGGGAATGTGCAGTTGCTGTCTGTTACCGGGATCGCGAAGAATTTCGGGAACGGATACATCGGGAGCTGGACTGCCGGCGTTGATCATGATTTCGGCGACTTTAAGGCGAGCGCATCGTACGTAGGAACAGCGGGAATTCACTTGGCGCGGTTCTATAACCCGAACGGTTATGGCGGCGCCTGTCAGGGTTTTGCTCCTTTTACCCAGTTCGATACGCAATGCCATGCAATCAGCGGGCTCGGGCCTGAGACCATCATGACCAGCGAGTCGCACTCTTCTTATCACGCGCTACAGACCAGTGTGACGAAGACTTCGGCGCGGCTCGGACTTGGTCTGCAGGCCAGCTACACCTATTCCAAATCGCTGGACGACACGAGTGCGGTGCTGGCCGGGCTGATGGGAACTTCGGGGACCGTTCTGCAAACTGCGCCACAGAATCCGTGGGATCCGTCGGCGGACAAAGCGCCGTCGACGTTTGATGTTACGCACGTACTTGCGGTCAGCGTTATTCAGTTGCTTCCGCTCGATCGCGCGGGATTTCTTCGTCCGCTGGGGCGCACGTTCACGAGGGGATGGCAGTTCCTGAATATCACGACGCTGACGACAGGATCGCCATTCACGATTTATTCGGGAGTGCAGCAGACAGGCACGGGGTTGGGCGGAGGGGATCGGCCGGATCTGGTCGCGATGCCTCATCTCTCGACGAGCCGTGCCGTGCGCAATGACTATTTCGGGCTGGGCGCGGACGGGAACCGGTCGTTCTTCTACATTGCCATCAATGTTCCGGGTGGGACGGGGCCGCATCAGGGGAGGTTCGGCACGCTGGGGCGCAATACGTTTCGCGGTCCGGGGTATCACGACTTCGACATGGCCATTATCAAGGACACTCCTTTTGGACACCGCGGCAACGCGGAGTTGGGAACCATCGAGTTTCGCGCGGAGTTCTTCAACATCTTCAATATCGTGAATTTTGGATTGCCTTCCAACATTGTGAGTGGCAGCGGGTTTGGGATCATCAGCAAGACCGCAGGTACGTCGCGGCAGATTCAATTCTCGCTGAAAATCATCTACTGAAAATGAGTGATTGAGGTCCTTTCCAATCCAAGGTGATGTTCGGCGAAGAGAAGCAGAGGGAAAGCTAGGCACTGCTATACTCGTTGCGGAGAGCGATGGGGTCGAGGTCCGCGACAACAGGGTCTCAATCTCCCAAGTAGGAATCTTCGCGGACGGAATAATGAGACCATTGCTGGAAATCAGGTTTCCAATTCCGCAGTGTTTGAGGGCATCCGAGTGAGCCTTGATCTTTGTGCAAGGCGACGAGAACAATATTATTCACAATAGGCTCTCAGACGCGCCCGTGGACATCCTCAAGGTGACGGGATCAACCGAAAATAAATTCGAGGCGAACCTATTCGATAATGTCATTGTTCAGATTAAGGACCCTCTGGCGACTACGCTGCAGGATTTGTCGTACCCGAACGATGACTGTTCAGGCCCCTCGTGCGTCACGGTCAACGGACGGGCAAAAGGTCGTAAGTGAATTCGCACGGTCGGAGTGAATGCTGCGAAATCATCGAAAAACATGTGTCTTCAGAATCGCTCACAGTCCCTAAGGGTCCACAAAGAATCAGCCACTTACGGAGACTAACGTTAATTGACGAGCGTGACCGCAAGCCGTGAAAGCCTGTTCAATCCGTTCTGCGCGATCCGTGCAGTCACTCGCCCGCAGCAGAAGTACTTGATCAACCGCGACCTGGATTGGTCGCGTCCACTGAGCTTCTCACCACGCCAGCCTACCGCAGAACCCCTATCGTCGAGTCCGCATCTGGAGCTGCAACGAAACCTGCGAAGTGCGGTGGGGTGCTCGGAACAGAGATTTACTTTATGTTTACATATAGCTCCTATTTTCACTGCGGGAGCTAAAGTCCAGCGGTTCGGTCGAGCTAGACATTGCTCTATAGAGTCGGGCATGTCGCTTTACGACACCCGCAAAAGCATGGGGCTGTGATTTTGACTCGGTAAGTAGGTTTCTGCAGGAATTTATAGAACGCAAACTTTAGGTCCATCTGGTCAGTCGGGAAATCGGAGAGGTTCCCGTCCAGAGGCAACTTCGGAGGTTAGGCCGCTTGGCCAGGGACTGACTCTCTTGAGGGTTCCGCCATCCTACCCAGATAGGGTGAAAGCCTGACGCCAATTTCGTCGATTTGCCCGATTCTCAGGAGGTAGCGGTGACCTACGCTGGGAATGCAGGCGGGCTTGTTTGCGAAAATCGCCGCGTCGCCTTTCGCCGCGTCCGCCTGAGCAAATGTCGACAAGTATGTGAACGGGACGCAAGACAAGGAAACAAGTGACGAGCAGCACAGAATTTCAAAGACACTCCGGGAAGCATGAGTTGATTTACTGAATTGGAGGACTTGTGGTGGCATGAGGGACTTAGGAGCCGATGAAGAAACGATTTCACAGTTGAAGACCAGACGGAATCTACTGTTCAAAAAATTCGAAACGAATCCTTCGAACACGTCGTTGGCAATTGAAATCAGGTTGATCGACGATCGGATTGCGGAGTCAAATCTCCTGACAAAGAAGCGGTGCGACACTGGCTGTTAGCAGGTTTACCAGGCGCCTACGAATCCATATCCAACTCTCACAGGTGTTTGACTTGGAACCGTATAAGTCATTGAGGTGCGGCGGGGCAACTAATTGGCTGGCCCAGAAAGATAACCCCACCGTCGTCGCTAAGGGCGGCTGTGCGGCACCATGTTGATTATCGTTTCGGTCCGAAGGACGCTTAATGGTAATTTGGTGGCGAGTTCCGTCGGGATCGGTGGTGATTTGAACTTGATATGGTGCAGGATTTTCGAGGTCGAGGGGAGATTTGCCCAGCAAATCCTTTTGCCGAAAAAAGGCAAGCAGCTCCTCTTGACTAGCGAAACGACCGTTTGAGCCTCTATAAGTCACCTCTGTTGCGCCTAAGAAGCGTATGGTGTTGACGAGTTTTGCGGTAGAAATCTCTGGCTCGCCTCCAACCTCTTGCTTCTGTGTGGCAGTGCCCGCGAGGCACAGAGCAAGAACAAAATTCGTCATGAGAGACACTCCACGGTTCATCTGCATATCGTCCTCCTGTGTTGCTGAGACTGACGCGTGATCCAGCACAAGCACGACACTCTATACTCATATATCTAAGGATAAAACTCGCGCGCTGGAAAAGGAGTGGGCGGCATACCGTAAGCTTCGCCGACTGACGGGCTAGGGAAGAGTCTTGGAAGAAATGCCGGAAGTTTGTGTGCATTGAAGATTGAAGCGTGGGAATTCCTTTCGAGACTTGCAGGCCGTGTTTCCCACTTGCGCGGACTGGTGCTTGGACCCACGCCGATCTTGGCCTAACGATCGCTGGGCATGCTGACGGCCGAGGAGTCGAGCTATGGAGGCACACCAGAGCGAGGGCGAATACGCACCAAGGTCCAAAGACCTAGTTGTTTTCGAGATCCTCCGAGATTCCAAGTGTACGGGATGTGGCAAAGCACTTTGGAAGGGCGAGTTCCTCTTCCTGGATGGGGAACAAGCACTATGCCTGAGCTGTGCTGATTTCGATCATCTGGAGTACCTCCCCAGGGGTGATGCTGCTCTTACGCGCCGCGCGAAGAAGTACAGCGGTCTTTCGGCTGTGGTTGTTCGTTTTAGCAGGTCCCGTGGCCGTTACGAACGCCAGGGTATCTTGGTTGAGGTATCTGCGCTTGAGCGCGCAGAAGAAGAATGCCGCGCCGATGCCCAACAGCGCGCAACGCGGCGTGGTCGAGGCGATCAGCGCCGCGCGGAACAAGATCGTGATCTTGTGACACGCATGACGGGAGCGATTCTAAAGCTGTTCCCACGCTGCCCCTTGCAAGAGGCACAAGCGATCGCCGCTCACGCCGCGGTGCGGGGCAGCGGTCGCGTTGGGCGCACGTTTGCAGCTAGGGCGCTCGAAGCGGAAGCCCTCACCGCCGCCGTTGTCGCAGCGATTCGTCACCATCACACACGCTACGACCAGCTCCTCGCGCGTGGGTGGAACCGAATCGATGCCCGGGACGCTGTTCGCGATGTCATCGAACGAGTGATGGAATCGTGGCGCTCTGTGCCTAGCCGCTGCTAACTAATCGCGATGGTAATTGAAAAGTATCGTCTAGTACTTGACCTTCGATTACGAGCAGTCAGCAAACTTTTAGTAC
>Ga0134072_10000294_pt1 | contig 7589 bp, 5 predicted proteins | sample 15_taG_15_FD_123126 | JGI IMG/M metagenome (GOLD analysis project Ga0134072, IMG submission 123126) | Grasslands soil microbial communities from the Angelo Coastal Reserve, California, USA - 15_D_Wat_20cm_5_0_1 metaG | ecosystem: Environmental > Terrestrial > Soil > Grasslands ...
CAGGAAGCGCCGATGAGGAAGGCATTCGGCTTGAGTTTTTTGGCGACGAAATTGATGCGATCAGGCGGTTTGATCCCTTGACGGGTCAGGCGCACGAATCGCTCGCCGTGATTACGTTTTATCCGGCGAAACAGTTCGTGACGCCGGCGGACAAGCTCAATCGAGCGCTACGCACGATCCGTGAGGAACTCGAGCAACGCATCGTCGAACTCGAGTCACAAAACAAATTGCTGGAAGCGCAACGGTTGCGGATGCGCACGGAATACGATCTGGAGATGTTGCAGGAAATGGGGTTCTGCAACGGGATTGAAAATTACTCGCGCCATTTGTCGGGACGTCCGCCGGGTTCCAAGCCGTACACGATCATCGACTTTTTCCCGAAGGATTTTCTGGTGGTGATTGATGAGTCGCACGCCACCGTCCCGCAAATCGGCGGCATGTATGAAGGTGACCGCTCCCGCAAGACCGTGCTGGTAAATTACGGCTTTCGCCTGCCGAGTGCGCTCGATAATCGTCCGCTCAATTTCGACGAATTTATGAAGGTCACGAACCAGATCATCTATGTAAGCGCGACACCGGCAGAATTTGAAATTCAAAATAGCGTCGTTGGAAATAATGGATACATCCCGCATCGGCGACAGCGGATTGGCGAGGAGGAATTGGTGCCCTTTGTGTTGCCTGGCGGAAAACGCTCAATGCTCAAGGCTCAACGCCGAACGTCCAATTCAGAAGTCCACGTTTCCCGCACTGACGAACCGCCTGAAAAATTCGATGCGCACACGCCGGGTGCGCCGCTCATCGTCGAGCAGATTATTCGTCCTACCGGACTTCTCGATCCAAAAATTACTCTCAAGCCGCTCAAGAATCAGATCGACGAAACGATTGAGCTGTGCCGTCAGCGTGTGGAAAAGGGCGAGCGGATTCTGGTGACAACGCTGACGAAACGAACAGCGGAGGATCTCGCCGATTATCTGCGCGATGTTGGATTGAAAGTGCGGTACTTGCACAGCGACATCGATGCGATCGAGCGGGTCGAAATTTTACGAGGATTGCGCGCGGCGGATTTTGACATTCTGGTCGGAATCAATTTGCTCCGCGAAGGTCTCGATCTCCCTGAAGTTTCGCTCGTCTGTATTTTGGACGCGGATAAGGAAGGATTTTTGCGCAGCCAGACTTCGCTCATCCAGACGGCAGGCCGCGCCGCGCGTCACGTGAACGGCGAAGTGGTGCTCTTCGCCGACATCGTTACTCAAAGTATGGAGGCGCTCATGTCGATCTCCGAATATCGGCGCGCCAAGCAGATGGAATACAACGAAAAACACGGAATCACGCCGCAAACAGTCCGGCGGGCTGTACAGGAGAGCCTGCACACAATCTTGCGTGGGCGCGAAATTGAATCGTCGGTAATCCGCGAAGCTGGGGGCGATTTCAATCTGACGGAATTACTCCGCGAACTTGAGGAGGAAATGCAACAGGCTTCGGCAAACCTGGAATTCGAGCGCGCAGCGTTGTTACGCGACCAGATCATGGAAGTGAAAAGCGGCGCCGGAATTGATAAAATCGAACCAAAACGACGGCCAATAAAATACTCGCGCAATGCGGGGCGTCGTCGCTCGCGCGTGTAGTGGAACGCGTTATCCTCAACGCGTTGTTTAGGCCGCCAAGCTCGAATTTCTTTACATCATCTTCGGAGAAGTCGATCCACCTTGTCGATCTTCGCAGCACATGCGAGAAAAAGCTGCAAATGGTGAAAACCAAAACAAAAGCAGCAGACGCAAACATCTACGCAATCGTCGGCTCGGACGAAGCTGAGGTGAAACGGGTGGCCGCAGAGCTGGCGAGTAACCTAACGCCGTCAGGCGCAGGTGACTTCGGACTGGAAACGATCGATGGCGCCGCAGACAACGCCGAACAGGCCGCCGCAAGAGTTAGCTCCACGATCGATGCGTTGCAAACGTTGCCGTTTTTCGGCAGCACAAAAGTCGTTTGGCTGAAGAACGTGAATTTCCTCGGCGACGACCCAAAGGCGCGCTCGACCGCGGTGCAGTCGGCACTGGAAGAATTATCCGAACTACTCGACCGGGGTTTCGGTTCCGAGATTACATTTTTGATCAGCGCCACCGAAGTTGACAAGCGCCGCGGGTTCTACAAGGCGCTGGTCAAACGAGCAGAGCTGCAGGTTTTTGACCGGATCGACTCGGGTCGCGCCGGTTGGGAAGAGGAAGCGACTGAAATCGTTCGACGGCGCGCGAAAAAACGAAAACTCCAATTTGATGATGACGCGCTCGACCTCTTTGTGTTGCTCACGGGAGGCGACACGCGCCAGATCGAGAACGAGCTGGAGAAGATCGACATTTTCCTGGAAAAAGATCGCGCAGTTCATGTCGATCTTGTTCGGAAAATCGTGCCCCTCTCCCGCGCAGGCATCATTTTCGAATTGAGCAACGCCCTAGCGATGCGTGATCTCGCGCTCGCGCTCACGCTTGTTCGACGCTTATTGGATCAGGGTGAAAGCGCCATTGGTATTTTATTGGCTGCAATTGTCCCGACGATTCGCAATTTGCTGCTCGCAAAAGATTTAATGGAAAGACATCGCCTTCCGCGTGCGCATTCGCCATTCCAGTTTATCTCTGCAATCAATCGCTTGCCGGCAAAAGCGACCGAACATTTGCCGCGTAAGAAAGACGGTTCGATCAATACCTACGCGCTGGGAATCGCCGCGCAGCACGCGCAGCATTTCAAGACCGATCAACTAATTGACGCCATGCGGGCGTGTCTGACCGCAAACGTTCAATTGGTTACCACCCAACTAGATCACGAACTAGTTTTGACTGAGGTGATCGTGAAGTTGTTGGCAGAAAGCTGACTTCTGTAGAAGCCGCCGCGTAGGCGGGCGAGGCGCTCAGCCTGCTTAACAATTCGACGTGACGCTTCGCAAAGGGGAGAAGCTACAGCACATCACGCTTTTTCCATCTGCTGGCGCGCCATCGGTCCGATGTACGGAATTTCCCAGCGGACGCCCGTAAACGCTTTTACGACTGTCACGATGAACAGAACAAGGAATGCAAGGCCGACCAATGCCCAAATGACCCACAAGACAATGGCGAAGAACAAGCCAATTGCCGGAATGGGGGTTAAAATCATGTGAGCAACTGAGTAAACCACTGCAAAGAGTATCCACGCGCCGCCAAAGATGATCGACTGCATCGCATAGAAGCGCACAAAACTGTCGTGCTTTTCCAGAATGTAAAAGATGATGCCGCCGATGAGCGGAATACAGGCAATTGCCGCAGCCACGTTCGAAGGCAAACCAGTCGATGTGGATTTCGGGGCCGGCTCGGGTTCGGCACTTGGCGGAGGCGGAGGTGGAATAGGTTCTTGATCTGGCATGATCTACGTACACAAAATGGCCAACGTATTGTCAAGCAATCTTGCTTTTGCCCTCTTTTTCGCTTTCGCTCGCGGCTCAAGAGCGATATCATGCGCTCCTAACCACAAAGTCCATGACCAAGAGTTCCCCTCCCCCTATTGAACGCGCCTTCACCCTCATCGAGTTGCTCGTCGTAATCGCGACGATCGGCATCCTGCTCGGAATCGCCGTTCCAGCCTTAAATAGTGCTTATGAGCGCGCGAAAGTGACAAAAGACTTGAGCAATCTTCGCCAGCTTGGCGCTGGTACGCAGATGTACATGAATGACAACAACGGCGTCCTGTTTTCTACAACCGGCTCATGGATGTCGCAGTTGTATAATGCTGACAATCCCGCTGCTTCTAAGTACATTTCGTCGTGGAATGTCTTCGTATCTCCATTCGACCATCCGGTTAGTCCAAGAACCGCTTCAAGCAACAGTGCGACCTCTGCGCTCAGCTACGGAATCAATGGGACGGCAGGGGTCGTGGGCATGTCTGCAGACAGGATTTCAAAGCCGACCGCATTTGTAGTATTCGCGCCGGCCCAGGCATCGGGGGCAGCGGTGAACTTTCAAGGCACGGGCAACACGACAAGCCAAGCGAACTTAGCCGGCAATTCGAACGTGACAGTTCTAGCCGCGACCAGCAGCCCTGGCGGAGCCGCAACAGGTGGCACACAGAATAATCGCACAAAAATCAACGTGGTTTGCGCGGACTGGCACGTTGAAACTATGCCCTGGAGTGAGACGGGTCCGGCGTTCACCAACACGACGCAGACCGGAAACGATCCGGACGGCTATTTCCGTTGGAATCCGCAATAGCGCTTACCGAGATCAGCGGCCCGGTGTATCGCTATCCGACGCTTATCGGTGCGAATCTACTTGGTCTGCTCGGGCAGTACACGCGCGAATATTTGCCTCGCGAAAGATGCGCTATTGTTTCCGACACCAATGTCGCGCCGCTCTTTGCTGATCTGGTCATAAGAAATCTCACGTCAGCCGGGTTTGAGCCGACGCTGATCACGATTCCGGCTGGCGAAAAGTCAAAGACGCTGGAGCGCGCCGGTGCGATTTGCGATCAGATGATTGCTGCGGGGCTTGGCCGACAATCATTTCTGGTTGGCCTCGGCGGCGGAGTCATCGGCGACATTTCCGGATTCGTGGCGGCAATTTATCACCGCGGAATTCCACACGTTCAGATTCCGACCACGCTGCTGGCAATGGTGGACAGTTCGATCGGTGGGAAAACTGGAGTGGACACGCGCGACGGAAAGAATTTGATCGGTGTCTTCCATCATCCGTCGCTGGTCATTGATGACCTCGACGTTTTGAAAACACTTCCGCGTCGCGAATTCAATCAAGGGTTCGCTGAGATCATTAAGCACGCGATTATCGCCGATACAAGAATGTTCCGGATACTACAGTCGTGGAAGGCAGGCGCAGCGCCTGCCCTACAACGGCTGATCAAGCGCAATATCAAGATCAAATCAAAAATCGTGGCGAAAGATGAGCGCGACCAGACTGGCGAGCGGGCTGTTCTTAATTTCGGTCACACGGTTGGGCACGCGATTGAACGCGCCGGAAATTACCGGAAATTTCTGCACGGAGAAGCGGTGAGCCTTGGAATCGTTGCCGCTTGCGCAATCTCGATGAAAAAAGCTGGGCTGCCGGCGGATCAGCGCAATGCGATTGTCAGCCTCTTGCAGCGATACGAGTTGCCCACGCGTTTGCCCCCAACGTTTCCGCGCGAAAAGATCTTCGACGCGCTGAAGTTCGATAAGAAATTCGAAGACGGAAAAATCCGATTCGTTGTGACACCTCGCATTGGCCTGGCGCGCGTTACAAGCGCTGTCACGCTCGACGATATCCGCGAAGCGGTTAGTCAATTATAGGGCGTCTGTGTCAGACGCCAGGCGTTTCAGAGAAACGCCCTACAACAAACGATTGAGATCAATCGCCTCTAGCTCGCGCTTTCGAATAATAATCGACCAGCCCCTCTGCCACGCTGTCGGCGTATTCCCGGAAGATGCTTTTACGTTCGACCCCGTTGATCAGGCGCGTTCCTTCGTAATCCCCAGCCTGGATGCGAACGAAGGCATCATTGCTGTTCATGACGTACGGCTCGCAATAAATCACCGGACAACGATAAAGCCGCGTGGCCAGCAAATTGCGCGCATACACGTATCCGCTCATGCCAACTTTCGTCGTGCTGTTCGTCGTTGGATATTCGTAAGCTGGAAGCCCGGTCTCGCGAGCCATTGTTAGTGCAATCATGTCGGCTAACGGCAATTCCTCGTCATAAGCGCGGCTCAGAAGTCTTCGGATCATTTCGAAACGTTGATCATCGAATTCTAGCTCCTCTGCCAGATAAGAGCCGTTCACGAGCAAGTGAAAATGATTAGTGTCGGTCAAAGTCGGATGCGTTGGTTCCCCCCACCCTTCCGCGTTGAAATGCAAACAAAGCACAAGGTCAGGATGTAATTTGAGGTTCACCAGCGCAGCCCGCCGTCGGATCTCGCTGTAACGGTAGAACAAAATTTCGCTCTGCCAGCGTATGGTTTGCTCTTTCGCTGGATCATTTGGATCAAGAACATCCTCGCGAGGGAGCGGCACGCCGTTCTTGATCAGAATTTTTCTTGCGAGCTCTCGAAAATCATCAGGGCGCTTCGCGGTAACCGGTTCACCGCCACTCCGGATCAACGAAACTTTTGCGCCGAACTCACGTAACCGCGGCGCCAACAATCGCGCCACGCGGAACGTGAGATCGCCTTCCTGGACTGGCCGGCTTTTATCGACCTGAAACCAGCGCTCCTCCATCTTCGCCCACTTTCCCCCGAGATGACCGGGATCGAGCACAACCTTCAAACCAACGAGAGGCTTGTCGGCTCTGGCTGGCGATAATGATTTCGCCGGTCGCCAAAGGTGCGGGACGGGTTTGCGACCAGCGTTGTTCACTGCAAAACGCAGCGTGAAGAATTTTTGCGAATCACGGTCTATCAGCACATGAGCTGTTTTCGCGCTTACTTCGATCAAATTGGAAGCGAATCCGTGAGTGCAATAAACATCGTGTATCAACCGGTTGAATTCATCGTGGGTAATGGTTTCCTGATATTTCTCGAGCACGCTCCATTTCGGTTTGCTGCCGAGGACGCTGACGTTTTCTTCCGCTTGAAGAGCCGTTGGAAAGATCGCGGGGAATAAAAATGACGAAGTTCGAATGACGAATGACGAAACAATGACGAAGGCTGAATGACGAAACTTCACCTTTCGCGTTTCGTCGTTTGTGGTTGACTCATTCTTCTTCCGCCACGCCGAAGCTTGGCGAAGGCGGGTCATTTGGATCTCGCCATTAATTTTCACATCGACGTTTGAAAGCGCTCTAATACGATGCTCTCAGAATGCTAACCGTTCTTTTTCTTGGCGACATTGTTGGTGAGCCGGGACGCACAGCAGTCATTGCCAGGCTGCCGGAGCTGAAGTCGAAGCACGCGTTGGATTTCATCATCGTCAACGGCGAGAACGCGGCAGGCGGTCGCGGAATAACAGGAAAAATCACGATTGATCTTTTGCGAGCCGGTGTCTCCGTGATCACCACCGGCGATCATATTTGGGATCAGAAAGAAATCCTTGCGTTCATCGGCACCGAACCGCGTTTACTGCGTCCGGTGAATTATCCCGACGGGGCGCCCGGAAGCGGATCGATTGTCTTGGAAACCGCGAAGGGCAAAATCGGCGTCATCAATGTGCAGGCACGAACGTTTATGCAGCCGATTTTGGAAAACCCGTTCCGTGCTGTCGAAACAGCGGTTACGAAGATGCGCGAGGAGACGGCAAATATTCTTGTCGACGTTCACGGTGAAACCACAAGTGAGAAGATCGCCATGGGCCGTTTTCTGGACGGAAAAGTCTCGGCTGTCATTGGCACTCACACTCATGTTCAGACAGCCGACGAGCAAATCTTTCCCGGCGGCACAGCATTCATGTGCGATGCCGGCATGTGCGGACCTGTTAACTCTATCCTCGGCCGCGCTATCGATCCAATCATGAACCGATTCATCTCGAATCTCCCCGCCTCATTCCCCGTAGCCGGTGGCGAGGTGCGCCTGCGCGGAGCGCTAATTGAGATTGATGAGACCACCGGTCGCGCGGTGCGCATCATACGGGTGGATGAGTCGGCCC
>Ga0134072_10000343_pt1 | contig 7277 bp, 6 predicted proteins | sample 15_taG_15_FD_123126 | JGI IMG/M metagenome (GOLD analysis project Ga0134072, IMG submission 123126) | Grasslands soil microbial communities from the Angelo Coastal Reserve, California, USA - 15_D_Wat_20cm_5_0_1 metaG | ecosystem: Environmental > Terrestrial > Soil > Grasslands ...
ACGGGCTGGCCATAGGGCCCTTGCACGCCCGGCACGCTGGGTGTGCCGTGCGACCCGCAGCCGCCACCCGCGCACGAGCCGCCACCCGCGCACGTGGAGGCACCGGCGCCCAAGGCCCAGGAGCTGCCGCGATGAGCACGCTCCTCCCGCGGGCCGCCGCGCTCGGACTGCTCGGTGCGCTGCTCGCCCCGGCGCCGCAGTCGGCCTGGTCGCAGAGCGCGAGCGGCAGCTCCTCGCAGTCCACCATCGGCGACCTCTCGCGGCGCAAGGTCACGGTGCACCGCGACACCGCCGCGAGCGCCAACGCTTCGAAGGCGATGGAGAACTACCGCCACTTCCTCGAGCTGCAGAACACCGATCCGAAGTTGCGCGCGGAGGCGCTGCGCCGTCTCGGCGATCTCAACCTCGATGCCGGGGAGATGGAGCGGCTCGAGAAGGAAGTGACTGCGGTGGACCTGCAGGGAGCCGAGGCGATCAAGCTCTATTCGACGCTGCTCAAGGCGTACCCCGACTATCCGCGCAACGACCAGGTGCTCTATCAGCTGGCACGCGCCTACGAGACCACCGGCCAGCCCGCCCAGGCGCTCGGCACGCTCGACCGGATCGTGCAGCGCTATCCGCAGAGTCCGCAGCTCGACGAGGTGCAGTTCCGGCGCGGCGAGCTGCTGTTCTCCGACAAGCGCTACGCGGACGCCGAGCGCGCCTACGCCGCCGTCATCGGGCGAGGCGCGAGCTCGCTGTTCTACCAGCAGAGTCTCTATAAGCGCGGCTGGTCGCTGTTCAAGCAGTCGCTCACGACGGAGAGCCTGCCGTCCTTCGGCGGCGTGCTCGATCAGGAGCTCGGCACCGGCGCGCGCGGCAGGGTGAAGCCACTCGAGTCCCTCAAGCGCGCCGATCGCGAGCTGGTCGAGGACACGCTCCGGGTGATGAGCATCACTTTTTCCTACAACGACGGCGCCGCCTCGCTCGAGCAGTATGTGCAGAAGGTCGGCGAGCGCCCCTACAGCTGGATGCTCTATTCGCGGCTCGGCGACCTGTACGTCGACAAGCAGCGCTACCAGGACGCCGCCAGCGTCTACCGCGCTTATGTCGCGCGCGATCCCTACAGCGATCAGGCGCCGGACCTCGCGATGGCGGCGATCGAGGCGTACACCAAGGGCGGATTCAGTCAGCTGGTCCTCGACGGCAAGCACGAGTTCGTCGAGCGCTACAACTTCGACTCGCCTTACTGGAAGACCCGCGGCCGCGCCGACCACCCGCGCGAGGTGCAGGAGCTCAAGACGAACCTGAAGGACGTCGCCACCTTCTTTCACGCGAGCGCCCAGAAGTCCAAGCGCATCCCGGACTTCCAGGAGGCGGCGCGCTGGTACCGCGACTACCTGAAGTCGTTCCCGGAGGATCCGGACTCCGCCGCGACCAACTACCTGCTGGCGGAGGCGCTGTTCGAGAGCCACCAGTTCGGGGATGCCGCGGCCGAGTACGAGCGCAGCGCCTACGGCTATCCGCGCAACGACAAGTCGGCGACCGCCGCCTACGCGGCGCTCGCGTCCTACCAGAAGGGAGAGGAGGGGCTCTCCGGCGCGGAGAAGGAGGCGTGGCACAAGCGCGCCACCGACTCGGGGGTCAAGTTCGCGCAGACCTTCCCCGAGCATCCCGACAGCGCCGGTGTCCTCACCCGCGCGGCCGAGGAGATATTCGCCGCGGGTGACCGGCCGCGCGCCATCAGCGTGTCCGAGTCGATCCTGGCGCGGCAGCCGCCGGTCGATCTCGCCAAGCAGCGCATCGCCTGGACGATCATTGCGCAGTCGCACTTCGATCAGGGCGAGTACGACAAGGCGGAGCCGGCATTCCTGCAGGCGCGCGCTCTCGCCGGCAAGGACGACAAGCTGCGCACGGATCTCACCGAGCGGCTCGCCGCCAGCGTATACAAGGAGGGCGAAGCGAAGCAGAAGGCGGGCGATGCCGGCGGCGCGGTGGAGGATTTCCTGCGCGTCGCGCGAGTGGCGCCCGAGTCGAAGGCCCGCGTCAACGCCCAGTACGACGCCGCCACGGGGCTTCTCACCCTCAAGCAATGGGACCGCGCCATCGGCGTGCTCGAGGATTTCCGCCGCCAGTTCCCGCAGCACCAGCTGCAGCCGGAGGTCACCCGCAAGCTCGCGGTGGCCTACACGGAAGCGAACCGGCCGGGCGAGGCCGCCGCGGAGTTCGAGCGCATCGCCGCAAACCCCGCCGAGACTCACGCCGTGCAGCGCGAGGCGCTGATGCAATCCGCCGACCTCTACGCCAAGGCCGGCAACAGCGCCCGCGCGATGAGCATGCTCGAGAAGTTCGTCGGCACGAACCCGACGCCGGTCGGCGACGCCGAGGAAGCGCGCCAGCGTCTCGCGGACTACGCCGCCCAGCGCGGCGATGCCACCGGGCGCGATCGCTGGTACCAGGAGATTATCCGCGCCGACGGCGAGGCGGGATCGCAGCGCACCGAGCGCACCCACTATCTCGCCGCGAAGTCGCAGCTGGCGCTCGCGCAGCCGGCGCGTGATGCGTTTCGGGCGGTGAGGCTGACCGCGCCGCTGAAGAAGAGTCTCGTCGTCAAGCGCGATGCGCTCGAGCGAGCGATGGACGGCTACAAGCGCGCCGCCGGATATCAGGTCGCCGAGGTGACCACCGCCGCGAACTACGAGATGGCGGAGCTCTACGGCACGCTCGCGAAGGACATCATGGCCTCGGAGCGGCCGGCGAAGCTCAAGGGCGATGCGCTCGAGGAATACAATTCGCTCCTCGAGGAGCAGGTGTTTCCGTTCGAGGAGGAAGCGATCAAGGCGCACGAGCTGAACGCCGCGCGCGCCAAGGATGGGGTCTACGACGAGTGGGTGCGTAAGAGCTTCGAGGCGCTGGCGCGCCTGAAGCCGGCGCGTTACGGCAAGACGGAGCTGACGCAGGATGTCGTCACGAGCCTGGAATAAGCGGCCGGGGTGGAGCCGGGCGCCCGTTGCGCCCGCGCTCGTTGCGCTCGTCGCCGCGCTCGCTGAGCTGGCGGCCTGCGGCTCGCCCCGCACGCGTCCCCAGCCGGCCGCGCCGCCGCCTCCCCCACCCGCACGGGCCACACCCGCCTCCCCGCCCCCGCCTGCTGCCCCGACACAAGCTCGCCCGGCAGGCGCCGCGACGGGCGGCACGGCGTCGGTCCCCGGCGGCGCGCCGGGCGCCGGTGCGGCGCCCACCGTCCCCGTGCATCCCGAGGTTCCGCCGGCGGCGCGCAATGACTTCGATCGCGCGGTGAATTCCGTGCGTGCCGGGAACAAGCTCGAGGCCGAGCTCGGCTTCAAGCAGGTGGCGCTTCAGTACCCGCAGTTCGCAGCCCCGCTCGTCAACCTCGCGATCCTCGAGCGCAAGGATGGGCGCCTCGATGTGGCCGAGGAGATCCTGAAGAGCGCCGTCGCCCGTGAGGCCGGGAGCGCGGTCGCCTGGACCGAGCTCGGCGCGACCCAGCGGTTGCGCGGAGAATTCAAGGACGCGGTCTCCTCGTACGAGCAGGCGATCGCGGCCGACCCTCGATACGCCCCGGCCTGGCGGAACCTTGGCGTGCTCGCGGATCTCTATCTGGGAGACCCGCGCCGGGCGCTCACGGCATTCGAGCAGTATCGCCAGCTCACCGGCGAGGAGAAGCCGGTGAGCGGCTGGATAGCGGAGCTGCGCCAGCGCTTGGGCCTGGGGCCGGCGAAGCGCCCCGCCGCGGAGGCGCCGGGGGAGGGGAAGCCCGAGAGTTCCCCGCCGCCACCGGCGAGCCCCGGGACGCCGCCGGCCGGTAACCCGGGAGCGACACCCCGCGGAGCACCTGAGCCCACGCCACAAGGACCCGGCGACCCGCAGACGGAGCACTCCCCGGCAAACGCCACGGGACCTCCGACGGAGAGCAACGCCCCGAGGGCTGGAGGTTGAGCATGCACCACGCGTGGGCACACCGATTCACGCCACACCCGTTGATGAGCATCGCGATGAGGAGTCTCGGGCTGCTGCTCGGCGCGATGACGCTCGGCACGGCGCTCGCCCAGACACCGCCCGCGAGCGCGCAGGACCCCCGACCCGCGCCGCGCGAGCGCGCGATTCCGCCGCCCGATGAACTCGAGCCCGCAGTGGACACGACCAGGGGCGCGGGCGCGCCAACGCCGGCGGCCACCGCGCCGGCCGCTCCGGCAGCGCCGGCTGCCGCTGCGCCTGGCGCTCCGGCCGCTCCTGAGGCTCCCCCTGCGCGCGCGCCGCGCGCGGGAGCGACGTCCCGCGACGAGACGGCGGGCGCGGGCGGACCTCCACGCGAGGCCGGCGCCGTCGCCGGCGCGAAGGGTGCCGCCGCCGCCGGCGCGAAGGGTGCCGCCGCCGCCACGAAGACCGGCGCGCGCAAGGGACCCGATCGGCTCGAGCTCGATACGACGGACATCACGGGCAACCGCGAGCTTCCGAAGGTGCTCTACATCGTGCCGTGGAAACGCTCCGATCTCGGAGATCTCGCGGGCCGGCCGGTGAACAGTCTTCTCGATGAGGTGCTGCAGCCGCTCGACCGGGACGTCTTTCAGCGGGAAAACCGCTATTACGACGCGCTCAAGCCGGGGCAGACGGCCACCCGGAAGGGCGCAGGCCAGGGTTCGGGCGATAAGCCCTGAAATGGGGATGCAGCGGCGTCAGGATGAGAGCTGGGTCGCAGCTTTTTGGGCTTATGTCATTCAGGTTTCGCAGGCTGAGGCTTGCGTGGCGGTCTACGGGAGCGGGAGTGTCAGATGAACATCTGGGATAACATCGTGCGATTCTTCCAGGGCGGCGGGGAGTTCATGTTCCCGATCGCGCTCGTGTTCGTGGTCGGGCTGGCGATCGCCCTCGAACGCTACGTTTACCTGGTCCACGCGGCCGTGCGTAACCGCGGACTGTGGAACGAGATCGTGCCGCTGCTGTCGCAGGGCAATTTCCGCCAGGTCGCGCAGGCGACGGCCAAGTCGCCGTCGGCCATCGGGCACATCCTCAACTACGGCCTGGCGCGCATTCAGTCGGCGCGGCGCCGCGACGACATCGAGAAGGCGATGGAGGAGAGCCTCATGGAAGTGGTGCCGCGGCTCGAGAAGCGCACGCACTACCTGGCGACCTTCGCCAATCTCGCGACGCTGCTGGGACTGCTCGGCACGGTGATGGGACTGATCCGTGCCTTCGCCGCGGTCGCGACCGTCAACCCCGCCGAGAAGGCGAACCTGCTGTCGGCGAGCATCTCGGTGGCGATGAACTGCACCGCGTTCGGCCTGATGACCGCGGTGCCGCTGCTGTTCATCCACGCCTGGCTGCAGACCCGGACGACCGAGCTCATCGACAGCCTGGAGATGGCCTCGGTGAAGTTCCTGAACGCGATCACCGAGCGCCAGAGCGCGGCGGCGCCGGCCTAAAGCCGCCTCTTTCGCCCCCGAGAGCTGAGAGTCCCGCATGCGCCGCTCGTACCAGATCCGCAAGCTGGAGCGCCACTCGCGCAAGCCCGCGGAGCTGCTGCTCGTGCCGATGATCGACATCTTCACGGTGCTCGTGACCTTCCTGCTGATGACCGCCGTGTTCTCGCGCACCGTGATCCTGCAGCTGAACCTGCCGCCCCCGCAGACCGAGTTCAAGGAGCCGCCGCCTGGGCTGCAGCTCGAGGTGATGGTGCGCAAGGACCTGATCCAGGTGGCGGATCGCAACACCGGGCCGCTCGCCACGCTCCCCAACACGCCGGGCGGCTACAACTTCGACGGGCTGACGGACTACCTGAAGCGCGTCAAGGCGAAGTTTCCGGAGAAGACCGAAGCCAGCATCCTGCTCGAGCCCGACACGCCCTACGACACGCTGGTGCAGGTCATGGACCGGGTGCGCGTGTTCGAAGTGAGCCAGGGACTGACCACGGTGCAGGCGGAGCTCTTCCCGGACATCTCGATCGGCGATGCGCCGGAGCTGCCGCCCGGAGCGGCTGCGGCTCCCGTGGCCGCAGCTCCGGTCGCCGCTCCCACGAACCCGGTCGCGGCGCTGATTCGCGCCCCGGCCGCTGATGCGAGCGGAGCACGCCCATGAGCATGTCGAATCGCGCCCGGCGCATGGCGCTGCATCACCTCAGGCACCGCGCGGATGCGCAGCTCAACCTCATTCCCCTCATCGACATCCTGTCGGTGATGGTGGCGTTCCTGCTGGTCTACTCGACCGAGGTCGAGGTCATCCAGAACGCCAAGGGCATCGAGATTCCGCAGTCGATCGCGGAGACGGCGCCCAAGCAGTCGGTGGTGGTGATGATCACGAAGACCGATCTGTTCGTGCAGGGAGAGCTCATCGCGACCGTCGACCAGATCCGCACCGGCACCACCAGATTCGTCGAGCCGCTGCGCGCAGCGCTCAAGCGGCCGATGCTGGTCGGCAAGGAGGTGAGCGAGCGCGATATCGCCCAGCGCGAGATCACGATCCTGGCGGACAAGTCGCTTCCCTACGAGGTGCTCAAGCGCGTGATGGCGACCTGCACGGATGCCGACTACGGGCGCATCTCGCTCGCGGTCATCCAGAAGGAGAAGCCGGTGGCCGCGGGGCAGCTCAAGCCGGGGTAGGGAAGCCATGATACTCGCCCCCTTTTACCGTGAATTCGATCTGCCCTGGGAGGGCGATCCGGAATCGAGCCGGCGCTTTCGCAAGATCCTGCGGGTGCTGCTGGTCATCCTGGTCGTGCTCAGCATCGCCTTCCCGCTGCTGCCGGTGTCGAAGCGCGCCGAGGTCGAGGAAGTTCCGGAGCGCCTGGCGCGCGTCATGCTCGAGAACAAGCCGAAGCCGCCTCCGCCCCCCCCGGTGGCCAAGGAGAAGGAAAAGCCCAAGATCGAGCCGAAGGTAGCGATGGTGAAGCCGCCGCCGGTCGATCTGAAGGAGCTGGCGCGCAAGAAAGCCCAGAAGCAGCTGAACCAGGTGAAGGACGAGCTCGCGGACCTCCGCGAGGTCATGGATCTCACCCCGCTCGAGACCAAGAATCTCTCCGGCTCGGTCAGCGCCGACTCGCACGCCGAGCGCTCGCTCATCACCTCCAAGGTCGGCGTCGGCTCAGGCGGCATCACGTCCGCGAACATGAGCCGCGGCTTCGGCACCGGCGCGGGCTCGCTCACCGGTCACGACACCACTGCGGTCAACTCGGGCATCGTGCGATCGGGCCTGAACGCCCGGGGACCCGCGCGGCCCGGCGGCGGCGGCAAGGCGGCGCGCTCGCGCGAGGAGATCGAGCTGGTCTTCGACCGCAACAAGGGACG
>Ga0134072_10000345_pt1 | contig 7242 bp, 3 predicted proteins | sample 15_taG_15_FD_123126 | JGI IMG/M metagenome (GOLD analysis project Ga0134072, IMG submission 123126) | Grasslands soil microbial communities from the Angelo Coastal Reserve, California, USA - 15_D_Wat_20cm_5_0_1 metaG | ecosystem: Environmental > Terrestrial > Soil > Grasslands ...
CCGCAACAGCCGAACGGCGATGTCGATCTTAGCTTCATCGAAAAAGTGGCCCGGGAGATCGCAGGGATCCTGACGAGCTATCGTGTCATCGTCGATAAGAGCACGGTGCCGGTGAAAACCGGCGAACGCGTCGCGGAAACAATCAAGCGCTACAATCGGCACGGCGCGCAGTTTGACGTGGTCAGCAATCCGGAGTTCCTGCGCGAGGGCTGCGCCATTCACGACTTAATGCATCCGGATCGGGTTGTCATTGGCGCCCAGAGTCAGCGCGCCGTCGATCTGATGAAAAAGGTTTACGAACCATTCATGGCGCCGGTGCTGGTCACCGGAATCAACAGCGCCGAGCTAATCAAGCACGCTGCGAATTCGTTCCTCGCCCTGAAAATTTCCTACATCAACGCCATATCCGCGATCTGCGACGCGAGCGGAGCGGACGTGGACAAAGTCGCGGATGGAATTGGAATGGACCGACGCATAGGCCGCCAATTTCTCAACGCCGGTATCGGATACGGCGGTTCCTGTTTTCCAAAAGACGTCGCCGCGTTCATCCACATTAGCGAGCAACTCGGTGTTCCGTTTTCTCTTCTGAAGGAAGTACAGCGAATTAACGCCGGACAAAAAGAGCGTTTTCTCAAGCTCATTCGCGATACGCTATGGGTATTGCGAGAAAAGAAAATCGCGGTCTGGGGTTTGACGTTTAAGCCGGACACTGATGACGTTCGGTCGTCGGTCGCGATCGAATTGGTCGACACGATGCTGCGCGAAGGCGCCCACGTGACCGTTTACGATCCAAAAGGGATGGAGAAAGCGCGCGAACTCAAGGCAATCGCGGATGCAAAATTCGCGGCTTCCGCATTAGAAGCCGTCGACGGCGCCGAAGCCCTCGTCATCGCCACTGAATGGAATGAGTTTGCCAATGTCGACCTTACCGCGCTCAAAAGGCGGATGACCACGCCGATCGTATTCGATGGGAGAAACCTGTTGAATCCCGACACGATGGGCGAGCTCGGTTTCCATTATCATTCCATTGGCCGCGCGAGCATCATTCCGCGCTAGAATTCGTTGTGGCGCGGACCTCTGCTCGCCGAGTCGCTCTCGCCGCGCTGAGAAACTGGCGTAGAAAGAAGGAGTTCGCCGACGCGGTCATTTCCAGCGCGCTCTCCAAGGCGGCGCTCCACTCCGCCGATCGAGCATTCGCCGTCGAACTCTTTTACGGCGTCTTGCGCAATCGCACACTCCTGGACTTTTGGATCCGCGAGCTTCGACACGGACGCGTGGACGTCGATCTTCGCGACATTCTGCGCATCGGTCTCTATCAACTGTTTATCGCAAAGACGCCCGAACATGCGGCGGTTTACGAAACGGTCGACCTGTCTCCAAAACGCCAGCATGCGATCATCAATGCGATACTGCGCTCCGCTGCGCGCGACCGCCGGGGTTTGCAAAGGAGAGCAAATTCTCAGCCGCTTGATGTTCGAACCTCGCACCCACAGTTTCTGATTGAGCGTTGGACGAAACAATTTGGAGCCGGTGCGGCCGAAGCCTTGTGCACTTGGAACAATCAGTCACCGTTAATTTACGCGAGAATTAACCGCCTAAAAATTGATCGGCATAGTTTCCTGAAGCGCTATCGCAACGCGCGGACGCTGCCAAATGTCTCGAACTTTATCGAACTACCGGCACCCGCGGACGCGCTCGACCAGGGCGATTGTTATGTTCAGGACCCGAGCACATCGATCGCGTGCGAGTTATTGCAACCGAAGCCAGGCGAAAAGATTCTGGACGCCTGCGCCGCTCCCGGCGGTAAAACGGGATATCTGGCGGAATTAATGGCAAACCAAGGCTTGCTCATCGCGTGCGATCGCGAACCCGCCCGCTTAAATCTACTCGACGAAAATCTCGCGCGGCTTGGTGTTCGAATTGCCAAAATCGTTTGCCATGATTGGATGAAATCTGCCGTTCCACCGGAGATTCCTTCGGCAGCGCCATTCGATCGAATTTTGATTGATGCTCCCTGCACCAATACTGGCGTGATGCGACGCCGGGTCGATGTCCGATGGCGTTTGAAACCGGCGGACTTTAATCGGATGCACACGCGGCAAATTGAGATTACGCATGCTGTAATCCCGTTGCTGAAGCCTGGAGGAATTCTCGTTTACAGCACGTGCAGCCTTGAACGAGAGGAAAATGAGGACGTCGTTCAATCGCTGCTCCGAACGATGTCGATCTTACAGCTCGAGGAAGAAAGGCGTTCTATTCCTTTTCAGGATAATTTCGACGGCGCGTTCGGCGTGCGCTTCCGCCGAAAGGATTAATCAGATCGCCGGCAGACGGTTGCATCCCGCGAACTCGATGGAATCGTAGCGTCCTATGCACGACGCGCGTTTCGACAAGCTGGCCAAACTCCTGGTGGAATATTCGACCAGGCTCAAACGGAACGAGAACGTGTTGATTGAGGCTTTCGACGCCCCCGACGAAATGACGATCGCGCTCATTCGCGCGGTTCGAAAAGCAGGCGCAATTCCATTCGTGCAGGTTCAGCGCGCCCGCATCGGACGCGAGCTCGCGTTGGAAGCATCGGACCGACAACTAACGCTAGCCGCGCGGCATGAACTGGCACGGATGAAGAAAATGCACGCCTATTTCGCGTTGCGGGGAAGCAATAACATTACCGAATTATCCGACGTGCCGGTGGCGAAAATGCAGCTGGTCGCGAAGAAAATGCGCCCGGTTCAAGATCAACGCGTCAAGAAAACCAAATGGGTCGTGCTGAGGTGGCCGACTCCGTCGATGGCCCAGCTGGCGGGAATGAGCACGCAAGCTTTTGAAGATTTTTACTTCGAAGTTTGCACGCTCGACTACCGCAAACTCCAGCCAGGAATGAGAGCGTTGAAAGCGTTAATGGAAAAAACCAACCGCGTCGAAATCAAAGGACCGGGAACGGATCTGCGATTTAGCATCAAAGGAATTCCGGCAGTCATTTGCGGAGGGGACCGGAATATTCCGGATGGTGAAGTGTTCACAGCGCCAGTGAAAAATTCGGTGGAAGGCCATATCACATTTAACGCGCCAACAATTTACCAAAGCATCGCCTTTGACGGGATTCGCCTCGATTTCCGCGAGGGCAAAATTGTCCAGGCGACAAGCAACCAGACCGAGAAACTCAACAAGATCCTCGATTCCGACGCCGGAGCTCGCTACATCGGCGAGTTTTCACTCGGATTCAATCCGTACGTCCTAGAGCCGATGCGAGATATTCTTTTCGACGAAAAAATTGCCGGTTCGTTTCATTTCACTCCCGGTCAGGCTTACGAGGAAGCAGACAATAGCAACCGAAGCCAGGTCCACTGGGACATGGTCAATATCCAGCGACCGAGTTATGGCGGAGGCGAGATTTATTTCGACCGGAAATTAATCCGGCGAAACGGTGAATTTCTACCGAAGCCACTACGGTCGCTAAACCGCAGCAACTTCGTTAAACGCCGGTAATTCGCGACAAAGGCAGATCGATTCGTCGAAACGCTCGAAAGATTTCGATCTTGCCTGCCGGATTAGGCCGCGCGCTTGGGACCGTGACCGGTCAGGTTCAGCTGCATCATTCCGATTTCGCCGCTGCCAGTGAGCTGCAAATTCGAGATTTCGAAAATCGGTGCGCCTTCGACGACAGCGCCACCGGCGCTCGGGAGCTGCACTGATACTTGCTTGGCATTCGAATTGAGTACAATCGATGAAATCTCAAAAGAGGGTGAGAATTCGACCGTCGCGATTTGGAACGGAACAACGACGTGGACTGTGGCTTGTCCCTGCTGTGACGGCGTTAGCTGAAGTGGTGCGGCCGCGAAATCCGAAACTAAATGCAAACCTCCTACCGTGAACGAAGGCGATCCAACCACGGTTGGACGTTGCTGTTGCGATGGCGTGAGGCGCACGCTTCCGAGCGTTCCGCCGGCCGGCTGGATCCGTGCGATCTCAAAAGTCACCTGCAGATTCATCGCCGGTTGCGGGGCCGACCCAGCCAGGCGCATCGTCACGACTTTCGAGGACGGCCTTAACTGCAAGGCCCCCATCTTGAAGGCTGGAGTCAGTTGCATCGACGCAATCTCGAAAACGAAGGTGAGTTGGACGGCAGTTTGCATCGCCCCGGCTGGTTGAGGCATCCCGCCTCGCCCTGCTGGAGCAGTTGGGATTTGGATCGGTTCAGGCATGTTTACTGGTGTGTTTGGTTCGTAAATTCGTGAGTCGAAAACAGGCTCAACAGACGGTTCGCTAGGTTGACGAATCGCGTCAAATCCGGCCGGTTCAGGTTCAGTGACCTCAATGATCGACGGTTCCTCCACAGGCGTCAACTGAGGAATCGGTTGGCCCTGACCAACCGGCTCGATTTCCGGTTCGGCAATCGTTGCAGCTTGAGCAAAAACCGGCTCAATTTCGGGGACCGTGATTTCTTCAGGCTGGACAGCTACTGGTTGCGGAATTTCTATCGGTGGCAACTCAGGCTCAGATGCGACCCATTCGGGTTGGGCAATCATTTCGGCCTCAGGTTCAGGCGCGATCCACTCGGATTGCACGACCGGTTCGGCCTCAGGCTCAGATGCGACCCATTCGGATTGCGCGACCGGTTCGCCAACCCCTTCCATCGGCATCGCACCCTGTTCAACAATCGGTCCAACCGCTTCGAATGTTTCGACTTTCGGTTCAAGCTCGAACTGGCGCTCACCATTTCCCTCGACTGCCGGTTCCAAAGCCGTCCCGCCGCCAAAAGCACGGTCTGGCCTGCTGAGCGGCACTACTGCGCGGCGCAGTGCCGGCTCGGTTGCCTTCAATTTAAGAGAGACCTGACGCGGTCCGCCACTCAATCGCGGCATAACTTTCATTTCTCTGGGAGCCGCAGCGGCATATTCCATACCTTCCAACTGCGGACCGGTTGCCGGCGCGGCCCGGCGGAAACTTGGGAAATGAATTCCGCGGCCACGAATTTCGTATACGACGAACACAATGAGGCCAATTCCAGCCAAAACGAAAATTGCCGCAATTAAATTGCCGGCTTCAAATTTTCCGCGAGAAACTTCGCCGACATGCGCAGGAGCAAGCGCGGTTGCTGGCGTGGCCGATGCCGCAGCCACGACTGGCGGTTTTGCAGCTGCAACAGGAGCGGGCGCTTGCTGAGCAGGCGCCTTGGCGGGCTGCGATTGTGCAACTGCCGGTCCTTCGCGCGTAGCGGGAACGGCTGCGGACGATGCTGGCGCGCGGGCCGCCGCCACTGGCGTTTCTACGACCGGCGAGAAATTCGGCACGGGCGATGTCGGAATCTCTTCAGGTCTGCCTGGACTGCCAGCGGCAAATGATCCCGGCGCGGCGCCGGAAGACTGTGTGACAGCGGAACTGGCCCGGGGCTCTTCCGGTTTGGGGGCAGTCGCCTCCATTCCGGCAATCGCGGGCGCAGCGGTCTTGGTCTTAGCTTCGGCTGCCTTCCCCTTCGCAACAGCTGCTCCAGGAATTGGGCTCGGTTCTATTGCCGGACTTGATTCGGTTTGTGCTTCAGCCAAAGCAGTAGCGGCTTCAACGGCTGGTGCGGGCGAGGTCGCGAGCGCCGGGCTTTGCATCCAGCCGAGATCGTAAAATGAATCCGCGAAAACGACGTTCAGCGCCGGCGAATAAATTTTCTTCGCGGAAGTGATCCAATCGGTCGCCTTGGTCGGATTGTTATGTTTAAACTCCCACGCCGCCTGAGCATAATAGAGAGCCGGCGTGTCGCCGGTAAACTGGAACTGCTCCATCAACTTCTGAGCACGACTGTCTTTGCCTTCCAGCAACCACGTCATGTAGATGTTGAACTTGATCAGTTGCGCGGCTTCGGTCTTGTCTCCGCCCGATGTCTTGCTCAGGAGCGCTTCAAACCGATCGCGTGCGGCAGCATAATCTTTTTTCTTCAATGGCACCAAAGCCAGATTGAACTGTGCCTGGCGGAATTTTGAATCCGCTTTCAACGCCTTTTTGAATTCGGCCTCGGCCTGATCGAATTGCTTTTGCTCCAGCAAAATTTCGCCCCGCAAATTCAAAGTAGCTGCCTGATTTGGATCAGCCGCGTCCGCGTCGTCGATAAATATGCGGGCGGCGACAAAGTCGCGTTGTTGATAAGCCTGTCGCGCCTGCTCAACCCGTGATCGGGCAAACGCCTTGGTCTTGGCCGCACGATCGGCCGCTGTAGTTAACTCAAGGGCTGCGCGTGTTTGGCCGGCCTGTTTTTGCAGCCAACCCACCTCGTAGAGCGATTCGGCAAAAAGCTTGTTCAGCTGGGGCGAGAAATTCTTTTCCGCTTGTGCCATCCAGTCCTTCGCTTCCTTCGTCTTGTCTTGCTGGAGTGCGATGGCTGCGTTCGCGTAGTGGACTGCGGGGGTGTCCGGAGAAAGCTCGAACTTGGCCAGAAGCGAATCGACCATGTTCTCTTTTCCTTCGAGCAAATAAGTTAAGAGGATTTTATATTGAATGAGCTGGGTCGCTTCGCCCTGCAGCTCAGACGCGTTGCTCGAAAGTAATTCCTGAAAGCGATTGCGCGCCTCAGCCCAATCCTTTTTTAGAAACGGAATCTCAGCTAAATTGAAACGCGCGTTCCAAAATTTCGAATCGATCCGCAACGCTTCGCGCAGCGCGCCTTCGGCTTTGTCGTAGATTCCTTGGCGCATCATGATTACGCCGCGCAAGTTTTGCGATTCGGCGAGGTCCGGCTGACGCGCGTCAATCGCGTCGAGTTCTTTCAGTGCGTCCGGAAAATTATTCCCGTCGAACGCTCGAAAGGCTTTGTCATACATTGCTTCGAGTTCCGCTTTCGAAGGGGCAACGTTGTCCGCTGCCAAGGAACCGAGCACCAACACTGCGACCGCCGCAATTTTGCGAATCTTCATGCCTCTTGCCATCAAACCTTTTCGCAAGCCCAATTACAAGCCCTAAATTTTTGACGCTGGAAGAGGATTTTCCTGGTCGCAGGGGCAGCAGGAATTAAGCCCGCTTAGGCGTTGAGATTTGCGACGATCCGCAAGCCTTCCAGGGTAAGATTTGGATGGACGGCATCGATCTCGCGTAGCCGTGCGGCGATCAGATCGGCGTAACCCCCGGTCGCAATCACATGCACCTTCTTCTCGCGAAAGCGCTCGGCCTTGATCCTAGCAATAATCTCGCGCACGAGTCCGCGATAGCCGATCATGGCGCCGGAGCGCATCGCCTCGATTGTCGATCTTCCAACGG
>Ga0134072_10000349_pt1 | contig 7211 bp, 6 predicted proteins | sample 15_taG_15_FD_123126 | JGI IMG/M metagenome (GOLD analysis project Ga0134072, IMG submission 123126) | Grasslands soil microbial communities from the Angelo Coastal Reserve, California, USA - 15_D_Wat_20cm_5_0_1 metaG | ecosystem: Environmental > Terrestrial > Soil > Grasslands ...
CTGCTGCTGCTGTTCTTCTTTTTTCTTTTGATCCTTCTTGTTCTGCTGATTTTTCTGCGGCTTTGGCGGTGGTTGCTCCGGATGTTTCTTCAGTCTCTCGATCTTTTTTCTAACGATCTCCAGCCGTTCCGCGGCCGCCTTATCCTGCGGATCCAGCTTCAACGCCTGCTCGTAATGTTGCGCGGAATTTTCCAAATCCTTCAACGCGTCCTCGTTCGTTTTCCGCAAGTCGGCGCGGTCTTCCAAGGTCCTGCCGAGATTGTAACGGCTCTTCTCTTGCAGCCCTGGCGATCGATCGACCAGAGACTGGCTGAATGCCTCCAGCGCTTTGTCGTAGTTACGCAGCTTGTAGGCAGCCACGCCGGCATCGAACTGCATTTTGGGCATATCGGCCGGATTGATGTTGTGCTGCAAATCCTTTTGAAATTGTGCGTAAGCGTCCTCGTATTGCCCCTTATTATATAGGTCGATCCCGGAAACCGCGTTCACTTCGGCTACCGCTACGAATAGTAAGGAGGCCGCGACCAGCACTTCGCGTTTCACCGGCGACCTTCCGGGAGTTTTCGTCCGTTTTCGGTCGTTTATAAACAGGGAGGCGATCAGGGCCACAATCGCGCCCGCCAGCGGACATTCGTAGCGCTCGATCGGCCGGCTCGAAAGCCGCGCATCGATTTCGGCCGTCTTTAGTTTCGAAAGCCCTTCCGTGTACAACTGGCATTGTCTGTGGTCCGCTTTCCAAATGCAGATACATCCCGCCGGTCGCTTGTGCGATCTCGCGTAGCCGATTTTCATCCAGCTTTGACTTCACCACTTGGCCCTTCGCATCTTTCACGAAACCACCTTCGCCTTTTCCTTCGACCGGAATTAGCGAGCCTTGCGCGGTGCCGACGCCTATCGTAAAAATTTTCACGCCCGCGTCCGCCGCTTTCTTGGCTTCGTTTACCGCGTCGCCACTAAGTTCCTCGCCATCTGTGAAAATAATGAGGGCGCGATTTCCCATCGCGCTTTTCCCAAATGTTTGTGTCGCCAGTGCGATCGCTTCGCCGATGTTGGTGCCGCCTTCTGGAATTGTTTTCGTATCCAGGTCGTTGATCGATTCAACCGCAGCATCGTAATCGATCGTCAACGGTGCCTGCAAAAAGGCGCGACCGGCGAAGGCGATGAGGCCGACGCGATCGCCCTGCAGATCTGTGATCAAATCCTGTGCTGCCAGTTTGACGCGCTCAAGTCGGTTCGGCGCTACATCATTCGATAGCATGCTGCGCGATGTATCGACGGCGAAGAGCAAATCGAGCCCGCGACGTTTCACATCTTCGTAAGTGTAGCCCCAGCGAGGCTTGGCCAACGCGCCAATAGCGAGCGCAAGCGCGAGCAAAACGAAAGCAAAACGAATCGCGCGTCGCACCCGATCGACATTGCCGGCGAGCTGCGGAAGCAATCGCGGCGAAACAAATTCGCGCAATTTGATCGCGCTGCGCCGCTCGGCCTGCGCGTACAAGAGGACGAGCAGCGGCAGAATGGCCAGAGTCCACAGCCAGTTTGGCGCACCAAAGTTCATAGGTTCGATGAAGCGATGAAGCGATAACGTGATGAAGAGTAAGCCCGCTTCAACTCTTCGACCTTTAAACGCTGCAACGTTCCGCTCACGGCAATCGTTTCCAAATGGTTTGGCCGAGCAGAAGCTGCCCGATCAGCAATCCTAAACCCGCCGCAATGCATTCGGGGAATAGATCGCGGTACTCTTGATATTTCCGGGCGCTGATGGTGGTTTTTTCCAGCTTGTCGATGTCCTGATAGATCGAGGCCAGCGATTGCGTGTCCGTTGCGCGGTAAAATTTTCCATCGGCAATGCGCGCTACTTCGCGCAAACCAGTTTCATTGAAGGAGACCGGCGCATTCTGATAATAAACATTACCGCGTCCGTCCGTGATCACGCGTCCGGTTCGCTCATCCATCACTGGAAAGGGCGCGACCCCGTTGGTGCCGATGCCAATCGCGTAAAAATGAATTCGGAGTGCCTTCAAAGCCTCTGCCGCGGTATTGGGCGGAATTTTCCCGGCGTTATTATCGCCATCGGTGAGGAGAACCATCACCCGGCTTTTAGATTGCTTGTCATTTAATCGATTCCCCGCCGCCGCCATGGCCGAACCGATTGCAGTGCTTCCTTCCACCAGGCCAATGCGAACACGATCGAGATTTTGCAACAGCCATTCGTGATCTAATGTCATCGGGCTAACGATATATGGACGAGTGCCAAACGCGATCATCCCGATCCGGTCGTTCGGTCGTGCTTCGATGAACTTGCGCGTTACTTCACGAACAGCATCCAATCGCGTCGCTTCGTCGCCACCGATGGTGAAATCTTTCACCAGCATCGAATTAGAAACATCAAGCACCAGCATGATGTCGATTCCGCTGGCTTCGACTTGGGTGAGCGACTTGCCCAGTTGTGGCCTCGCGATTCCGAGCATAAACGCCGCCAGGGCAAGCCAAATCAAGGCGCGCAAAATCCGTCCAGCCCGGCTGGTGCTGCCTTTCCCGATCGCGCGAAATGGCGCGGTCGCGGAAAATACAATCGCAGCGCGTGGTCCGAACCTTCCGCGCAGCCATGCCAGCAAGGGAATGAGCAGTAGCAATAGCAGCAACCACGGGCGCGCGAAAGTGAGCACCTGGCCGCCCAGCCAATCACGCGGGGACAAGTGCGCCTCCTTTCACGAATTGGCGCGCTTCATCCAGCAGGAGACGGCTGTCCGCCGTCGTCGCTTCATAGCGCGCGAACTTAATCAGGTCGCAGCGATTCAGAAAATCAGCAAGCAACGTTTTCTCGTCGTCACTGAAATTCGCAGCCGAGGCAATGGCATTCAAAAATTCGACCGATGTCTGTCGGGTCATCGGCAAATCGAATTGTTCCATTACGTAACGTCGCAAAATATCAGAAACGCGAATGCTGAATTGATAGGGAAGATTTTTTTCTACTTCGGTCGCAATCCCGTTTAAGGCAGCGAGGGCGCGTTCGCGGGGCGATAGCGCTACTTCTTTTTTGCGAAAGAATCTTCGCCCGTACCAGATCGCCGGTCCAATGATCGTTAGCGCGATCAAGCTTGCAACAAAAACGACCCACGGCGGCACCAGCGAATAACTCACGGGCGGCGCAATGTCGGGAAGTGCCTGCGCGAGTACCATCATCGTTACCGCACCATCAGACGGCGTTCGCGTTGCTTAAAAAACGAGCGCAGCGCCGGCAGATAATCATCGCCGGTGCGCAAATCGATTCGATCAATCCGGTTTTGCCGCAATACCCGCATAGTTTCCGTTAGCTGCGCTCTTGCGAGCTGGGCAAACTGTGCGCGCACCTGCCTGTCGGCGGCGTTGATTTCAATTTGATCGCCCGTTTCGGCATCTTCCAGCGTAATAATCCCGATATCAGGCAGTATGCTTTCGCGTTCGTCCTGAATCCGGATCGCAATTAAATCGTGCCGTCTCGCTGTGACCGCGAGCGCGCGCGAAAAATCCTCCGCCTGAAAGTCGGAGATAAAAAAGACGACCGCACGACGGGTCACGATCTTGTTTAAGTGATCAAGGGCCGCGGCCGGATTGGTTCCGCGCCCGACCGGATCAAAGAAGAGGATTTCGCGGATGATTCGCAAGGTATGAGAGCGCCCTTTCTTCGGCGCGATGAAAAGTTCGAGGCGATCGCTGAAGAGAAGCAGGCCAACCTTATCGTTATTTCGGATGGCGCTGAAAGCGAGAAGGCAGGCAACTTCCGCGGCCAGCTCGCGCTTTGATTGTGAAGTGCTGCCGAAATTCCCCGACGCACTCACATCTACGATCAGCATGACGGTAAGCTCGCGTTCTTCCGTGAACTTTTTCACGAACGGGCTGCCGAGCCTTGCGGTTACATTCCAATCGATCGCGCGAATTTCATCCCCCGGCTGATATTCGCGTACTTCTTCAAAATTCATCCCGCGACCCTTAAACACGCTGTGGTAATCACCGGCGAAAGCGGTCTCGACCAGGGCACGGGTTTTGATTTCAAGGCCGCGGATTTTCTTTAGGATCTCTTCTGTCTCCATGTTGCCGTGATCGGTGATCAGTAATCGGTGAACAGAAATTCGTCATCCTTGCACGTGATCGAGCGGTAATCAGTGCCGGGCGAGTATTTACAAAAGTCATCAGCACGATCAATCATGCGTGAAAGCATTCCCCCGATCGCATCGTACCGCCTGTCGAGGTTCTCGAACTCCTGTGTGGAAAAATATTGACCGTCCAGCGCATCATCCAACCATGATTGCGTTTCGTAGGCCTCCCCGAGAGCCTCGTCGATCTTGTTCACGAAAGCCGCTTTGTACCGGCGGCGTGCCCATGCTTCGGCTAACAGCGCCTTTACTGCGCGAGAGCTTCTTCGGATCTGATCTGTAAGCGAATATTGTTCTTCACGCGGAAAGTGCTTCGAAAAATCAAACACGAGTCGAGCTGCGTCTCGAGCGGCTTGATACGCTTTCAATTCCCGAAAGGACCTTGCAGCTGCCATACCGTTCACGGTTCACCGATCACTGTTCACGATCCCTTTCGTAAGTCTTATACTCACGGCACCGGCAATCCCGCAAAGACCCGTTCTACAATCGTCTCGCTCGTAATCGACTCCGCTTCCGCTTCGTAGCTAACGATAATGCGGTGACGCAAAACGTCGGGACCGATGCTCTTGATGTCCTGCGGTGTGACGTAGCCGCGTCCATTTAGGAAAGCGTGTGCACGCGCGCCCAAAGCAAGATAAATAGTCGCGCGTGGGGAAGCGCCATAGCGGACCAAACCCTCCAGCTTTAAGTTGTAAGACGCCGGTTCCCGCGTTGCCCAGACAATGTCGACGATGTAATCCTTTACACGATCGTCGATGTAAATGTTGTTCACCACATCGCGCGCGGCGATGATGTGCTGCGGATCGACCACCGATGAAACACTGAGATCGGGCGCGGACGTCGCCATTAAATCGAGGATGCGGCGCTCCTCCGGTTTTTGTGGATAACCGATGTTCAACTTGAACATGAAACGATCGAGCTGCGCTTCGGGCAGCTGATAGGTGCCTTCCTGCTCGAGCGGGTTTTGCGTTGCCAGGACAAGGAACGGATCCGGCAGCGGATACGTTTTTTCGCCAATGGTGACCTGGCGCTCCTGCATCGCTTCTAGTAAGGCGCTCTGCACTTTGGCGGGAGCGCGATTGATTTCATCGGCCAAGATAAGGTTCGAAAAAATTGGACCGAACTTGGTCGTGAACTCACCGTCACGCGGATTGTAAATAAGGGTGCCGATCAAGTCCGCCGGTAGAAGATCGGGGGTGAATTGCAGGCGCTGGAACCCTGTTTGGATGGCGGAGGCGATGGTTTTAACGGTGAGCGTTTTAGCCAGGCCGGGAACGCCTTCGAGCAAGACATGGCCGTTCGCCAGCAACCCGAGCAATAAACGATCGACCAGATATTTCTGACCGACGACGACGTGCGCAACTTGCTCGCGCAGCGGCGGGATCCAGCGACCAAGCTCCTGTACCTGTTGGGAGATTTCCTGAGCCGATTTCATGAGTCCTGTAAGACAGAATCGACGCACCGAACGTTCGAATCAATCGCGCGGAATCGTAGAGGCGCCTCTGTCGATTCGACGCTTGATTAAGAGTTATCGCGAGTCGAGTCGCCTGCCGCGCCGTAGCTTTATGCGAAGGCTGGGAGGGATCCCGAGAAAGTCACCTTGAAGCTTTCATTGCGGGATTCCTCGAGTCCGAGCCGGACTGGCGTTTCGCTCGGAATGACGTTCAGTGCGTGCCCGGCAGGTTAGCAAAATCGGCAAGCCCGGGTAGGGCTCGAGCTCACGAATCTTCGCTTCAAGAAAACGGGCGAACGGCTGTGTCAGAAGGCGAGGGGAATTGACAAAGAGCACGATCTCCGGCGGCGCGAACTCGCGCGATTGGTCCCCGCTGGATTGAGTCGCGTAAAACAGCTTTAACCGTTTGCCCTTTGCCATCGGCGGCGGATTTGCCGCAAAAGCCGCCCGCAGCGCACGATTCAATTTTCCGGTGCCGATATGCGCGCGTGCAGCCCGCCGGATGCGTTCGATCATTTTGAAAATGCGATCCGCATGCTCGCCCGTCAGCGCGCTCGTTACCAACACCGGTGCGTAATCGATGAAGAACAATTCCGCGCGGGCGTTGGCGATGGCGTCTTCCATGGTCTGCCGTTGCTTACGGCGCGTGCGTACCAGGTCCCATTTGTTTAGTGCGATCACGCAAGCTTTTCGTGCCTTCTGAATCAATGCCGCGATGCGGCGGTCTTGCGCCTTGATCCCTTCGGCAGCATCAATCACCAGCACGCAAATGTCAGCACGCGTAATAGTCTTCTCCGCCCGCATCACTGAGAAGACTTCGACCGAGCTGGAATGTTTACTGCGCGCTCGGATTCCGGCGGTATCGATAAAGAGGTAGCGTTTGCCTTCGCGTTCGTACTCGATGTCGACGGCATCGCGCGTAGTGCCTGGGATTTCACTCACGATCGTGCGCGGATCGCGGAGCAACGCATTAATCAGCGATGACTTTCCTGCATTTGGGCGGCCGAGGATCGCGACGGCGATCGGATGTTTGAGGTTTGAGGTTTGAGATTTGATTTGGGAAGCGGGCAGAAAATTGTCGATCGCCTCCAGCAGTTCCGGAACGCCGCGGCCATGGGCCGCGCTGATCGGGAAAACATTCTCGAAACCGAGCGCGGAAAATTCGTCTATTCGCGGCTGGTGTTTCGGGTCATCGATTTTGTTAACGAGAAGTAGGACGGGTTTGTGCAATTTCCGAACGAGGCGAGCCAGTTCGCGGTCCATCGGATTTAACCCGTCCTGCCCATCAACTACAAAAAGAACGAGATCGCTCTCTTTCATTGCCAGTTCGGCAGCTGCTCGCACGTCGCCTCTCAACTGAGTTTCACCTGCGCCGACAATCCCGCCGGTGTCCCAAAGTGCGAAAGTTTTTCCGCCGATTTCGCATTTGGTAGAAATCCGGTCCCGCGTGATCCCTGGCTGGCCATGCACAATGGCAATGCGACGGCCCGCAATCCGATTGAATAACGCCGATTTCCCTACATTTGGCCGGCCCACGATCGCGATGTTCATCGCGACGAACGTAGCACAGGCATCTTGCCTGTGTGGCAAACGGGCATCCTGCCCGTTTTTTGGCCCAATGA
>Ga0134072_10000357_pt1 | contig 7146 bp, 8 predicted proteins | sample 15_taG_15_FD_123126 | JGI IMG/M metagenome (GOLD analysis project Ga0134072, IMG submission 123126) | Grasslands soil microbial communities from the Angelo Coastal Reserve, California, USA - 15_D_Wat_20cm_5_0_1 metaG | ecosystem: Environmental > Terrestrial > Soil > Grasslands ...
AGGAATCGGGACTGCGATCGCCAAACATCTCGCTGCCGAAGGCGCGGCCGTGGTGGTTAACTACTCCTCTAGCAAGGAAGGAGCCGATCGTGTCGTGGACGAAATTACAAAACAGGGTGGAAAGGCGGTCGCTGTCCGCGCGAACATGGCTAAAAAGACCGAAGTTGAACTCCTCTTTTCCGAAGCGAAAAAAGCCTTCGGCAGGCTTGATATCCTCGTTAATAACGCCGGCGTCTACGAGTTTCTTCCGCTGGAGAATGTCACGGAGGAACATTTCCACAAACACTTCGACGTGAATGTTCTCGGTTTGCTTTTAGCAATCCAAGAAGCAACGAAGTACTTCGGTCCCGAAGGCGGAAGTGTAATCAACATCAGCTCTAGCGCCAGCATGTCGGCGCCGCCGACTGCATCGGTTTACAGCGCGACCAAAGCAGCCGTGGATACGATCACCAAATCGCTGGCAAAGGAGCTTGGACCACGCAAAATCCGCGTGAACGCCATTAACCCGGGCATGGTGGAAACGGAAGGCCTTCACGCAGGCGGCTTCGTTGGAAGCGATTTCCAAAAGTTGTTTGAGGCACAAAGCGCGCTTGGAAGAATCGGACAGCCAGACGACGTTGCTCCTGCCGTCGTGTTTCTTGCTTCACCAGATGCTGGCTGGATCACTGGTGAAACCCTGGTCGTCTCCGGCGGTTATCGCTAATCAGAATCAATCTGGTGAAGGTAGGGACGGACTGCCAGGCCGTCCGCCGTTCGCGGCGCGCCCGGCGGTCGCGCCCTACCAAGTAGTTTGCGTTCCCTTATTACGATATGGGTCTCACGAAGCTTACCAACCCGTTCTCACTCGAAAGAGGGAGCATCAATCAACTCTTCGGTGGCATCGCAAAATCCCACACACGCGCATTAGCCGGAACGGAATCGTCATCGAGTGTTGGAGGCATGAAAGCCACTCACTCCCTTGATCGATTAGTGCCGCAGGAAGCATCGGGCCATTCAACAGTTCAAATCACAAGTGCACACTGGCATCTACGACGACGAGATGCGCTGCCATTACGCGAGGCGATTCCGCTTTGGTTCGCCATTTCCAGCCCTTTGATCGGTTTAATAATCGGCTTTCTCGGCGCCTGGTTTGTCACATGGCTGACTAGCTAGGAAGCCACCAGAAATAACAACGTTATCGAAAGAGATATGAACAAGGTAATCGAAGCGAATTTCCTTCCTCATGAACCCGAGGGTGATGTCTCCTGGCCAGATTCAACTGCAATCTCCAGAGTCAACGGAAAGAGGCGAATCCTGATCGTTGATAACGACACGAACGCCACTCACCTGGTTAGAATCCTTCTCGAAAAAACAGGTCAGTATCTCGTGCTTGAAGAGAATAACTCAACTAAGGCTTACCGGAGCGCCCGGATTTTTCGGCCAGACCTCATCTTGCTGGATGTAATCATGCCCATCAGAGACGGAGGCGAAATCGCAGCGCAAATTCGGGCCGACCCGGAATTGCAAAACACACCCATCATTTTCCTCACGGCGCTCGTTACGCCGAGCGAAGCCAAGGCTGGCGTACACATCGACGGGCATCCATTTCTTGCCAAGCCCATCAATATTCAAGAGTTGATCCGCACCATCGACGAGCATTTGTTCGCGCAGCAGGCAAAACTCTTCGGCTAAAGCGTGCGTGATTTGTGATTCGTTACCCCGCCTCAGGCGGGTTACACGGAAATCCGATTCAACGGTCCAACGCTCTAACGATTTAGCGGGGCGAAGCCATTCGTCATTTTAGACGACGCACCTGCTGGTTACTGCATCTCTCCAAAGAGAGACCGCAAAATCCCACGGAATCGCAATGGCAGCGCAGCCAATCGGCCATGAGGTTTATGTCATGAAAAGAATTACATTATTAGGGTTAGCAGGGATCGCTTTTGTTAGTCTTAGTCAGCCAACGTGGGCAGGTCCGCGCGGCGGAGGCGGTGGCCAAGTTGGCGGTGGCGGCCACATTGGCGGTGGCGGCCGCGCCGGGGGCTCTGCTGGTGGTGGTTCCCGCGCCGCGCCAGCCTTTTACGGTGGTGGCTTTCGAGGAGCACCGGCTTTCCGTAGCAATGGGGCATACTTTGCCGGGAGAAGTGTTGGGGCCGTAAGTCGCGCGCCTCGATTCTACTATGGTGGTAATCGCATGACCGCCGTGCGGCCGCACGGATTCACTCGCTCAGTCGGACCCACAAGGCCATATGCTGGCAGAGTTGCTGCGGCAAATCGTCAGCCGGTCGCGTTGGCTCAATTGCCGGTGCGGCACGTCGTCAACCAAATCGCGTTGGCTCAACCACAGGGCGGAACCGGGTTTCGGATCCGCGGGCTTCGACGGCAGCCAATCGTCAGTCCTTTGTGAGAAACCACGCTTCCGAGCGGCACGACGCAAACAACTGGCATCGCGATTGGGACAGGCATCACTCGCACTTTGATCACAATCGGGTGTTTGTTTTTGTCGACGGTTTCTGGTGGGGACTTTACCCATCGGATTACGATCCTTACTACGCCTATGGCGATTACCCGGATGATTACTCCGGCTATTATCCCTATGATTCCGACTACTCCTCCGGTAACCCGTACGATTACTATAACTACTCTCCATACAACGATGATGATCAGTCTGGTTACTCCAATTCAGGTCAATCCGCGGCCAACGCGGCTGTAAGCGCTGTTCAGGCGGAGCTTGCGAAGCTTGGTTACTATAACGGCACGATCGACGGAACAGCTGGCGACCAAACAGAGGCCGCTCTTGCCCGTTATCAGGAGGACAACAATCTCAGCGTGACAGGGACAGTTGATGCTGCCACGCTTCAGTCGCTGGGAATCAGATAATGGGATTACATCCTCTTTTTTATCCGGAGACGTGGGACAAATGGAGGTGGGCACTGCTAACGGTGCTCGCTTCCAGTTCCGTTGTTCCGAGAGCCCCCCAAGTGACATCATCTAGTTGCTGTCTAAGCCTGTGAATCTGCTATTAGAAGGAAAGAAAGCATTGGTCACGGGCTCGACCGCTGGTATAGGCTTTGCGATTGCACGCACCATGGCGGGCGAAGGAGCTTCCGTTGTCATTACCGGCCGCACTCAGAATCGAGTCGAGGCCGCGCTTAAGAGGATTCAGAAGGATATCCGCGATGCAAAGGTCAGCGGCATAGCTGCCGATCTTGCAACAGCGCGCGGCTGCGCGAAATGCATCGAGGCTATGCCTGTGATAGATGTTCTTGTTAATAACCTTGGCATGTACGAACCGAAGCCGTTTGAGAAAATCACCGACGACGAGTGGCACGCCATCATCGAGACAAATTTTATGAGCGGGGTACGGCTATGCCGGCGTTACCTGCCGGGTATGAATACGGCAAATTGGGGGCGCATTATTTTCATTTCCAGCGAGTCCGCTGTGAACATTCCTGTTGAGATGATTCACTACGGGGTAACCAAGACCATGCAGGTGGCCCTGGCTCGCGGCCTCGCGGAAATGACATCGGGGACCGGCATCACAGTGAATTCAATCCTCGCCGGTCCAACACGATCCGAAGGCGTCGAGCAATTCATTGCCGACGTCGCGAGGACAAGGGGAATCACGCCTGCCGAAGTAGAGAAGAATTTCTTTAAAACAGTGAGACCGAGTTCTCTCCTGCAACGATTTGCCACAATCGAAGAAGTAGCCGCATTAGTTGCGTTTGTGGCGAGTCCTCTTTCATCTGCTACCAATGGTGCCGCTCTGCGCGCTGAAGGCGGCCTGCTTCGCTCGATCCTGTAGTCAATTCCAGGAAAAACAAGCGTTGTAGCCACGGTGCTCTGTCGCCGTGCTGGAAGGTGCAACATCCCAGACGCCTCGACACTTGCCGCGAGTAAACTCTGAGGCGGGTACAACATTTGCGGGACCGCTTCTATTACAATTTCATCGCTGCCAAGACCAACTCCGACCTTTCTTGCGTTACCTTAACGCGAGAGAACTGCGCATGACTCAAAAGCACGATCTTGTTCAGCCCGAGCAATTGAATTTCAAAGACGACGGTATTTTCCCAAATAGTCCCCTTTCTTTGCTGTTTTATCGGCAGGCAATCGCAACCGATGCCAAAGATTCGGCGTCCATTTTCGAACAGCGTTTTGCCGAAAACGATTGGACCAACTCGTGGCGAGACGGAGTCTATTCCTTTCCCCATTATCACAGCACGTCGCATGAAGTGCTCGGTGTTTATTCTGGCGCTGCCACTCTGCGACTCGGCGGCGAGCATGGCAAGAACATCGAGGTGCATGCGGGCGATGTGATAGTCATTCCGGCCGGTGTGGCACATCAGAACATCGGTGCTAGCAACGATTTTGGCGTCGTAGGAGCTTATCCCGAAGGTCGCCAGTGGGATTTACTTCGGGGTCTCCCGGGTGAGCGCCCGAAAGCCGATCACAATATTGCGGCCTTGCCAATGCCGGAGAACGATCCGATTTACGGAGTCGAAGGCCCATTACGACGGATTTGGAAATCCAACGACGCAAAATCGAAATAATTCGGGAAGACGATAGACAGATTGTAGGGCAAACGCATCGCTGGCCATTCCATTCTCGCACTCGAGCCAGGGCAGAATAGGTTTAAGACATGAGTTCACCGCAACAATCTTCTGCAACGTTTCGCGCGATGCACGAGTCCGGGTGTTTCGTGCTTCCAAATCCGTGGGACATCGGAACGGCGATCTATCTGGAACATCTCGGATTCGAAGCACTCGCCACCACTTCAGCAGGATTCGCTTTTTCGCGGGGAAAACGCGATGGCGGTGTTCCGCGCGATGAAATGCTCGCGCACATCCGCGAAATTGTGGAAGCAACAACGCTGCCGGTAAACGCAGACTTCCTGGCCGGCTACGCCGATCAGCCAGAAGACGTGGCGAACAATGTGCGACTTTGCGTTTCAACCGGAGTTGCCGGTCTATCAATCGAAGACAGTACCGGTCGCACTGACAAACCGCTCTACGAAAAAAAATTGGGCATCGATCGTATTCGGGCGGCGCGATCTGCGATTGACGCTTCGGGCAGTGGCATCGTCCTAACCGGCCGTTGCGAAGCGTGGCTGGTGCACGATTCCGATCCGTTCAATACCGCCCTCGACCGGCTCGTTGCGTACGCCGAAGCCGGTGCCGATTGCGTCTACGCGCCGGCCGTCAGTAAACCAGATGAAATTGCGCAGATCGTGAAGACAGTCGCTCCCAAGCATGTCAATGTCCTCGTCTCCGGATTCAATCACCAGCTTTCGCTTTCCCAATTGGCCGATCTCGGCGTGCGGCGGATTTCTGTCGGCTCCGGCCTTGCTCTGGCTGCGTGGGGCACATTCCTGCGCGCCGCCAAAGACATCAAAACAAACGGCACATTCCATCTTCTGGCGAACGGCGCTGTGTCTGCAGATTTGAACAAATTGTTTCAGGAAACATCGTGATTGCAGTCATACGCTGCGCCCTTGGAAGAGCTGATCAAGTAGACGTGGCGACAAATCTTCGTCCTGGAATTCACCCGCGGTCTCGGGATCGCCCAGCTGTCACCGACTTAAGTGGCGTTAGTAGTGCTTCGGAGCTAGCAGCGCCCATCCCAGGAGTACAGCGGCCCAAAGACACACAACGCCGATCAGGCGCAATTCAATAAGATATCCCGGCTTCTTCACACGGCGCAAAATCATGTTCCGGCCAATCCAAAACCCCCAACGGCCGCTCTCGCATGCATTGATAGTGAATTCCCGCACGAGCTTCGGCCATCCCGTTAACAATAATCCCATTGTAAGAAAGAGTAAGAAGCCGAATACGAAGGGAATCATTTTCTCGAGATGGAGCGCCTTAGGGCAAGCTCGGGGTCGCTTTGAGCCTTCTTCTTCGGAGCTCCATCGCGCAAAGTGCGACGATGGTGAGCAGGTCGCTGATGATGTGGGTGGCCTTGACGCTTCCAAACGTGGCGGGCGTAAGAGTCGGCTCGAGCAGATCGCGCACTTGCTTTGAGGGAGTGGCCGTGACGCCGCCAGAATCGAATTGTTTGATCGCTTCGATCGTGGCGGAGCGTTGCGCGGTCGTGTCTTTCATCGCATCGAGATTCTTATAGGCAAACAGGGCGAATAAAATGCAGACCAGCGCGGTAGTAATTGCAGCCGGCTGTTTGCGCAGAGAGGAAAACGCCAGAACCCCGCCGACGATGATGACGTAGAGGTTCCAGTATTGCTGCATCGCAGTCGAACGCTCGAAGTAAAGCTGAATCAGTTCGTTATAGTTCATAAGATTCCCGCGATCATGGACGCGCGCCATGATCTAAGGCGAGGAGAAAAGAGTCGGTGCCATCGGGGGAAGAACGAACTCGCGGAGCGAATTCGGCCAATGCAGAGATCACCTCGGGTCTAATGACAACGGATGGTCGAACCCGGCGAATGATCGCGAATGCATCGTTCGCGGTGTTCGCTTTTCCACTCATTATTAAATAAGCGGCGACCGCGGCCGCACTTCGCGAGTAACCGATCTTACAGTGAACATAGACGGCACCGTTTTGGGAGTGATTGCCGATTAATTCACCCATTTCCGCGAGCTGCGCCTGGGTAGGAGCAGTTAAGTCGAGGACGGGGATGTTTCGATAATTGATTTTGCGGAATGGTTTCGCTTCGGAAAACTCAGCGCTTAAATCGAGCACAGCAGTGACGCCGGAGCCCAAAGCTTTGTTCGCGGCCCGGGATCCCAGTTTGCCGCCAATCCAGATTCGCGGCGTGACCTCATTCCAAGATCGACATTGGCTGCGGTAATACAGCAGCGACAAATATTGACCGAGCAAGCAAGGCGCCAGCACAAACCGCGTGCTCCAAGGCAACTTCCCTCTCGCCTTGTGAAAAACGACCGGACCCGCTCCGAAGTACGCGATCGCCACGATGCCAAGCGCGATCGTCGGCCAAAGAAACAACACACCCCATGGCCAGAAGATCGCGCCCACGAATAAGACGACTGCCGCTCCCGCTGCGTAATAGGATCCGATGCGGCGATTGACCACGACTGGCAGCACGAGCGAAGGCTCGCGAAAGAGGTAGAAGCAATATCCGGCCAGGACAAAACCACCGACGATATCGATGACGTGGTGTTGGTAAGTGAGCAACGGCGAGAGACCGATAAG